>WNFQ01003372.1_pt1 | contig 12416 bp, 14 predicted proteins | sample 5400171 | NCBI WGS metagenome assembly WNFQ01 (sample SAMN13153356, study PRJNA577476) | soil metagenome | isolation source: 20 cm soil under Madrone tree | place: USA:California | collected 2016-06-14
AGCAATAAAGCCAACGAGCGCAGCGGGACCTGTGCGTTCAAACCAAGAGCGCATGCCAACTCCTTTTGTAAGAAAAAGAAAAATCCGCCGACGAACTGTCAGTCGTATGGACGCACGAGGCTACTGTGAAGTTTCACGCCCGTCAAGAAGCGCGCGGAAAAATAAATCTAAATTCTGCTTTTTGAGCACAAGTTGATTAAGGTTTTTTCTTTTTTCCGAACAACCCGCTGAGCTCGTTAACGGCATCAGCGGGAGTCTGCGACCCGGACTTCCCAACGTTTGAGAGCGAGCCGCCCGCGCAGCCTAACTGGGATTTCAGCATGTTGGCCGCAGCGCCGCCGACATCGGGAACAAATTTCGGATCGGAAGCCGTTCCCTGAATCTGGAACGGAATAGTCGTGCCGCCTTTGCAACCGCCGCCCTTAGAACCACCGAGCGCGCCCACCAACGAGCCGACACCCGCTCCCGCCGAGCCCATAGCTCCAATCGCGCCGCCGGTAAGCGTCGCCGCCATTTTGAAATCCAGATTGTTTTTTGCGTCAAGCGTTCCTGCCCCGGTCAAATTGCCGACGCTAGGAACCACCGCAATAAAATTTTCCGCGCGAAGGCCGTTCGGCGCCATGTGCACGTTTGTAGTAAGTTTTTCGATGTCCAGATCTTTGCCCGTTTTCAGGCCCGTGAGGGCGGAAACCGCGGACATTTTTGAACCGAGATCAAACCCCGAAAGCTTGCCCGAATACAACCCGATTGTGCCGTCGGTCACAAGCTTGTTCGTCGGTCCCTTGATATTGAGATTGGTGCTCAACGTTCCCGCGGAAGGTTAACGCCGATCGCGGGAAGAAATGCCTCCAGATCTCTCGCCGGCATGCTTTCGCCGTTCAATTTCAAATCAACGTCGGTAGCTTCTCCTTGCGAAGCATACGTGCCGCTAAGATGCGCTGTCGCGCTGCCAATTTTTATCGTCGAAGGATTTACCACTCCGGAATTCTGGCGCAGATCATATTTGGTGCTGTAGTCCACATTCAACGGCACGCCTGCGGGACTGCCTCCCTGCACAAACAGCGCTTTTGACAGTTTGACTGTGCCATTGGTTTGCGCAAAACCACCTTCGCTCGCAAGGGTCGTGTCAACATCCGCGATGCCTCCCAGCCCAAGCGATGGATCGAGAATGCCCGTGGTCGCCAGATTTAGTGACGTGACATGAAGCTTGGCGTCCACTGGCGTCAGCGTCGAATCGGTCTTGTCCATCGGCCCAACATTCCCGTCGAGCTTCATGCTGCCGCCTCCGGGAAGGTCGGCGGAAACCGAAACGGGAAACTTGGAATTCATCGAAAAATCGGACGCTTTGACATTCACATGATCGTATGTAGTCCGCTGTTGTGAGGTCGTTGAGCCCACAACGATCTTTCCATTCTTCAATTCCAGTTTTTTCACTGAAATGTCAGGCGTTGCAGAAGGTGTAGCCGGCGTTGCGGCTGCCGCGGGTTTCGCCTCTGCCGGCGCTGACGTGGAAGCGGAAGCGCCCATCGTCGAATAGTTCCAGACGCCGGAAGCGGTCTTCAGCAGGGTGACCTGCGGCTCGTCGATAGTAATGTCGGTCACGTTCAGCTGCTTGGAGAAAATCAGCGGCATGATTTCCACGCCGACGCTGATAGACTTTGCAGTCAGGAACGGCGACGGGCTGAACTTGGGATCATCGCCCACCGAAAGATCCTGTGCAGTAAGAGCGCCGTGCAATAACGACAAACTCAAATTGCCCAGCTGTACTTTGCGGCCCAGCGCGGCCGATGCCTTCTCCTCGATCGTGGGCTTGAACTGGTTCACCGGAATGAAAAACGGCACCACGATCAGCAATACGATCAGGACACCAATTCCAATCAGGATGTAGCGAAGGGTGCGACTCATGACGACCTCCGAGGGGCGAGACTTGCGAGCAAAGATGGGGCGGCGAGGCGATAGTAGCATACGTAACTGAAATGAAAAAAGTTCAGCTAACGCGAGCGGACCGCTGGCTCTGACCGCCCGTGTGCATCGCCATCACCAGATTCACAGCCCCTCTGTCCTCTGTGATAGTCTGAGAACTGAATCGCTTCGGGGCTGTAGCTCAGATGGATAGAGCGTCGGTTTCCTAATCTATCTGTCACCACCGCTTGCACGAGGAATCAATGACTTAGAAGGCGGTCGGTCGGCGTATTTCGGTGTAATCGGGTACAAATTGGACAGGATGGGTACAGCTTTTGGGTACAACTGGGTACAACCCTGGTGGGCCTGAGCAGGCTTGAACTGCCAACCTAGCGGTTAGGAACCGCTTGCTCTATCCATTTGAGCTACAGGCCCACAACCGCATAATATCACGCCTTCCCCTGCGCCTTCTTCGCCTTCGCAATTCCTTCCTTGATTGCACGCCGATGCGCAGCCGACAATTTCTTCCCTCGCAGTTTATTCCCACGGCCAGCATGCGGCTTGCTGGTGTTCCCGCTCAACGCGTGAATGGCCGCACGCAATCCGGTCAACCGCCCCGCCAGCTTTCGTTCTTCATCTCGTAACATCGCAATTAGCTTGTCCATCGTGGTCTCCGGTTTTAGGTTGTACAAATTAGTGAACGAGATGGGATTCTAGCGAGTCTAACCAATCTAACCACGTTATGTCAGTGCTGTCCGCATCGTTCAGAGACTCATCATCGCTTGCATAGGCATCCCCATCCACCTTGATATCAAGCGGCACTGTATCAAAGTACCATTTTTCAAGTACAAGCCTGTTCCGTATCAACATCCTTGCCTCCTCATCGGGGAGCACCGCCGCTGCGGTCGGCGGGTGCCAGGTTTTTATTTTACCTCTTCCGCCGGAACCCCGGAAGCTCCCCCCGCGATTCCTTCCGCGCTTGCGCAAGAGCCTTTCAAGAAGTAAGCCCGACGCCCCCAGAGTGGTATAGTCCGTTCCGTGCTTGGGTGAACAAAAGCGAAAGAAGAGGAATTTATGAACACGTTTCTCGGCTCTCCGTTAGTAATGATGGTCATCATCATGGTCATTTTTCTCTATCCGGTCGCACGCATCTTAAAACGCACAGGGCACAGCGGATGGTGAGCGTTGTTGATGTTTGTTCCGCTAGTGAATTTCATCGGTTTGTGGGTCTTTGCGTTTAGCCGACACGACAACGCCCTTTCCGCCCTGCGCAACCGATGGTGGGTTATCCACAAAATACGAAAGATCGTGTCGCTGAATTTCCTTCTGAATAGCGGAAAGCAAAACAGATTTCTGCACAGTCGGACTCCTCGTGGTGTGCAGAAGAAACGTGGGAAGAACAGTTTAGCATCGCTGAACACGTAGTATGCTGTCGGGATTATGGCTGAACCGATAGTCCTCGATTCTTCAGGCGAGCCGTCTCCGCCCAGACATCAAACACAACGGAATTTAATTCTGCGTCGCGTCCTTAAGTGGCTTAAGTCGTTTCTGCATGCCGACAGATTACTCGCGCTTCTCGCGCTGTTTGTAATCGCGGGTCAACTGTACTTAATGAAGAGACAGACAACCATTGCCGATAATCAGACGGCGATAGCAAAGAAACAGTTCGATCTTGCCGACATTCAACAGAAGTTAGCGACGCGCCCCAATGTTCAGTTGCGCACAGGAGTGGCAACGCAAAAGATTCCCTGGAAACTCATCAACAACGGCCCGTATAAAATTATCAACGTCAGGGAGCACGACATTCATTTCAAAAAGTTTGTGAAAAGCGGCTGGCAGATCTCCAGTTCGTCAATCGGCTTGTTGGAGGAATCTTTGGAACAAGGCCAAACGAGAGAAATACCTTACGCAACGTGGCTCAAATCAAAGCAATCAATGCTTCAGCAACCGGATGATATCGAAATTCCCGGAACCGCCGTCATGATTATGGAGATTCACTTTCAAAGAGAAGTCGATGAATAAGGAATATCTCTTGGTCCAGCCAGTGATGTTAATCAACGGAGACGGGTGGATTGTCAATCCGTCTGAGAGCGCGACTGGAAGTCCGATTGACGCAGCTTCAGAAGGTGGTAGGCAGCACTACCTACATCGTCGGCTACCAATACAACCTTGCGGGCGAGACGACGAAAATTACGTATCCTTCAGGCCGCGCAATAAACCAAAACGTCGATGCGATTGGTCGCCTCTCTTCGATTGTCGGCACGCTAAACAACGTGAACAACACATATGCGAGCGGATTCGCTTACAATCCCGCTTTCCAGACGACCGGTTTTCAATATGGCAACAATGTCTACGCTTCGTTTGGCTTCTCCGCTGACCGGCTACAGCTTAATTGTCTTGATTACGCCACTACGAATCGCAGCGGTACTTGCGCCCATGATGCGACATCCAAATTTGGGCTCGGATATACCTACGGTTCAGCCGGAAGCAACGATGGCCAAATTTCCGGCGTCACAGACAGTGTGGACAATGGCCGCAGCGCGACATACTCGTACGATGCACTCTATCGCCTCACCTCTGCTGTCACCACGGGTTCTACGGGCTATCCCAAGTGGGGGCTCTCGATGACCTACGACCGTTACGGCAACCGCACCGCACAGAACATCACCGCGGGAACCAACGTGCCCTCCAGTTGTCTTGCCGTCAGTGTCGCAACGAATCGGGTCACCGGCACTTGTTCGAGCAGCACAGGTTTCAGCAGCGACCTTAGCGGCAACATGACCGGCGATGGAGTGAACACCCTCATCTACGACGCCGAAAACCGCCTCGTTAGTTCAACCAATGGCAGCACTTCTGGCTCGTACACGTATGACGGCCGCGGTTTGCGCGTTAAGAGAATCTCTGGGAGCACCACAACGGTGACCATCTTTTCGGGCGATCTCGACATCGCCGAATATGTGAACGGAGCGGCTCCCTCTTCTCCGTCGTACGAATATTTCTACGCTGGCAGTCAGAAAATAGCTTCAATACAGTCCGGCACTACGTATTATTTCCACAATGACCATCTTTCTTTGCGCATTCGAACAAACGCTAGCGGAGGAGTTGTTGACCAGCGCGGACACTATCCCTTCGGCGAGAGTTGGTATTCTCCATCCGGCGCATCATCCATTTTTACCACGTACCATCGTGACAGCGAATCCGGCAACGACTACGCGATGGCTCGTTTCAACGCCTCCCGCTTGGGGCGTTTTCTCTCGGCGGACCCTTTAGCAGGAAATATCGTCGACCCGCAAAGCTTGAATCGGTTCTCATACACCCGCAACGATCCCGTCAACCTCACAGACCCCTTCGGCCTATTCGTCGCGCCACAGCTCTACGCCGCAATGCGAGCAGCTGGCGCGTCAATGGCCGGGTCATTTTGGAACGCAAATGAATTTGCCCTCATGGACGTTCAACGAATTGGCACTATGTATCATTTCGAATTCGACGCCGGATATACGCCGTTCGGTGGCTGGAATATCTCTTCGCTTCTTAGGGATGCAGATTACGGCGAAGGCGGAGTTACGTATACAACTTCTCCGATATATGGCGGCCTGCCTCCAATTTTCGCTGCAAAACCCAATCAAAAGCTGACGTTCAAAACGGTCCGCGGCGGCGCTAGCTCAAAGACTTGGGTGGTACAATGGAAGTTGTCCAATGAATCGAAAAGTGGGGGCTGGATCGTTCAGAACGTCACCATCAATGATGCATCTGGTAAGCAGACCTACAACTATTGGGAAGCGTGGCAAATTCCAGCAGGGTCTCAAATAACGAACTATGCTATCACTGGTGACATCAACGACGATGAGTTCGTAGGCGCCAGCGGCTCCAAGTTCAATGCAGAAGCCAGGTTTTATGAAGGGCTGCAGCTGCCTTCCTCGTTCCAACCGAATAATCCAGCTACTGCTGCAGGTATTCTGCCCTCGACCACGGTGAATCCAAAACTCCCGACGGACAACGCAACAGAACCCGTTGATCGAACGTGGACGGCTCCGTAAATGAAGACAAAGGAGAGCAATATGATAAAACTTGGCTCTAAATTTTGCTTTGCACTAATTGCAGCCGCGTGTATTTTTCCCTTATCTGGCACAGCACATGCAGGTGACCATATGTCCCGGAAGCAGCTCAAAGAGAAACTTACAAAAACGATAGCGGAGGTACGAACGGGTGCGACTTCAACTATTCGCGATGAAGCCGCCCAGCACCTTGCCGAACTGACACGCGGAATAGACCCCAACAAGGTCGATGATAAGACCATAGGTGATCTGGTGTCTCTTCTGGACTTTCAAGTAGGGCGTTATTGGGTGGCTGTCTGCTTAGGAAATCTCGGACCTCGTGCCAGAATGGCAATTCCTAAGCTTCAACAAATATTAGCTGAAGAGGACTGTCTCCAAGTAAGTAAGTCGGCGGCAGGGGGCATCCGGCTTGCTCTAACTCGAATGGGCGTAACGCCACCGCCTTCAAAGTGCGGAACTCCTAGTGAGTGAGAATCTCTCGGCGGGGCCCACGAGCCGCGATCCGAGGGTAGCATTCGAAATTCACACCCTGTGAGTCTGCTCATGGGTGATCTGCCCTAGCTCCGCGCACGGAATCATACGACACTCGAATCGCACGACACGACCTCGAATCCGGCCATCTCCGCCAACCGACGAAACTTCGTCCCGCTTTTGTGCCCTGCTCTCCTCATCGATCAAGAACAGGACTCAGCGGTCCTCCGCGATATGCAGGCATGACCATTTCTTGCAGCGCTCGCGACGTTCTCGAAGCGCTTCACAACTATACGAATAAGGGTGATTCTCGTTTGGCAGAACAGCTCGGCGTGCACAACGGTCAGAGTCAGGACATTAATCCGGTTCTAGCAGTCAACGATTGCATCTAAAGGGTACAAGGGGCTGCCGCTCTGGTGTCGGATTATCGGAGGTCATATATGATTTGCAAAGATGCGCTTGTTCGGGTAATTCTGATCTTCTTCTCTTGTTTAGTTTCGGCAATCCCGGCTATCGCGCACTCGTGTAACGACTTCGCGAAGCTCCCCGCGCCGAAGATCAACGTGGCGAGACTAGTTCGAACCGACCCTACGCTCGGATCACCCATGCTTATCATTCACGCGAGTATCGCAAGTCATGATCTGGATGAACGACACTTAATAATTCTTGCATGCCATTTGAGAGAGAAGTATTCAGCAGAAAAACAATTGGTTTTGCGAATATTTGATGAGCATAAGGCTGCGAAAGAGTTCAACGATACCGGAGAAGGAAATAGCCAGGCCATGAGAGCATCCTGGAGGGTTTACTACACCTTTGACCGCAAAACCAATCAGGAGCTGCTTGAATGGCGGCCAGATCGCGTGGACCGCGACAAATGGGTTACCATTTACCTAGAGAGTCTTCCAAAAGCTTAATGAGCTATTTGCGCCTCAATATCTTCTCTCTACACTTCTAAGCATTTTCCGCGCAGACGTTCTCGATTCCACGTCAACTCGGTGGTTGTTAAGCTGATGCCTTCCTTCTTTGCAATTCTTCGTACCAGTCGGACTGCGCCAACACGGTCGCGCGCGAGCAACTCGTTTCGTGCTGCTCAAATGTTTTTGCCTTGCACCCAGAGCACGCCGCGAAATCTCTGTGCTTATTTTCGTACAAGAACGCGCTTCGAAAGTCCTCGCGGCTTACAGTCAATCCCTGATCGCGCATCCGCACCAGGTCGGCTAGCACAAGTTGTATCGGGCGTGCTTTTACAGACCTCGGTAATCCAATTAACGCTACTACGCCGCCAAAGATTGTCTTGATGAAGTTTAGTCTGTTCATGTCTTTAGATCGCTGATGCGTTCAAGAACCGTCGGAGACCGAGGTTGGTGCCCGATACAGTGCCTCGCCCGCTTTTAATTCACCAAACCCCTTTGCATTCGGACCAGAGCCCAAGCTTCGTGCTCTTCAAAGCCACGCTTCCGCAGCGCCTCGACTTCTTCGGTCTCGCGGTCGATGCGGGCGAAAAATCTGTCTGCCGCTTCGCGATTGCTGCCGAAATTTATCGTGCGCAACAAGTCAGGATGGATAAAATCGCTCTTCAATTTACTGGCCTGCCCTTCGGATCGAAATTCAAGAGCAGCTGTTCCTCCCGGGCCACTTGGCGGGCGGCGGCGGCCAGTCCGCTCATCTTCTCCGCGAAATAGGACGGGCCATATTCGCGGCGCATCTTCCGGGGACGTTTCGGATGTTTCTTGGTTTTCATATAACCTCCAAGTTTAACTTTGCCCTTTATTTGAACCCGAGAGAAAGGAGCGCCTCGTCAAACAATGCGTTCAAGTCGTGGACGTTTGGCTCGACAATTTCATGCGAGACGCAATCGCGTCGGGGATGTTCTGTTTGCGTTGTCATGATGCGCCGGAAAATTGGCGCAGCCCGGTCTGTCAACGACACTTCTGGTTTGATGTCAGGTGGAGTGATGCGCGGGCGTTCGTGGAGTTTGCGCGCCAGTTCAAATTGTTCGCGGATATGTTGATGGATTGCGTCGAGATTGCTCACGCAACCTCCAAACCGGCCGCAATCGCCCCGCGAAGGATCGATTCGACGTAACGTGGTTCGCATACAACGGCGTTGCCGAATGTCAGGGTGTCTTCGTTGTCGACGTTTTCGTCGAGCCAAGATTGGCCTGTAAAGGAAACTGGACGGATCAGAAAAAGCGACAGGTGGTTTTCGAAGACCAAGTCAAGGTGTGCCGTTTCCGCCGGGACCTGTTTCAAAAACGAGATTGCCTCTTGCGGATTCAAGCTTGCTCGAAGGCTGTACGTGGGAACGTGAAATTCTAGATTGATACGCTCCGCGCGGGATTGCTCGATAGCGTCAACGATCAGACACGAGGTCTCCGGGCCGACTCTCTTGAATTCAAAATGCAGAACGCTGCCGTTCGTTCCGAGCGTGCTGGCCCGAACGTGCCCAAGATCAAGGCCGAACTGCTTCGATGGTTTCTCGCCTTCGGGAACGAAGTAATCGCGATGCTGCCTTCCTTTCTCAATAGGAACGACGCCATCGAGTGTGAGCCAGCAATCGCGACGCAACGTTGAACTGGGAGAGTTGTCGGAACAGGAGAATGGGTCCATGGAGTTCCTTTCGGAACCCCGTTTTCAGATGGACTGACCGTGGGTTGATTGAATTTGCTAAGACAAGTATACCATGCGAGTCAAATGGTTCAGTCGAGTTTACTGAATCAGTCTGTCTAATCGCGCCCTACCTAAAAGCGGAGGAAACGAAATGTCTCTAAACTTAGAATCACTTTCATCTGTTGTCAGGACCGCACTACTGGCACGCATCGCGTACGCGCTCACGATTTGCGCACGTGCTACGTATGAGGCCGGAACAGAAAATGTCCTCGATCCTCAAACGCTACGCGCCTATAACGAACTCCTGCACCGGGTCACCGGTTCTGTTGTCAGCCATCTGACAAACTCGCAGGGATATTCTCTCGAATCGATTGTTGAGATGCTGCGCTCGTTGGCATACGCTATAGCCGATCCGGAGAAATAGACTGGGCCTTGCAAGACGCTCTTCAAAGGACGAAGACGTTACCGCTGGAAGGCGATAATTAAAGAAGCAATTATAATATAGATAAAGGCCCCAAGAACTCCCCATCCAATCGAAATGTAATCGTTGCGTGGTTTCATACTGGGGTTGGAGGCTTTCCACTTCATATAATCTTCCCGAAGGATGGAAGGAAAGACGCTATATCCTGCGCCCTCGACGGCTAACGCCATTATTTTCTTAATTGGTGCGCCAGCAGGAATGCCTAGGATGAAAGGAATTAGGAACGCCATGCAAAACAAGAGCGTGTAAAGCATAGTTTGATGAGCTTTGCGCGACTGGCCCATACTGCGGAAGCTAGCCGCCGCCACCAATGCGCCTGCGATTGGACCCAGGATTAACGCAACATAGCCAGCGACCTTCGGTCTCCATGGTGGCTTGTTCCCGGCAAGAACGGTTTCAATTGAAGTTGCTGTTTCAATACGTTGGCTTCCGCCTTCAATATTTGTATCTGCCACTGGCACCCACCGGCCCACGAAGTTTAACTCTCCGTCGACTGTCTACGGTAAATCATTGGTGACGGTATTATACGAGCGAATGGTTGTACGGTCTCGGCATTGTTGGGGAGGACCGAGCGGATGGGCGGGTCTTGGTACGGCGACGCCGGTTTCGGCTCGGCTCGAATGGTCACCGCCCACACTGATGCGTCATTCACCGAGTGCTGCTACAAACCAAAACAAGGACATTCCCGCAGCACCAGCGGGAGCGTGCCAACGCAACGGGTTTGGTCGCCATGCACCACAGACGGCGAAGACAAAGCCCACAAGCGATAGTAAAAAGCCCAACCCAAAGATTTTGAGAAGCGATGGTCATAAAACCGAAATCTGAAAGCTATTGCGTACACAATACTGAAGACCGCAAGAAGGCCGGATGCGGTCACAAATGTGAAACCAATCAGGGAGAGAGTCGAAAATATATTTCGAGGTTGGGTGCGCTTTTTCCATCGCAACCAGCCCCAAACAATCACGACTGGCATGACGATGTACATACTGAATCCGAGGACGAAGATTATGGGCACGCTCGATATTATGCCCAAGTTCGCGCTTGCCGTTGTCAGCCTTTTCAAACTGCAGGAAACGCCGAGCAATTTGGTCACTCCCAAAATGATCTGAGGCCCCAGGCGCTGCTCCACCATGTCCGGCTTGCTCACACAGCGAGTCCATAGACGGGTTCCGACACTTCTTTTTGGCAGAGTCTCGGTGGCGAAGGACAGGCGAAACCTCTGTGTTTTCGCTGTATCTAGATCGTCCGTATCATGCTGATTCAACAGGACTAATAAATATCAAGATTTGGTATCAAAAGTGCTTGACATTCACTCCTGGTTGTGATAGACTGTACTTATATAGAGAAATAGGCTCATTTAGCCTTTTCTCCTAGGCCATCAGGGTTTCCCGCCATTCCGCCGTTTCCCTATTCATCGGGCTGGCATCTCAGGCATATCCCACAAAGCCATAACGCAGTGAACCGATTTCGATAGCTGAAACTGTCGTTACGGCTTTGGTTCCGAAACCTTAATCGGAAAAGCTCAACCGCGCCTGCGTTTGAGTCGGGATAGATTCAGTGAAAAAACCAGACGAGTTGCTGTACACCGAGCGCCTACGTGTGTCTTCGGTGCAAGAGATATTTGAGTCCGTAAATACGGAAATCGAAAAAGAACGTGATGCCGCTCTCGATGATGAGGACGCTGCGTATCTTGAACAAAATGAAATCGATGATGAGGGGTTAGAAGCGGATGACGTTGCGCCGCATCTCAAATCGCCCATCGGCAAACAGAGCGACGTCAACCAACTTTATGCCGAGTACATCGCCGCAAAATCTGCCGTGGACGGTTCGCTACCGAGTCAGCTAGCAGTCGAACGCACCAAAGATAGATTGCTAGCTGATGTTACGAACTATGCTTTGCGACTCTTCGCTTCCGAAAGCTTCCAAGGTTCCTTGAACGGAATTGTGGGAGAGGACCTTGCTCAAGATGCGACCCTCAGGGTCCTTCAGAATTTGGACGAGTTCCGAGGGCAGTCCAAGTTTTCTACATGGGTCTTTAGAATCATCAAGAACACCGTGGCTGATGCTGTTCGCAAGGAAGAGATTAAAGCGGAGTCACCACTCAACGACGAGATTATTCACGCTGAGAAACGAACCGATGTTGACGCCATAACGACGGGTTCAGCGAAAATAAAAAATGACCCGTCGATTGCGTTCGAAGGCACCAATGATAATGACGACGATGGCGGCGGTGAATCAAGCGGTGGGCAGCCTGTTTATTCGCCTTCTGTGCTTCACGCTGAATCAGACGGTCGCATCACCGATATTACATTGCAGGATTCGGTGCGGCGGCTAAGTCCGCGTGACCAGCGTATTTGCAAGCTGCTCGCAGAGGGTTATAAAACGGACGAAATCGCAGCCGAACTACGCCTCAGCAAGAAACAGACTTACAACTCGGTCGCCCGCCTTCGTGAGACTCTAAAACACGAACTACTATGCATACTTGAGGTCGTGGTTCATACCTGCCGTTTAAGCGTCAAGCCAGCTGAGCCTAATCAAACAATCATCGGCTATGTTGCGGAGAATGAATACTTCCGCGCCGTGAGTTTAACTTGCCGCTGCCGCAAAGGGGTAACGCGCAAAGAAGCTCGCCGGATGTTGGAAACTGGCGAGGCTCAGGAAGTTCATCATATTAAGGATGGAGAGCTCGTCCTTGATGAAGGACGAATTTGGGCAGCGCAGGCGGTTCGTGTTCCAAGAGTAGGTCTATCAGCAACCACACAAAATGGCATCGAGACTGCCCTCGACGGCAATCATCAGGTGCAGCGTGATATTGAAATTGCCCACGAAATCACTTTGGCGGAACGCGCAAAGCTGATTATCAACGAAGAAGATTTAATTGCTCGCGGTGTCAATCCA
>WNFQ01002921.1_pt1 | contig 12414 bp, 9 predicted proteins | sample 5400171 | NCBI WGS metagenome assembly WNFQ01 (sample SAMN13153356, study PRJNA577476) | soil metagenome | isolation source: 20 cm soil under Madrone tree | place: USA:California | collected 2016-06-14
TTAGAGTAAGGATGGAAAATGCAGAAGAAAGAATGATCGACTTTTTCATAGTGTGAACTGTTGAGCAAACCAGTGAGAGCAATGGCCATGCTTTACGGTGTTTGCTTTCGCATTCTGTTATTGTTTTCATGAAACAGTATTATATGGGGTTACGAGTTTTGTCAACTGATGAAATCTATTTTACAGGTTAGAATTGAGCCGCACCAGTTTCGCAAGCGTGACATCATCGGCGGCGATCCAGCGCTCGATTTCGTCAATACCGTCACCGGCCGCGATCAGTCGCCTCGCGACTGGCTTGACAGCTACCCACGTTTGATTGAATGGGCGGCATTTGTGCATCTCTTGCCAAAAAGGGTGCTGCGCGCACTGGCTGAGAAGGCGCAGAAGGAGCCCGCGGCAGCTGCAATCGCGCTGGTCCGCGCAAAGGTTTTGCGCGAAGCCCTGTTTGAGTTGGTCACCCGGATCATTTCAAGGCGCGCGCCGACGAAAAGCTCCCTGGCCCTTCTTCGCGAGCATTGGATCGCTGGCATAAAAGCCCATGAGCTGCGCTTCGGCGGTGGGCGTGTGCTCGTCGACCTCCGGAACGATGCACTCGACTTCGACCTGATCGCATCGACGGTCGCCTATCGGATGGTCCAACAGGTCTTGCCGTTACCGATGGATCGACTGCGCATTTGTCAAGGACCGAACTGTTCGTGGGTCTTCATTGACAGCTCGAAAGCCGGCCGTCGGCGTTGGTGCGACATGACAGTTTGTGGGAACGCCGCCAAGTCTCGCCGCTTCTACGCACGTTCGCGACAGCCGCGAAGCGCTCAACGACCACAACATCCTGCTAAAATGAGGACTCAAACCATACTACGACCGGGCCGCTAGATCACTCGGAGTCCCTCTTCCGCTGGCTTGACCCACTCGGAGAATGCGCCCTCGGAGAAAGTGACAAACTGAAAGGCAAATAGCCAAACCTGCGACTCGGCTAAAAGAGCACTCCGATGCCAAAACTAGTAAGCAGCAGATTTGCCGGCGACAGTGACTTGACGAAAGTCCTCAACGGTGGATTGCGGCTGGGTGCGGCAGGAACTCCTCCCTTTCCCGCGCCAGTCCTCAGCAATCCGGATTGTTCGCCCGCGAGAATCCATGGCTGAAAACGCAGCCCCAACTCCAACCGGCTTTGCTGAGATTGTCAGCGATGATTTCCCAGTGTTTCAAATAGCACGTTTTTTTGCCGCGTTCTTTCAATCAGCGTTTCCGGAATGCACCGACCAATCCAGCGAGCGCAGTGATTAAAGCTGCGATGGCTGTGATCACACCCACATTGAACCAAACCGAATGGTCTTGTGGTTTGGGCGGAAGCTGTGTCTGACTGCTGCCAGCCGTCGGACCGACTGGTTTTTTTGGTAGTCCAAGACCTGTGGCCGGAGGCGGGACCACGACGTCGCGGGCAGGTGTTCGAGCTGGCGGAGGCGGGACGTGTGTTTGTGCATTCGCAGGTGCAACCTCCGACAGGCAAAGAGCTACAATGAATAAGCAACAAATGCCCCACGCGTCGGACAGTAACCACCGCTCGCGGAATTTGGGCGCAACGTAGGGATGATTCATGGGGCTAAAAGCATCCAACTGAGAATCGTGCCGGATTATGAGGCATTTAGGAAGCGCAAATTGTCGGCAGTCGAAAAATCTTTCTCGTGACTGGACGCGCTGATAAAGACATGACTTCGTGGACCGCGCATTGTTCGCTCTATTTCGCTCTATTGGTGACTTTCGCCGTAGCGTCGGCGTTCGCTAGAACCGCAGCAGCGCCGGAAGTGATTTTTCTCTCGCCGTGCGAGTGTCAGGGCTTTCATGGCAAAAATCGGTGGGTTACCAAGACCGATTTGTCTCCTGTTCCTTCGGATAAGTCCGCGATTCAGTCGGTCACCCCCTCGCAGATTTACGAATGGGAAGGGCCGGGGACTGAATGTGGAATTGACGCGCTACACAGAAGCTCGAATGCCCTCTGAGGAAAAATGGTATGCGCTCACGGGCCGCGTCGTTGACGCAAAAGTGGAAGCGGACGGCGACATTCACATCGCGCTTCAAGATGCCAACGGTGACAAAGTTGGAACGGTAAGCGCCGAAATTCCCGTTGGGCCAAAGTGGTGTGAGATTCGGCAGATGGTGTTCGGCTGGACGACGCAGACGTTTCCATTCAATGTCAAGACCGCGCACACGCTCAAAATTCGCGAGCAGCATGTCATCACCGTTACCGGCAAAGCGTTTTATGATATTGCCCACGCGCCCGCCGATCATTCAAACCGGAGAAGGACACCAAAAGATTACGCAGTGTGGGAAATTCATCCGGTGATGGCGTTGCACGTGGATCAATAGCAGATCCGCACTTCGTAAACGTGTGCAGGAATCGTCGTGTGAAGGATAGGATTTTGTCTGATTAGACAATCATCCGCCAGCCCGATTGTGTGTTCTCATCAATCAACCAAATTCCTGCGTCTCCATAGGACAGCCCAAGACGCTCGGTTGGTCATGTGCCTTGGGTTAACGAGCGGCGGGAAGGGGGGCCATCTTCCCGCCGCTTTTCCTGCTGTGCGAGCGTGAAGAAATCGCCGATGTCATAGTGGCAGCATCATTTACCATTCGGCAATCAGAAACGATTGTGTCGATCCGATGCGCTAGGATCGCGCCAGACGGGTGTTGATCGGCTGGACGAGTCAAAGTAGCGGGCAGCGTTATGAAACCGTTATGAAGAGCTGAAACTGAGAGATTTTCACTCGGCAGCGCGTACGGGAGTCGAACCCGTGCACCAGCCTTGAGAGGGCTGTGTCCTAACCACTAGACGAACGCGCCGCAAATCGCGTCTAGAATAACGGCACGATATGCGCCGGCAAGGGCCCGTGAACACTATCTTCCATGTTTCTTATTGTGTTTTCGCTCGGGTGTCGGTATTGGCGTTGGCGTCGGCGAAGAACCCGCTGGCGGAGGGGAAGCCCCCGGCGCGGGCGGAATCAAGACCTTGTCAATCACGTAGATCACGCCGTTAGAAGCTTTCACGTCGGCTTTGATCACGTGAGCATCGTTCACCGTTATTTGTCCGTTCGCGACCTTTATGTCGAGATTGGCGCCATTGATGGTTTGCGCGTTCCTGGTCGTCAATTCTGTAGAAGTGACCGCGCCCTGCATGACGTGATAGGCGAGCAGGTTGCCGAGCTTCTCGGCGTTGGGGGGAGAATCGATCGTTCCTGGAGGCGCGCCCTTGAATGCGGCATCGGTCGGCGCGAACACAGTAACTGAGCCATTCTCTTTCAGTGTGGCCGCCTTGCCGGTGAAATTCATCGCCATGACGAAGAGGTTGAGCTGGCCGGTATTTTTAGCCGCGCCCATAATATCAGCATTCGCTGCTGGCTGCGTGGAAGCGCCCGGCAACTTATCAGCGTTCGCCGCTGGCTGTGCGGAAGCCGCCGGCACCTTTAAAGACGCGGCCAGCGTCTGTGAGGAAGGGGTCGGCGAGGGTCGCACACGCGGTTGATCAATCGACTTAAAATATGTGGTCTTCAACGCATTCAATGCTAGTTTCAGCTCCGCGCTGGAAGCCAGAGCCGACATCCGGTCATAATAAAGGTTGTAATAGTTGCGAAGCCGGTTCCGCTTTTCCAGATCCGTGCGAGCAGCCAGGGCGAATGCCTTCGCGGCGCGGATGGACGGATCATTCACCACTTGGTTTTTCAATTTTCGCCACTCGATATGCAGCCGGCGTTCATCAGCTTCTTTGCCCAAAGACGTTTGTTTTTTAAAAGCTTCGTCGAGCTGCGATAACTCCGGCACGTCGGGAGGGCCGTTGGGTTCTAGAGAGGGTATGGCTGTCGGCGTAATGCCTGGCTGCTTCTGTCCTGAGTAAAGATCGACATCCGGCGGCGCCGCATCTTGCCCGTTCAATATCGGTATCGCTGTGCCCAGTATTGCCAATAGAATCAGCCCTGTTGATTTCATTTTTTTGTTGCGGTCGGAGTGAGTCGCGGTAGCGATTGGTCTAGGCTGGTCCGCGCGATCCTATCATCCTATGTAGCGTCGTCCGGTCCTGAGACTTCGCAAAACATAACAGTAAACATGGCTTGGAGCCACTGACCCGGGGGTCGCGTCACCGCGGCGACCGCTCTACAGGAATTTATCCAGTTCATCTCTCCTCTGCCGGTCCTGTAAAAGCCAAAGCTTCTCGGCGTGTTGCGAAACTTTCACTTCGAATCAGTATCCACGGCGCCGCGTGCTTGGTGGCCTTCGACTCCGCCGAATTGTATCGGCGAACGCGGTCGCTCAAATCTTCGCACGATCCGACATAACGACGCCCCGTCTTCAGACTTCGCAGAACGTAACAGTGGAACATTAACCGCTAGTGGTCGGGGTGACAGGATTTGAACCTGCGACCTCCTGGTCCCAAACCAGGCGCTCTACCAAGCTAAGCTACACCCCGCTATTGTGCGTGATGATTATCACGTACCACCACTCCGCGCATTAATCATTTTTCAAAAAAGAACCTCTTGCCAATCGGCCCATTCCATTGGAGGGTCCGGCGTTGGAGTTGAGTGGCCCGGGTTGGCTGCTTCCTGCCCCTGCGCCATATGTTTAAGCACGAGAAACTCAATCTCCTCATTTTCATCGTGCTGGTTCTCTTGCAATTACTCGGAGTTGCTGGGCTCCTGACGCGGTTCCATTCTTCTTATCTGTTCATCATTATCCCGCTGTTTTTCTGGGGCGGGATTAGCACGACACTTTATCTGCATCGTTATCTGACCCATCGTGGCTTTGAAATGCCGGAATGGCTCAAGTTTATATTCGCAACCGGCTCTGCCGTGATGCTGGCCGGCGATCCGGTTACGTGGGTGGGGGATCACCGTTACCACCATCTCAAATCTGATACGGACGAAGACATTCACAGCCCGGTGCACGGATTTCCCTATGCCCACATGATGTGGCTGATCCGGAAGCCGCCTGAATTTCGTGAGCGCTCAAAACGTTACGCTGCCGATGTCCGCAAAATTTGGTACTGCCGGTTGTGCGAGCGCTCCTGGCTCTACGTCCTGCCGCATCTTGCTCTGGCGCTGACGCTCTACTTCACACTTGGATTGGCCGGAATGCTTTGGTGCCTCTACGTGCCGATGCTGGTGATCTATAACGTGACTTGGTCGGTCAATTCGATCTGCCATATGCCCAGGCTCGGATATCGCAGCTTCGATACGTCCGATCATAGCCGAAACAATCTCTGGATCGGCGTTCTTGGATTCGGCGAGGGATATCATAACAATCATCATGCGCAGCCGCGTTGCGCGGCACATGGATTGCGCTGGTGGGAGTTTGACCTGACCCGCTATGTCATCTGGACGCTCGAGAAGTGTGGCCTTGCCTGGAAAGTGGTCTGGCCTGCGAAGGAAACCAGAGATTCAGACGCTGTTTCAGCGGAAAGCGCCGGGGCCCTGCTATTAACGAGCGCCAAGGCAAAGAATTCGATCTAGGCCTCGTAGCCCAAATTCGGAGCCAACCGCTTTTCGATCGCCGTGACTGTTTCTCCGCGTCGCGTCGCATAATCGACGACCTGATCGCGCGCGATTTGTCCAACACCGAAATATTTTGCGTTGGGATGTGAAAAATAGAGCCCGCTCACGCTCGCGCCGGGGTACATGGCAAATGACTCCGTCAGTTTGATTCCCGCGTTCTCTTCCGCGTTGAGTAAGTCGAACAGCGTTCGCTTCTCTGCATGATCGGGGCAGGCTGGATAACCTGCCGCCGGCCGGATGCCGCGATACTTTTCGCGGATAAGATCGACGTGCGACAATTCTTCGTCGCGCTCGAATCCCCACGCGATCCGAGCCTGCTTATGCAAATATTCGGCAAACGCTTCCGCTAATCGATCGGCAAGCGCTTTCGCTAAAATGGCACTGTAATCATCGTGCTCGGCCGCAAATTCCTTCGCTAATTCATCAGCACCGTGAATCGAAACGGCAAAACCGCCGAGATAATCTGCCGACTGTGGATTTGATTGCGGAGCAATGTAGTCCGCAAGACAAAGGTTCCCTTGTCCGGCCGGTTTCGGTATTTGCTGGCGCAAAAAATAAAACGTGGCCAGTTTTTTTGTACGCTTGTCGTGACCATAGAGGTCAACGTCGTCACCAACCGCGTTTGCCGGCCAAAAAGCGTAAACACCGCGTGCCGTCAGCAGATTCTTCGCCGTAATCTGACCAAGCAGTTCTTGCGCCTCATCGAAAAGTTCGCGGGCCTGTTTGCCGACAACCGGATCATCAAAGATCGCCGGGTAACGACCGCGCAACTCCCAGACGTGAAAAAAGGGCGACCAATCGATGTAATCCCGGAGATCGGCAACTGACGGACAAACCACACGGACGTCCGTGAACTCTGGTTTCGGAGGTGGGTAATTGCCCCAATCAATTGACGCTCGATTTGCGCGGGCTTCTTCCAGGGTCAGCAGTTTTTTTCCGCGCGTCTTCGCTGAATGTTCTTCGCGCAATCGTGCGTAGTCGCCACGCGTTTTTGCGTCGAAGTCTGATTTCAATTGCTCGTTCAACAGCGAATTCACAACGCCAACCGCGCGCGACGCGTCGACAACATGGACAATGCTTGATCGATAATGCGGCGCGATTTTCACCGCGGTGTGTGCCCGGCTGGTGGTGGCGCCTCCGATTAACAACGGCAGATCGAATCCTTCGCGCTCCATTTCCTGCGCCACGTGCACCATCTCGTCGAGCGACGGCGTGATCAGCCCGCTCAATCCGATCGCATTCGCTTTTTTCTCCCGCGCCGTTTCCAAGATTTTTGCGGCCGGCACCATTACGCCGAGATCGATGACGTCGTAGTTGTTGCATTGCAATACAACGCCGACGATGTTCTTCCCGATGTCGTGCACGTCACCTTTCACCGTCGCCATGACGATGCGGCCCTGTGGTTTCGCGCCCGCAGATTTTTCCGCCTCCATGAACGGCATCAGGTAAGCGACCGCCTTTTTCATCACCCGCGCGCTTTTCACCACCTGGGGGAGAAACATTCTACCCGAGCCAAACAAGTCGCCCACCACACTCATTCCGGCCATGAGCGGACCCTCGATTACCTCGAGTGGCCGTTTGCATTTTTGCCGGGCCTCTTCCGTATCGGCGTTGATGTAATCAACGATGCCTTTGACCAGCGCGTGTTTCAGACGCTCTTCCACAGGCTCCGAGCGCCACGCTTCATCTTTGACCGGCGTTTTTCCTTTCGCTTTTACTCCCTCTGCGAATTCGACCAGCCGTTCCGTCGCGTCGTCGCGCCGGTTTAAGAGCACGTCCTCCACACGCTCACGCAGTTCCGGCTCGATCTCTTCGTAAACCGCCAGCTGTCCCGCGTTGACGATTCCCATGTCGAGACCCGCGCGAATGGCGTGAAAAAGAAACGCGGCGTGCATCGCCTCGCGCACCGCATTGTTGCCGCGAAACGAAAAGGAAATATTGCTCACGCCACCGCTTACACGCGCTCCCGGAAGATTCTTTTTTATCCAACCTGTTGCCTCGATGAAATCGACCGCGTAATTGCGATGCTCGTCCAGGCCGGTCGCGACGGTCAGAATGTTGGGATCAAAGATGATATCATTGGCCGGAACATTCGCGTGTTTGGTAAGGAGATCGTAAGCCCGCGCGCAGATGGCGGTCTTTCGCTCAAACGAGTCGGCCTGGCCGCGCTCGTCGAAAGCCATCACGATGACGGCCGCGCCGTAGCGCCGAATCAGTCGGGCCTGTCGAAGAAATTCCTCCTCACCGTTCTTCAAACTGATGGAATTGACGACTGCTTTGCCTTGCACGCACTTGAGGCCCGCCTCGAGCACGCTCCACTTTGAGCTGTCGATCACGATTGGAATCCGCGCGATTTCCGGCTCGCTGCCGACCAGGCTCAGGAAACGCGTCATGGTCGCTTCGGAATCGATCATGCCCTCGTCCATGTTGACGTCGAGAAGGTTCGCGCCGCCCTGGACCTGCTGACGCGCCACCGTCAGCGCGCCTTCAAAATCGTCTGCCAAAATCAATTTCGAAAACCTGGGTGAACCCGTGATGTTGGTGCGCTCGCCAATGACGATAAAGCCCATCTCCGGCGTGATGTTGAGCGGCTCAAGCCCGGAGAGTTGGAGAATTGCGGATTGCGGATTGTTCGCTGCAGTGAATCCGCTCTGTGGCGAACGGATTGCGGATTGAATTTGTCGCGGTTTGCAATCGCGCGCCGCCTTGGCAATTGCGCGAATGTGTTCAGGTGTCGTGCCGCAACAGCCGCCGACCAGATTCAGCCAGCCGTTCTCCGCCCATTTTTGTAGTTTCGGCGCAAAGCTTTGCGCCGTTTCCGGAAAACCAGTCTCGGATAACGGATCAGGCAGACCCGCGTTCGGATATGCACTCATAAAGTACGGCGAAATGCGCGCCAGCTCTTCGACATACGGTTCCATCTCATCAGGGCCTAGCGCGCAATTCAGCCCGACGATAAGCGGCTGCACATGTGCAATCGAAATGAGAAACGCTTCCACGGTTTGACCGCTTAACGTTCGTCCGGAGCGGTCGGTCACTGTCCCGGAAATCATCAGTGGAACTTTCTTTCCGGTTTGTTCAAAGACCTCCGCAACAGCAAAGAGCGCGGCCTTGGCATTCAGCGTGTCGAAGATGGTTTCGACCAGCAAAAGATCAACGTCTCCTTCGAGCAAGGCCATTGCCTGGTCGAAATAAGTCTGTTTGAGTTGATCGAACGTGACGGCGCGGAAAGCGGGGTCGTTTACATCTGGCGACATCGACACCGCCACGGGAAGGGGTCCCATCGATCCAGCAACAAACCGGCGAGTTCCGGTTTGATCGGCGACACGATCCGCTGCGCCCCGCGCAATTTTAGCCGCCGCCAGGTTCATCTCGTGCACGAGCGCGCGGAGATCGACATCGTCCACCACGCGCTGGAAGAAATCCTGCTCCTTGCGGCCGGCAGGCGGTTCTCCGGTAAAAAGGAAATCGTGCAACCCGATCGTCGTGGCACTGAATGTGTTGGTTTCAATGATATCGGCGCCGGCTTCGAGGTACTGCGTGTGGATTTCCTCAACGATCTCCGGCTTCGTCAGAAGAAGAAGCTCGAGGCTGCCTTTAAGATCCTTGCCCTTCCAATCGCGAAACCGTTGCCCGCGATAATCGTCCTCAGGAAGTTTATAGCGCTGGATCATCGTGCCCATGGCGCCATCGAGCACGACGATGCGTTGGCGCAGAAGTGTTTCCAGCGGATGAAGATCGGACGACATGATTGTCCGAGAACTAAACGGCGTTTGCGCCTGTGATCAAGAAACAAATTGACGCATCATGATACGTAGATGTGTTTCTGGGCCAAACTCTGGCTCGTGCTCCAGTTAACCCCAGTCAGACACGCGTTCCAAAGCAGGAAGGTTGACTCGCTGGCTCCCGCTTACTCGCCTTTAGCTGAGACCGCTTTGATCATCTGCGCATTCCGCGCTTTCCAATTATTTGATCGACAACTAAATCAGAGGCGTGGAAGCGCTCCGGCTCTTCAAATTACTTAACCGCACGGAACGCAAAACGTTCCTTGCCTGTTTCCTGGGCTGGGCGCTCGACGCCTTCGATTTTTTTCTGCTCACGTTCGTCCTGGTGCCGGTCGCGCATGAATTTGGCCGGACCATTCCCGAAGTCGCATTCGGAATTACCCTGACACTAATGATGCGCCCGTTAGGCGCATTCGTCTTCGGTTTGCTGGGCGACAAATTCGGACGGCGCATTCCGCTAATGGCGGACATCATTTTTTATTCCGTCATTGAATTGATGACCGCGTTCGCGCCGAATTTTACCGTCTTTCTTATTTTACGCGCGCTTTTCGGAATAGGGATGGGCGGCGAATGGGGCCTGGGCGCTTCGCTCGCGATGGAATCGCTTCCGACCGCAACGCGCGGTCTGTTTTCTGGAATTCTGCAGCAAGGCTATGCCGTTGGGTACCTGCTAGCCGCGGTCGTTTACTGGATCGTATTTCCGCTCTTCGGCTGGCGCGGGTTATTTGTCGCGGGCGCTTTGCCGGCGCTATTGGTGATTTATATCCGGGCGCATGTCCCCGAATCGCCGATCTGGCAACGCCACCGGGAACGGAAACAGCGCGTCCCACTCGACATACGCGGATTCGTCAAACAACATGGGACGCTTTTTATCCACGCTGTTCTGCTCATGACGGCGTTCAATTACATGTCGCATGGCACGCAGGACCTTTATGCGACATTCCTGGAGAGGCAGCGTGGCTTCGGCATCAGTGCAAAATCGATGATCGCAATCATCTACGCGATTGGCGCGATCTGCGGCGGCACGGTCATCGGTTTTCTCTCGCAACGATGGGGACGCCGGCGCTCGATCATTTTTTGTGCGATCTGTGGGATCTGTTTGATCCCGGCCTGGATTTTCGCGCCGGGAACAGCGCTTCTCATTGCCGGCGGATTTCTGATGCAGTTCATGGTGCAAGGCGCATGGGGAGTTGTGCCGGTGCATCTGAATGAGATTTCGCCGGCCGATTTTCGCGGGACCTTTCCCGGCCTGGCTTATCAGCTCGGCAATTTTGCCGCTGCCTATGCCGCGCAGCAGCAAGCCTGGCTGGCTGAACGGTTTCGCACCGCGAATGGGTTGCCGAACTATGCGCTGACGATGGCGCTCGTGGAATGTGTTGTTTTCGTCGCGATTATTGTGCTAGCCGCGACCGGGCGCGAAGAGCGCGGCAAAGAATTTTAATGACGAACAGCAGCCGGCGCCGACTCTTGGCCGGTGCTTGCGGGTTGCGGCTGCGCGGCGGCTACCTGGGGAGACGCGTGATACACACCGGGCCCGTAGCGTTCTTCGACAATTGCCTCTGCGATTCTCTCGGACAGTAGTTCGCGATATTCGGCGTCGCGCGCCTCGTTGCCCTCGGATCGATTGCTCAAAAATCCGCACTCCACCAGGACGGCCGGATAGTAAGCGAGGCGCAGGACGCGGAAATTCGCTGTGCGCACGCCTCGATTCATCGAATGCGGGATCGTCATTAGCTTCGATTGAATTCGATTCGCCAGCTCAGATGAATCGGCCGAATGATAATAGGTTTCGAAGCCGTGAACGCCGCGCCGCCGTGAATCGTTGAAATGAATGCTAACGAAGATGGCATTTTTCTGCGAATTCTCGATGGCAACGCGTTGATCCAACGGAATAAAAACGTCTGTGGATCGCGTCATCACGGTTTTTAATTCCGATTCGCGCAAATTGCGATCGAGACGTTGGGCTACGTCAAGAGCAACCACCTTCTCCGGCGGACCATAACGGCGATACGCGCCGTTATCTTTGCCGCCGTGTCCCGCGTCCACCACCACCGTCGTAAAAGTCTTGCTCGTACTTTTCGCCGCTTTTGGAGCGGTCGCGCAAGCAGTCAACAGAGCCAGGAGACCGATGGCAAGAGTGCGGCTGATCAGGCGCGGCATCCGAAACAAATACCGAAAAGCTCTTCCTGAGCAAAAGTTTTCGGTTGGCAAACTCAGACGTCGCGTTTTGATTCAATCCGCCACCGATTTATTTTCCGGCGATTGCATACAAAAAGCACTTGTTTTTTATGCTGCTGCACTTAAAGGCCTTCACCACTTTATGACGATCCGATTAGCGATTCTGCCTTTGCTCCTGGCGTTGAATTTTTCAATGTGCCAGAAACATCCAAGTCCGACCACGAGTTCCGAGCCAGTGAGTTCGTCGCCAGCATCGGCCGGCGAGACTGCTGGCGGCAGCCCGGCGCCGGGTGTGGCGGGTGCGGCGCCGTCGCCGAAAATCGCCAAAGCCGTTGTCGATCAAACCGCGCAGACGATTATCTTTTGTTATCATCGTTTGGTCGATAAAATTCGCTATCCGGGCACCGAGATCACGCCAGCCGACTTCGAAGCGGAGATGAAACAACTCAAGGATGCCGGGATTACCGTAATCAGCATGCAAGATTTGCTGGCGTGGCGGCGCGGCGAAAAAAATATACCGCCGCGATGCGCGGTCGTTAGCTTCGATGATGGCTGGAAATCTCAATACGAGGTCGGGTGGCCGATTATGAAAAAGTTTGGATACCCGTTCACGATGTTCATTTATACTGAGGGCGTACGCGGAGGAAGCTTGGGCGGCGGAGAGGCGATCACGTGGGAACAGCTCGCCGACATGCGTGACAATGGAGTCGATATCGAAGCGCATACTGCGACGCATCAAGACTTGCGCGAAGGGCATAATATAATGCTGGCTGCTCCCGGCGGTAAGAGGACCAGAACGAAATTGACCGGGCCTGCATACGAGCAATGGGTCCATAACGAAGTTGTTGGCTCCAAGGAACTGCTCGAGCAGCGGCTCGGGATCAAAGTGAATTGTTTCGCCGTTCCCTTCGGCA
>WNFQ01006116.1_pt1 | contig 12412 bp, 14 predicted proteins | sample 5400171 | NCBI WGS metagenome assembly WNFQ01 (sample SAMN13153356, study PRJNA577476) | soil metagenome | isolation source: 20 cm soil under Madrone tree | place: USA:California | collected 2016-06-14
GAAACATCCAGGGCAGGCCGAGGAAGCGTCACCTGATCGGCGGCGCGTACTGGATGCCACCGGCGCTCCAGAGTTGATTGAGCCCTCTGGGAACTCCGAGCTTCGATCCTGAGCCGACATTGCGCTCATAGACTTCGCCGTAATTGCCGACATTCCGGATGATGCGGGCGGCCCAGTCCTTGGTCAGGCCGAGGTCTTCGCCGTAGGTGCCTTCGGTGCCGACCAGCCGCATCACGTCAGGCTTCTTCGACTTCAGCGCCTCGTTAATGTTCTTGGAGGTGATGCCGAGTTCTTCGGCGTTGATCATCGCATACAAGGTCCATTTCACGATCATCATCCAGTCATCGTCGCGCTGCCGCACTACGGGCGCCAGCGGTTCCTTCGAGATGACGTCCGGCAGGATGACGTGGTCGCCAGCCTTCGCAAGATTCAGCCGCAGCGCATATAGCTGGGAGACGTCGGCGGTGAAGGTGTCGCACTGCCCGGACTCATAGGCCTTGAAGACCTCGTCCAGCTTGGCGAATTTCATCTCCTGGTATTTCATGTTGTTGGCGCGGAAATAGTCGGCGAGGTTGAGCTGCGTGGTCGTGCCATCCTGCACGCAGACCTTGCTGCCGTTGAGGTCGAGCGCCGAGTCGATCTTGCGGGCGGCGGGCAGCATGAAGCCTTCGCCGTCATAATAAGCGACGGCCGGGAAATAGAGGTCGTAATTTGTCTCGCGCGACATGCTCCACGTCGAGTTGCGTGAGAGAATATCGACCTTGCGGCTTTGCAGCTCCTTGAAGCGCTCATTGGCGTCGAGCGGAATGAATTTCGCCTTTTTCGGATCGTCGAAGATGGCCGCCGCGACCGCGCGGCAGAAGTCGACATCGAAGCCGGTCCAGTCGCCCTTGTCGTCCGGGATCGAGAAGCCCGGCAAGCCTTTGTTGACGCCACACAGCACTTCGCCGCGCCGGACCGTCCGCTTCAGGGTCCGCGTGTCATATCGTTCATAGGTGATGGCGGCGGCCGCGACCGCGACTGCGACCGCCAGCCCAATCAAAAGGCCGCCTCGGAATGTGCGCATGATTTATCTCTCGCAATGATCGGAAGAAAATGGGCGGACGGTGAAGGGTAGCCGTCGCGGTTACAGTTCCGGCTTCTGCCGCACGACAACCTTGGTGCCGACCGGGACACGCTCATAGAGGTCGGCGACGTCGGCATTGACCAGCCGGAAGCAGCCGGACGAAACGGCGGTGCCGATCGTATCGGGCCGGTTGGTGCCGTGGATACGATACACGGTGGAGCCGAGATACATCGCGCGGGCGCCGAGCGGATTGCCGGGTCCGCCGGCCATGAAGCGCGGCAAATAGGGCTGGCGCGCGATCATCTCCGGCGGCGGTGTCCAGTCCGGCCACTCCGCCTTGCGCGAGATGTTGAGCAGTCCCTGCCACTGGAATCCCTCGCGGCCGACGCCGATGCCGTAGCGCAGCGCACGGCCGCCTCCCTGAATCAGATAGAGATGGCGCTCCGCGGTCTGGATGATGATGGTGCCCGGCGCCTCCGTGGTGCGATAAAGCACCGCCGTACGCTTGTATTCCGGGTCCAACTCCACCGAGTCGTCCGCCAGAAGTCCCGGCTGGTCGCCAACGTCGGGTTGTTGTGCAAAGCTCTGCGAGACCGAAAGCATCAGACCGGCTGCGGCAATTATCATCCAGATCAGGTGCCGAAATTTCGTCATAAAAATTCTCCTCGTTCAGCTCAACGGGATTGGTCTACCATCCCCGGCGAACCACCGGAACCACCAAAATCGCAGCAGTCGGGAGTAATGTATCGCCGATTATTTCGCTGCGATCCACAGCCGCAAGCCATAGGCCACGATACCTACCGTGCCGACCCCGCCGAGCCAAAGGGCGGCGAACCACAACAGGCGCTGCGCCAGCGGGCGCGGATTTTGCTCGGCAGGCGTCAATGATAGCCGCTCCCGGGCCGTACCTTGCCGCGGAATACCCAATAGGCCCATGCGGTATAACCGAGAATAAGCGGTATCAGCACAGCCACGCCGAACAGCATGAAGATCTGGCTGTTTTCGGGCGATGCCGCCTGCCAGATGGTGATGCTCTGCGGCACGATATAGGGGTACATGCTGATGCCGAGCCCGGCATAGGACAGCGCGAACAGCGCCAGCGTCAGAAAGAACGGCTGGGTGTCCAGTTTGTTGGCGAGGCTGCGCAACAGCAGCACGGTAACGCCGGCGACCGCGATCGGTACCGGCGCGGTCAGGATGATGTTGGGCCAGGTGAACCAGCGCTGCGTGTAGTGGATGTGCAGGAACGGCGTGGCGATGCTGACCGCGCCGATGGCTCCCAACATCGCGAACAATAGAAACCAGCTCAGGTGATAGGCCTTGTCGCGAAGTTCGCCCTCGGTCTTCAGCACCAGCCACGTCGCGCCTAGCAGCGCATAGCCGATGACCAGCGCGAGGCCCGTCAAGATGCTGAACGGCGTCAGCCAGTCCCACCAGCCGCCGGCATAATGCCGTCCTTCGACATGCACGCCCTGCAGGATGGCGCCGAGGGCAATTCCCTGCGCCAGCGTCGCCAGCAGCGATCCGCCGGCGAACGCGATGTCCCAGCGATTTCTCTTCGTCAGCGATCGCCAGCGAAATTCGAAGGCGACGCCGCGAAAGATCAGGCCGATCAACATCGCAATCATCGGCGTGTAGAGCGCCGGCATCAGCACCGCATAGGCCAGCGGAAACGCGGCCATCATGCCGCCGCCGCCGAGCACCAGCCAGGTTTCGTTGCCGTCCCACACCGGCGCGACGCTGTTCATGATCACGTCGCGGTCGGCTTTTTGGGGAAACAGCGGAAACAGGATAGGCCGAGATCGAATCCATCCATCACCACATAGACAAAGACCGCGAATGCGATGATGAACGCCCAGATGGCGGCGAGGTCGATGCTGCCGGTCATGAGGCGGATCCTTCCGCTGCCACACCGGCCGCCGGTGTGATGCCCGCGGCGCGGGCCGGGATGTCGCTACGCGGTCCCTGTTCGCCGTGATGCGGCGGCGTTGCCATCATCCTCAATATATAAATGACGCCAGCGGAGAACACCGCGAAATAGACGATGACGAACCCGATCAATGACGAGCCGACCGCGGGAGCCGCGAGCGGCGAGGCGGATTCAACCGTGCGCAGCAGCCCGTACACGGTGAACGGCTGGCGCCCGGTTTCGGTGGTGATCCAGCCCGCGAGCACCGCGATGAAGCCCGCCGGGCCCATCGCCATCGCTGACACGTGCAACAACCTGGATTCGTAGAGCGTGCCGCGCCACCGGTTCCACAGGCTGAACAGGCCGAGCCCCATCATCAGGAACCCCATCCCGACCATGATCCGGAACGACCAGAATGTGATCGGCACCGGCGGCCAGTTCTCGCGCGGCACGGTGTCAAGGCCGGCCAGCGGCGCGTCCGGCGAATGCTTGAGGATCAGCGAGCCGAGCTTCGGAATTTCGACGGCGTATTTGACCTTGCCCGCGGCTTGATCGGGGAGGCCGAACAATATCAGGGGTGCACCGTTGTTGTGGCTCTCGAAATGGCCCTCCATCGCCATGATCTTGGTCGGCTGATGCTCCAGCGTATTGAGCCCGTGCTGATCGCCGGCGAGGATCTGGATCGGCGCCACCAAAGTTGCCATCCACATCGCCATCGAAAACATCACCCGCGCACCTGCCTGATTGCGGTCGCGCAGCAGGTGAAACGCGCCGACCGCGCCGACCACCAGCGCTGTGGTGAGGTAGGCCGCCAGCACCATATGCACGAGGCGGTAGGGAAATGACGGATTGAAGATGGCCTTGAGCCAGTCGGCGGCGACGAACTGCCCGTCGGCATTGACCGGCCGAGGAAGCCGGCTTCGAGGAAGAACGCGGTCAGCACCTCATAGGCCATCAGCGGGCCGAGAACCGGTCCGGTCTGGTCTGAAAATGCCGACCAGTTGGTGCCGAACTGGTAGGACATCACGATGCCCGACACCACGCCCATGCCGAACGCGACGGCGAAGATCTTCAGCCAATAGTTGAACAGGTTGATGAAGACCTCGCGCCCGGTCCACAGCCAGAGCGCTTCAAGCACCGCGAGATAGCTGGCAAGTCCGATCGAGAAGGCGGGGAACACGATGTGAAACGACATCGTGAACGCGAACTGCGCCCGTGCCAACACCACGGCATCCCAGCCCTCGAACATTCCAGTCATCCGTCGCCGTTTGATCGTGCCTCCTGATTACCACGCAATCCGTGGCGGGGATATCGCGAATGCTCGAATACCAGCCTCCCGCGCAGTGTCTGATGAAGGTGCTGCGCGTTCGCGGAACCGCTCAGCTGGAAGCGTTGAGCAGCCGCGCGATGGTGCGGTCCATTTGCTCGTACTGGCCTTCGCCGTCGTGCTGGAACACGATCTTTCCGCTCTGATCGACGATGTATTGCGCGGGCCAATACTGGTTGCGATAGGCGTTCCAGGTCTGCTGTTCATTGTCCTGCGCGACCGGATAGGTGATGCCATGCCGTTTCAGCGCGGCCTGCACGTTGGAGGCGGATCTCTCGAACGGAAATTCCGGCGTGTGGACGCCCACCACGACAAGGCCGCGGTCTTTGTATTTCGCATAGAGTTCGGTGACGTGAGGCAGCGTGTTGACGCAGTTGACACAGCCATAAGTCCAGAAATCCACCAGCACCACCTTGCCGCGCAGGTCCGCCATGCTGAGCGGCGCGGAATTGAACCAGTTGCTGATACCGGAGAAGTTTGGCGCGGTGCCCTGTACGGCGGCGACCGCGAACGGAGCCGTCTGGTCGCGCGCAACCTCGCCGCCGATGCAGGGTAAGGCGGTGCTCGTTAGAAAGGTGGCAATGACCGAGGCGGCTGCGGCGAGCGATCGTATCGTCATGGGAAACTCCATCGTCAAGCAGGGGTTGATTACAGGCCGATCTGGCCGTTCGGGTAAAAACCTGTCAGCCACGCCACGATCAGCGTGTCGTACTGAAAGTAGGAGGCGACCGCGAAGGCGATGACGACAACGCCAAACCCCTGCTGCAGCCTGGGCGAGATTCGCGCGATGCTGCGAACGCGGGTGGTGACGGCCTGTCCGCCATAGGCAATCGCCAGCATCGGGATAGCGGCGCCGATGGCGTAGACCACCAGCAACGTGCTTGCCCATGCGGCGTCTTTCGATGTCGCGACCACGGTGAGGATCGAACCGAGCACGGGGCCGGCACAGGGCGTCCAGACCAGACCGAGCGTGGTGCCGAGCACGAAGCCACCGATATTGCCTTGACGGAACGCGGCGTCGCCGGTGGAGCCGCGGTTGGTGAGGCCGCCGATCCGGATCGAAAGCCATTCGAACGGCGCGGGCCAGATCATCAAGAGCCCGAAGCCCAACAGCAGGATCGCAGCGCCGGTGCGCAAAACATTGGGATCGAAATCGAAAATGCGGGTGATGGCGCTCAGCAGCAGGGCTGCGGCCGAGAACGATATGACAAAGCCGAGCGCAATCAGCGCCGGTCGCGCTTTGCCGGTTTGGCCGACCGATGCGCCAAGCAGGATCGGCAGCATTGGCAGCGTGCAGGGCGCCGCGATGGTGACCACACCGGCGAGCAGTGCGAGAACGAGATTGAACATCGAATGGTCCCACGAACGATCCCGGCGAGCCTTGTGGCCACGGCGGACGTCTCAGTGGTCTTTCGGAACGCAAGGCGAAGCGTTACCTCGCAAGGCCTCACGTGTTCGTGAGGCTCCCACAGGCGGGAAAGCCACGGCCCGAGACCTCAGATACAGAACGACCCGGAGGGGGGCATCCCGTCCAGGTCGTTGGAGGTAACTTGGAAGGTTGGAAAACTGGTCGGCCAGAAGTTCGGCGTTGGTGATTGTCGGTGTAACAGCCAAGTTTTTCCGGGTGATGTTGCGAATTGTTTCAATTGTTTCGTGGCCATTAACTATTTCGCAAAACCGGACTCCGCTTTTGCGCCGTCAAATAACCCGTAACTAATTGAATCGGTTGCTGTTTTTCACGCGGCAAGGGTGTCGACGCCGGCTCCCTTGAGCAGGTCAGCGAGCTGCTTGCGGGCATAGAACATCCGCGTCTTCACCGTGCTCTGGGGAATCCCGATGATCGCGCCGGCCTCTTCCACCGACTTCTCATGGTAATAAACCAGGTTGATGATCTCGCGGTGCGCCGGGGACAGCTTGGCCACGCAGGCGCGCAGGATGGCGCTGGTGTTGCTGCGGTCCAGCGAAGCCTCGGGCGTGTCGGCCTCGTCGGCGATTTCAAGCACGTCCTCCTGGTCGATATCCTCGTGCCGGCGCTGACGCATCGCGGTCAGCGCCTTGAAGCGGGCGATCGACAGCAGCCAGGTGGAAACCTGGGAACGGCCTTCGAACTGGCTGGCGGTACGCCACACATCGAGGAAAACCTGGCTGACAAGGTCTTCCGCCATGGTGGTGTCGCGCACGATGCGAAGCACGAAACGGTAAACCCGCACATTGTGACGGGAGTAAAGGGTGTGCATCGCGGTTCGGCCGCCACCGGCAATGCTTGCCAGCAGCATTTCATCCGAGGTCGCCTGGGCAGCGATGATGCCTTGTTCGGCTGCGGCGTTGATGGCGACGACGTTCTGCATGACTAACTCCCACTATTCGCCGCTTGGCGGCGTTGCGTTGGGTCGATTGATAGTCAGCGAACGTTTCGGGACGTCTGCACGCCAAGTGGAAAATGGTTTCGTGCACGGGAGAATTGTTTCGTCGCAACGTCAGCGACGAAACAATCGGGACCCAGACCAAAGCAATTGCAAGTAGATGGGTTTCGGGCAGACGCCCATCAGGCCTTCTCGCCGGCGGGCGAAAACAGATATCCGCCGCCTCGGATGGTGCGGATTACCGCGGGTTTGGTCGGATCGATCTCGATTTTGCGCCGGATTCGCATGATCCGCAGGTCCACGGCGCGATCGAAGGCCTCGGCGTCACGCGCGTTGGCCAGTTCCAGCAGCCGCTCGCGCGACAGCACCCGCTTCGGATTGGCCGCGAAAACCTTGAGCAGGCCGAATTCGGAAGCGGTCAGCGGGTGCTCGTTGCCTTCGTCGTCGCGCAGCGCCTGCGCCTCGAGATCAAGCCATTTGGTTCCGAACCGGACCAATTGGTCTTTCGCCGCCTTCGCCGCTGCGGCTTCCGAGGTTGCCGCCAGCGCCCTGACCGGAGAACTGCGCCGCAACACCGAGCGGATCCGCGCCATCAATTCACGCAATTCGCAGGGCTTTGCGATGTAATCGTCCGCGCCGAGTTCCAGCCCGACGACGCGGTCGATCGGGCTCGCGGTAGCGGTCAGCATGATGACCGGAACATTGGTGCGGCTTTTCAGATCGCGAATGATGGAAAGCCCGTCTTCCTCCGGCATATTCAGGTCGAGCACCACGAGATCGGGCACGCTGATCTCGATCGCGCCGCGCAGGCTCTTGCCGCCGTCGCAAAGCGTCACGGTAAAGCCGTGCATCTTGAGGTACTCGCCGACCATCTCGCGGGCCGGCGCTTCGTCATCGACGATGATGATATGGGGACTCTGGCTCATGAAATCTCTGTCGCGGGCAATATGACGGTGAAAGTCGATCCTAGTCCGGGTCCCTGGCTATCCGCGTTCACCCGGCCACCATGCATGTCGATGATGCGCTTGACGATCGAAAGCCCGAGACCCGTCGAGCTTTCGCCGGCGGTGGGTTTTGCGGACAGTCGCTGGAAGCGACCGAACAATCGTCCGAGATCTTCGGGAGACAGGCCGGCGCCCTCGTCGGCGATGCGGATGATGGTGTTGTTCTGCTCGTGAGAAACCACCACCGCGATCTTGCCGCCGATCGGACTGTATTTGATGGCATTGCTGATGAGATTATCGATCGCCTCCCGCATCCGGTCGGAATCGCACATGGTGACGAAATTCGGCGGCGCTGATACCGTGATGGCCTGCTGCTTGTTGACGGCCAAAGGCTGATTGGCATCGGCGACTTCGCTGACCAACGCCCCGACATCGACCGGCTCGCGGCGAATGGTGATGTCGAAGGCATCCGCCATCGCATCCGAAATCAGATGGTCGACCATCGAGGTCAGGCGCCTGGTGGCATCGCGTATGTGTTCGACCTGAGCGGTGACGCTCTCCTTGGAAGAGCCGGCGCTGATCAGTTCCGTCAGCATTTCGGTGCGGCCCAGGATCACGCCGAGCGGATTCTTCAAATCGTGAGCGACGGTGCCGAGAATTTCGTTCTTGAAGCCGTTGGCGCGCTGCAGCCGCAGCCATTGTGCAGACAGCCTGCGGTTGGCCTGCATCAGCGCGCGGGTGCGCTGGGCGACGCGGTCCTCGAGCTGTGTGTTGGCTTCATGCAGTTGCTGATAAAGAATGACATTGTCGAACGCGATCGAAAGCCGGCTGCCGAAAATTTCCACCAGCGACCGGTCGGTTTCGGATAGCTGGCGCTCCGCCTGCAGCAGCACGACCACTTCCCGCCCGCTGCCGGTGCGAACGTAGAGAACGGTGCGCTGATCGGCAAATTCATGTTTGCGCCGTTTGAAGGCGGCTTCCACCATCGACCGCAGGTCGGGGTCGAGCGACTTGGATCCGGTGGTGCCGATGAAACGGCTATAGCAGCCCGAACCGGCAAGCACGGAAAAATCGTCGCCGACCACGCCGCCGTCGCGCAGCACCAGAATGCCTGCGCAGTCGACATTCAGAAGCGACGCGATCTGCGTCAGCACGCCTTCGGCAAGGCGTTGCATCGATCTGAAATCGTACAAGGTCGAGGCGGCATCGATGATGATTTCCAGCCCGCGCCGGGTTTGAACCATGCGCTCGAGTTGCTGATAGCTGCGCAGCGCCGCGGTCAGCGAGGTAAACAGCTTGTCGGCCGTCAGCTCGGTCTTCGCCTTGTAGTCGTTGATGTCGTATTGGACGATCACGCGCCGCTCGGGGGCCTGTCCGGGCTGCCCGGTGCGCAGGATGATGCGGACGGTCTCGTTCTTGATTTCATTGCGGATGTACTCGACGAGATCGAGGCCGGCGGCGTCGGTTTCCATGATGACGTCGAGCAGCACGGCGGCGATATCGGGGTGCGCTCGCATCAATTCCCGGCCCTCGGCCGCCGAATAGGCCGAGAGGATCTCGAGCTTCTGCCCATTGAGATTGTAGTCACTCAGCGCAAATCGCGTGCCTTCGTGCACGGCCTGGTCGTCGTCGATCACCGCGACCTTCCATCGGCGCGCGGTCGATGCCTCCGGAGCTACTCCGGAATCGTCGATCAGGTGGAGGACATCGTCCTGGTCGGCCATTGAGGGGTCCCGTCGCTGGTTGCGTCTGCGGTTGTGGAGCCGCCTTTGGCGGCCCGCGGCATGATAATGCGAAATGTGGTGCCTTGTCCCAGCCTTGAATCCAGCATCATCCGGCCGCCAAGCTGCTGAGTGACAAGATTATAGACAATGTGCAAGCCGAGCCCGGTGCCGCCCTCGTTGCGGCGCGTGGTAAAGAACGGGTCGAACGCCTGCCGCTGCACGTCCGGCGTCATCCCGGCCCCATTGTCGGCAAAAATGATCTCAACGTCGTCGCTGCCGCGGGGCCTGGCCGAAATCGAGATCGTCCCGGAGCTTCCGTCGGGAAATGCATGATTTGCCGCGTTGAGGAAGAGATTGGTCAGGATCTGCCCATAAGAGCCCGGATAGCCGTCGATTACCAGGCCCTCGGGCACGTCGACCGACAGGACGATCGCCGCCTTCTTCAGGACCGGCCGCAGGCTGGCGATGATCTGGTCGGTCGCCTCGCTCAGGCCGAACTGCCGGCGTTCCGCATGCGAGCGGTCCACCGCCACCTGCTTGAAGGACTGGATCAGTTCCCCGGCGCGATGCAGGTTCGCCACCAGCTGCTGGGCTGCGTCGCGCGAGGTCCGGACGAATTCCTCCAGTTGAGAGCGGCGCAACTGGCCATCGGATCTCAGCTCGGCCTCGAACATTTCCGCGCGGCGCGCGAAGCTGGACGCCACCGTCAGGCTGATCCCGATCGGGTTGTTCACTTCATGGGCGACACCGGCGACCAGGCCGCCAAGCGCCGCCAGACGTTCTGCGTCGATCAGGTTTTGCTGGGCGGCGTTCAGTTCGAGCAGGGCGCTCTCGGCCTTCTCCTTGGAATTGCGCAACTCGTCTTCGGTCTTGCGCTTGGCGATGGCGTTTTCGCGGAATACCTCGACCGCGCGGGCCATCGCGCCGACCTCGTCCGTGGCATCCGTGCCCTGCACGCGCCGGTCGTAATCGCCCGTGGTGATCGCGTGCATCGCTGCCATGATCTGATGCAAGGGCAGCCGGATGCTCAGCGCGATCAGCACGCCCACGGTGATGATGATGCCGAGAAAAATCACGGCGATGGACATTACCCTGCGGGATATATCGGCCAGCGTCCGATCGAATGTCTCCTGCGCTTTCTGCTCGCGCTGCCGCATCTTGACCGACAATCGATCGATGGCGCCGATGGCGTCGGCCTGGCTGGCGTCGATGGTATTGCGCAAGAGCTCGGTCCGGCTCGCGAGTTCCTCGGATAATTTCGCCAGGCCTTCCCGCAGCGCCACCGTCCGCGCATTCAATCGCCGCAAGGCCATGCGCTGCAGGTCGTTGTCGGCGAGGTCGGACATGACCGGAATGGTCTTCTCGATCGTCTCGGTGCTGCGACGGGCTTCCTCGGCCGATGCCGTCGCCAGCGAGAGATAATAGGCGTTGGCGGCGACCAGCATGGCGGTAAACGCCTCGCGGGACTTGCCAAGCGACGGCCAGATCAACGCGTCGCGGTGCCCTGTCGCGCCTTCGATGATCGAATAAAGCCCGGCCATTTCCCTGGCGGGGGTCAGGACCTGCTCCTCGTAGGTTTTCGAAATGGTGGCCTGGACGCCGCGCAATTCGCCGAAGCCATTCAGGAAACGATCGGTGACGCGCTCAAGCTCCTCGACCGATCCCGACAGCATCGGATCGGTCGACGCGCGGGTGGTAAGCGTACCGAGAACTGCCTCGCGCAACAGCAATATCTCCGCGAACAGTTCAGGGCTCGGTTGATTGATGTAACGATGGATCAGATTCTGCAGGCGGCCGGTTTCGCTTTCCAGCAACGCCAGGATCTTGTCCGACTCGCGCACTTGCCGGACGTCGTCCCAGGCCGAACCGAGCACCTGCGCGCCGTTCCAGATCATGACGGAAAGCACCACGACGACCGCCGAGTTCAGCGCGGCGATCGACAGGATGCGCCAGCGGATCGGCACCGCCCGAAGCAGCGTGACGATGCGAAAACGACCGCGCGCGGCGAAGCTCGCCGGCCGTTCCGCAGTCTGGTCCTGCTCGGGTGTACCCAAGACCAATTCACTCCACCTTGCGACTTCGCTCGATCGGTTCCGCGGTTGCGGGATCGCGTTGATAAGGGTCGAAACTGTTTAGGATTTCGTTGCCGATCGGTTCGTCCGTCAGCTTCTGCAAATGCTCAATGGAGCGAAACAGAAACGGCATCGCCAGCGCATTCTTCGCCAGCACGAAATTCCCGATCAACGCGGCGTTGGTCCGAGTGCGATCGATGGCCCCGGCGCGCCTCTGCTCGCCGCGCTCCGCGATCACGCTGCCCGTGAAGCGCAGCGCCTGGACGGTCGGACAATCCTCGCTCTGGGTAGCAGCCGAGCAAAATACACGCGCGACCGCGCTCGTCGAGACCGCCGTCAAAAACAGCGCGTCAACGAGTGCTACGGTCCGCGAAAGGCCGGCGCGGCTGTACACAGGCAACTTCATTCCCTTATGATGATGTCTACGGCGGGAAAAAAAGGTTCAATGCAACTTTAGAAGAAGCCAGTGAGATTAGCAGAAGCCGGTGAGATTAGGCTATCCTGACAGCGTCGCTAATATCGTCAATGCTGCGCCGCGATCGGCCTTTTCGGATTTGAACCCGCCGGCGCGGGGTTTGGGCACGTGACGTGAGAATTGCGTTTCGACCGCGCCAGATTGGAATGGTTTTATTGTGAGATCGGCTTTGAGGTTTTTGCAACTCGCTGCTGTCGCCGTAGCGTTCATGTCAGCCTCTCCGGCCTGGGCGGTCACCGAAATCACGTGGTGGCATGCCATGTCGGGCGAACTCGGCCGGCAGTTGGACAAGCTCGCTGCGGATTTCAACGCATCGCAATCCGAATACCGGATCGTGCCGAGCTACAAGGGGAATTATACCGAAACCGTAACGGCGGCGATCTTCGCGTTTCGTTCGCGGAGCCAGCCCACCATTGTCCAGGTCAGCGAAATCGCGACCGCGACCATGATGGCTGCGAAAGGCGCGATCTATCCCGTGTTCGAATTGATGCGGGACGAACAGGAGGCCTTTGCTCCGGCTGAGTATCTTCCG
>WNFQ01002924.1_pt1 | contig 12409 bp, 8 predicted proteins | sample 5400171 | NCBI WGS metagenome assembly WNFQ01 (sample SAMN13153356, study PRJNA577476) | soil metagenome | isolation source: 20 cm soil under Madrone tree | place: USA:California | collected 2016-06-14
GCGATGAGCTACGCGTCCATGTCGCGCGCGTTCCCGATGGCTGGCTCGGTCTATTCGTACGTGCAGCGCGGCTTGCACGAGGTCGCCGGGTTCTTTTCCGGCTGGCTGATCCTGCTCGACTATATTCTGGTGCCGGCGCTGCTGTACATCTTCAGTGCCGTGGCGTTGCGGCCGCTGCTGCCGCGCGTGCCGGACTGGATCTGGCTGGTGGCCTTCGTCAGCTTCAACGCGGTCGTGAACCTGCTCGGCGTGCAGCTCACCGCACGCATCAACCGCTACATGCTCGGCCTCGAACTGGCGACCGTTGCGCTGTTCATCGTGCTGGGTCTCGGCGCGCTGTATGGCGGCTACGGAGCGGGTGGGCTGACATTGAAACCAGTCTACGATCCCGCCGGGTTCTCGATGGCGACCGTCGCCGGGGCGACGTCGATCGCCGTGCTGTCCTTCCTCGGCTTCGACGGCATCTCGACGCTGGCCGAGGAGAGCCAGGGCGGCCAGGGCGCGGTCGGCCGCGCAACACTGTTAGCGCTGCTGCTGGTCGGCCTGCTGTTCATCGTGCAGACGTGGATCGCCACCGACCTCGCCCAAGGCATGCGCTTCTCCTCGCCCGAGACAGCGTTCTACGAGGTTGCCGAGCGCGCCGGCGGGATCTGGTTGCGAAACGTTACGCTGATCGTGATCGTCATCGCCTCGGGTATCGCCAATGCAATGGCTGCGCAGGCAGCGGTGTCGCGCATCCTGTTCGCCATGGCGCGCGACCGCAAGCTGCCGACAGTGCTCGCCAGCGTGCACCCTCGCTACCGGACCCCCTACGTCAGCACGCTCGTCGTGGCGGCCATCTCACTCGTCGTCGGCCTGTTCTTCACCAAGCGTGTCGACGACCTGACTCGCATCGTCAATTTCGGTGCGCTCACGGGATTCCTGCTGCTGCATCTGTCGGTCATCAACCACTATTTCATCCGCGAGCGCAGCGGCGACTGGCTGCGTCACCTGCTGTTCCCACTCGGCGGCCTGCTCGTCATCGGCTACGTGCTGTACGAGATGGACAACGCCGCCAAGATGATGGGTGCGTGCTGGATAGCGGCCGGTATCGTCTATTTCGTCGTGCTTACCTTCGTGCTCAGGAAGCCGGCCGCTCTCGAGACTTCAGAGCGCGGTTCAAATACACCCGGCTCAGGGGATTGAATGCGACGGGACCTGGACGCTTCAGGGCAGGATCGCGATCACGCGCGCCGGGAAGCCGCTCCCCTGGGCCGGTTTGGGAAACGTCACCATCACGAGAGCGCCGTACTCGGGCACCTGGTCGAGGTCCGCGAGCATCTCGATCTGATAGTGGTTGGTGCCGAGGATGTACGACTCCATCGAATAGTCGTCCTTGGTGGCTCCGAGGCCGCCATCGGTGTCGGTGGTCTCGTGGCCCGAGGCCGCGATTTGGCGCTGCTCGTACAGGAGCTTGAGCACCGGCATGCTCCACCCGGGATAGTGCGCAACCCCGGCCGCGTCACGGTTCTGCATCGCGGCATCATTCGGCCAGCGCTTCGACCAGTCGGTGCGCATCGCGACGAAGGCGTGCTCCGGAATCCGTCCGTGGCGCGCTTCCCAGGCCTGCACGTCCTCGAGCGTGAGCAGGTAGTCGGGGTTGCGGGCCGCCTGGTCGTGCACGTCGAGCACCACGAGCGGCATCAGCATGTCCTTCGGATCGATCTGATCGACCGATTTCTTGCCCTCGTGAAAATGCGCCGGCGGATCGACGTGGGTTCCCCATTGGCCGACGTGGCAGAACTCATCAACGTGGAACCCGTCCTTGGCGATCGTGTAGAGCGTGCGCACCTTCATCTCGCCGAAGCCCTTCCAATGCGGCGTGTCGGGACCGAACGAGTGCGTCAGGTCGACGAAGCGCTTCGTGGCGAGCGTTGCATAGAGGCTCATCAGGCCCGATTTGGGCCGCGCGGTGGGGCCATGGCGCGCGGTGTGAGCGGCGGGCGCCGCTGCCTCCGCTGCCGCGTCCGCCCCGCCGGCGGGCTTTACCGCGAGCAGCGCGCCGGCGCATACGGTCACGAGCGCGAGCAGAGCGGGAAGGCTCGGGCGATTCGACATGGCAACACCTCCTGCAGACGCGCCGCGCAGCTCAATCCCCGGCCGGCGCGGCGCCATCAAGGTGATTCCGGCTTGCCGCGCCCGGCTCGCTCGTGCGGCCTCTCTTTTTCGTTATAGGGATTATTTCGGTAGTCGCTGCCGTTGCCAACTCCTTTTTCTTACCGGCTACGGTCGGGCGGCCGCCGGACCCTGGCGCACGATGTGCCCGTCCTTCATGACGAAGTCAATGCGCCGCAGACTCTCGGTGTCGGCGAGCGGGTCGGCCGGCATGGCGATCAGATCGGCGGCGGCGCCCACGGCGATATGGCCGCGCTCGCCCGCGACCCTCAGCAGCTTGGCCGCCTCGCTCGTCATGCTCTTCAGCACTTCTGCCGGCGGCACGCCCGCGGCGCGCCAGACTGCGAGATAGTCGAGCATCAGGTCGGCACGCGAGCGGCCGGCCACGTCCATCACGGTGTCACTGCCGAAGACCAGGTGTACCCCGAGGCGATGGGCGCGCCGCAAGCGATCGATAATCTTCGGTGCCAGCACTTCCGGAGGCGGCAGGATGCCGCCGGAGGTGCCGATGATATCGAGGTGCGCGCGCGGAAAGTCGGTGCTGACGAGCACGATGCCCTTGTCGCGCAGGCGCGTGAGCTGTGCGTCGGTCAGAAAGAACCCGTGCTCGATCGAGTCGACCCCCGCCTCGATTGCGTTGTCGGCGGCCTCACCACCGAACACGTGCACTGACACCGGCACCCCGGCGTGATGCGCTTCGTCGACTGCGGCCCGTATTTCTTCGACTGAGTAATGGTAGCGGTTGTTGTCCAGCACCAGTTTGATGACCCCGGCGCCGTGATAGAGATTCACTCGCACCGCCTTGCGTATCTCCGCCGGGCCATCTGCGTCGAGGTACTCGTACTTCCAGAATGCGCCCTGCTCAGGCGGAATGCCGTGCGACTGGCCGCCGAACGGCGCGATGATCTTGCCGCTGGTGATGATCGTCGGGCCCTGGTACCAGCCGGCCTCGATCGCCCGCCGCACGTCGTCCATGGCGTAGTCACCGGCATTACCGACATCGCGCACCGTCGTGAAGCCGGCGGCGAGCACGCCGGCCGCGTTGTGCAGGCCGCGCAACGCCCGATAGGCCGTGCTCTCGAGGATGTAGAACGACTCGAACGGTGCTGACCCGCCGACGACTTCGGTCAGCGTCAGGTGAGTGTGCGCGTCGATAAGTCCCGGCATCAGCCACTCGCGCGACAGATCGATGTGCGCGGCGCCGACGGGGAGTTCCGGCTGCGGCGCGATCGACTTGATGCGCCCGTCCGCAACCAGCACCACCTGGTCGCGTTCGACCGTGCCGCGCGCCGGATCGATCAGCGTGCCGGCGTGAATCGCATAGGTCTGCGCCGCGACCGGTCCGGCGAGCGCGAGACCGATCAGCGTGAGCATGATTCTCATGAGGACACTCCGGCCGTTCGGCCCCCGGACCTTAGCCGGTCGGCCTGCGACACGCAAAAGCGGGAGGTGGCGCTCCCGCCCTGCCTCGCTGCGATGCAAGACGGGTCTGCCGTCTTGGGCGGGGGCGACGCGGGGGCTCACCTTCGGCAGATCCGGTCGCGGGTTCCCTCCGCCGCGCCGAACGGATAAAGTGCGTGTGCGCCGTGCCACGACGCAACCGACAACGGCCAACAACTAAACAGGGGTCCACTCGGTCGCACGCCTGATGCGCGCCACCCGGGTGAAGGGAGCAGATCATGCAGCCAGTCAGCCCTGGAGCATTTCGGTTTCACGTCGCGATCCTGGCCGCGGCCGCCCTGGCATCGTTCGCGGGCGCGCCGACTGCACGCGCGCAGCAGCCGGCGGCGACGAGCGGTGGCCTCGCAGAGGTCATCGTCACGGCGCAAAAGCGCGAGCAGAACCTGCAGGAAATCGGAATCTCACTCTCCGCGGTCAGCGGTTCCGATCTGACCGCCCTAGGCGTGGTGAACGCCACCGACATCACGAAATCGATGCCGGCGGTCGTGCTGACGCAGCCGAACGGTCCTTCCTCCTTCAGCCTCGCGATTCGCGGCGTGGTGCAGAACGACTTCGCCGACCACCAGGAGAGTCCGGCCGCGATATACGTGGATGACGTCTACGTCAGCCAGATGATCGGCCTGGCATTCTCGACCTTCGACATCGACCGCGTCGAGGTACTGCGCGGACCCCAGGGAACCCTGTTCGGTCGCAACGCGACCGGTGGACTGGCACACTTCATCTCGCGCCGCCCGACCGACCAGCCGAACGGCTATGTGGACGTGACGTTCGGACAGCGCAACCTGCTGCGCCTCGAAGGCGGCTTCGGTGGTGCGTTCACCGACGGGATCGACGGTCGGATAGCGTTCCAGACCAACCACTACGACCCGTTGTTCAAGAACGTCTTTGGACCGGCGAGCGACGCCGAAAACGGCAGCGACTGGGGGCTACGTGGCCAGTTGCTGTTCAAGCTCCCCGACAGCTCGCAGCTGCTGCTGCTCGGGCGCCTGAGCCGCACCGACGTGCATGCCGGCTCGTGGGAAGAGTATGCGACCAAGTACATCGGCAACGGAGTCGACGTCTTCGTCCCCCCGAACGAGAACTTCTACAACACATGCGCGGGCTGCAATGGCAGCGGCCTGCCGAACAGCGGCCCGTTCTTGATTCGCGACAGCATCAGCGGCTTTACCAAGCTCAAAGGCGGCGGTCTGACCGCGAAGTACACGCGCGACTTCGGCAGCACTGCGCTCACTGTCGTCGGCGACTACACCTCGTTGCGCAAGGACTATCAGGAAGACTCGGATGCCTCCCCGGTCACGCTGTTTCAGTTTTTCAACGGCAGCAAGGTCAACCAGGAGTCGTTCGAAGCCCGCCTCAACGGCGGCGACAAGAAGTTGAACTGGACCGCTGGGGTTTACGGCCTGCGGATCGACGGCAGCTACTACGAGGGCTGGCAGGGACCGTCGTTCTTCACCGCAGAAGAATTCGATAATCCTGCGAACCCGAATGGGTGCCCGAATCCACCCCCTGCTCCATGTGTCTACGTTCCTGGCGCGTGGCCGTATGGGACGCCTCCGTTCTGGAACGATTTCGTCCAGGCGCCGGCCAACGCCGGGCGCTATGCCGGTGGAATTCCGTCGACGCAATCACCGTATCAGCTCCTGACCAAGTCGTACGCCGCCTTCGCCCAGGTCGAATACCGCTTGAGCGACCTGGTCGGCTTGACGGTCGGTGCGCGCGTGACCTCGGATAAGAAGGACTTCCAATTCACCTGGTTTCCGTATGAGTTCTTCCCGCAGAGCACCACCGGCAACATTTTGAGACTCACGCGGCTTGCCGGCGTCTCGCTCACCGATTACAGCAACAGCCGCTCGGATAGCCTGTTCAGCGGCAAAGCAGAGCTCGACTTCCATCTGGCACCGGACGTACTGACGTACGTGAGCTACAACCGCGGTGTCAAGGGCGGCGGTTACAATGCGCCGCTGTTCCCGGCCTTCATCGTCGACGTCAACGGCATGACCTTCAAGCCGGAGACGCTGACCTCCTACGAGGTGGGCGTCAAATCGGAGTTCCTCGACCGCAAGCTGAGGCTGAACGGTGCCGCCTACTACTACGACTACAAGGACTACCAGGCGCTCGTCTACGTGATCGGCCTGTTGCAGCAGGTCGTGAACGCGGATGCCACGCACAAGGGCGCCGAGCTCGAGCTCGAGTGGGCGCCGACCGAATCGTGGCGCTTCGGCGCCGGTGTCGCGTACGTCGATGCGATCATCAAAAACGTGCTGGGCAGATGCTGCACGGCGGCGGGCGAGCGCATCAGTGGCGACTTTGTGCCGGGCAACGCACCGCGCTGGACCGCAAGTGCGCTCGCCCGCTACACGTTTCCGGTTGGATCAGGACGCGTGTCCTTCCAGGTCGACGGCAACTATCTTTCACGCTTCTGGTTCAACCTGACGGACCTGCCGGTCGTCGAGCAGTCGGGCTTCGGGCTCGCGAACGTGCGCTTGAACTACACCCCGGCCGGCGGCAAGCTCGAGATCGGCGCATCGGTCGAGAATCTGGCCGACAAGCACTACGGCACAATGGGCTTCGACAACACCTCGATCAACGGCCTGGCGCAGGTCTACCCCGGCATGCCGCGCTGGTTCAAGGCGCACATCACCTACCATTTCTGATTTCACGCCACGGCCCTGCGCGGAGCCAGCAGCGGTGGGCCTTCGCCAGCCGCGGTCGCGAGACGAGACAAGCGAGTGGTGTCAACGCCGGTCGCGTCGCCTGAGAGGCTCGGTCCAATGATGGATCTGTGTGTCAGCGCAGCGACCCGCCGCAGGAACCAGCCTCAACATGGGTGTCAAGTTCACGGCGAGGTTTCGATGAGCTCACTTCCCGAACGCGGCAAGGAGGCTGTCGAGCGCCTCCGAACCCTCTATCGTCGACTGACTCGAAGATACCCGCGAGACTTTATGAAGCTTCTGGATTCCGCGATCGATTTCTTCGTTCCCAAATTCACAAGTGCCACGCGCATGCTCAAAGAACAGCTCAGCGCAGAGGGTGTCAGCGTGCGCGTGTCGGCGGGCTGTCTCGCGGAATTCGCAAGAATCGCGAGCGCGGCTGCTGCGCGCACGCGCCAAGCGGATGAGCCGTACGGTGCGTGCTTGCGCCGAGAGATTGTGACTCCCTGCCGATTTATCCGGGAGTGGACGAGCTCAGATAAGACGTTCGATCCGACTGAATGGGGTGAGTTCGTCTCGATCGCTCGGAAATACGCGTTGCCGCGACTATGGAGAGTGTCTGAGGCAGTCGCTTCAGTGCGTGCGTACGCGGTCGAGACTCCGCCGCAAGGAGTCCTCAAGACTGTCTGATAGTGACAGGCGCGTGGTCGGAGAGCAACGCTCCGAGGGGTTGAGGCGAAAGAGCGTGGCGACAGCGCGATCGGCGTGGTCCTCTCTCAGCACCATTGAGACGGGGTGCGTGGGTTTTGTCGCTGCTGCCCCTTGCCGGGGAACTTTGAACAGGCAGTTGCCAAGAGTATTGGGCCTGTTGCTTGGACTTGCGCTTCTGAGCGTGGCGAGCGCGGCACCGCCGGCGATTGCGCAGACGGAGATCAATTATCTGCTGGGGTTTATCGAGAGTTCCGGCTGTGAGTTCTATCGCAATGGCAGCTGGTATGACTCGAAAAGAGCGCAAGCGCATCTGCGCGAGAAGTACGAGTTGCTGGCGGCGGCCGATCAAATCAACACGGCTGAGGACTTTATCGAGAAAGCCGCCGCGAAAAGCAGCCTCAGCGGCCGACCGTACCAGGTCAGGTGTGGCGGCGGTGAAGCGGTGACGACTAACCAATGGCTGCGCCAAGTGCTGGCGCGATATCGCGCAGATGGGGCCGCCGTAAGGGGGGCTACGACATCGCGGAAAACGCGCGAGGCGCCAGCGCGTGAGTTTAGTACCGCAAAGTGATCGTCAGATCGAGGGTCTTACCGTCATAGACAAAACTTGCGTTAGAGAACGACGGCGCCCGGAACGCGGCCTTGGGATCGTTCGAAAAGCCGTATCCTTCCTTCGGAACGCCCAGCCAGTTGGTATCGATCTTTGCATTCATGTTCTCATCATGAAGGACGACCAGCGCGTAGGTTCCGGAATGCAGGCCCTCAAAATCGCAACGAGCCTTGGTGTTCGGTACCTTCATGACCACGACCCTCATTGCAGAATGCAGCACGTCACGCGGGAAGCCGTTCGGCGAGTCGAACAGCGCGCAGTCGACCGTACCGATACCGTTGCGGATGTTCAGTATCGTGACGTGGATGCCCGGACAGGAAGACGTTTGCCCGGCGACGACGCCGGGATCCATGAGCGTCAGCCAACCTAAAGAGAAGCCGATTACGGCGAAATCGACCCGAGCCCACTGACGTGACCGCAGCCACATGCGTCGCTCCTCTTCGAACACTCTCCGCCCTCCACGACCAGCGCCCCAGCACCCACGAATTCTCGCATATCCCTATAGGCGTACGGGTGACGGGAACGTAGCGCACGAGTGTCCGAAGGCAGCAGCATCCTGGCGTTCAATCGTCTCACTGAAGCACCGCGCGCGGCAGGAGGCGATCGCTCTCTTTCCTGACCACGGCATAACACTCGCAACACAGCTGTTCCAGCCTTGGCCGGTCCAGCACCGTGATCTGCCCGCGGACATAGCGGATAACACCGAGCTTGTGCAATTTGCCGGCGGCTTCGGTGACCCCTTCACGGCGCACGCCGAGCATGTTGGCGATGAGCTCCTGGGTCATGGTCAATTGGTTGGATGGCAGGCGATCGAGAGAGAGCAGCAGCCAGCGGCACAGTTGCTGGTCCACTGAGTGATGCCGATTACACACTGCGGTCTGCGCCATTTGCGTGATCAGAGCCTGGGTGTAGCGCAGCAGCAGAAACTGCACCTCCCCATTTCGATGGAACTCGTCCTTGAGCTGCTGTCCGATCAGCCGGTAAGCGTGGCCGGCGCTCTGCACGATCGCCCGACTCGGGGTGGTTTCACCGCCCATGAACAGCGCGATGCCGATGAGGCCTTCGTTACCGACCACCGAAATTTCCGCCGAGGCGCCATCGGCCAGCACGTACAGGAGCGACACGATGCAGTCGGTCGGAAAGTAAACGTGGCGCAGGACATCGCCGGACTCGTACAGAACCGCCCCGAGCGGCATCGGCACGAGCCGCAGATGCGGGTAGAGTCGACCGCGCTCCCCAGGTGACATCGCAGCCAGCAGGCGATTCTGTTGTGGATCGTGGGAGCCGGGCATAAAGAGCCACACTCCAGGGCAACCACGGCGGTTCAGGGCATGAGTATAGCTCATGCGGTCCGCCCTTTGCCCGGTACCGCACATAGCGCGTGATGGCGAACGTTTATCTCTGCGCGCAGTACGCGCAGCGGCACATCGATGATGAAGTCACGGGCTAATTCAGGACGCGGGCGTACGTTTTCTTGACCGCCGCATAACACCCGCAAGCAGCGGCGTCCAGGCCGCGTGGGTCGAGAATCTTGAGCGTGCCACGGCTGTAGCGGATCAGCTTGCGCCTGCGCAGAGAACTGGCGGCTCGAGTAACGCCTGCACGGCGCACGCCCAGCATGTAGGCGAGGAATTCGTGCGTGATCTGGAACTCATCGGCGTGAGCTCGATCGCGCGTCATCAAGAGCCAACGGGCAAGCCGCGTCTCCACAAGATGGAAGCGAGTGCAACCGGCCGTCTGTGCCAACTGGCTCAGCGTTATATAGAGGTAACGGTTCAGACCTCGTTGCAGCGCCGGGCTGTGTTTGAGCTCACGGCAAAATGTCGCCGCCTCCATTCGCCAGGCCAGGCCCGCACCCTGCACCAGAGCGCGCAGCGGTGCAGCGCTTACGCCGAGCATCAACGAGATCCCCAGCATGCCTTCGTCGCCGACGAGTCCCACCTCGAGGCCGGCGCGGCCGTCGATCGGAGTGATCAGAGAGATGAAGCTGTCGGTGGGGAAGTAGACGTGGCGCATGCGCTCCCCGGGCTGGCACAGCATATCGCCAAGGCGCAGCTCAATCTGCTCGCAGCGTGCCAGCAGATGCTGACGTTCCGGGCCGGGTAGAGCGGCGAGCAGACGATTTTTCGCGGCGGGTTGCGATGGCTGTGACATGAACGCTCTGTCTGCTGCGTTTAGGAGACAGTGCCCGAGATTCGAGCATGACCGGCAGCCGAGCGATGGTCTGTGCGGTGGGCCACTTACGGGGACGACTCAGAGGAATAGTCTAAACAAGCGCTACGCGGGGTGTACGAGGGCATCAAGCCAAAGCTTCTTTGAGCGATCGGGTCAAAGCCGGAGCCGCGCGGCGCAGCTTTGCGTCCTCGGTCACCAGTCGCGTGCCGAGCACTTGAGCCACGACCAGAAAGCGAGCATCGTAAACCGACACGCCAAACTCCTCGGCCGTTGCCAGTGACGTGCCATGCGCGGCCGGATGCAAACCGGGCTCAATGACCTGCTCCGCTTTGCTCAGCGCATCGCGCGCTCGCCCCGAAGCAAGTAACCGCGTTCGCACCATGGTCGCCAGTACGTTGCAGAATTCGACGAGCACAAACGAATCGCTACGCCAGTCCGGATCCTTTGCCAGAAGGGCACGCGCCGCAGTCGTACGATCACCCTGGAGCAACAGGTAAACGATGATGTTGGTGTCGACGACCTGCATCGCGGCGCTCAATCACGCCCTTTGGAAATCGCAGCTTCGATTTGCTTGATTGTTACGGGTCCAGCCTTGAGGCGCAGAGGTGGCGGTAGCTCCGGCATGGCGCGCGGTTCGGTCAGCTGGCGTTCGATCAACGCAACGGCTTCCTTGGTCAGGGATCTATGGTTACGCTTCGCTTGGGCCTTGAGGCGTTCGTGGAGATCATCGGGGAGATCTCTAATAACGATAGTTCCCATGCATAAAATGCTATCAGAATGCTAGCGTTTCGTCTACAGTGTCGAATGTAGCAATATTATATTTATTAAAATGTTAGACAGAAGAATTAATGTAGCACCGATGATGGACTGGACCGACCGTCATTGCCGCTACTTCCTGCGCGGCTTTTCGCCCGACGTGCTGCTGTACACCGAGATGATCACCGCGGCGGCGATCGTGCGCGGTGACGGCGCGCGGCTGTTGGCGTTCCATCCTGAGGAGCATCCGGTTGCGCTGCAGCTGGGCGGGAGCGAGCCGCGCGAGCTCGCGGCGGCGGCACGCGCCGGCGAGCAGGCGGGCTACGACGAGATCAACCTGAACTGCGGCTGTCCGAGCGACCGCGTGGCGAGCGGCGCCTTCGGCGCCTGCCTGATGCTGGAGCCCGCGCGGGTTGCCGAGTGCGTGGCCGCAATGCGCGCGGCAGTGCGGGTGCCGGTGACGGTGAAGATGCGCATCGGCGTGGTGAGCGCCGCGGGCCGGGAACTGCACGAGCCCGTGGCGCACTTCGCCGAGCGTGATTTCGAGGCCTTGTGTCACTTCGTGCGCAGTGTGCGCGATGCCGGCTGCGAGGTCGCGATCGTGCATGCCCGCAAGGCGGTGCTGGGTGGCCTGTCACCGAAGGACAACCGCGAGATCCCGCCGCTGCGCCACGACATCGTGCGGCGGCTGAAGGCGGCGTTGCCGTCATTGCCGATCGTGGTCAACGGGGGTTTGCGCGAGCCGCGCGCGGTGATCGAGGCGCTCAGCTGGTGCGACGGCGTCATGCTCGGGCGCGAGGCCTACCACCGGCCGTACCTGCTCGCCGAGTTGCAGCGGGCGCTGCATCCTGGTGCCGGCGCCGCACCCACGCGCGAGGCGCTCACCGCTCGCATGCAGCGTTACGCCGAGCGCGAGCTTGCCGCCGGCGGGCGCCTCGGCGCAATCACGCGCCACATGCTCGGCCTGTACAGCGGCGAGCCCGGGGCGCGCGACTACCGGCGCACGCTGAGTGAGGGTGCGCGGGCCGCCGGAGCGGGTCCGGAGCTGCTGCGGCGGGCGATTCCTGCCGGCGCGCGGGCCCGGGACCCTTGCTAGCGGCGCGAAAGCGCTCGCGTATAATCGGGCCGCACTCATGGGCAAGGATATCGAACTCGCCATCCTGTTTGCCGACGTCGTCGGATCGACCCGGCTTTACGACACTATGGGCGACCTGCGCGCGCGCGACATGGTGGCGATCTGCATCGACGTGATGCGCACCGCCACCGAGCAGCGCCAGGGCACGGTCATCAAGACCATGGGCGATGAGGTCATGGCCACCTTTCCGAGCGCCGACGCCGCCTTGAACGCCGCGGCGCAGATGCAGCAGCAGATCTCCACGCACGCACAACTGAACGTCGACGGACAGCCGGTCGCTATCCGCATCGGCTGCCACTACGGTCCGGTGATGCTCGAGAATCGCGACGTGTTCGGCGCCGCCGTGCACACCGCCAACCGCATGACCAGTCAGGCCAAGGCCGGACAGATCGTGACCACCGCGGCGACGGTGGACAAGCTGTCACCGGAGTGGCGCGCGTCCTGCCGCCAGATCGACGTCGCGACGCTCAAGGGTCAGGGCAGTGAAGTCACTCTCTACGAGGTGCTCTGGCAGACCGAGGACGTGACCAGCATGGTGCCGGGGATTGCGAGCGACCCACGGTCGGCGCACCACATGCGGCTGCGGCTGCGGTGTCAGGATCGCGAACTGCTGGTCGATGAGCGGCATTCGAGCATCACCATCGGCCGGGCCGAGGACAACGACGTGGTGGTGAAGGGCAACCTGATCTCGCGCCTGCACGCGCGCATCGAGATCAGCCGCAGCAAGTTCGTATTGATCGATCAGAGCACCAACGG
>WNFQ01002925.1_pt1 | contig 12406 bp, 9 predicted proteins | sample 5400171 | NCBI WGS metagenome assembly WNFQ01 (sample SAMN13153356, study PRJNA577476) | soil metagenome | isolation source: 20 cm soil under Madrone tree | place: USA:California | collected 2016-06-14
CTGCTGTCCGGTAAAGGTAGCGAGTTGGATTCGCTCGCTATGGTCGAGCTTCATGAGTGCGAAGCCCGGCGCTGGATCGCCGATCTGAAGTTTGCCCGCCCGCGCATGGGTCCACAGTGTTTCGAACGGGAACAGGAGGAACGCCAGCGGGCCCGGAATTTTCGCCATCACGCTGGCGAATTTCTCAGGTGGCCGCAACATCACGCGATAGATGGCGACGGTACCCGCGATCCAAAGCACGGCCAGCACCACCAATCCGATAAGCAAGCGTCGTACGAGAAGTCTGCGATTCACATGCACGTTCGGCTCTAACTTTCTTTCCGCTCTAGTACAGGAATTTTAACGCCAACTGGATCAGCCGTGGCGAACGCGCCGCCAAAATCTGGTTGAACGTCGGCGAACTGATATCACTATCAGGCAGCCGGTAATTCGTATGGTTCAGAATGTTGAAGAACTCCACCCGAAACTGGAATTCCTTCGACTCCGTCACTCGAATGTTCTTGAACGCCGAGAAATCCCAGTTCGCATATCCCGGTCCCTCTGCGATATTACGGCCTGCGCTGCCAAATTGCAGCACCGGCGAATTGGGATCCTGCACGACGCGCGCAAACGCATTTGCGTTCAGCCATGCAGTCGTGGTGCGGGGTCCGGAGTTGGGATTCTGTCCGGCGACCAGGTTTGGTCGATTGGCTGAGAATCCTGTAATCTCCGGCGCGCCGCCTTGCAACGAAGCATCGTTGGAGTCGAAAACCGTGAACGGCGTACCGCTCATCAGCGTCGCGATTCCGTTCACCTGCCAGTTTCCCAGAATCTGCTGATACCAGCCATGCGGCTGCCTCCAGAGGGGCAAGCTCCACTGATAGCTCAGCACGAAGCGATGGCGCGCGTCGAACAGCGACAGCCCGCGCTCCGCCGCCAAATCGGCCGGATTCTGCGCAAGATCGTTCTCGCCCGCGACGGGACGCGCAGCCGATCCTGTCATGTTGAACGACGACACATCATCGATCGCCTTGGAATAAGTGTAGGACGCGAGGAACGAAATCCCGTGGCTGAAGCGCTTCTTGAGGCTCGTTTCCAACGCGTGGTAGGAAGAGGCGGCTATGCCGGAGATCAGTCCCGTGGAGGAATAGATGCAACTGCTGGGCGGATCGTTCAGCGTGCAGCCGGAATAGAGCCGCCGCTGGTCCGCATTGCCCGACGTAGAGATAGGTTGCCCTGAGCTGTCAAAACCTGCCACGTAATTCAATGCCGGATTTCCTTCGATGAAGCGCGGCAGCTTGGTGCCCTTCGTACCCACGTACCCGACTTCGAGCAGCAAATCGGAGCCAAACGCACGCTGGATATTCAGGTCCCAGTCCTGGGTGTAAGGCAGCGGGAGGTTCGCAGCGAGCGTCAAATTTGTCAAAGGCGTGGCGAACGTCCCCGGTGCCGGAGGGTTGCCAAGGAACGGATCGCTGAAGTCCGGCGGCACGCTGATCTGGGCGGTCTGCAGGTACGGTGGCGCGCTGATCGGCGATTGCAGCGGACCACCTTGTCCCGTGTAATAGGGTTCGTAGAAGATTCCATAAGCGGACGTGATCAGCCATTTCGAATCACCGGTCGGATCCCAGGCAAAGCCGACACGCGGCGCGAAGGCCTTCTTGAAAGTTGGAATCAAGCCTGCAGGCACGCCTTTGTCACCCGGGTAAAGAAGTCCCGGCGGCGCGCTGGGCATGACGGTCGACTGTCGCCCCGGAATGAACAGGGTTTGCCGGTTCTTGATTTCGGTGTAGGGAAAGGGCAGGTCGTAGCGCAGTCCAAGATTTAACGTCAGCCGCTTCGAAACTTTGTACGTATCCTGCAAATAGCCATTCAGCGAATTACCGCGAATCCCGCGCGAAAAGTCGCCCCGGCCTTGCAGGAAGAACACCGGCTGCCCAAACAGGAAACTCGCGAACGAGTCGGTGATAGGAAAAGGAGCGAAGACAAAGAAGCCGTTGGTGGCGATGCCTTGCAGCACGTTTACCTGCAGATGCTGGTATCCGCCGCCGAACTTGATTTCATGCTGTCCGCGCACCCAGCTGATCGAGCCGGAATAGTCGAACGCGTTCTCGTAGCTGTTGCGTGGTCCCGTAATCGGATCCCCCACCGTGGTGTAGCCGTTTACCTGAATGAACGGCGGTCCTTCTGCAGTAGGCAGGCTGGGGTCATACCCAAGCCCCAGGCTTTGCGGTGAGGTGTGATTCAGATGCTCGTCAAAGAGGAATTTGTTTCTCAGATACGAGAATCGGAACACGCCGACCATAGCAGGCGTGAACGTATGCGTCTCCTGCACCACGAAGTTCTGAGCGCGATGATTCTCGCCCACCGGGAAACCGGGCACGCTCGCACCTGACGTCGAGAGCGGATCAAACCGATCGCCGTCGCTGAAGAGATAGCGAAAGTTCAAAGTATCGCGTGGCGAGAGATAGTGGTCCAGCCGGACGCCGAACTGGTTGCTATTCTCCCGCAGAGTTTCGGTTGAGTTGAAGATGTTCGTCCCGACGTTAGGTTCGGGAAACAGGCTCAACAGTCTTACGGCCTGAGGGTTGAGCTCGGGCATCTGGTTCAGCAGATTGTTGAAGGAAACGGGTTGGTTAAAGAAAATGTTGAAAAGTTGATGGATGGGTTGAGTCGTCGGGTCGTTCGGATCAATCGGATCGCCCGGATTATGCGGCGGTTGCCTGTCTCTGCATAGTCCCGAGGTCGGCCCAGTGCTATCAAAGCCATGCAAGCACATCTCAGCAAAATTGCCTTGCCGCTGCAAGAGGGAAGGTACCGTGCCGGGTATGGTTTCCCCCTGCCGATTGCGGAAGCCTTCATAAAATCCGAAGAAGAACGTCTTGTCACGACGAATGGGACCACCGAAAGTAGCGCCGAATTGATTCTGTTTTAGGGGCTCGGTGGTTTTGGCAAAATGGTTGGTCGCGTCGAACGCATCATTACGCAAAAACTCCCACAGCGCGCCATGAAATGAATTTGATCCCGAGCGAGTAATAATATTGGTCGTTGAACCCAGACTGTTGCCAAACTCAGCTGGGGCGTTGTGCGTAAGAATTCGGAATTCCGTGATCGCATCGACGGGCGGTTTGAGCACGAAGCCACCATCCACGCCATTGAAGTTGTGGGCGCCATCGATCAGAAAGTTGTTCGACTCGGGACGCTGCCCGTTTACTGCGTAAGCTTGCCCTTCGCGCAAAGAGCCGCCCGCCTCCTGCAATCCCGGCGTAAGGGGCACGACGCCCGGTTGCAGTACGCCGAGCTGCGTGAAGTTGCGCCCATCCAGTGGCAGGTCGAGGACTTCTCGCTGCAACACTGCCTTGCCCAGGCTAGTGACTGTTCCTTGAATCAACTGTGCGTCGGCCTGCACGAGGATCTGCTCGCTGCCCGCGCCGATGGCCAGCTTCACGTCAATGGTGGCCATTTCGTTGACGTTCAGCGAAATTCCCTGCTGCACATATTTCTGAAAATCTTTGCCCTGCACTTCGAGCTGATAATGGCCCACCGGTAACTCCAGCAGCACGTAAGCACCTGCGCGGTCGGTCGTTGCTGAACGCGCGAGACGCGTTTCGTTCTGCCAGGCAGTCACCGTCGCGTCGCGCACGATCGCGCCGCTGGGATCGCTGACAACACCGCGGATGTTCCCAGTGATTTGCTGCGCAATACTGCTCAGACCCGAAAGTGCGACGAATAAGACATAGAACCAGTGTCGGCCCAGAGACATAGCTTCCCCTCGACTCCGTTGCTCGTCGGGAGCGACGAGTGCTGGAATGTTTCAGGAACGACGGATTTCACCCCAAACGAAGTGCGGCGATTATTAGGAAGAGGGAGAAGAGGGTCAATAATGTGAAAGTAGTAGCCCCATCCGTTTTACCTTTTTACCTTGACAGCCGAACCGACACGGAGGAGCATATGTTCAACTAGTCCTTGGATTCACAGAGCACGTCGATCCTCCTTCCTCTCTAAAGCTCTTGCACACCGGCCGAACGTGGGCAAATTCTCTAGGGCTACTGGTCCATCGAACTGGCGCACTTGTCAACAAACGAGTCGGAGTAGGGATCACGATTGCTCATGACCCCCTCCACGCATCCGGACGAGCGGGTTTCCCGCATCCAGCTCTTGCCTTAGGTGACAACGCCATGCGCCGCAGAGGATAGGGATGACAGACCGACGGCAAAGGCAGCCAGCGAGTGATGAGACGCCGCATTCGATCCCAAAGAACGCGGCCGTTCTGGCTCCGCCGCGACGCCCCAGACGATGAGGAAGCTCACAAGCGAGGGCCATTACTTGCACGACGACGCTGGGGGGAAAAGAGAGCAGGCCGCCCGCCCCGAGGTTGTTCCTCCAGGCCGGCAGACGGGCCAAGGCAAATCGTTTGCGCCATTTGCTAACGATCTGCCGGGGCGTGTCCAAGCGCGTAGCGATGACGTCATTCGACAATCCCTTGGGCTGCCAAGAGGATGATCTTAGCTCGAATAACGTCCCGATAAGGTGACGTATATTTTCGAGCTCGTGTTTCTAGTTTTTCTTGCTCTGCGGATGTGAGCACGATGTGAAATGGACTGGAACGTGGCAAGACAGTCCTCCCCGAGGATCAATCTAGATGTGTTCAGCGTCACGTTCCATAAAATAATACGTCACTGTATTTACGTTATCGAGTACTAAGCTAGCTTAGCGTTGCTAGCAGCCTCGCCCGTGACCATCAGCTCTCTGTACTCGGCAAAACCTCCCACACGCCGTCAAACTTAACGAAATACGGCTCCACCGAGATATCGGAAAAGTGGGCCGTCAACAACTCCGCTGCGCGCCGCAACTCGGCGCGATGATGCTCTGCTTCCGCCCTCTTGTCACCCTTGAATTGCGCCAGACCACCATAGGTCGCGCAATCGGAGTGGCTCATCACCAGGACGCGTTTGGTCTGGTGCAGTCGCACCGACATGCGAACCTGCTCGAGGATGAAGTCCTGTTCAAAATCATTGCGCGGCGAGGCCAGGGTTTTCGCGCCTCCCGCTACAATGATCATGTCCGGACGCTCGATGCCCTGCTTGCGCAGAAACTTCCGCAGCACCGTGCTGATGCGGTGATCAAAGCAGCACAGCACGGCTGCGTCGGCCACGTAGGGGTCGGCCGGGGAATCGAACTGGAAGATCTTACGCATGCGTGCCCTCGGGGTTGATTGTAACGTGCGATGGCGTTTTGCTTAGGCACCTCGCTTCGCCTTCAACTCGCTCAGCAACTGCTCGATACGGTCTTCCTTCTCAAGCGCGGCCAAACGGTCTTCGACGTCATCAACCGCCAGCTCCGCTTTCGCCTGGCTGACAGCTTCCGTGCGCGCAACCTTGTGCTTCATGCGGTCGAACGCCGCGGCCTTCGCGCCGTCGCCGATATTCAGCTTGGCATCGCTGGCTTTGCCGACGGCGCGGGCGCGATGCTGGCGCGCGATCAGAAGATCGGCCTTGGCCTTCGCTTCGGTCAGCTTGTGGTCGAGCTGGCGCAGCGCAGTCTTCAGGTTCTCAACCTGTGCTTTCTGATCGGCCACCTGCTGCATGAAGCTTTCGCTCAACTCGCGATAGCTTTCCACGCGTTGCAGGGAGGCGCGCGCCAGGTCGTCCTCTTTCTTATCGACCGCGAGTTCGGCCTTGCGCATCCATTCCGCCACTTTGTCCTCATTTTCTTTCTGCTTCTTTTCGAGCAGGTGCTGATCGGCGATGGCGATCGCCACTTGCGTCTTTACCTGCAGAAGCTGGTTCTGCATGTCAAGGATGACCTGCTTAATCATTTTCTCCGGGTCCTCGGCCTGGTCGATCAGGTCGTTGAGGTTCGCCCGGACTAGAGTGGAAACTCGCTCGAGTAATGCCATAAGGGACTCCTTCAAATCAGGTATTCGGTCTTAAGGTATCGGGTGTTGACTGTGGGCTTTGGGTTTTGGGTTTTGGGCTCTGGGCTGTGGGCTGATCGCTCGTAGCTCCCGTCTCTCTCGCCTGGCAATCTGGACATTTCTTGCGCCCTACCGCTGCCCCGGTTGCGATGCCTACGAAGATTCCCGCCATGAGCCAGACAGCGAAGTGACTGGAGAGAATCGCGGCCAGTGTGCCGATCGCAATCCCGATCACGATGCTGAGGCCCAGGGGTTTGGATTTGCTCGCTATTGCCATACGCAATTCCCTGCCCGTTGCGCTCATCGATTAACGACGAGGCGAGGATGTCGAGCTTTGCCCGTGCTCGCCGGATGAGTCGCTCGTCGGCCCACATTGCGCTGCCCCGTTTCTTCCTCGCTGCAACACCAGACCAAGGGTGACGCCAAGCGCTGCTCCCACGCCCACACCCATGGCCAGGTTGTGCATGGCAACACCTAAGGCAGCACCGACCCCGACTCCTAGCGCGATGCCGGTTGCGAAATTGGATTGTCGAACCATGACTTTCACTCCTTGTCCCGAGCTTGCGCTCGGTTCCGTTTGTGAGGGCGAGACGCCCTCGGGACAGCCGGCGGGACGCCGGTCGCTACAGTCGAGCTTCGCTCGACTTGACGGACAAGACGCCCGTCGCTCTCCACTTGCAACGGCGGGACGGGCTCGCGCCCGCCCCGGCGCACAACTTACTTCTTCTCGCCATTGCCCGGTTTCGAGGCTTTGTCGCCGATCTGCCGCACCTTCCCGAGCATGTCGCCCATATTCATTCCGGTCAGCGTCTCGAACAACGCCGGGACTTGTGCCGCCATCTTGGTCAGGTCGCCCGTGATTTTGTTCAACCCCGCAGCTTCGCCATTGCCGGTCGAAACGACGGTGATCCGGTCGACGTTAGCCAGCGGGCTGGCCAGCGCCTTCACCACTTCCGGCAAGCCAGTCAGCAGTTTGTCGATGACCGCTGCCTGGTTGTACTCCTGGAAGGCCTCGGCTTTGACATTCATCGCCTTGGCTTCCGCCTCACCTTTCTTGAAGATGATTTCGGCTTCGGCCTCGCCTTGCTGGCGGATGGACGAAGCATGACCTTCGGCCTCGACCATCAGTCGCTGTTTCTCAGCCATCGCCAAAGTCTCGATGCGCTGACGCTCGATTTCGGCCTGCTTCAGCACCGTCGCAATCAGTTCTTTCTCGCGCCGGTTGATCTCGGCTTCCTGCACCTTGACCTGGCCTTCTTTCTCCACCTGCTGCACGCGCACGCTTTCGGCGATCACCTGCTGCTGCATGACATTGGCCTGGATGTCGTACGCCTTGTCGGCCTGCGCTTGCTGCTTCTTGGTGACTTCGAGGTACTGCGCTTTCTTCACCTCCAGATCGCGCTGGGCCTCGGCCTGCTTGGCTTGCGACAGCGTTTCGGCCAGCACCCGTTCCTGATCGGCTTGCGCCTTCGCAACCGCAGCTTCGCGAGTTGCGGCTGCCCGCTTGATGGCGGTGTCGCGCTCTGCTTCCACCGTAGCCACGTCCGCGTCGCGCTTAATGCGCGCTACGTCAGGCTTGCCCATGTTGGTGATGTACTCGTTCTTGTCGCGCACTTCCTTGATGGTGAAGGAAATCACTTCCAGCCCCATCTTGCTCATGTCATCGGCGCAGGTGGCGCGCATACGCTCGCCTACCATCTCGGGCTGTTTCACGATTTCTTCCACCGTGAGCTGTCCGATGATGCCGCGCAGATGGCCTTCCATCACCAGGCGGATCAGGCCTTCGCGCTCCTGGTCAGTCTTGGTCAGGAATTGCTCAGAAGCGGTCAGGATTGACTCGACGTCGGACTTGACCTTGATCTGCGCAACCGCTTCGACGGTGACCGCCACACCTTGCTTGGTGTAGAGGTCCTGTTGCGGAGCCACGTCGAAGGACATGAGTTCCAGGGAAAGCTCTCGGCAGATTTGCACCATCGGCCATACGATGGCACCGTGACCTTTCACCACCCGGGTGCCGCCAAATCCATAAACGATCAACGCTTCATGCGGACCGGCTTTGCGGTAGAGCTTCGCGAGCCCGCTCATGAGGAACAGCATCCCCAAGATGCACAACCCAACGATGACCCAAATTTCAGTTGGTATCCCGAACGACATATCGCCTCCTCTCACAATTCGAACCGAACTGTAAGGCCGTTATGAATGCGTGAACTGCTTCATTTGGTCCAGGTCGTGCACGAGGCGCGTCGGATCGTTCTGTCCAAGAAAGACTTCGCCATCCTGCGTCGAAATGTGAACCACCTGATTGCCCCAGACGTATGCGCGCCGGTTGCCAACCCCGCGAATCCCATAGCCTCCAACCCTCGATCCGGTAAGCGCGAATGGGGCTGAGCGGAATTGAACGCAGGCGGAAACCCAGCGTGCTGATCTCGACTCCGGAGGCGCTGAAGTGATGCTCGAAACCGCTCCAGGCGTGAACCGCGATCAACAGGAACAGGAGGCACATGAGTGCCATCCCGACGCGGACTGCCGCCAGCGGCACCGACGCAAAGATGGCGATCTCGAGGGCAGTAAAGATCAGAAACAACATCGCCCAAGTCCGGGAGCCGTGTACTTCCTCCGCGAACGCTCGACCAGCGGGCAAGGTCGACCCGTGCTCAAGGCCGAGATAGATCAGCGCGAATACGATGATTGCGAACGGCAAGCCGATCAGGACAAGGCCGATCGACACCGGGCCTCCTGTCAAGTTGTGCTCGAGGACGCTGTCGTTCACGTAGGAGAGGAAACCGAAGACCAGGGAGAAGAATCCCAGCATCGCCGTGGACCATGCGTTGGGCGCATTCTGCTTCTGTATGGCATACGCGATCGCAGTGAAGGCCACCAGCGTGAAGGCGGTCACTCCCAACGCGAGGTAGAACGAGACTTCGCGCGGCATCCAGCCGTTGGGCTGGCCATTGGCCCCGAAGTGAGTGGCCATCCGGGCGGGGAGTTCGTCCCAGACCTGCCAGTAACGCAAGGCAGTCAGCGGGAGGGCCAACCACATCATCGCGGTCAGGATTGAGAAAGGTTTGCGATCCATGGCGAATTGCCTTCGGGGGCTAAAGCCCCTCTTCTTAGGTAGCTCCTGTACGGCGCAGCTGAAGCTGCGCCCCTTACAAAACAATGTTGGCTTACACGGCGCTTGACTCTTCGCCAGAAATTTCCTCCCACAGACGTACGTACGCGATTCCCTTTTCGTATCTGATCACGACTACTTCCACTCCCTTGGCGACTGCCGTGCCATCTTCGCTGCGGGCGCCGCAGGTTCTGCGCGTGCCGGCCTGCGAGTAAATGATTTCTCCTGTGCCGCCTTCTCGAATCGGAATCGACGTGCGTCCCAGCATACCGAGCATGCGGTAGTCGGCAGGATCCATGGTCTCCTCCTCCGAGCTCAGCACTTTGCTCAGAAACAGGAACACAATCGCTGCGCCCACCATTCCGCTGACCAATGCGATCCCCAAGCCCACCACGAACCACATGCGCGAGTAGCGGGTCAGCAGGTAGCCGGTACCGCCGAACCACGCCAGAAACGCCGTCAGCGTAACGAAATTGAACGGCGAGACCGAAGCAGCCTGGATCGCGTGCCCTGGGCTTTGTCCCACGCCCGTTGCCGGAGCGTGTCCAGTCCCCACGCCGCCGCCGACATGGCCGCCCACAATCGGACCGGCATGGCCGACGACCGGCACATGACCGACTCCGTGCGGCAGATGCGGGAGGTGGAAGTGCCGCGTGCCCCCGCCCAGAAACGAGATCAGGCTGAAGGCAAAGCCCACGACAAAACAGATCAGATAAAAATCTGCCCAGGTCATTCGGTCCTCCTCCCATCCGCGACCCTGCGGCTGCGGTGATTTCTGCGCAGAGCGTCGGGATCGAGCGCATCGAGCAAGCGCTCGGCCAGGCCCGGCGTATCGAGAATCGCGCCCAGCAACAGAAAACAACTACGCGTGTCCTGGTGACGCGCCACCTTGATCATCACTTCACTCACTTCGCGGTCGCTGGCAAAACGCTCCGAACCCTGCAATAACCACACGTCGAGCTTCCCTTCCGTGGTGCGCAGGTCCGACACCAGTTCCGTGTGGTAGCCCTCCGGGTCATCCACCAGGAAGCCCGGGTGCACTTTGAAAAAGCGCGCCAGCAACGTACGAGACGACTGCGTCATGTGACGTCGCGAACCGCGCTCCATCTGCGACAGGTACGACTGGCTGATGCTCTTCCCCAATTCGTCCTTAACCGCCTGCACAATCTCCTGCTGCGTCAACGGCCGTCCCAACCCCCGGAGGGAACCTTCCACCTCGCGCAAGTAGCGGATTTTTTCGCCTAGCGTCATATTTCAAATCGCTATGTTTATATTGCAATTTGCAATGTCTTGTCAAGCGACAGATCGCCACCATTTTCAATGTGTTACAGACGAGATTTCGCGGCCCAGCGAGGTGGGCGGTTAACCAAGCTTAGGCGTCCAATCTCAGGCCACGCCATAATGGCATCGCAGATCTGAAATTCCTTGGCTCGGGTGGGCGGCACGAGGGCGAGAGTGGTTCTGCAGCCGGCATTTATAATCCCCAGCCATGCTTATTCAGCAACGCTTTGGTTTTTCTCTCGCCTTGGTGGCGCTACTTGGAGTCGCATCGTTCAGCAACGCGGCCGCACAGAGTGCCCCAGCGCCCAAGTATCCGGATTTCCCCAGCGAGACTCCTGCAAAGTTCACGCCGGTAACCGATAGCTTTGACTACGGGCGACGCGAGGTAATGATCCCGATGCGCGACGGCGTGAAGTTGCACACGGTGATCCTCGTACCGAAGGGCGCCAAGGGAGCACCCATCTTGCTGACGCGTACGCCATACAATGCCGATGCACTCACAGGCCACGCAGACAGTCCCCACCTCGGCCCGATCCTGCAGGGGTATGACAATGCAACGGATGTGATCGTCGCCGACGGCTACATCCGCGCAGTGCAGGACATACGCGGCAAGCACCGCTCAGAGGGCGACTACGTAATGACGCGCCCTCTACACGGTCCGTTGAATCCCACGCCCGTCGATCATTCCACCGACACCTACGACACCATCGACTGGCTGGTGAAGAATCTGCCGGAGACGAACGGCAAAGTGGGAATTCTAGGAATTTCTTACGACGGGTTCCTTCCTCTTATGGCGCTAGTGCATCCCCATCCGGCACTCAAAGTTGCAGTGCCGATGAATCCGATGGTAGACGGGTGGATGGGCGACGACTGGTTCCACAACGGCGCCTTCCGGCAGCAGGGTCTGCCATATATCCATGATCAGGAGGCGACGCGGGGCTCCACTGTGCACTGGTGGTCCGGCTACTTCGACGACTATGACATGTTCATGGAGGCTGGGTCGGCGGGCGAACTCGGGCGCCGTCACGGGATGGATCAAATCGGGTTCTGGAAAAAGATTTTGGAACATCCCAGCTACGACGAGTACTGGCGCGACCAGGCGATGGACGGCATACTCGCCGCCGAACCGCTGCAGGTTCCGGTGATGCTGGTCGACAGCTTGTGGGACCAGGAGGACATTTATGGAGTCCTCGCGGTCTACAAAACGATCAAGCCAAAAGATACGAATAACGACAAAGTGTTCCTGGTCCTGGGGCCATGGCATCACGGCCAGGAGATCGGGGAAGGCAGTTCTCTGGGCGCATTGAAGTTCAACAGTGATACGGCGCTCTATTTCCGGCTGGAGATCCTGCGTCCCTTCCTCGCCCAATATCTGAAGGATGGCGCATCCAAGTCGGAAATCGCTCCGGTGTCTGCGTTTGAAACCGGGACAAATCAGTGGCTGCGCCTGCCGGCGTGGCCTGCAGGTTGCCCAACCGGATGCACGATACGGCCGACTCCGCTTTATCTGAAGGCTGGCTTGAAATTGGGCTTTGAAGCGCCCAAGTCGGGTGACGCGGCGTACGAGGAATACGTTTCCAATCCAGCCAAGCCGGTACCGTTTGTTCCGCGGCCCGTTCACTTGAGCGGCAGCGACGGGACGACGTGGAAGTATTGGCTAGTGTCGGACCAACGCGAGGCGTCAGGGCGGCCGGACGTGTTGGCGTTCGTCTCCGAGCCGTTGGCTCACCCGGTGAAAATCAGCGGACAACCGGTGGTGAATCTGGTGGCCTCCACCAGCGGCACGGATTCGGATTGGGTGGTGAAGCTGATTGACCTGTATCCCGACGAGGTAGCGAGTAGTCCAGGCATGGGCGGATATCAATTGATGGTGTCGGCGGACATCTTCCGGGGGCGATATCGCGAGAGTCTCGAAATCGCCAAGCCCATCGAAGCCAACAAGCCTTTACCCTATCGCTTTGCGCTGCCCACGGCGGACCACGTTTTTCTGCCAGGCCACCGCATCATGGTGCAAGTGCAGTCGAGCTGGTTTCCGCTGTACGACCGCAATCCGCAAACGTTCGTTCCGAATATTTTCTGGGCCAAGCCCGAGGATTATCGGAAAACCACCCAGCGCG
>WNFQ01002935.1_pt1 | contig 12395 bp, 13 predicted proteins | sample 5400171 | NCBI WGS metagenome assembly WNFQ01 (sample SAMN13153356, study PRJNA577476) | soil metagenome | isolation source: 20 cm soil under Madrone tree | place: USA:California | collected 2016-06-14
CCGATTGGCCGGTGGTTTGTTTCTATAACATGAGCAAACGTCGCGGCGAACAGCGCAACTGGTATGCGCTTCCATATGACGAACGCCGCAAACTGATGAAAGGTCACGCCGTTGTGGGCCGCGAGTTCGCCGGCAAAGTCAAACAGCTCATCACCGGTTCGACCGGTCTCGATGATGCGGAATGGGGAGTGACACTTTTTTCGCGCGACACATTTCAGATCAAAGCGATCGTTTACAAAATGCGGTTCGACCCGGTCAGCGCCGAATACGCGGACTTCGGCGAATTTTACATCGGCATCCAGTTACCGCTCGACGAATTATTCCGGCGCTTGCAGCTGTAGTAATCTTCCTCTCCCTCTTCCTCTGTTCCGATTGTCTCGAGCCGGACTAAGATTAAGATGCAGAGGAAGAGGAAGATTACAACGGATGGGTGACAGAGCGGTTGATTGTGCACGCCTGGAAAGCGTGTGTGCCGAAAGGCACCGGGGGTTCGAATCCCCCCCCATCCGCCAGGCTTCGCCTGAAAGGCCATTGATCTCCTGCTCTTGACCGCTTCCGTTAAGTTTCGCGTTTCTCTATGACCTGCAGTTCCTGGCGGAGTTTCAGCATGCTGCCGTGGGAAAGGATGCCGCGGAAATTTACGCCGGGATAAATCATGCAATCGCGTCCGATGACCGAGCCAGGGTTAATCACCGCATTGCAGCCGATCTCAGTTCTGTCACCGACGATCGCGCCGAATTTTTTGAGGCCGGTGGGAATCTCGCCATCGGGCGTGATCACCGCGATCTCGCCATGGTCGAGTTTCACGTTCGAAAGAATTACGCCTGCGCCAAGATGAGCGTGATGACCAAGAATAGAATCGCCAACATAATTGAAGTGCGGCACCTGAACATCGTCGAAGAGGATGCAATTCTTGAATTCGCACGAGTTTCCCATCACAACACCATTGCCGACGATCACGTTCTCGCGCACATAACAGCCGCTGCGGACCCGACAATTTTCACCGATCCATGCGGGGCCTTTCAAAAACGCGCCCTGCTCAACGATTGTTCCTTTGCCGATGAAGACATGGTTACTGATGAACGGCTTGCCCATCAGCTCGCCCAGGATCGCTGGCTTTAAGCGAAACTGCAGGTAGCTCGCAGTTTGTTTGAGTGCGTCCCAAACATAGCTCTGGTTTTCAAACAACTTCGGGTGGGCCGTGTGTTCGAGGTCAAGATAATCGGCGGGTGCAAACATCTGTTACAAGCTAACCACCGGCGCGTCGCGTAATCGTTTGACCGTCTTTCGTGTCGCGCACTTCCCAGCCGAGGGCATTCAACTTGTTGCGCAATTCATCGCTTTTTCGAAAATCTTTTGCAAGCCTCGCCTGTGCGCGTTCTTTGGCGAGTCGCGCCACCTCTGCCGGGATCTTCTCTGCGACGAGCGTGCCTGTCAGCTTTAGCTCACCCGTTTGCGCGACTAGGACTCGAACGCCTGGTTCATCGGGTTCAACCCGGAGCACATGGTTAATTCGTTCCCACCAGTTCATCCACGCCGCCGCAGTAGTCGCATCGAGTTTGTTTTCATCCATCGCGCGATTCGTCTCGTTAATCCGTTCGAACAGAAAGCCGAGCGCAGCGGAAATATTCAGGTCGTCGTCGAGCGCATTTTCGAAGTCAGACCCTTCAATTGGGCGTTGGGCGTTGGGCGTTGAGCGTTGGACGTTTTCTTCTTGCGCGATTTCGCGCAGTCGCGCGAGCCATTCATCAATGCGACCGAGCGATTCGCGCGCCTCGTTCATTCCCTCCCAGGTAAAATTGAGTGGCACGCGATAATGCACACGCAGCAGTGCGTAACGAAGCTCCCGGCCAGTGTAACCCTTCGCGAGGACATCCGGCACGGTGTAAAAATTACCCAGCGATTTCGCCATTTTCTGGCCATCGACCAGCAGATGCGCGCAATGCAGCCAGTAGCGGACGAATTTCTTGCCGGTCACGCCTTCGCTCTGAGCGATCTCCGCTTCGTGATGCGGGAAAATGTTATCGACGCCGCCACAGTGGATATCGATCTGGTCGCCGAGTAGCGCCGTCGCCATCGCGCTGCATTCGATATGCCATCCCGGACGGCCGGGTCCCCATGGCGAATCCCATTTCACATCGCCGTCTTCTTCGTCCCATGCTTTCCAAAGTGCGAAATCGCCAATGTGCTCCTTATCGTATTCGTCGTGCTTCACGCGTCCGGTCGACTGCAGTTGGGTGAGATCGAAATGCGCAAGCTTTCCGTAGTCCGGGAATTTATTGATGCGAAAATAAACTGATTTGTCCTCGGCCTGATAAGCGAGGCCGGGCGCGATCAGTGCGCCGATCATCTCGATCATCCTGTCGATGTAACGCTGATCGGTGGCGGCGGGAAATTCATCCGCCCGCTTGATCCGCAACGTTTCAGCATCTTCGAAGAACGCCTGTTTGAATTGCTCGGTGAACTTGGCAAGCGGCACTTTTGCTTCGCGCGCGCCGCGAATCGTCTTGTCGTCCACATCCGTGATGTTCATTACGCGATGCACGTTGTAACCGCGCAGTTCGAGATGGCGCTGAAGCAAATCTTCGAAGATATAGGCGCGGAAGTTTCCGATGTGCGCACGGCTGTAAACGGTCGGGCCACAGGTGTAGATGCGGATCGGGCGCGCAGCCGGATCGCGCGGTTCGAATTCTTCCAGTTCGCGCGAGTAAGTATTAAAAAAGCGCAGCGCCATAACCTCAGAATGTCATGTCGAGCGAAGTCGAGACGTCTCGAATATCTTTTTGGGGTTCAAATCAGAGATTCCTCGACTCCGCTACGCTTCGCTCGGAATGACAATGCGTTCATTCCACTTCAATTGTTGCAATTGCAATTGCAGCCATCCCTTCGCCCCGCCCAATTGGGCCGAGCTTTTCGTTCGTCGTCGCTTTGACGCTCACATCCGATTCGCTTACTCCGATGGCGTCGGCAATTTTTTGGCGCATCTCGGGAACGTGCGGGACGATTTTCGGCGCTTCGGCGATGAGTGTGACATCGACATTGATCACGCGTACTCTCTTGTCGGTAAGCAATTTTGCCACCCGTTTCAAAATCTCGAGGCTGCTGATCCCGCGAATCGACTCATCAGTATTTGGAAAATGCTGGCCGATGTCGCCCGTGCCGAGCGCGCCGAGCAACGCATCTGCGATCGCATGCGACAAAACATCCGCGTCCGAGTGTCCTTCCAACCCGTGCGAGTGTGGAATCTCGACGCCGCCCAAAATCAGTTTTCGTCCCTCCGCGAGACGATGGATGTCGTAACCGATGCCGGATCGAATCATAGGACGAATGACGAATGACGAATGACGAACGACGAATGAAATCCGAATGACGAATGTCGAAATCCGCTGAGGACAGGGGACGCGACGGCCGATAAAGCTTCGACTACACTTTCCTTTCGGGCTTCGTGCTTCGTCATTGCTTCGTCATTCGTCATTGGTGCTTCGTCGTTAGCATCATAGTTTCAGATCAATCACTCCGTTCGATGCTACGATGCTGTATTTGTCTTTCATGTTCTCGCGCGGACGAAGATCGACAGTGCCGCCGGCGTTTTCAACCAGAAGCCAGCCCGCTGCGATGTCCCATAAACTGATTCCCGTTTCAATGTACGCATCGAATCGCCCGCAAGCGACGTAGGCCAGGTCGAGCGCAGCGCTGCCGAACACGCGGCATTTGCGTACGCGATGAATCATTTCCTGGAGCAACGGAAAGTTCGCGTTGATCGTCTCTGCGGTTTTGGCGAGCCCGATCGAGATGACGGCTTCAGCGAGCTCCGCGCGATCGCTCACATGGATCGAGCAGCCATTTAATTGCGGGACTTCGCCTTTTCGTCCAACCCACATCTCATCGCGAAGCGGATCGTAGATCACGCCGACCATGATCTCGTTGCGGAGGCGTAGCGCGATCGAAACGCAAAAATGAGGAATGCCGTAGAAATAATTCACCGTGCCGTCCAGCGGATCGACGATCCATTGATGATCGCTGGATTGATCCCCCACGATACCTTCCTCGCCGTAAAGCGCATGAGCGGGAAATACGTCGAGAAGCAATTTGCTGATCAACTCCTGCGCCTCAATATCGATCTCCAATTTGATGTCGTGCGCTGCCACGGAGTGGACGCGCTGACGCTGCTGAAAATTTTGGCGAAGCAACTTTCCCGCTTCGCGGGCGGCATTTTCAGCCGCATCGAGATAACGCTTCATCAAAGGATTACGTCGCACAAAGAACACCAAGTGCACAGCGGAAATAGGATTCCGATGGAACTGCAAATACTGTGTGTCATCCTGAGCACAGCGAAGGATCTCACATACCTTCCCTGGTTACGCTTAATGGACTTGTGCAATCCACGCTCCGATTGTGAGGTCCCTCGCCGTCTATCTCGGCCCGAAATGACAGGGCGCACAAAAAAAACCGGGAGGAAAATATATTCTCCTCCCGGGTTGAAGTTAGGTGTTGTGACCCCGAAGAATTTCGGGGCTGTTAATCCAGCGTTGGGCTTAGTGCCTCTTTTTCTTCGCTGATTTTTTCTTTGCTGCTTTTTTCTTTGCCATCGACTAATTCCCCCCTTTCAATCCGCAACGCGCGGAACTTTGTGAAGAGTTGGGAATGATTTTCACTTCACTTACTTGCGTTCAGTAATCATCACATTTTTTTTGTCAAACGTTTTGTTGCGAATTCTGAAAAAATTTTCACCAGCTCGCGTGCGAGATTTTTTTTTGGCGCACGCGAAATGTTTCTCATTTCGCTGTCACGAAACAGAATCATCAACTCATTTTCATCGCTCTCCATCCCCAGACGCGCGTCGTTCGCGACCATGATGTCGCAATTTTTTGCGTGCAGTTTCTGCGCCGCGTTTTGTTCAACGTCATTTGTTTCCGCGGCGAAACCAACCAGAAGAAATTGTCGATGCTGCAGGCGGCCTAACGAATCGAGAATGTCGCGCGTGGGAACTAATTCGAGGGAAAGGTTACCGGCGCGCTTCTTAATTTTCACCGGCGAAACTTTCGCCGGCTTGTAATCCGCCACGGCCGCGCACAAGACGCATACGTCGCAGCTGTCTGCATCCCGGTGGACCGCATCGAACATTTCGTCACTGGTGGAAACGGAAACCAACTTCGCGCCGCGCGGTGGCTCGAGGTGGACCGGCCCGGAAATCAAGATGACTTCGTGTCCGGCTTCGAGCGCGACTTCGGCGATGGCGTAGCCCATTTTCCCGGAAGAGCGATTCGAGATGTAACGGACCGGATCGATAAGCTCGCGCGTCGGTCCAGCCGTGACGAGAAATATCACGCGATCAATGTGTCGTGGCGGCTAAGAAGAAATTCGGCCCGGAACGCGATGTCATTTACGTTCCAAAGCCGGCCAAGGCCTTCGTAACCGCACGCGAGCATTCCTTCTTCCGGCCCAATGAATTCGACCCCGCGCGCTTTGAGTTTTTCGACGTTCTCCTGCGTGGCGTGATGTTGCCACATTTTTCCATTCATGGCCGGCGCGATCAGAATGGGCGCGCGCGTGGCGAGCGCGATCGCCGCCAGCGGATGACCGGCCAGACCGTGCGCAAGTTCGGCGATGATGTGTGCGGTGGCTGGCGCTATCAGGACCAGGTTCGCGCGATCCGCGAGATCAATGTGACCGGGACGCCAGTTATCTTTTTCATCGTAGAAGGTGGTCGTCACCGGATTTTTGGAAAGCGTTTGCAACGTGAGCGGTGAAATGAATTCGGTCGCGTCGTGCGTCATGACCACAAAAACTTCGTGGCCCTGTTTGACAAGCAGACTGGCCAGCTCCGCAGATTTGTAGGCAGCGATAGAGCCTGTGACGCCGAGGACGATGCTTTTCCTCCCAGCCGCAATGCGCACGACTTTTCCGGCGCTGGTTTTTTCAAGTCTGCGCTTGGAATTTTTTCCCATCTTAAATTGACAAGATTAACCCGTAGATAGTGATGAGAATCATTTCGGCCTTAAACGACGGCTCAAATAGCTTTCTGCAGCCATGATGCATCGGAATTTTTCCAGATCCTCCTCGACTGACCCACTAATAATAGTGTAGCGGTAATCGCGCCATAATTCCATTTCTCGCACGGCGGTCTCCAACCGGCGTTCGATCTGCTCCTCGGTCTCGGTGCCGCGTTTGCGCAATCGTCGCCGCAATTCGTCGAGATCGGGCGGCATGATAAAAACATCCGCCAGGGCCTGGCGAATTACTGGATCAGCGCAGTTGCGGATGGTGGCGGCGCCTTGTGTGTCGATGTCGATCAAGACATCAACGCCGTTCTTCACGTTCGTCAGCACCGGTTCGCGTAAGGTGCCGTAAAAATCTCCGTGCACCTGCGCGTGCTCCAAAAAATCGCCGGCTCCGATTTTCCCGCGGAAATCTGCATCCGAAAGAAATTGATAATCTTCGGCGTCAGTTTCACCGCTGCGCGGCGCGCGCGTCGTGCAGGAAATGGAATAGAAAAGATCGGAAGTTTTCCGGACTGCTTCCACGAGGGTCGTCTTGCCCGCGCCTGAGGGCGCAGAGATGACGAACAAAATTCCGGAGCGGCTAAACTGTTTACTCAAGGTTTTGAACTTGTTCCCGGACCTTCTCCAACTCCGCTTTGCAGGCGATGACGCGTTGTGAAATGGCGGCATCATTCGCTTTTGCGCCCAGTGTATTGAGCTCGCGAAAAATTTCCTGGGTGATGAATTCCAATGTGCGCCCGACCGGCTCTTTGCTGCGCAAATGATGAGCAAATTGAGCGAGGTGACTCTCGAGACGCGTCAACTCCTCCGAGACATCAGCGCGGTCGGCAAAGAAGGTAATTTCCTTGAGAACCCGTTCGTCGTTGCTGGCGATCGGCAGCCCGGCTTTTTGAATTCGGTCAAGCAGCGCGGCGCGATATCGTTTCACCGCGTCGGGATGAAGCGCGCGGACCTCCTTGAGTTTTTTCCGGATCGCTTTGAGACGGTGAATCAAATCCTTGGCCAGATGTTTGCCCTCGCGCTCCCGCATTTTGATTAAATCGGCGAGCGCAGCGCGCAGCGCCTGTTCAACTGCCGGCCATGCTTCTTCCGCCTTCACGGCTTCTTCCGGGAACCGCATCACGCCGGGCGCCTGTAGAATGGTGCTGATAGTGATCTCGCCCGGTGCGTTTAACTCTTTTTGCAATGCGCGCATCGCTTCGTGATAGGAGCGGGCGAGTTCCGTGTTTAGCGCCAGGTTGCGGGCGCTGTCTGCGCCGCTGTGGAGAGTGACGATGGCATTGGTCCGGCCGCGAGAAATGTTTTCGTTGATCGTCTGACGAATACGCGGTTCGAGCTCGGCCAGATCGCGCGGCAAATTGATCACGACGTCGCTCTGCTTTCGGTTCACCGAATTGAGTTCGACGCTAAACCTTGTTCCGGCGTGATCGGTCTCGGCGCGACCGTATCCAGTCATGCTCCGCATAATTTTCGTACGATTCGAAGGTTTATCGCAGAGAAACGCTCAACGTTCAACGCTCAAGGTTCAATACGTCCATGACGGGTAGATGATCCGTTTGCAGCAGCGTGAATCATTTTGAGAAGAACTCGTCGCGCCGGTGATCTTCGGGATCACTTAGGTGCTGATCAGCGGCCGGCAGATCAGGAAGTCGGGTTCTGGGACTATGCGCGCTTCGGAATTCCGATCACGATCCTGACAACCGTGGCGGGCGTTGCGGTGCTGTTGTTGCTGCGGTGAGAAGATCGGCGAACGCGTCAAGCTGGTTATCAGAGTCTGAATCGCGCGGCGATGTGGGGACGGAATAGGAACCGAGTCGAGCGAACGAATGGGAAACCAGCACCGCCGCTCGTTGGTAACCTTGTGCAACCCGTGGCGAAAAACCTGGAGCGTCACGCGATGATGCGTGAATGGAAACGCGGACGTGTAAAGTGGGCGCTGCTGCGAACTTAACGGCTTTAAGCCGTCAAGTCTTAATGGTGGCAGAATCCACATGCCGCGCCAGCGTCTGGAGGATTGTTGGAGCCGGATCTTGCCCTGACGAACCATAAATACATGCTTTTCGACGAGTCGCGTTGGACGCAGGCGAGATTTCCTGACCGGCAGCGTTTCCGGATTTTTTGCCCGGCAAAATTTCTTCACGGGGCAAACGCCACATTTGGGCTTTCGGGGAAGACAAACAAGTGCGCCGAGATCGGTGAGTGCGGAATTGTAAATCCGGGCGTTGGATTTTGGAAGAAGCGTGGCTGCATATTGCCAAAGCGTTTTTCGGCCAGCGACCGAGTCGATGGATTCCCGAAAATCAAAAAGCCGTGTCAAAACGCGAGCAGTGTTAGCTTCGACGATTGGGACTGGTTGATTGAAAGCGAAGCTGCCGACGGCGTGCGCGGTGTATTTCCCGATTCCTGGAAGTTGTTGCATTTGCTCGACCGGTCGCGGGAGACGTCCGCGGTGTCGATCCATGACGGTCTTTGCGGTGGCGTGCAGATTTCGCGCGCGCACGTAATAGCCGAGGCCTTGCCATGCGCGCAGCACATCGTTTTCGGAAGCGCGAGCCAGTGAAGCAAAATCAGGGAAGCGGCGGAGCCATTCATCGTAATAAGGAATGACGGTGGCGACCTGAGTTTGCTGGAGCATGAACTCCGAGACGAGGATGGCGTATGGGTCGCCCGTTCGGCGCCAAGGGAGGTCGCGGCCGTGGCGGCGATACCACCGGAGAAGAGAGCCGCGAAACGCGCGAGTGTTTTTCGGACAAATCATTCCTTTGCGGAACGTCGAACGCCGAACGCCCAGCGTCCAACGTCGAATTCAGAGTTGAGCGTTGAGCGTTGAGCGTTGAGCGCTGGGCGTTGAATTCGTTCACTCACGCACTGACGAAAGAACAGGCGACAAAGCTTCGCGCGTTGCTGGAAGAGCTCGGGTTCGAGTTTTCCCCGAAGGAGTGGACGATTTTCTTCGCGCAAAAAAACAAGCTGAGCGTGGCGGTCTACGAGAAGGGACCGAAAGTGCTGGTGCAGGGCCGAGGAGTGGAGGAGTTCATCCAATTCGAGCTGGAGCCAAAAATTTTGGGCGAAGCGAAACTGGGCTATGAGGAAGTGCATTCGCCGGAAATATTTGAGCCGCACTTCGGTGTAGATGAGAGCGGGAAGGGAGATTTCTTCGGGCCGCTGGTGATATCCGGTGTTTACGTTGACCGGCTTATCGCACGCAAACTTCTCGATGCCGGCGTGGTGGACAGCAAACGGATCGGCTCCGATGCGCGGATTCGCGCGCTGGCGGACACGATTCGGAAAATTTCCCTAGGTATGGTGGAGACGGTGCTGATCGGTCCGGCGAAGTACAACGAGCTTTACGAAAAATTTGGCAATCTTAACCGGCTGCTCGGTTGGGGCCACGCGCGCGTGATCGAGAATTTGCTGGCGAAAAAACCGGCCTGCCCGCGGTCGTTGTCGGACCAGTTTGCGGATGCGCGGGTGATCAACACGTCCTTGCTGAAGCACGGGCGCAAGATCGTTATCGAACAGCGGCCGAGAGCGGAATCGGACATTGCAGTGGCGGCGGCGTCGGTGGTGGCGCGAGAGGCGTTCATCAACTGGCTGGAGCGCAAAAGCAAAGAACTCGGTCTGCGATTGGAGCGCGGAGCATCGCCCAGCGTAAAAGAAGCCGCCAGAAAGCTGGTGGAAATGAACGGGCCAGGCGCATTGCGTGAAGTGGCAAAAGTGCATTTTCGAACGGCGTACGAGATCGCGCCAAATGATTATCCCGCCCCGCCTGTACGTGAGAATTGGCGCAAGGCCACGTGATTCATGCAAGCGCAGCGAAGCGGACTTGCGTTTCGTGTTCTTCTCGAACACCTTAGGCCATTAAAATTTTATCGTTTTTGTGATCAGTGGCCACCGCCGCAGCCGCATGGAACGATTATTAAGATAGATATGTCAAAGTTAACCAAACGCGACATCGTCGTTTCTATCAGCAACCAAACGGGCATGGTTCAGCATCAAGTCTTTGACGTCGTCCAACGCACGCTGGATAAAATCACCGACAGCCTGGCTAACAACATCCCGGTTGAACTGCGCAATTTTGGCGTTTTTCAGCCGCGCCTGACAAAGCCGCGAGTTGGCCGAAACCCGAATCAGCCCGGCAGCAGTTTTGTGATTCCTCCGCGCGCGACAGTGAAATTCAAGGCTGGCAAAATCATGCGTCAGCGCGTTGAGAAGCTCTCACGTCAACTGAAAGAAGCGGCAGAGCGCAAGACCAAAACAGAAGCCGGGGTACCGAGCGGAGAGTAGCTCACGAGAGCAAGTTCTGGATCGTTTTTTCCAGGCGCTCAAAATTAATTGGCTTGGTGAGATGCTCAGCGAAACCTGCCTCCCTGGCCTGCTTTACGTCTTGTTCGCTACCAAAGCCGCTGAGCGCGATGCCAGGCAAATCTTTGTTGACCCGCACTTCACGCATCAATTCGTAACCGCTGCGATCCGGCAACCCGATGTCGCTGATGAGCAGATCGAAGTCCTCTATGCGGACTTTCTCGACTGCCTGTTCAGCGGAATGGGCTACAGTAATTTCGTAGCCATGGCGCTCGAGCATTCTTTTCATTCCGATGCACGTGTCATAATGGTCATCCACAAGCAGGACGCGCCGGTGCTTTGAAACGGTCGCTTCTGCTTCCCGATCCGCCGGTTGATCTTCCCCTTCGCCGTCGTGACTGATCGGAGTCGATACCGTATTTAGTTCCACTGAAAACGTGGCCCCCTGATCTTTCCCGGGGCTTTGCACGCTGATTTTCCCGCCATGCGCGTCGATCAGCGCCTTCGAAATGGCCAAGCCAAGCCCGAGGCCTCCAAAGCGGCGGGTGATGTCAGCTTGTCCCTGTTCGAATGCGTTAAAGATTTTATCAATTGCTTCCTTTTCGATGCCAATGCCGGTGTCGATGACGCGAGCTTCAATTTTGTCTGCCGTCGGGTTAAGGGTCTCGACAGTAATTCGGCCTTTTTCAGGGGTAAATTTCACGCTGTTTTTGATCAGATTCCAAAAGACCTGTTGCAAACGCGCGGGATCGCCCTGCACGTACGTGTGCACGGCGCGAAGCTGAAATTCCACGTCCAGATTCTTTGCCTCGATTTCTTTCCGGCATATCTCGTAAGCGCGCTGCAGGATTTGGTGTATGCAAATCGTCTCAAAGCTTAATTGCAGTTTCCCTTTCGAGATACGGGTAACGTCGAGCAAGTCGTCGATTAACCGCGCTTCCAACTCAACGTTACGCCGAACGACCTCCAGTGCCTCTCTGACAGGCTGGGAATCTGGCACCTCAGCTTCCAGCTCCCCCACCATCGCAATTACTGGCGCCAGGGGACTGCGCAGCTCATGAGACAAAAGTGCCAGGAATTGGTCCTTGGCAGCATCTGCGGCAATCAACTCCTGGCGCAATGTGACGTCGCGCGTCTTGTCTTCCACCAGATAAAGCACGCCCTGAATGGTTTCCTGGGCGCCCTGTAGCCGGAGCAGATTAATGTTCAAAAAGTGCGTCACTCCCGTCTTATCTTTCAACGGCTGCTCAGTCAGGTGAAATGGCGTTCCGAAGGTAAGCACTCTCTCAATCGCACCGGATGGCGCAATCTTCACATCGTCGCAGGCGATTTCCGTGATGTCGCGTCCGGCTGGCAGATCTCCAAAATGTTCCGCCATGCGCGCAAAGGCATCATTGGCGTGAAGAAAGCGGCGAGAAGTTGGATCGACAAAAGCGATTCCGCTGGGCATATTCGCCAGCATTTTCTCGTTGAAGACAACTTCACGCTCCAGCCGTTCCTTGGATTCCATCTGGCGTTGATAAAACCTGCTGCCCAGCCAGGCGAAGACCGCCGTAAGGCCAACGAGCCAGGCTGCCAGCAACGTCATTCGCCCCAGCAGATCGCGAACCGGTTTGTAAGCCAGCGCTTTCGGTTGTTCCACGACTGCCACCCAACCGGTGTTCTCGATCGGACTGAATGAATAGAGGTTGCCGTGCTCCTCGAAATGTCCGGTTTTGTTTTGGCGGATTTCCTTGATCAACACGCCACCTTCCGGGGAAGTGGCGCTGGGATTCGGCTTAAAATCATTGGCAAAAAGCGCAACGCCGTTTTGATCGAGAACTTCGAACAGAAACCGGTCGGAAAATTCGATCGTAGCCAAACGCCGGCCAATTCTTTCCACGAGGACTGAGTCGCCGACATAGCCCAGAATTTTTCCGTCGGGCGCGCGCACCGCTGCGACGATGTTGGTGACCAAGCGGTTATCCGTCAGCCGCGGATGAACGGCCGACACTGCGGCCTCACTGGCGGCCTCGGCTTGTTCGCGCCAGTAACTAGAGCCAAAATCCTTTCCGACCACCTCGGGTGCCGTCGGGATCGACGCAATTA
>WNFQ01008294.1_pt1 | contig 12391 bp, 18 predicted proteins | sample 5400171 | NCBI WGS metagenome assembly WNFQ01 (sample SAMN13153356, study PRJNA577476) | soil metagenome | isolation source: 20 cm soil under Madrone tree | place: USA:California | collected 2016-06-14
TCGGAGATGAGGAAAGTCTTTTTGATGTGACACAGTTATCTCATCCGAACCTTAAGTTGTGGATTCAATCTCGTCGTACGCTGGCACAAGACCAGGTCAGTCATTTTATTCCATGGGGTTACACGCAGGAAACGCGAAAATATCTTCCGGAATGCAGTAAAGAAAAAACGATGAATTGGTTTTTCAGCGGACAAGTTACGCATGTGCGCCGGCAGCAATGTACGAATGTTCTACGTCGTATGTCTGGTGGGATGCTTGTTCATACTGGCGGTTTCACTCAGGGGTTTTCGCGTCCCGATTACTATAAACATATGGCTGCGGCAAAAATTGCCGTATGTCCTGCGGGGTACATCACGCCGGATAGTTTTCGTGTTTGGGAAGCTCTTGAGGCCCGATGTGTGCCGATCGTAGATGGTATGACCCCGCAGCCCGAACGATGTGGCGTGGCCCACTGGTGGAACATTCTTCTGGGGCAAGAACCACCGTTCCCCGTGGTCTACGACTGGAATGATCTTCCGGGAATCGTAGAAGAGCAGCTTCGCCAATGGCCGGCTAACGAGATTCGAATTAATGCTTGGTGGGTTAGTTACAAACAGCATCTTCAAAATATGATGTTTGCGGACGCAGGAGTATAAAGTGGACCTACGAGATCAAATAACGGTCGTGATTCCGACGAGTCCGATTCCGAGTCATCCATCTACTGCAATTATAGATGAGACGATTTTGACTGTGCGTCGGCATCTTCCTGATTCTCCTATTTTGATTCAAGCAGATGGTATTCGCCCTGAGCAAGAAAGTCTTCGAGGAGCTTACACTCAGTACCTCGGACATCTTGCTAATCGAAACACATACAAAACAGAACTACACATTTTTGAAACTTTTCAACATCAAGCCTCGATGATGAAGAAGACGATTGACCAGATCAAAACGCCGTTGATGCTTTATCTTGAACACGATACTCCTCTGTGTGAAGACAAAGAAATTGATTGGAACGGAATGATAGAGATTGTGCGGTCTGGAACGCTGCATTCGATTCGTCTTCATCATTACAATCTGGGGTGGATTCATCCCGAGCACGATTATCTTATGCTCGATCGAGAACGTCTTTACTACGAACCGATTCATCTCCCTGTTATCCGCACAGTTCAATGGTCTCAGCGAGCCCACCTAACTACGGTTGAGTTCTATAAAAAAGTTCTTTCGTATTTTAGTGACGAGTCTAGAACTATGATCGAAGATCACTTCTACAACGTAATCATGCAGGATGTTAACTGGCGAGGAAAGCAAGCGGTATGGGATGCGTGGCGGTTGGCGATCTATGCTCCCGAGGGACACATTAAACGGAGCCGAGATTTGAATGGCCGAGACGGCGGTCCAAAGTTTGAGGATACATTTCGTGCTTGAAGGAATTTACGTTGTTCAGACGTGGAACGGTAAGGACGGCTATCTTACCAACGATAAGGACGAGTTAGTTGTCTTGAACAAATCAGATTTGCCGAAGGAATTTTGTCAGTGTCTTATCGTTGGCGAAAGAATCGAATTTAAAATGGTTCAGGCCGTGTTCTTAATAGATCAGAAAGACGAGAGAAAAAGACGGACTCATTTCTCCTCGAAACCGAAACCAGTGATGTCACCTCGGGCAAGAGATTTGATGGAGAAAGAAATCGAGCGTAGAAGTCGCTACGGCGCCAGTCCAGGAATTGTGGGGGAATAGTGAAGATCGATCTAGTGGTGGGAGCGCGACCAAATTTTGTAAAAGCGGCTGCGATTGTCGAAGCGGCAAAGAAATATCCTGATGCGAAGATTCGTCTGATTCACACAAGTCAACACGGCGGTAAGATGTCAGACCCATTTTTTGAGCAGCTTGGGCTTCCAGCACCCATTTTACTAACAGGGGTTCGAGACGGAGTTCAGCGATTCGGAGACATGATTGCTCTTCTCAACAACTATTGGTCTCTGTTTCGTCCCGATTATGTCATGGTCGTCGGTGACACAGACAGCACGGCCGCTGGTGCGATCGCAGCAAAGAAGTCTGGTCTTCCATTGATCCATGTCGAAGCCGGTCTTCGTTGCGGAGACGACAAGATGCAGGAAGAGATCAATCGTAAGTTGGTTGATTCGATCTCAGATATTCTGTATACCACCACGCAGGATGCTCACGATCAACTTGTCTATGATGAGAATCATAAAGCGAACACGGTCACATTCGTTGGCAATGTGATGATCGACACATTGTTTCGTTTCAAAGACAAGGCGCTCAATCGTTTTCCTGATGTGTATCAGCCGGATTATGCGCTGCTCACGCTGCATCGTGCCGAGAATGTGGATGACTTAGAGAAATTGCAAAGTATCTTAGATGCGGTTGGACAGATTAAAAAGAAAGTTTTCATGACTCTCCATCCTAGACTGAACAAGATGTCGTACATACGTCCGCCAAACGTGGTTGGTATTCCTCCACAAAATTATCTTGATTTCATTTATTTCACGGCCAATGCGAAGTTCGTGATGACAGATTCTGGCGCGATTCAAGAAGAGACCACTGCTCTCGGTGTCCCGTGTCTTACGCTGCGTGCGAGTACCGCCCAGATGGCCAAAGAGATTCTCTCGTGGAAAGATACAGGCAAGCGTCCGGATTTGTGGGACGGGCACGCTGCGGATCGTTTGATGGCCGATTTGGTGAGCCGATGAACGACATCGTCATAATCCCGACATACGATCGGCCGGAATATCTTTGGGTTTGTCTTGAGAATCTTCAAAGGAGTCGTGGTATTGAGAATAAAGAAATCTGGGTTTGCGAAGACAATCATGAAGACGCTCCGAAGCATTTTACGATTCAGATGGAGATGCTTGCGACTCTACGTGAAGCTAACCGAATGTTTGGGTCCCGTCTGCTATACATCGGAAGGGCGCCACACGACTATTATGGGAACAGCTATAACGTTTTGGAAGCTTTGCGTAAAGCAAACGAGACCGAAGCCAGGTTTGTGTACATCGTGGAAGACGATAGCATGGTGCTTCCGGATTTCTTCGAATGGAATGAGCAGGCACAAGAGCGATTCAATCCCTCTGTTACTTGTGCCGGCCGAATCAACCGGAGTCTGAATTTTCAAATGAATGGTCCCGAGGCAATCGACGAGACGATCAAGGACCCCCTGGCTTGTGTGCGATCACATAAGGCATATATGTCCTGGGCAACCTGTTTCCCGCGACAAGATTTGTATTGGATTACGAAGCATGTGGATCACGAAGAGTGGCGTCCAGGATGGGAGCAGGATATTTTCATCCAAGAATTTCTCAGAGATGCAACGCAGGATGGCGGCAGCGTGTGGCCTTATGTCCCTCGTGCTTATCACATGGGTTGGTATTCGTATCATCGTACTGCTGGTATGAAATTTAATGGTACGTTAGAAGATAAAGTAACTGCTCTTCGAAAAGCGATAGTTGATAAAAAGAAGATCAACGACATGGCTGGCCTTCAGGAGATCGATCCGTTTCCGAGAGAAGAAGTGAAGTGGAGCGGCGATCTATATTTGAAGGCAGAGTATCGATGACCCCGAGAGAAAAACGACTGATGTTGGTTTTTCATCTCACGGAATCGATGTGGGAGAAGATTTATCAGTTTCAAGAAGGCAAGTGCGGGATGTGTCGAAAGCCCCTGACTCGGGAAGAAGTCATGCCTGATCCGGGCCGCGTTGGGCTACCTGCTCGATCCACCGGCCACGAGGGCTCTTGGATACGCACACCATGGACTTCCTGGGCGGGTAGGAACTAAGAAACAACGCAAGCTGGCCAAGAAGTTCAGGAAGAACGCGGCGTTCCTGGAGGCCGCTGTAGCGCTTCAGGACACTATGCCGGTACTGAGCCGGCTGGTAAAAGACGCCTATTCAGTGTCCGACTGAAGGCTTAAGAGCCTCGATCCGTGACCTAATCGGAACAGAGAGTGGAGATAACTACATGACTTTAGCTGGATATATCGCCTGGTTGAAGGCACACGAAAAGCTTCTCATCGTGGTCCTCGGGGCCGTCCTGGCCTTCAGTCTCTACGGTAAGGGCCTCAACGCCTGGATCGAGCACGACAAACGACAGGCCGATATCGCGGCTCAGAAAGTCGCGGCCGATGCGATCGCCAATAAAGCCCAGGCCGACGCCAACAAACTGATCGCTGATGAGATTGTGGTTTTGAAAGTTCAGATGCAGCGTCAAGAACTTTTGCTTCAGCAAGCAATGAATAAACGAGCAGACGATACTGCTAAACAAAAAAAGATTGATGATGTGATGAATGTTTCTGAGCTTGCACAGCGCACTCAGGCACTTTTGAAAGTCGGTCACATTGAGCCGTCTTCCTACCAGAGCGGCTCTCTTGTGTTTGACGATGCAGCCGCACATGCAAATGTCAATGCTTTGGAGGATTTGCAACAAGCCAAAGCCGACGTGGTCGATCTCAAAGCCGAAGTAGTAACTCAGAAAACTTTAATAACAAAGCAAGAAGAACAAGTCGGTGGTCTTCAGAAAGAAGTATCTGGTTTGAAGACAGAACTTGTGGACGAAAAAGTATCTCATAAAAAGGACGTAGACCTTGAGCGAGCAAAAGCAAAACGTTCGTGGCTCCGAGGATTCAAAGTGGGAGTCGTGGCTGGAGCCGTTGGAGGAGAACTCTTCCGACTCTTCGTCCTCCACAAACCCTAACGAAATTCCTCCCCCTGAAAAGCGGATGTGCATTTATCACAACCGCCCGATCTCAGAGAGGGACTGGTGTAGTGGTCGTAGACATACGGAATGTTCGAGGTGCAAAAATCTTCGGGCAGACCTAAGAAAGAGTAGAAGAGACGGCCGCAGGAAGAAAAGCCATCTTTGACGCATTGTTAGAAGATATGGGAGATCAAGAGATGTCGCATAACGTTGAAGCAGAGCAGAAGCGGATTGAAGAGACCGTCGAGGTTTTTGAAAGAACTGGCGGCAATGTAAGCGCTACTGCAAAGGAATTAGGTATCTCTCGGCGATCCGTTAGGCGCCGAGTTGATAGGGCTGGAAAAGGCAAGAAGCCGCTAGCAGGCGGCACGAAGATAGGCACCGAGACCGAAGTTGTTAAGTTACCTTCCGTGGGCAAGGTGAAGAGATTCATTCTTACTTCTGCGCAGAACAACACGCACGTTCATGCGGAACTATTAGCAAACTTGGAGGCACTGGCAGGCTATTACGGAGCCGAGATCATCGTCGGCACGTACACATATAACCAAAACCATTATGGCAAGCTGAGCGTGAAGCGTGGGAAGGACAAACCGGAAGAGACACAATTGTGGTACGACCCGAAGATTGTGCCGTACATCAAGGATCGTCGCATTCAATTAGCAAACGGTCTTGTATGGTGCGGAGAATACAACGCACTCCCGACGAACGTTAATCCTTTGGCTGGACTGGAATCATATACTGGGCGCAAGAGCGCAATTTTCCCTCACGCAAAGTTGGCGATGCGATCTATCGCAACGATGCAAGGCGAGGGCGTGAAGCTGAACTACACCACAGGCACTATCACTCAGCGTAACTACATTCAGAAGCGTGAGGGTGTGATTGCAGAATTTCATCACATTTACGGGGCACTCTTGGTCGAAGTGAACAGTGACGGTAACTGGTGGGTTCGTCAGTTGAATCAAGACGAGGGGACCGGGACGCTGCAAGACTTGAATGTGCTCGTGAAGAACGGCGAAATTATTCAACACGATGCAACGGTCGAGGCAGTCACGCACGGCGACCTGCACGGAGTCTTCGCAGACGAGCAGGTAGTCAGCGCATCGCTCGACATGGTTGATGCACTGCAACCGAAGTATCAGTTCCTGCACGACGTGATGGAGGGCGCGGCGGTCAACCCGCACCAACGGAAGTACCAAACGAATCACGAGAAGTTTCACACCTGGTTGCGTGGGTATCACAAGCTGGATAACGAGTTGGTGGATACCGTGAAGTTGTTAGAACGTTACGAGCGTCCGTTCTCGAAGACCGTAATTGTGGATTCGAATCATGATGATGTGTGGCTGAAGCGCTGGCTGCGTGAGTATGACTATCGCAAGGACCCGCCGAACACTGAAGTTTTCTTGAAGCTGCAAGCGTACTTGTACGGACAAATTCGCAACGGAGTCACTGATGAAGAGTCTCGTGCTCGCACTGCCAAGCCGAAGTTTATCCGTGACATCAACGTACTCGAATACGCTCTGCGTAAGGTTGGTGGTTACAAGGCTAAAGTAAAATTTTTGTCGGCTGACGAATCATTTTTGACGTGTGAACGTAAGATTGAAAATGGAATGCACGGACACCTCGGTCCTTCCGGAATGTTCGGTAGTCCTTTGAATCTATCGAAAATGGGACGTAAGGCGAACACAGCGCACACGCACAGCACTGGAATTTTCAATGGTTTGTACGTCGCAGGCACTAGCAGCAAGTTGCGTTGGGATTATGCAAAGGGTCCGTCGAATTGGACACATAGTCATATTGTAACTTATCCGAACGGCAAACGCACGATAGTTACGATGTATAACGGCGGATGGAGGGCGTGAATCTGATGAGACTTTATCTAGCGGCAGCTTGGACTCGAAAGAAAGAGATCAGAGAAGTAGCTGAAGAGTTGAACAAGCTCTGCCCTGAGTTTCTTTTCGTTCACTCCCGATGGTTAGAAGAACAGGGGGAAGCTTACGGAGGAACTAAGGGAACGTCTACAGCCACTGAACGGGCTCAGACGGACATCGATGATGTGGCGGCGGCAGACATGCTTGTTCGATTCACGGACGATCTGACATCGGAGTTTGTTCCTTCTCGACTAGCCTCTGGCGCAAGAATGTTTGAGATGGGATATGCATACGCTCTCGGTAAAGAAATTGTTGTCGTTGGGGGCGTGCAGCCAATTTTCGATCATCTTCCTCGGATAGTTCACGTTAAAGATGTGGACGAATTGAAACAGTACCTGGTCAACCGTCTGGTTGATCTCGTCCAGGAGGCGTCTCGTGCATGATTTGAAAGATTCCGGAGAGCGCCGGAAGTTCATGACTGGCGCTGTTCGAGATCGAGGGAAAGGAAAAGGTGCTCCGTCCCTGGTCCCGAACTGGGTGATCTGGTTGATCTCCCGTGTTTTTGAAGACGGCGCTTACAAATACGATCCTCGTAATTGGGAAAAAGGAATGCATCTCTCCAATTATATTGACAGCGCCGAACGACACCTAGCAAAGCTCAAGGCCGGTATGCGAGATGAACCACATGCTACACAGGTAGCTTGGAACATCGTTTGCTATATCTTTACTGCGTGGCTGATTAAGATCGGAAAGCGCCCGCAGGAGTTGAATGACATGACGGATCAGTTGAATGAAAATCCGTTGACGATAGCTGAACCGTTGTCACCGTATGAGTACGATAGTCTTTCAGAATTTTTTGGAATCAAACTAAATCAGGAGAATAAATAATGGCAATCAACGATGTAACAAAGCGTACGATCAAGTGCGATAGTCCCGAATGTAAGAACGAGACAACGTTCAATCCTCAAGCCATCGAAGAAATTCAAAAACTTCCGGATTGGGTTCGCACGTATCGGACGATTCAAAATGGACAGCGTGGAGTTTTCGGGTATTGCTCTGATGTTTGCGAAGTGAAGGGCGTCACGACTGGTCAGCACAATGTTCCGGAGCCCAAGGCGGTTCAGTCGGCAACAGAAGCCGATGTTCGGGCAGCGGCACAGCAGGCGGCAGCGGCATCAGAAGCGAACCAAGCTCTCAAAGAAGGCACTATCAAGCTGACTGACGGCGACTAAGAGGAGACCTTATGCCCGATACCTTGTTTATCGTCAAGGGCATTCTGAATGACGGGTGTCGTGACGATGCTAAGCCTAATGTCTTAATAAAGACTTTTGTGCTTCGTCACGACACGCAGGAACAGATCGGAGAGATCATACGCAAGACTCTGATTGATATCAAGGAATGTGGCGGTATGTTTTTCGTGAAAGATGAGTTGAAGAACAAAGGCACGGATAATTCAATGTTTGTTTTCAATCACATGTTCGCTCGAATGGAATTTGAAACCAAGACGATCACCGGAGAATACACGCAGAACGACGGAGGATTAAAACAATGAGCGATGTACAGCCACAGCCGATTCTAGGACAGTTCACTGAAGATACTTTGAAGATTTTTTATGAAGAACTTCGAGACATCGACACTATTCGTAGTGGAAAAGGTCGTCAGTTCATGATTTCGTCTCCTGGAGGAGATGTTGGCGTAATGCTGGCTATGCACGATCAGATTCGCTTAAATGAAGGCGTGACGATCGGAACCGGCCTCCTTCAATCAGCGGCTGCCGTTCTCTTGCAGGCCGGCAAAGTTCGAAAGATGACTCGGAATGGCCTGCTTCTGTTTCACGAGCCAGAAGCTATTTTGCAGCCAGGTGCAACGGAGCCCAAGATTCCGGATCAAGAGTGGACCCTACACACTCACCTGGTCGGCCTCGTAGCAGATCGCACCGGCATGAGTGAGATCGAGGCATACGATTTGTTTGATGGAAAGTTCATCAATCCCGAGCGTGCAATAAATCTAAATCTGATTGATGAAATTATCGAGTTACCGGTGATTCCGGTATACAAGGAAGGATACTTCGATGACCGCACAGGTAATTGATTTTTCTGAGGCTAAAGAAAAGATTCTCGGTCGAGGCACTAAAGCAGAGCCGGCAACGGTGAGTGCTGATCTATCGAATGCCTTAGAAGAGTTTTCTTTCTCACGGCTTCCCAAACTAGAACGTATCGAGCGTTTCTTTGTTTCGGCTTTGGGAGAAGCATCACCCGAGGTTATTCATTTAGCGGAGTTGGTCCAGGCAAGCCTTCCCGACGATGTGTTCTTGAAGCCGTTTCGAAAGGCGTGACATGGCCAGATACGCAGTACTTCTGAAGAGTCCCGAACTTTTTATTCCGTACATGGCACAGAGAATTGCCATCTCGCAGAATACGAAGTGGAAGATGTTAGCGCTTGAGTCTTTGAGGATTTACGCTCGCGCTAAAGGTTACGCGCATTTGTTGGGAGAGGAGCCTCCAACAAATCTTCCTTCAGAAGAGTTGAAAAATCGTGCGGTAGATATTCTCACAAGCCCTCGCAAGGATTTTAAAGACGACCTGGCTGATCTACAGGAGAGGTCAAAGTGAAAGAACCGGAGCCGCTGAAATACATTCCTTTTGAGGATAGAGAAGTCCCCGGCGATTGGCGCGTCGAAGCCATCGACACGTTGACTGGCGACTGTTACGTTTCAATTTTCATGGGACCGGACGCGGAGTATCGCGCTAATGAATACGCCGCATTCAAAAACGGAAAGCACCCACTAATTAAACCGGCTCAGCAGGTTGATCCCAAGGCAGTTGAGAAGATAAAAATTATTGTCCAAGGCGGTAAGGAAATCACTTTATATCTTAGTGGTTTAGTGTGGTCTTGGAATTCGAAAAGAAAAACCGTTACTGCTAAACAAAAAGAAGTGATGGAGCTATCGTCTTCGAAAGGACAACAATAAATGCTTCTGCTCTCGTTGGATTTTGAAACGTCCGGTCTCGATCGCAACTCCGATCGAGTAATAGAAGTCGGTGCCATTTTGTATTCCACAACTCAAGGGCAGCAGCTAATGACTCAGGGTTATTTAGTGGATCACGAGATTCCGATTTCCGCAGAGATCACAGAAGTAAACGGTATCAAGAAAGGGATGATCGATAAGTTCGGTCTTTCCTCGAAGACGGGTCTCACGATGCTTCTCAACATGATTGACATGTGCGAAGCGATTGTCGGGAAAAACCTTTTGAACTTCGACATGTTGTTTCTAGAGAATTGGATTCTACGTGAGAAAGAAACTCTTCCGCAGAGACTGGTGATCGATATAGAAACCGATCTCCCAGGAGTGAAATCCGAGAAGCTTAGCTATACGGCTGCGAATCACGGATTCCTGAATCTCTTTCCACACTCAGCCGTGGCCGATTGCCAAACTGTTTTGAAACTCCTCTCAATGTATAACTTGGATGAGATTGTTGCGAGATCAAAATCTCCGAGAGTCACGCTCGCCGCAGATGTGACTTATGACACAAACCACCTGGCAAAGAAGCGCGGCTACCGTTGGCAGCCCGAACAAAAGGTTTGGTACAAGGTTATCAAAGAATTAGACCTAGATACAGAAGCAAAAGAAGCACAATTTAATGTGAAAAGAATCGCACCTATAGACGTGTATTTTGATTCGAAAGCACGATTGGTGCAATAAGTTTCGACAAAATGTCGAATGAAGAAAAAGATGAATAGGAGAAAACATGCTAGTCAATTCAACTTCGAAAGTATTTGAAAAGCCAAAGTCCGGTCTGTATCGTGGCGTCCTCGCAGACGTTGTCGATCTCGGTCCGATTACCAGAGTTTACAAAGGGAAGACCAGGGTTGCTCCCGAAGTTCGGCTCGTTTGGGTCTTGAACTCAAAAGATAGTGAAGGAAATAATTTTCGTGTAATGCGTCAAGTTACCGCATCGATGTCCGAGAAGGCAAACCTTTTCGGTATCGTACGAGACGTTCTTCTCACCACACCTTCGATCCCGTTTGAACTGGAAACCCTGATCGGAAAGAACAGCGAGTTGGTTATCGCTCTCGAAGAATCCAAGAAGAATCCGGGAACTTTCAACGGCAACGTGAAGGCCATCATGGCTCCACTTACGAAAGATATTTTTGCCGTGCCGGCAGACTTCGTTCGCAATAAGGATCGCAAGGATAAGCAAGAGGCGGCGTCAGAATTGTCCAAAGCGGCTCCTCTAGCTGGACAAGTCCTGTCTGGGTTAGCGCAGGGAGCGGCGGCACAAGCCGCAGCGCAACAGCCAGAAGATGAAGATATTCCCTTCTAAGGGATAGCGGGCTAAGCCCGCTTCGCGTTGCTTTAAGGACAAAGATGACTTTCTTAGAAATCGCTGCCCCGATTGCAAGCTCAGGTGTACCCGTTATCCGTTTGCGGCCGAAGTCTAAACTTCCTTTAGATTCCGAATGGCAGAACCTTGCGACAACGGATATTGGAACGATCATAAAATGGAATGAAGAAACTCCGGATGCGAACTGCGGATCGGTTGCGAAGTCGGATGGTTTTCTTTTCTTCGAGGCAGAATAATGCCTTCGTGGTCAGTCCTGGTTCTATTCATCCGGATTCCGGGAAACCGTATACTACAGCCCGTAACGTTCCAATTATTCCGGCGCCAGATCGGTTTATTAATTGGCTCGTAGCTCAGAAGGGTGAGGAACAAAAGAAGACTGAGGCGCAGCCAGGACAGAAAATAAATCAAGGTGGAAGAAATTCAGAATTGACGCGCATCGCCGGGAAACTTAGGCGAGATGGTGTCGAGCAGGAAGAGTTGGAGATGATTCTTCTTCGCTGCAACCGAGAGCAGTGTGTTCCACCTCTTGAAGAAAAAGAAGTAAAAACGATCGCCTGGTCCGTTGCTCGTTATGACAAAGTGACAGGACCCACGCTTACGTTGGGTGGAGTTGAGCCTGGGTTATCGGCTCCTGTTCAAGCCAACGCTCCCCGAGTCATCAATCTACCGGAGATCAATGTTGTTCCTGCTCCCGTTGACGAGGTTGTCCACGAGTATCCTTTCTGGGCTTGGAACGGAACTCTTTATGAAGAGTTCGCAACGCTCTGCGGAAAAGACAACCTCATTCCGAAAGAATATTTCATCGAGTCTATCAAGACAATCGTTGGTGCTATTTGCGGTCATCGAATTCTCCCCGAGAAGATGCCGCACCAAGAATCTAGATTTTACACAATTCTTCTCAGCGCTCACGGCGGTATTGGAAAATCCAGCGCTGTGAATTGGGCCAAGGAACTTTTTATAGGGACGGGTTTGCTTTACGACATCGCCCAGGACGGTCCTGGAGCTTTTGTCAACATAGGCTGTGCGCAGGGAGGCTTCGCTTCCGGTAGCGGTCTAATCACTAATGGCCTTACTAGGCATGCGAGGATTTTACAGAACTATGACGAAGTCACTTCCCTCATCGAAAAATTCAGTATTACGGGGTCAGGAGATGCTTTCCTCGATGCAATCAACACGCTTTTTGAATCTGGATTCGCTCCGGGTAATGTCATACGCGCCTCGAAAGTCAAAGAGATGCCAACTCACCCAGTTCATAACAGCATTCTTGGGTGTTCTACGTTCGAGAAGTGGAACTCAGCGTTCGTCAAAACGAATTCCGAATCTAGCGGGTTTTTTCAACGACTGAATATCATCTCGTCTAAGTCCGACGATCGAGTGCCCGACTTGAAGGCGCCTGACCTTGCGGCTCTGCGAGATAAGTTTGTCCGCAAAATACAGCCGCTGGAGTTTCAATCCGTCCTGGTGGTGCCGACTCCCGAAGCCACGAAG
>WNFQ01008526.1_pt1 | contig 12382 bp, 10 predicted proteins | sample 5400171 | NCBI WGS metagenome assembly WNFQ01 (sample SAMN13153356, study PRJNA577476) | soil metagenome | isolation source: 20 cm soil under Madrone tree | place: USA:California | collected 2016-06-14
CAAGCTGGTGGCAGTTAAGGCTGCCAATGCCTTTGCCGCGGCCTACCATTTCCGGAATCGCCACTCGGCGCTGGTTTCGCGTCCGGTGCAATTGCAGGTGGATCCTACGAATGCTTGCCACTTGCACTGCCCGAGTTGTCTTCACAGCGCCAATATTGCCTGGGCGTCGAGATTCGATTGGCCTCTGGCCACGCTTCGTCTCGGGGAATTCGATGAGTTCTGCCGCGAGTTCGGTCCATTCGCAACCCGCATCGCTCTATTCCGGGACGGCGAACCGCTGCTGCACCGGCAATTTCCTGAATTCGTGACATCGGCCAAGGGCCACCTTCTCTTCACGTTGGCTTCGACGAGCCTTTCGATGCGGCTCGACGCCGAGTCCCTGGTTGCGTCCGGGCTGGACCGGCTTGTGGCAGCCATCGACGGCGCAAGCACGGCTACCTACAGTCGCTATCGCCGTGGTGGCGACTTCGGCCTGGTGATCGATAACCTCAGATCCATCGTGCGCGCTCGCCGGGCTCAGTCAAGCCTCAAACCGTGGTTGGTTTGGCAATTTCTTGCTTTCGAACACAACGTGCACGAGGTCGAAGCGGCCGCTGCGCTCGCGCGTGAGATTGGGGTCGATCAATTGGTCGTAGCCAAACCCTACTCTGTGGAGCACGACGACCCGAGTATAAAGGTGGCGGAACGGGCTCCATTCGGGGAACGGCTTTTTGCAGAGCCTCGCAACTGGTGTGCGGCCACCGAGCGCGCCTCTGTAACTCGGAACGCCGAGGGGATCGACGCGATCTTCCACGAATCGTGGATGGATCGATACGAAGGGGTCGGCGGCATCGAACGAGAGTCCCGGTCACCGGGTTCCGCGTGTACCTGGCTCTACTACAGCTTGACCATGGACGCGGCACGGCGCATCACGCCGTGCTGTCTGCCGCCCATGGGAGCGCCAGAACCGCGCCACCTCGTGTACGCGAATTTCAACGGTAAGAACACCGGCGAAGTCGTCAACTCATTCGACGCCACTCGAGCGCGCCGCGACTGCCGCAGCGGGCGCACGCGTGATGTGGATGTTCAGAGAGCATCACCCTACTGCGTCACCTGCACTGAGATGCCGCCACCACCTATGATGCCCGACGTTGCGGGGTACCTTCTGTCGGTCGATGAGCGGCGGGGTCTGCCTGCGGCTATCCCCACCGCTCTTGCCGCATCTCGCCTGTTCGCATGGCCGCATAACGAGGAGGAAAATAGTGAGTTTTCTGTTTGACCGGTCCCGCAGTCAAACGGCAGTCAGTTACGTGAAACTCGGCTCTGCCGGTCTCAAGGTTTCGAAAATCTGCCTCGGCACCATGTCCTTCGGCACTCAGGAGTGGCAGCGATGGACAATCAACGAGCGCGCCAGCCGCAACATCGTCAAGAGAGCTCTCGAATCAGGCATCAATTTTTTCGACACCGCGGATGTGTATTCGGATGGTGCGAGCGAAGAGATTCTGGGCCGCGCTCTGCGCGACTTCAGCCGGCGTGACCAGGTCGTTATCGCCACCAAAGTGAACGGGCCGATGGGACCGGGCCCGAACGATCGCGGTCTTTCGCGAAAACACATTTTCGATGCGGCCGATGCATCCCTTAAACGGCTCGCTACGGATTACATCGATCTATATCAAATTCACCGCTGGGATTACGAAGTCCCGATCGAAGAAACGATGTGCGCACTGGATGATTTGGTAAGAGCAGGGAAGGTCCGCTACATCGGGGCATCCAGCATGTTTGCATGGGAATTTGCGAAATCGCTCTACACAGCGGACGCGTTGCGCTGCACGAGGTTTGTCTCGATGCAGAACCACTACAACCTGATTTATCGCGAAGAGGAACGCGAAATGATACCGCTTTGCAAGGCGGAAGGTGTCGCGCTTTTGCCCTGGAGTCCTCTGGCCCGCGGCTTTCTGGCAGGAAACCGATCTCGCGCAGGCTGGGGCGAGACGCTCCGGGCAAAGACTGACGACTATGCCCATCGGCTTTATTACCGCGACACCGACTTCTGCGTTGCCGATCGCACCGTGGAACTTGCGCGACGGCGCGGCGTCAAACCGGTGCAAATTGCACTTGCATGGATGATGTCGAAGCCGTGGATCACCGCACCAGTGGTGGGAGCTACGAGTGCAGAGCACCTTGAGGAAGCGGTGGCAGCCGTTGGTCTCTCACTGGGAGGCGAGGAGGTTTCATTCCTCGAAGAACCCTATGTTCCACATCCCGTCCTCGGACATCCTTAGGCGAAGCAAATGACGCGGCGGCGCAAGATCATCACGGTATTCGGCACTCGGCCTGAGGCAATCAAACTTGCTCCCGTGATTCACGAGTTGGAGCGGAGAACGCATACGTTTCAGACCGTCAACATCAGCTCAGGACAGCACCGGGACTTGCTGCCGCCTTTTATCACACTCTTCCGGCTGCGGGTCGACTATGACCTGGGCGTGCATCAGCACGACCAGCAGCCTGGTGAAGTTTCACGGTCGGTCAATAGCCGGATTTTCCCCATCCTCGATTGTGAAACGCCGGACCTCATTCTGGTTCAAGGTGACACATCGACGGCTGTGGGCGCAGCCGAAGCCGGATCACTGATGCAAATACCTGTCGGCCATATCGAGGCGGGACTGAGGTCTGGCGATGAGATGAGGCCATTTCCGGAGGAGATTTATCGAAAGCGAATCACCGAACTGGCTTCGTATCACTTTGCGCCTACGTTGAACAACCGCCGGAACCTTCTTTCTGAGGGCATTCCGGGTTCAAGGATCTTTGTTACCGGCAACACGGTTATCGACTCGCTTCAGAACGTTCTTGCAAACAACAACTCGTTCCACTTCGTCGATCGGATCATCGCCGAAACATCCGGCTTGAAGCGAATCCTTCTGACTATGCATCGACGCGAGAATATTCCGCAGCTGGAAGGAGTCTTTCTCACGCTGAGGCGTTTCCTGGAAACAAACGCCGATCTATGCATTTTGTTTCCCATGCATCCAAACCCCGCGGTACGTCATGCAGCGCGCGTGCTTCGAGGTGAGCCTCGAATCCGCCTGCTCGAACCGCTCGACTATTCTGAGTTCATTCACTTGCTCCGGCACGCATGGATTGTGCTCACGGATTCCGGTGGGATTCAGGAAGAAGCGCCCACGCTCGGCAAGACGGTTCTGTTGTTGCGGGCGAAAACCGAACGTCCGGAAGCGCTGGCGACGGGTGCAGTCCGAGTTGCAGGAGACTCACCTGACTCTTTGCTGCGCGCACTGGAAAATCTGAAAACCTCCAACCTCTCGCGCCCGATGGGCTTTTCGGTGAGTTCAAATCCGTTCGGGAATGGCGGCAGCGCCAAAGCCATCGTGGATATTGTGGAAAGCTTAAAGGAAGGGATATATGAACCTGCTGACACGGCTGTTTTCCAACCGGCGCACCTCTCCGTCACAGAGTTCTGAAGCAAATCTTTTCGAGCCCGACACAGAGGAGATGGTCACCGCGCTTCCGAAGATCCTGTGGATCGAGCTCACATCGAAGTGCCCGTTCAAGTGTGTCTTCTGCACACGTGAAGTGCGCTGGGGCGCGGGGCGCAATCTCGATTTCGACGTATATTGTTCACTCATCAAACAACTCGAGGGCCCGGAGTTTATCGGTCTGAACTATTCGGGCGAATCGATTCACTACCCTCGTTTGATGGAAGCCATCAAGCTCGCATGCTCCACGGGAGCTTACACCGAACTGGTCACGGCGCTCTCATCTGCGCCGGAGGCGTTAGTTCGACAAATTGTCGAAAGCGATTTGGACAGGCTGGCGGTTTCGATTCATACCCTCGATGAGAAGCAGTATCAGGATATCTACGGCTTTGGGACACTCAGAGCCTTCAAGAAGCGAATCGACGACGTGATGGAGTTGAAGGTCCGCCTAAAAAAGAACACGCCCAAACTCGACTTCTGTTTCGTCGCCATGAATCAAAATCTGGATCAACTGTTGCCGGTGAGCCGTTACGCGATGGAGGCCGGCGCCTCCGAGATTTTCATCCATCCCATCATCGGCAGGCATCCGGTCCCCTTTGATTTCTCACGGGAACTGGATTCGAATAAGCTCACGACAGACTTCAAGGACTCGCTGCGACGAGCCGTGGCGGAAACGCGCGCTGTCTGTCCGGCGCTTCCGATCACGGTGCTCAATCCTGATCTTGACGTGAACCCGATACTCCAGCCGATTCCACACTATTACGCGCCTTCGTTGCCTGCTGGTGGCCGCATTCACACATGCGATCAGAGTCCGTTTGAGAGCGTTCATGTGTTGGCGAATGGCGATGTGGTCGTCTGCGAAGTTCATGACGAGGTAGCGCTCGGGAATCTTCACTCACTCGCACTCCGTGAAATCTGGCACAGCGATCGTTACAAACGGTTTCGGCGCGAATACGTCACCGGGATGAATGCTGCATGCCGCGGCTGCGTGTGGAAAACGGCATATAAGCCCGAGCCGTGGAAATCGCGGATCAACATATCCGAAGGAATGAGTCCGCAGTTGACCCGTGGATGGTACGTCGAGCCGGGCGCCGCTGCGATCTGGAGCAAGAAAAGAAGTGTCGCCGAGTTGCGGGTGGATTCGCCGGCGCGGCAGCTCCGGATTGAGGGCATTCTGCCGCACGATCCGGTGACCCATTCCAACATGCTGGTTATTTCGGCCGGCGGCAACGTGGTCGCATCCATCCCAAATCCCACCTGGCGATTCATGAACTTCGATCGCACCTTTCCGCTGCGGGGCGCGGTTGGAAATCGCGTGCTCTTTGAGTTCGCAACCAGCCACGTCTTTCGTCCCTCCGCGCACTCCGATAGTGGGGACTGCCGTGATCTTGGCTTCGCTCTGCAACGGTTGGAATTGCAATGAAGTTGCTGTTTCGCAAATTGCTTTTGGCGCCTTTCTATCTGCTCATCGTGGCGCTCGACGCCGCCGGCAGGGTAATCCGGCTTCTCCTTCCACCGAGGCACACGCCGAAGCGAAAGTTCGCCTTCGGCCCTGGAATCTCCGTCGTCATACCGGAGCGCGCAAACAAAGAGATGCTGCGCCGCTGTCTGGAATCGCTTCGATCAGCCTGCGCGTCCCTTGGAGAGCCCGCCGAAGTCATTGTCGTTGTCAGTGGAGCGGAGCGCGGCATGTACGAGGATCTGACGCAGGAGTTTCAAGCCCACTGGATTTTCCAATCCAAACCGCTGTGGTTCATTGAAGCTGTTGCTCTCGGCGTGGGTGCCGCGAAATACGATTGGGTGTACTTGCTGAACACCGACATGGTTCTCGATCCGGCAGCGCTGCGCGAGGTTGCGAAGTGGCGGAGCCCGTCTGTTTTTGCGATCGCATCACAGATCTACTTTCAGGATTCGACCCGCCGGCGTGAAGAAACCGGCTTGACCGCAATTCGCGATGTGGGAGGCCTTCTCGAAATTCTGGATGTGGCGCCTGACGATGATTACCGCATTCGCACTCACGTCTATGCCGGTGGCGGCAGTTCTTTGTTCCGGCGCCGGCTGCTTGCGAGCTTCATCGACAGGACAAAAGGGTATGCGCCATTCTATTGGGAAGATGTGGAATGGGGTGTCCTCGCGTGGCGCAATGGCTTTGAAGTGCTCTTCTGTCCGCAGTCCAAAGCGTGGCACGCCCACCGAAGCACAAACTTGAAGTTCTTCTCACGCGAAGAGATTGAGCGAGTTTTCAGGCGGAACCGTTTGCGATTTCAGCTGCGCACGGGACTGCCGCCGAATGTGCTGAGGACGGTTTTCGGCAGCATCGCCAGGTTCGATGCCAGGTCCTTTCGAGAAGTATGGAATGCAGCGTCCGTTGTGGACACGCTGTGGTCCCGATTCCGGTGTTATTTCGATCCGCCGTTCAGCCCACAGCCGTCTCCCGGACTTGGCGTTCATTACTGCCGGCCAAGAAGACCGGACACGCCTTTGGTCATGATTGCAAGTCCGTATTGCGTCTACCCGCCGGCGCACGGCGGTGCGAGACGTATGCACGAGTTGATCGAGCGGCTTTCGCAAGATTTCGACATCATTCTACTGAGCGACGAAGCCGAAAACTACTCGGATGCGAGCTTCAAATATTTCCAGAAGTGTCATCTAGTGAGTCTGATGAGCGGCAGACAAGCGAGCGCGGATCCCCATGGCCGCATCGACCGGATCCTCACCCACTCCCATTCTGTGCTGGCGGCCCAGCTTCGGGCGCTCATCCTGATGTATGACCCGGACATCGTTCAAATCGAATATGTCGAACTGGCGAAGTTCGTCGAGATGAGGGACAGCCGGCCCTGGATTCTGACACTGCACGATGTCCTCCTGGAAGAGGCCGGCGCCAGCGCACGCAAGGATGACGAATTCGAGCTGCAGTACATCAACCGGTTCGATGCGGTCATTGTGTGTAGTGCTGAGGATCGAGCCCTTCTGCGGCGGGATAACGTCCACATCGTGCACAACGGTGCAAACGTCACCACGCGCTACACGCCGTCGCCTGCCGATGCGCCGATTCTTTTTCTGGGGCCGTTTCGATATCCGCCCAATCTTGCCGGGATTATCGAGTTTCTCAATGAGGTCTACCCGTCGGTTCGAGCGAAGGTACCTGCTGCGCGCCTATGCATTCTTGGAGGGGTCGATGCCCGTGTGATCGCGGCCCGGAGCGCATGTTTTGAGCAGCCCGGGATTACGGTCTTCGATTTTATTGAGGACGTGCATCCCTACCTTCAAAGTTGTTCGATCACCATCAATCCGGACAAGAGTGTTCGGGGAAGTTCGCTGAAAGTCATCGAATCGCTGGCGGCCGGGCGCGTCTGCGTGTCCACGCCGGACGGGGCGCGAGGGCTTATGGGGGCAAATATGCCCTCGCTGGTCATAGTGAATGAAAACGAATTTGTAGATCGCATTGTCAGGATGCTGACCGATGTTGAATACAGGCATCGATTAGAGGTCCCGACGGAGGCATTGCATCGATATTCATGGCAACAAGCATCGCAAGAACAGGCACGGATTTACACGTCGCTATTGCAGACTGGTTACTCCACTCGAACGTACGCATTCGCTCAGGAAGGCACGCAGGCGCAATAGCCGGATGGTTGAACGAACATGGTGAGCCGGAATTTGCGTATCCGGAAATCACCGGGTATTACCTGAGCTGGCTCGCGTTTGTCGCGAGTCTTCGGCAGGGGTTGGACGTGAGACCGGCAGCTACTGCGGCTGTCGAGTGGCTGGGTACGGTTACGAGTGCCGATCGCCCGCCTGCTACGCGGTATTATTTCGATGATCGCGCGGATTGGCGTAACGCCGCCACGTTCACGTTCGATCTCGCCATGGTATGCCGCGGGCTACACGCGGTTCGACGGCTCGTTCCGGAGCACTCTCGAAGAGATGTGCTTCAGAAACTTCTCCGTCATGTGATGCCCACCTCCTTTATCGATGGAATGGCCGAGTGCTTGATGGACTCGATGCCGGCGAGCTTCATGCCGCCTTTTATGCGCTGGAGGGACTCGTGCAGTTCGGCGTCTCAGGCAAGCCTGAAGCCCTCCACGAGGCCACGAGTTGTTTCGAGGTGCTTTTTGGGTGTATTGATGATGCTCGGTCGGACGTCATCGCTCAGGGTTTAGGCCTTGGCTGCACCCTTAGATCTCTCGGTTTTCTCCGGACAAACCGGTGGAACGACCGCCTGGCCGAATTGCATCTCCGGCTTGAACGCTTCATCGCGGATTCCGGAGCTGTATCCTTCCGCCCTTTCGCCGGCAGGCCTGTTCACTTCAATACCTGGGCCGCCATTTTCGCCCACTGCGTCCTTCGGCAGCAGCCCATGCCAGGAGGTTTGTCATGTGCGAGATGAGCCACAATCACCACGATCGCGAACCCAAAGGGTTTGGGTTTCTGGTCGATATGGACACCGACGACGATGTGCGGCGTCAGCAGCCAACGCTCTTCAGGCGAGCCATGAACTCATGGATGATAGTCCTGGTCCTGCTCACATTGACTGCGATCAACAGTGCGCCGATGTTTTTTGGGAAGATTCCGTTTCCAGCAGATATCGTTTTTGCCTTTCCACCTTTCATGGCAGTCATACCGGACGGGCCGCCCGCGCCGCATCCGGATATCGGTGATTTGGTGCATTTCTTCTATCCGTTCAGGACTTTGGCAGCCAGCAACGCACGTAAAGGCGAATTGCCGCTTTGGAATCCCTATATCCTTTCGGGGACACCATTTCTCGCGGATGCGCAATCCGCCCTTTTCTACCCGCTAAACTTCTTCTATTACATTTTGCCCGTCCCGCTGGCATGGGCGATGAGCTTCCCTCTGCGGACGCTTTTGGCCGGCCTGTTTACGGTCCTGTTCGTCCGAAAGATCGGCGGTAGTAAGACGGGAGCCACGATATCGGCCATTCTCTTTTCGTTTTGCGGGTTCCTGATCATTTGGCAAGGTCAGGCAATGTCTGATGCGGCAATCTGGCTTCCGTTGATTTGCTATTCGGTTGTTCGGCTCCACTCGGAACTCTCAGCAGGTTCTCTCGTCCTGACAAGTCTCGCATTCGCCTTGCCGGTTCTGGCGGGACATCCCGAAACCGCGGCGCACCTGACCTTAACGGGTGTGGGCCTGGCTGGCCTACTTGCGGTCGCCAGGCCTGACGCCCATGCTCCCCGCGTGAACCTGCCGTTCATCAAATTCTTCACTGCCGCTGGAATGCTCGCGTTGGGTCTTGCATCCGTTCAAATGATTCCGACGCTGGAATGGCTGCAGTATGTCCGCCATTCGTTTCACGATCCATGGCCACCCCTGCCTCTATGGAGCATGCTTGCAGTTGCATCCCGCGATCTACTCCGAACGACGAATTCAATGAGTTTGCAAATACCCGAACAAGCGGCATACCTGGGACTCTTGAGTTTTATTGCAGCACCCGTCGCTCTCTTACATCCTTCCAGGAGAATAGTAATTTTCTTTGCAGTGTGGAGCGCGGTGGCAATATCCATAGCCTATGGCTTTGGTCCAATCTTCGAACTCGTACACCATGTCCCTGTTTTGAAGATCTTGAAGAACAATCGGCTGATCCTGGTTTCGAGCTTCGGAGTCGCGGTACTCGCCGGATTAGGAATCTCGACGATCGAGCATTTGCCGATAAGTCTTTCACTGCAGCGATTCAGAGCTCTGATGTTGAGTGTCATCGGATTCGCGGTTGGCCTCATGATGGTGTACCTCGTCCACCTCATGACAGACCAGATGGTTGAGTTCGTGCGGTTTCCGCGTTTTTCTCTTTTGCTTCTCTTTGCATTCATGGCGGTCCTGGCTTCCAGGCTGCTGCTGGGCATCCGAAACCGCCCCTTCCAATTGGCTCTGATTGCTTTGGTCGGAGTGGATGTTCTCACGGTCAGTTATGGCGCCATTCCTTTCGCGAAGCCTCGCGATGTGTTTCCGCCAATAGAACTGTTCGATCGAATCAAGAGTGACAATCCGAGGTTTTCCCGGATTGCCCAGATAGGCTATTCGGTTGGACCCAATTTTGAATTGATGTACGGGTTATCTTCCGTTGGCGGTTACGAAGTCTGCCTCGAGCGAATCAAGACGTTTCTCGGGAACATTTCCACAGACGAGATGCCTAACGTGACACTCACCGCAAAAGGTGTTCTGGGGATGAGAGACCGCCGTCTCGATATGTTGAACGCAAAATATTTTGTGGTTTCCGAGTGGGACCCGCTCCATCTCGAGTTTCGCCTTCATCCGGATCGTTTTCGATTCATCTTCAGTTCCGGGAACACAGAGGTCTTTGAAAACCTGAGAGTTTTACCAGCCGCTTTTCTGGTGCCTGCAAGCGGCATAGAAGTCATGGCGCGCGAAGAGCAGGAACTGGCTCGCGTGATGGACCCCGCATTCGATCCTGAGAGATCCGTGGTGGTGCCCGAAGGATTTTCGACGGTTCCCACCAATTTCCCGAGTGTGCGACCCGGACTGGAAAAGGTGGAATGGGTTTCAAGAGGAACCGATGATTTCCAATTGAAAGTTGATGCCGTTCGGAAAAGCGTTCTTTTGATCAGCCAGATTTACTATCCGGGATGGAACGCCTACGTTGACGGGGCGGAAGTGGCCGTCTTTCGCGCGAACTATGCGCTGTCTGCGATAAATCTCTCTCCTGGCAGTCATGACATCCGCTTTTCGTTTGAACCTGTCACGTTCCGAGTCGGACTGGTTCTGTCTGCGCTTGCTCTGATGGTGATAGCAATAATCGCGCTATTTTTCTCGGGGCGTCATTCTCGCCGCTCAGCGTCTCGTTTTCCCCCGTTCGCCGTTTCGGCCAGGAGTAATTTCCGATGACGCAGTCGACGACAACAGCGAAACGGATTGCCGAGGCCGTCGATAAATTGCGGGGACTCGGAAAATGGAAACCGGACCATGACACGCGGTGCCGGTAAACCCATAACAAGTCCCGCGAATTGTGTTGCTGGGGTTCTTTTTTTGACTGATCATGACAAAGTATGTTTATCCTGCGTGGGTAAATCATGATTTACCAACCTGGCGTCGAAGTAGCAGTCGAAAAAGCGTCCGCGCCGCGTCATATCGCGATTGTTCGTATCACCCACTGGATCGTCGTGTTGAGCGTCGTTGGCCTTTTCGCCAGCGGCATACGCATTCTCGAATCTCACCCGCGGCTGTACTGGGGCGAAACCGGCAGTGTCGGGACTGAGTCCCTCATTGATCTTCCCATTCCGTTCATCATCGGCCCCTCGGTTTGGAACCGGCCTACTCATTTCTTCTTTGCCTGGATTCTGGTTTTGGCCGGCCTGACCTATGTTGCCGGCGGCTTTGTCACGCACCACTTTCGTCATGACCTGCTGCCGGCGAAAACCGATCTCCGTTGGAATCGCATCGCGGGCGCAGTATCGGAGCATTTGCGTTGGAAGCGGCGGAGCGCGAATGCCGCCTCGACTTACAATGTGGTGCAACGGCTGACCTATCTGGCCGTCGTGTTCGCGGTTTTTCCGGGCATCCTCTGGACCGGCCTGGCGATGTCGTTCGGAGTGACGTCGGTGTTTCCGATATTGGCGACAGCACTGGGCGGCCATCAATCCGCTCGAACACTCCACTTCGTCTGTGTGGTTCTGCTGCTGCTTTTTGTCATTGTGCACATCCTGATGGTCTATCTTGCCGGATTCTGGCGCAGTATGCGGGCGATGATAACGGGATACATACCACAGGGAGGGAAGGCTCGATGAGCAGAAATCTCACACGGCGTACATTCATCACCGCAGGATTGACAACGGCGGCCAGCGCATCGGGACTTGGCGCTGGGGTCTACTTCGCGGACCGTTACGGCTTGATTCCACCGGACCACGCCGGCATTTTAGGGATCGGGGAAACGCTTACCTACGCCACTCAACGTCTGCTGACGTCCGGGCACTCGTTGGCTCGCGAATTCAAACGCAGCGACATTTCGAAGATCGCGCCGGTGAACGGCCCTCATCCTATCGATGAAAAATATCGGGCCTTTCTCGCGGACGGTTTCAAGGACTGGCGCCTATCGATCGAGGGATTAGTGGCGCGTCCTGTATCTTTTTCGCTTGAAGAACTGAAACGCCTACCGGCTGAAAGTCACATACTGCTGCACGCCTGCGAGGAGGGTTGGTCCTACATTGCCGAATGGACCGGTGTGCGGTTGGCGACTGTTTTGGGCCTCGTCGAGACTCGCCCGGAGTCGCGATACGTCGTGTTCGAGCCATTCGCGAACCCGAATCAAAGCGGGCGCGTTGTCCGCGTATTGTGGGACAGCATCGACATGGCTGACGCCTTTCACCCGCAGACGCTGCTCGCGTATGGCATGAATGGTGAGGACCTGCCCCTCGACCATGGCGCCCCCGTCCGCCTCCGCCTCGGGCGCCACCTCGGCTACAAAAACACTAAATATCTTTCTCGAATCGTCCTCACCGACCGCAGAGACTATTACCGCAAAGGCCGTGGGACTTGGTACGGAGGTATTTGAAGCGAACCGGCTATGCCACAGCGGTGTCAGCACTCCACCGCAATTCAGCCTTGACGTTGATGTGCAGCCAGACGCGACCGAGTGTCTCGACCTGCCTTCCCGCACCCCCGTAGCGCCGGCCGTCTCCGTTCATCTTGTTCTTTCGTTTCGTCAACGAAACACGCGGAGAGTATATGCTGAAGTACTGCGGATGTTGCTTCAAGGCGGTGCACTACCGGAAGAAGAACTGTGACGGATTGATCGGCGCTTTCATCTCCACACACACGCCTTCCGTGCAGCAGATACAGTAGGCATCAGGCAGTAGTTCTCCGACTTGTTCTGGTGTAATGCCGCGAAGTAGATTCGAATAGGATCTAGTTGGCCGGACGACATGTAAGAAAGGACCACA
>WNFQ01002941.1_pt1 | contig 12381 bp, 9 predicted proteins | sample 5400171 | NCBI WGS metagenome assembly WNFQ01 (sample SAMN13153356, study PRJNA577476) | soil metagenome | isolation source: 20 cm soil under Madrone tree | place: USA:California | collected 2016-06-14
GAACGTAGAGCTTCCGATCCGCCAAAGCGAGGGCCGATGGCCCGTCGAGCTTATCGGGAGGCTTTGGAGTCAAGGTGCCGATCCTGTTACCATTCAGGTCAAATATCAGTACTGCGTCTATGTTTGCGCTGGACGCGTATAATCGACCGGCTTTCGAATCTATGGCCAGGTCCTCGAAGCCAGCTGGCCGTCCCCACTCGGGGATTACCCATTTAGTCAGAAACTTTCCATTTGAATCAAATACCTGTATCCGTCTGTTCATTGGATCGGCGACATAGATTTTACCGCTCGTGGGATCGACCGCGACGGAAGTGGGATCGTCAGACTGGCCGTCGCCACTTCCTTTGGTGCCCCAGACCGCCAACACCTGCCCATCGGGATTGAACTTAACGATTCGCGTATGGCCCTGATCGACGACATAAACCGAGTCGTCAGGGCCAATGGCGATCCGGCGCGGGCCGTAAAAGCCGGGGGACGGGCCTTTCCACTCGGCGATGAATCTCCCGTCCGGAGCTAGTTTCTGCACGCGGTGATTGTGGCCGACCTCTGCTACGTACATGTTGCCAGTCCGGTCGATGGCGATCCCGTTCGGCTCTCCTAATTGTCCATGGCCGGTTCCTTTGGTCCCTATGATGCTGAGAAAACCGCCCGTCGGCGAGAATTTCTCGATGCGCCCGTTATTTGTATCGGCTACCAGAATGTTTCCGCTAGCGTCAGCAGCAATTCCCATCGGCGAATCAAGTTCACCCTTTCCGGCTCCTCTCCCGCCTTCAAACACGTTAGTCACACCTTCAGGCAACGTGCTGAGCTTGGGAGGTGGTGTATCGGGCACCTTGTAAATGACCAGCCCGTTGTACTGATTGGCCTCGTATACCTTTGGAAAATAAGTGGCATATAACTCTTGGTTGGGTCGTTTGATGAACTGAGCCTGGCGAATAGCGTTATCGTATGCCACGTAGCTAATGCCATTCTCTTTCAAGAGATGGTACACTTTCCAAGGGTCCTTGCTGTCGAATAGTTCTGTATAAACCCGATCGCGGTTAGCTGCATTGTAACCAGCTGACCATCCGTAGTAAGGCCAGCCATAAAACACCCGGCGCCCAGCCATCACAATAGGATGATTAACAAATCGATCTGATAGAAAAATATCGCGCGGCTTTGTGTTTTTCTTGAGCCAATCGATCAGTGGATCGTTCTTATACGTTACTTCGCTCCAGCCAGTGTTGTGGATCGGAAAGAAATCAATGATGCCGCCCGCAATAACCAGAAAAAAAAGAACAGCCGCAACGAATTTGCCGGGCAGCGTGGTTCCGCCCAGTGAGAAACGCCATAACCGCCAGAGCGCAAAGGCAACGAACAGGTTCGCGATAATCACCCAGATGTGCAAAAACTTCTGGTTGGCAAACACCTCGATGGTGAACTGGAAAGAAAACGCAACGGCAAGAAGGCTTAAAGCCGCGAGAAAGAACCGCCTTGGAAGGCTGCCGGCGAAAATTAACGCCAGAGCGATCAACAACCATTTGAAACCGAATGTGAAGCCAAGATATTTGAGCACATTCGTGGCCGTAGGCTGTTCGACCATATATCCCCAGTGAATAAGCCGCGGCATCTGTGTCCTGCCGCTCCCAGTGCTCAAATAGAGCATCTGTGGCAAAGCGATTACACCCGTGATCATAGCCAGAGCCAGCATTTGCAGTCGCAGAGGAAATAACACGAACAGCACTGCCAACACAGCCGCGGCAGCGATAAGCACCGCGCTATTCCACATGGGTAGGAGCCCAAGCAGGACTCCTGAGAAGATGAAGCCTTGCAAGGTGCCACGAAAAGTTCCCGACGTATGGACAGTTTCTTGCTTTGCTTCTGTTGCCAGTTCTGTAGCCGCTTCGCTGTGCGAAGCGTCCTCGCTGCCGGAAACTGAAGCGGTCTGCTTTTGTAGATCTGGAAAACCTTCCGGCGGTGTGGCATCGTCGGAGACGGTCTGCGGTGCAGTTTCGGGCAACGGATTTGCCTCTAAGGTGATCGCATCGCTAGAAGGGGGTGCTTTGGCTCGCCTTTTCGGTACAGCTCGGTAGCGGATGAGCAGAAAAACCAATACCAGCATTAAGATCCCAATCGCACTGGCGAAATGCCGCTGGTTGAGATAGGTCACTTGCGACCAAGTGCCCCATGTTTCCCCGCGATAGGGAAAGATGCTTGGGAGGAAATCGCCCTGGTGTCTGATAGCTTGGAGCGCAGCGCCGACTGAGGCCTGTTTGCGAAGGAATGGAACGTAAGAAAGCGAGCCGAAAAAGAAGAACAGGAGAGAGCCGAGCCGCCCTACAGCACGAGAATTGAAAAGCACTTCGCCGAGTGTCATCAGGACGATGAGCATCGCCACCAGCGTGGTTATGCTCAGCAGATTGAGGCTCCAAGCCGGATCGAGTCCGAGAAATTCGAGGTTTCCAGCCTGAAAGTAAAAGAGGAAGTGGTAACGAATGCGGTCGCCCGAGAAGTGCGGATACTCAGTCGGAAAATTGTGCCCTACGGCAAAGCTCTGCATGAGGGCAGTATTAGGCCCGAAATCGCTATACTCGGGGTTGGAGATCTTTAACTTACCACCGCTGGAATTAAATGAAGCAAACATCATCCAGGAGACGAGGACCACGTATCCGGCGATAAGCAGCCAGTCAGCTATGCCAGACCCGTTAGCTCGTGGAACGTATGTTTCGGCTGTTTGGGAGCGGTGAGCGGCGTCTGGAGCGGCTTTAATAATTCTATGCTTCCATTTAGGCCAAGTCAGCAGCGCGAGCACTGCCACCAAGAACAACAGATTGGCCCATAAGAGCGGCTTCGCCGTCCATGCAAATGCCAGCGCGGCCAAATACGTGAACCATGAGCTAACCAGTAGCCCGACGAGGATCGCTGCAGCGCAGCGGTGTGCGACGGATACAAACCGGTAAAATCGCCGGCAAAGAAAATCGCCGACACAAATCGCCAATATGAAATAAATCAGAGCCAGCATACCCAAGTTCTCAGTGATCTACGACCCAGCACAGGCGCAAATCCTAAATGCGCGATTTTTTACGTCAAACCTTCGTCTATGCTTTTTTATCCGCGGATGACTAGACATGTCTGGTGCGGAATCAGCGAGCCCGATCTAGAAACATTCGTGCCGGAAGAGTTTTTGCGTCCCTGGCAGCCTCTCGATGCTAGGGTGGCTGAATTTCGTTCGTCCAAAGAAATTGCCAGGTAGCGATTGCGTTAATTGCGACCGACACGGCGAAAAGCGAGATTTCGGTGATGGTGATTTTTGCCGGTCCGTTGCCCGTCAGCAAAAGAAACATCCAGGGAAAGAGGATCATAGCGTACCGATAGGAGAACTGCCAACTCCCAGGGTTTCCGTGGCACCAAAGGACGAGCGTCAAGAGGGCGATCGCCCCCCATGCGGCCACCTTATATCTTCCGCCCTCGCGAAAAAGGAGGCATAGAAACGGGCTGGCAAGGAAGATTGAACAGCCAAAGCCGTTTGGGCGGATGTAAGGAAAGTAGGAAATACTCTCGAACCCCTGAAAGAGCATTGTGTAGACATTCCACGGAATGGCATGGATTGAAAAAAGCCCGTGTTCGTACCAGGGTTCCTCGCGCACTTCTGGAATATGAAGGTATCCAAAATCGAGAATTGAATGAAACCGCGCGAAGTTGTAGGCGGCCGTCAGGAGCGCGAGCGCTACTGGCAGGCTTAGGAACCGCGCGAGCATCGGGATATTTTCCCGAACTGCGCGCTTCGGATTTTTCCAACCAATTGCTGTGCCAGATGGCTGATGCCACAGAAGATAAATGTAAAGCGGTAGCGTGATGAGGAGCTCGGTGCGATTGCCAAAAGCCAAAGCAAACAATGCTCCCGCGACGAAGGGAGACGGTCGCACCAAAGTGAAATAGAGCGCTGCGGTTTGTCCCAGCAAAGCAAGACCGAGAGCAATTTGCCAGGCGCCGCCAAATCCAAGATTGCACCACGTCCACGTCCCAAAAATTGGAAACAACGCCAACAAAATCCGCCGAACCAGTGAACTGCCTTCGAGGCTGGAATAACTGGCTCCGAATGCCTTTGCGAGTCGAAAAAAGAAATAAACACAAACCCCGGCTATCAACGCGGCCAAGACGTGCCCTGGGAAGCTATGGATCAAGCCCACTTTCTGCAGGAGCGCGATGGGAACCATGCTGAGCACCGCCCCCAGCGGAAAGGCGGAATAGTATCTGTTTCCTTGTGGGATCATTTCATTAAGCCAATCAGGCGGCGTTTCCCGGAGGCCAAGGTGCCCACGCAGCAGAGCCGAAGCGATTTGGCTGGTGTAATCCAGCTCGTGCAGTGTGGCGTTAGTCGAGAAGTAAAAGGCGAGCGCTGCAAACGCCGAAAGTCCGGCAGCAATCCAAAATTTCCATTGACCTCTATTGGGTTCGCCAGCCGTCATTCGTTTCTCCCTTTCACTTTTCAACTGGATGTCGCCTCAACAGTTTTTCCCACGCAGTTCTCGTTTCGGGCGGCACGTTTTGGTCAGCGTCGATTAACCACGAGAGAGTCGCCAGCGAGTTCACGGTAGTTGAGAGAACGATCAGTCCGATTAGCACATGCCGTGACCGGACTAAGGCCGTGCCGCCCGAACTAAGAAAAATAATGAAACAGAAGATCAGGAAAGGACAGAGATCAGCAGCGTAACGCTGGGCGAGCAAAAAAAACGATAAAATACAAAGGAATTGCGCGAAGAGAGCCATAGCCGCGGCTCGCTCGAACGCGTTGGCGGCATTGCCTTGAAGCAGACAGAAAATTCCCATAATCGCACCGAAGACAAGCCAGCCAGCAGACCACGGGAGAGGGAGATATACTTCGCTAAAATCGTTGGAGTACAGACAGGGATAGTTATAGGAATGGCGATCTGTCGCTAGAAAAGGCGGGTCACTTTGAAGCGAGGGAAAGCGCAGGCTGAAGTAGTCGGCGAAGCTATAGGGAATCCGGCGCAAACTAAACAGACCAAATTTATGGGCGAACTCGCTATGAACCGGATTGATGTAGTAATCGAAATTCACTCCGGTAAGGCTGCCGAACCTTGCGTAGCTTAGACAAACATAAAAAATTAGTGCGACGCCGAGCGGAAGAATTAGTGCCGCGAGATTGGTCATTCGATTGTCTCGGCGGATGCCTAGAGCAAGACATAGCCCGATCAGAATAAAAGGCGCGCCAAACGTGACTCGGGAGAGTAAGGCACCGCCGGCACAAACCGAGAATCCCAATAGCGCGCGGGTCAGGGCGCTACCTTCGGATTGTCGTGAGCGGAAAACGAAAAAAATCGCGGCCACCGATAAGGCGAGTCCCCAGATGATGGCCTCATCGTAAATCGAAAGGTTTCCAAGCAGCAATAGCAACGGCGACCCGAGCGCGAACCCAACTACGCACGCATTGCCCAGCCAGTTACGCGCGCGCGACGAAAGCGGGGACAAACACAACGCTGTACGCACCAGGCCGGCAAAGGCAAACAATGCGATCATCCCTGCGCAAAACCCTGAGATGCGCGACCATTTCCCGTGTCCTGCCGGATAAAGGAAATTTAGCGGAATACGGACAAGCGCTGGGAATGGCCCAAAGTACATGCGAACGTGACCGTTCACGATCATTGCTTCGTGCCCGATCGCATCCACATCGACGTCCACGTCCCCGTGCAGGAAATGTTCTGCCTGCGAATCGTAGGCGCCGCCGAGCACCTCCTTAACAAAAATCTGCCGTCCGCCGGTCGTGGTGAACACCCACAGGAGCGCGCTCAACAGCAACGTCAGCGGCAAAAGCTGCGGCGATCGGAACATAGGCTTGTAGCCTGTGTGGCCAGCCCCGAAAGCGTTCTCGGTTGGCACGGTCTCAGCGGAGTGCAACTCCGCTGGGCGCACAGACCTCGAGGTCTATGTTCCGAGCCCTGCGCAGCATGAGCAAAAGAGCAAAGCAACAGGTAAAACTTACTTTCTGAAATCCAGCGCGCCCTTTTTTAGCGCGTAAACGTACCCAACCATCAGGATCGTGATGAAACTGAGCATGCTCCAGAAGATGATGCTGCTCTGTTTGATTGCTTCCCGATACACAACAGCCCACGGATACATAAACACGATCTCGACGTCGAAAAGGATGAACAGCATGGCCACGAGATAGAACTTGATGCTGAAGCGTGGTGCCCGTTCCCCCTGCGGGATCATCCCGCACTCATACGCCATATCCTTAGCGGCGGTGCGTTTTCCGCTCTTGCCGACCAATATGCTGACAACCAGAGCAGAAGCGGCAAACAGCATCGCCACGAGGATTTGCAGGAGAACCGGCAAATATTCGCGCAGCATCCGGGAATCTGGCGTGAAGCCAACTCGTTGTGAACGCCCGACTTATCTTACGCCGGCGAGATGGCCATTCTGCTGGGCAATCGCATTGGCCAAGGCCGATGGCAAGCCCTTGTATTTCTTGCCATTCTTCTTGACGGCCCCTCGCGCCACCAGATTCTGCAATTTCTCGTAAGCGCGCAACCGAAGCATTTCTTCGCCGCCGCTTGCAGCGTTCCGGGCCCGAAGATTCTCGTGCACGATGTCGAAAAGCTGCTTAAACTCAAAAGAAGAGCGCCGAGAGAGGACAGCAACCAGCTCCTCAGTTACCAGATCAGGAACACGACGGGAGAATGCATTTTTCTTTAGAATAGCCATAGGCCGAAAAGGATAGCACGTTTTTGTTAAACTGCAGCAGTTTTCTTCGCGTTCCGCTGGAAATGCACAAAGGTGCCGAAATGGCACAGCGGGAACCTCCTCTGTAGTGGCAGCCGTGTCGGCAGCACTCCCAAAAGCCGCAGGCGACAAGCCTGCCACTACAACCGCAGCAGGCTCTGACTTACGGCGTTGGCGATGGGCTAGATGTGGGCTGCGGCGGACTACCCCAGCCGGTCACGCCCGCAGCGGCTTTCTGTCGCGCTGCCGTGCCCAGGCTGCTAAGGATAGCAATGCCAATTGCCGATTGGTCCAGCGTGATTGGCCCGACTGACTCAGCCACGTAGCCGTCATGGTCGTATCTTTGCGACGAGACGATAGGGCTCAAGTGCTTCGTAATGACCTCCGCCGATGGGAGCTTCGTGGTATCGACGGAACCAGCCACGGCGGGCATGAAAGCCCCAGCCATTAACAACATTGGACGCAGCGAAGCGTCGAGCCGGGAGTATAGGAGCGCGGTGTCGATGTAGGCGAAAAAATTCGTCGGTGCGGGCAGCAATTGCTCGGCAGCTTTGTATGTTTGGGAATCTGAGAATCCAGCCGAGCCGGCCTGGCTGCGTTTCACTGCCTGTTCAACTGAAACTGGGTCAAGGCCAGCTATAAGGATCCGATTCGACACGGCGATCGTCGGACTGATTGCTACGAGACTCGCGGCCGACTGCTTTGAAAAATAGCGGACACCTTCCTTCTCTGTCTGCATCCAAGTCGCGCCTTCATCCGCGCGTACGAGGGCATCAGTGATCTTACCGGCTTTGGCAGCGTCCGTCACCGGGAGTGTCACGAGTAGGGACGGCCAATGCGCACTCGACGGCCAATCCGCCAGCGATGCCAGCTCGAGGCCAAATGCGGCTCGCCAATCATCAGAGGTGATCCCGCTGTTGCCGAGCGCCTGGAGAACTTTAGTGCCAGCAAAGGCCGCCGCCTGGTTCAAAGTGTCAATTTTCTCCCCGAGATTGAGAAGCATCGACAGATAAAAAAACGTCTCCTTGGTCCCGAGCGACATCGAAGACCGGTTGAGATTGGCCTCGTGCTCCAGCTTCGGCATCCCAATAAAAAAAACGTCGTGTATCTTGCCGTTGTCGAATCGCATCGTACCCGCGACGCAGCGCATCTTTTCGACCATCGTGCCCTCGCCAGGAATTGGGGTTGAGCGAACAGCAGCGCGCATTGCTGCAATTCGGTCGGAAAATATTTTTGGCTGAAGATAAAAGAATACTGCGGAGTCGGAGGGCCGATGTGAAATCGCGGTGCGATACGCATCGTCTTTGTCGAGTGTGCCTTTTGGATTGTTAGCGCGGTGATCTGCACAATCGAGCAGTGCCTTTAATTCTGTCACGTCTGTTGCCGCAAAGAACCAGGGACGGTCATACGTCGTCGCGAGGGTGAACGGAGCCGCCGTGACCAGCTCGATTTCATGGCGCTGGTATTGCAGCTTCTCGCGCTTCGCAGTCGGAGTTTGTTCCAATAATGTCGAGCGCCATCTGCCGATGATTCGCTCAGTCTCTTCCTGACTGCCACGAAAACGGAAGCCGCCAACGAATTTTGGATTGTTGTTAGCTATGGAGGTTAAGGCGATGAAGGCATGCTTTGGGTCGAGTTGTTCGATCTCCCGCAGCGTTTGAGCCCCGAAAGCTTTCGGGGTTGGAAGGTTCCCCAGCGGCTTGCGCAGAAAATCCTGCACCGCAGGTTCACGGTAGAGCTGGTAAATATCGCTGTGATGCCATTCATCGCGCGTTCGATTGAAGTCCGGCATGTGCGCTAGAAAAATTGTGTCCCCAGGCAGAAGCGCGCTTACCGGGGCGCTCGACATTCGTTGCGTAACATTCCAGTAGTACCAACCAGCGAATGCGGCGACGGCGAGCGCGAGGATTAGCAACAAAATTCGCCTCATAAACACAGCAGCGTCATTAGCGTGGATGCTGGATACTCGATGCTGGATACGGGTTCAATCGGAAACTGATCGAGTAGCTATATTCCAGAAGCCAGCACCGTTTCCGCGCGTTAGGCCCGGGGATGAAATTGCCGATGCACAGCTTTAAGCCGCTGTTGATCGACGTGCGTATAAACCTGCGTCGTCGAAATATCGGCGTGGCCCAGCATTTCCTGGATAATGCGAAGATCGGCGCCGTTCCCGAGCAGATGGGTCGCGAAACTGTGGCGCAGAAGGTGAGGATAAATATTCTTCTCCAGTCCTGCGCGACGCGCGTGTTTTTTCACGATCTGCCAGATGCGCGCCGTTGTTAACTTGCTGCCGCGCTCCGAGAGAAAAATTTCGCTGCCGCTACGCCGCTTAACCAGTTTCGGCCGCTCCGCAGACAGGTAAGTTGCCAACGCTTCGCATGCTTTTCGGCCTACCGGCACCAGCCGGGTTTTGTTTCCTTTTCCAGTCACACGAACGACGCGCTCTTCAAAATTGAAATTCTCCAGCCGAGCGTTTGCCAGCTCAGAAATCCGCAGGCCGCTTGCGTAAAGCAGCTCGATCATCGCGCGGTCGCGCAAGCCGTGAACGGCTTTTACGTCGATGCCTTCCAGGAATTGCTCCACTTGCAATTCGTTGAGAGTTTCCGGGAGATAGCGCTCGATCCGTGGGAGAGCCACTGCCTCAGCCGGATCGCGTTCGATTGTTCCTTTAGCGGCCAAAAACCTAAAAAAAATCTTCAACGCAACGACAATTAACTTGATCGAGGAGGCGGAAAGGCCTGCTCGTTTGCGATCGGCGAGATATTCGCTGATGACCGGGAGAGTGACTGCACGCGGATTATCGATTTTCTTGCTGGCAGCGCACCAACGCGCGAAGTCGCTCAGCGATTTTTGGTTGGAGAGCTGATAATTCTCGGAAAGACCGCGCTCGACTGCGAGGAAGCGGATAAACGAGTCGATCGAGTCCTCCATGACGCAAAGCTAAGTGAGGAGTGATTAGTGACTAGTGAAAAGTTGGAAAGACGTCCGGCCGCGACCTTATTGACAAGCGAAGGTTACATGCTGGATGTTTCCTTTGCCATGAGCCTCGACTTGAACACTATCCTGAAGGATTGGCCGCACGAGAACGGCAACATTAAAGTGCGCAAGATCGCCGGTCTGGATGGGCGCGAGAAATTGCAGCTGCGAGTCGATCTCGGCGTGCTGCAAATGGAGATGGTCGGGCGGCCAGATGGCAGGCGTCCGCACAATTGCGAATCGCTCCTGGAATATCATCAAAAGAGGGCGGCGCGCGCCGAGCAGAAAGGCGAGACTTGCGAGCTCACCGCTGAGCAATGCGCGGAGCTTCAACAGGAAGGGATCCAATATTATCATCGTTACCTGAGCCTGTTTCAGATCAACGATTTTGAAGGCGTGGTGCGCGATACGCAGCGCAATCTCGATCTTTTCACTTTCGTCTCCGAGCACACGGATCGCGAGGAATTTGCCTGGGCCCTGCAGCAGTTCCGGCCTTACGTGCTCATGATGAATACGCGAGCCAAGGCATCGATTTTACTCGGTGAGGGAAAGTTTGCCGAGGCCGTAGCCGAAATTGAGCGCGGACGCGAGGCGATTGCGGAGTTCTTGCAACAGTCAAATTTTCCGGAGTTAGTGTCGAAAAGCTCGGAGATCGCCTTCCTCGACGAATGGCTCGAGGAAGTGAAGGCGAAACGGCCGCTTTCGAAATTGGAGATCATGCAACGAGAGATGGAAACTGCGATTGCAAAGGAACTCTACGAGCGCGCTGCGGAGTTACGCGACGCGATTAAGCTGCTGAAGACGCAGAAGCCGGCGTAAACGGCTGCTCGGAGCAGCCATCTTGATCGATAGCACCGATCTAGTTATCTGAGATATGAAGACTGCATTCTATTCGCTAGTCCTGACAGCTTTAGTCATCCTTCCGCTACGTGCGGATCTCACGATCGTTTATTCGACAACGATGCAACCCGCCAGCCACGGTCAAAAGGCGCAGGCAACTCCGAGCACAGTCGCCGCCGCTACTAATATGTCTATCAAGGTGAAAGGCGACAAAGCGCGTATTGACGCTTCTCCGCAAGTCACTGCAATTTTCGACGGAAGAACGGGCGAACTAATTAATCTGTTGAATGACCAGAAAACTGTTGTTCGCATTTCGCCGGACAAAATGAGAGCCATCGCGGATATGTTAAACAGGTACAGCAGCAGCAAAGCAGGCTCTGACAAGCCCAGGCTAACAGCCACTGGCCAGAGAGAGATGATCAACGGTTACGATGCCGAGCAATACACGTACGACGGACCAGATTTTAAGGCGACCTACTGGATCGCGCCGAACTATCCAAACGGCGCCGCCGTCCTGGCGCAGCTCCAATCGATTAAATCTGAGCTATGGGACGCGGCCAATACGAAAATGCCTGACTTTCGTGATTTCCCCGGGCTGCCGATCCGGATGCGCATGACTGTCGGCAAGGAAAACGAGGCAGGCGAGCACGACGCCAAGGAAAACCAGGGAGGCGGACACGGTGCCAAGCAAAATCATGCAGGCGCGCACGGTGCCAGCGCCTCGGGACACCCGGTAGAAATTACGAGCACCCTGACAGGTGTAAGTCTCGACTCGATTGCCGATAGCGAGTGTACCGTGCCGGCCAATTTTAAAGAGACACAGTTCCCCGACATCTTTAACAAGAGCGCGGCTCCATCTGTGTCGCCGAACCCATAACGCAAGTATTTCGGTCGAGGAACAGGTTCTTCTGTAGAGGCAGCTGTGCCAGCTGCAATGTTTGGGGTTTTGCAGGCGACACGCCTGCCGCTATAGTTTCGCAGCCATGCATTCACTTGTGCTGGCATCCAGTTCGCCAAGGCGAGCTGCATTGCTTTGCGACGCTGGATTTGAATTCAAAATCGCACCGCCGCAGGTCGCGGAAAAATTTGGTGTCGCTGTTACATTACGCGAGCTCACGCTTTGGAATGCCATTCGCAAGGGAATGTCGGTCGCACAAACGCGTCCCGATGCTGTCGTGCTCGCAGCGGACACGCTTGTCGCGCTGGAGAGCCAAATCATCGGTAAGCCGGTGGACTTGAATGACGCTGCGCGGATGCTCCGGCGCCTTAGCGGACGAACTCACGAAGTTTGTTCGGCCGTTTTGATTTACCACCAGACGTCGGGAAGATCCGCGGTTTTTCATGACATCTCGCGTGTTCGCTTTCGCCGCCTGAACAGCGCAATGATTAAAAATTACATTGCAAAAGTGGACCCGCTCGACAAAGCGGGCGCCTACGCCGCGCAAGGAAGCGGTGCAGACATCATCGCGAACATCGCAGGCTCATTCACGAACGTTGTCGGCCTGCCGATGGAAAGGACAATCGCTGCGTTGTCAAAATTCGGCATACGGCCGGCAAGGGCGTGAAGCCTGGTTCGGCGATCGTTACGAAACGAGGAGGCGACCAACTGCCAAAACGAGCACCAAAATTGGAATCGCAAGGCTGAGACCATTCAGCAACAAACCGGCGGCAGCTAATTTCGTCTTTTGAGCTGGATTACGTCTGGCACTGAGTGCTGTGGTGAGCCCAAAAATTGCGACCGCAAAAACGACCATTCCAAAGAACGGCAAAGCCCAAATGATGTCGCTGCCGCCGTTACTGAATGGAGGCATTTCCATGAGCGACATGAAAACCAGAACTTCA
>WNFQ01004975.1_pt1 | contig 12380 bp, 15 predicted proteins | sample 5400171 | NCBI WGS metagenome assembly WNFQ01 (sample SAMN13153356, study PRJNA577476) | soil metagenome | isolation source: 20 cm soil under Madrone tree | place: USA:California | collected 2016-06-14
CAGAAGCAGTTTCAACGCAGCTCGCCGCTGTGCGTATTCAACCCTGTGATCAGGGTTCGACCAATGAAACCTGTTCTCTTCATCGACCGACCAGAAACCCTCCGCCCAGAAATACAGTGGGATGTATAGGATCGCCGAAACAAATAGTGCGATCCACAGCCAGATGTATTCGCCACCAAGGCGCTCTCCCGGGAACTGAGGGCTGATCCAGCACCAATACTGACCCAAGTAATGTCAGCAGTGAGGAAATGATAGGAAAGAACAGTGTTAAATTACGCACAGGTGTAGGCGTTTCATAATGCTTGTTAATGCCTCCACCGATGCCAGCCCAAAGCGTAATGAAAACGCAAGCGAGACAGACAAGGCTAAGGGCAAAGCCACGCGCTCTTAGGCCAACTTGCCACACAGCCGCAACGAAAGTATGGACCGCCAAAAACTGGTAAGGTGTATATCAGCGGGTCTCAGACGCAAAGACATTAGGAGAGGGGACACACGAGGGTGGTCAGGGCAACTCCGAGCTCACCAATCTGTGAGACAAGGCCTTGTGCTGTACAAAAGGACCCCGTGGTGACGATCCCGTTGTGAGCCCACCTTACATTGAGGATACCACCAATTGCTTGCAAAAGGTCGAACGCGAGAAGCGAGAACTATCGTGCAATTCGATAAGCCGAGAAAATGACAGCAGATAAACTGTCAGGCTGACCACGTAGATGTCAACAGGCCCCTGGAACAACCTCCAGTCACCATTTGGGAAGTTCCTCCTGTACCATTGTACGTTCCGCTGTGCAACATCCTCGTCAAACGGGACAAACGCGTGAAAGGAAGTCGGACGTACGCCAATCCAGATAAATGTGATGGTGACACAAATGCAACTGAGGAACGATGTTTCGGCTGTAAACTGTAAAGTTGGGTGAGTTCCGAGTCGAGCCGGAAACAGATATGCTCGATGCTCACAGCTAAGCCAATACTATCCCCGTGTGTCAAACACGAAATCGTGGGACTGCGACTGTTATAGGACTGCAGGGATTGCTGGTACTGCTGCGCATTACAGACAGTCCCGTTAACGCCGTCGAGTGCCGTCATTAATACTTTTGAATGGGAAAGGAGCAACCGGCGAGGACACTCTTCTCGGTCTTGTCGCACCAAGAGCGAGAGAAGGGCGATCAGAGATCAGGGAGTCCGAGTGGGAGAAGATGGAGTATAAATGGGATTCATGTTTGTACATTACGAGAGCGCCTGTGTTGACAGCTCGTACTTGACAGGAGAGACATGAATTAGTGTACAGCCTGGGAAATGTATAATTTCCATTCGAGCGAATGGGAAGAAGGTTCAGAGGACTCACTGTTACGGAACTATTCGTATTAAGCATGCACAGCTCGCACCACGCGAACAACCTTCCCAGTACTGTGCATACAGGTACGAGTTCAGTAGCGCCAACATAGTGGCGAGGGACCAGGGCAAGGAACTACGGAAGTCGATAATAGTAGTATGAGTGTGTGAAAACTTGCACACACTGGCATTGTTACGAACAACCTTCCCAGTACTGTGCATACAGGTACGAGTTCAGTGGCGCCAACATAGTAGCGAGGGACCAGGGCAAGGAACTACGGAAGTCGATGATAGTAGTATGAGTGTGAAAACTTGCATACACTGGCACTGTTACGAGACGACGCGTATGTCAGTGAATGCAGTTGTGAATTCTCGGTTTTGCAACAAGGATACCACGCTAAAAAAACGTATTCCGGTGGAGGACACTCTTCTGGGTAAGCGGAAATGATGGCTTCTCACACTAGTCACCTCCGGAAAATCCCGAAGTTCCAATTCCAGATACTCCCGTTGCTAGATGGGGCTTGAAATATGAATCCGAGAAGTCCTGTATTTGGTGGCAAACAGGGATGATTGGCGCGCTGGTATTTTTGCCTGTTCTGAATGGTCCTTGTTCCAGCCTTTTGGGCCGTTCGTTCAATTGCGAATTACTGTCGGCGTGATGATGAAGCCCGTTTCCGCAGTCGTCTGGTCGGCGGAATCAGAACACTTATTTCGGCCAACCGAGGCGGGAACAAACAATCCATGGTGGAATCAGTTCTGACGGGAAAGAGTTAACCGCTACACAACTTGACCGACTACACACTTCATTCCAACGGTTTTCCAACGTACAACACATCCAATGTTCAACCACACGAGGCCATGGTTGTTCGCCAGTCGGGTCTTCGCTCTCACGAGACAAAACAGCAAAACCTATCGGTCTTAAAGAGTAGTGCATTGAGACAATTAAAGTGTCTACGAACCCATGACAGGCGAGCCGAAATTTAACTCTACAACTACAGTATAACATCTCAGCTGCCGAGCTCCTCTACAAGCTACTTTTCTCTTTTTCTTTCCCTACATGATAACATCCGTCGGCTGCATTCATTCGGCATCAGTCCAGCATCCTCAAAATCCCGTAGATCTTTTACTGCCTCGAAATGGATTCGACCTCAATTAAGCTACGAAGCTGAAGTCTAAAGTAAATGCACAACTCCCATGCGCGGAAGTTCTCTACGACTACGAATCAGATCATGCCCTCATTGCCGCCGTGGCTCAGCCCGTCTCCATGTCACTGACAACTTCGTCTCTCTTGTCGACTTCTCTCTCAGCTGCAACCCGCTTTTCCTCGTCGACCTCCTTCAAATACTTTATGGTGTGTTCCAACCACTCCTGCGTGAGTTGATACTCGGGTCGGTACCAGAGGTCCGAGTCAGGCAGCTCGTCCAGCGCCATCGTGCTAGCCATGGGCCAGTCGAAGCTGCTGTTGAGCATTTTCGAGGACTGTGACTGCGCGGAGTCACCTAACATCCCTGTGTCTTGCGGGCCTACGTTGAGGCCGGAGCATGGGGTCGCTGCTCGACCCTGTGCATCTACGATGAGACTCCGTGCGATGTCCAAATATTGGCATATCTCTTCTTGGGAGATTGCATCCTACGGATCGCGTGACGATTTGGTGTGAGTCAGTAAGCCTTATCACATGTGAATTAATCGGGTTTTGTTAGGGGAACTTACATTCTCGGGGATTAGATCATCTAAGGGGAGGCACTGTGGCGTAGGAGCCCTACTGCTAAAGCTGCCAAAACCACTGCTGTCGCTAGTTGCACAGTCTGCAGAATCACTTGGTGTCGGGCTCGATAAGTTGCTCTGCGGTGATGACGATGGGCTCATCGGTTGGTCGATGCTGTTTTCGGTACAAGGCGTACCCGGTCGAGGACTGGGTAGGATGAGCGCAGGAGCCATTCGTGCAGTCGTCGTCGTTGCCAACAGAAGAACAGAAGGGAAAGCGAATGTGAGGGGAGGAATGCGGATCGAGGTGGCACGCTGGTGACTTTTGAATGGGCCATGTCTAGGGGTAAGCCGCTTTTAACCTTCACGAAGACCTGCCTGCGAAACAGGAGGTCGTAAAAATTTTACGCAACCATAATTGAACAACTGCGTTGTCTGCACAACAACATTGTGATTATTGATGGAGCAGAATCGCCACACTGCACATGCCTTTGGCGGTAGTCCCTTTGAATAAGCCTCGTGTTTACAGTGGGACACTTAGACAATGATCCGATGATTACCAAATACGGAAGGACAATAGCCGATCGCTTGGAGACCACTCCATAGACGTCACAAAGAGACGTCACAAAGGCGCTACATTCATTCCGAGCTCTGTAACAGGGGCCATTGCCTATATATTTCAGATGATGGCTATCTCGGAGAGCAAGTAGTGGCGTGAAGAAGAGGTGGAGAGATAAAGAGAGAGAGCACAGATCAAACTAGTGACCAAAGCAAGAGCAGAGAGGAAAGAGAGCGAAAGAGAGACAATACGAGAGCGAGGGAAGCAAAAGACAAATATGATTAGGGCAAAACGATCGGAACCAACGGAGAATAAAGAATGGAGCACAAATCGAGATGGCACGGAGTTTGAGACTGTGTGATACAGGATAAAACAAAGGTGTGAATGCAAAAGACAATCGACGCATGCGTGGTGTATACTGTATAATATGTATGTGTGTCGTGAGAGTGGGATTGCGGGGTACAGATGGGATGTATGCACAGGCTTGGGGGTAAGGGGAGAGGGAGTGAGATTGGATATTGCAGGCCCAGAACGAAGTTGTGGCGGGTATGAAAAAGAGATGTAAGAGCGCAAAGCAAGGATCCAAAAGAACGACAGAGAGAAGAAAAGCGGAACAAAGGCCAATGACAGACGGCGCGAAAGGAAAAAGATCCGAGGCGCAAATCATCCATTGTGTGTCATCGGATGAGCCGTCCGTAGTCAAGTCGGCTCTCGCGACGCGCCTCGCCACCATCGCGTTTTGGGAAGGCGTTCCAGAAACGGAGGGTCTCGTCCCCAGCGCCCGTGACAATTGTTTCCCCATCAGGGCTCATCGCAAGGTAGAGGACACGACTTGTGTGGCCTGTGAGTGAAGCGACCATGTCCAACGACGGGTACTTCCATATGCAGATCTGGTTCTGGGCTGAGGTCGAGGAATAACCGTGCGTCGAGACAATCTCATGTGATGTGAGGGACCACGTGAGGTTACAAACCTATATTATGGATCCACGCGCATCTTAGCATGCCATCCCATTAAAATTACAGATAACGTACCTGACTGCCCGTGTCCAGTTCACTGAGCATGTTCCCAAACTGCACGTTCCAAAACCGGATATGCTTGTCTTGTGTCCCTCCACCCGTCGCGAGGACACCTGCCACATGGGGGTCCCAAGCAAGTGCCTTGACCGCAGCTGTATGCTCGTGGAACTTCCACAGTGGGGAGTCACCAGAAGACAAGGATGTGGCGACACTCGTACTGCTCCCACCCTCCTCAGCGTTCCCAGCACCACTCCGCGTTGCTGGCCGCCGCGAACTCCGCAAGTCCCATATACATACCTTGTTATCATTGCCCCCGCTTGCAAGCAACCCCCCCTGCGCTGCGCCATCTGAATTCCAGCGCAAGCCACACACTTCCTGTTTATGGCCTGCACTTCTCCGGAATGGTCGCGAACCCGGTTCGCGTACGTCTCGATGGTATACCATACGATCGCGCGAACCCGAACTCAGCACGTGGGCGTTCCATGCGAGTGCGCCTACTCGTTGTGCGTGCGCTTGCTGGTACGTCCGTTGTAACTGCAACGTATGCGCGTCGTATATGTGAAGTCGCCCTGTGAGAGTGCCGACTGCGAGTGTTGACCCCTTCTGTACCCATGAGACAGAAGAGACGGCGTCAGTTGTACTTGTTAAATCACAAAGCTTGGACACTGCCGCCGTATGTGCCGTCCAAAGATAGACGGAGGAATTGAGACCGACACCAAGCACGTTTGTGCTCGACCAGTCAACTAAATTTAGGTAAAAGTCGTCGGCCAATTCAGGTGCGTCGAGCACTCGATATGGCGTCTTAGAGACATTACGGAGTTGCCGTCGCGGACTCTCGAGTATCTGTCGACTTTCCTCTCGCACAGGGCTCATAGAGTAAGCTTCATCGGTCGGCATATCTAAACGTCGCGTTGGGGTGGAAGGGTTGGAGCCCGATGGAGAGTTGTATGAGAATAGTCGACGTCGGCTCGGGGTGGAAGGGGCAGTGGTAGCATTGGATGAAGATGCACTTGGACGAACTGGAGAAACAGGGCGGCGAGGAGATGGAGGTGTGACTTCTGTATGGAGGATAGATGTGAATATCGCGTTTGCTTGTTCTGTTACGATGGCGTGTCAGCATATGAAGAGAACGATCAAAAGAGAAAGACACTGAATCCATCTGCAGCAAGAAAAATATCAAGGCGCTCTACAATCCGATGAAGCTCACAATCAAAATCATAAATGAAAATGGAATTCGTCACCACACGGTGGGATGATAACACCCCCGGCCCGTCACCCCCGGCATAGAGGATAACCTCAAGGCTAATCAAGGGCATTAAAGCATATCTGAATGCAGGAGAATATAGGCGGAAGGTAGGAGATGGAAGAGAATTCATGATGACGCAAAGTTGAGGCAACCGCACCCGTTTGGATAGGGATAGGGCGCGCGAGGGGATACGGGAGCTAGGGGGCACAGGACGCTTACCTTTTGCAGCATCCGACTCGGAAGGAATAACCTTGTTTCGTGAAGGGGTCGATGGTCCGCTCTCCTCCATGAGATTGTAGGATGTTCGTAGGTCTCCGGCATCGCGAGACGGCACGAAACGGTCGCCGTAGTCCTTGTTCGGTCGGTGGAGCTCCGTTGGAGATTCCGGCCCACCGCTTTCGCTCATAGTAGGTCGAGAGGTGTCAAGAGAAGGTGTCGACGCGGGCGCGACACCGAAAACGGGATTTGTTCGTGGCCGGCTGCGGCGAGGGCCTTCCTCGTCGACATCTTGCTGAGTTGCTCGGAGTCGCTTACCAAAAGGCGAGTTCTTGAGACCGGACATTGTCTGCTGCGCTGTATGCAGAAGACGGGTAGAGTGGGGATAGATATCAAGGGGACGGGCTGTTGTTGTGGATAGTGATATTGAGAAAGCAAGAGGCCTATTTCTCCGCTGGCATAGATAGTGCAGCCCACGCGTGTATAAAATGTGAGTACGGCAGGTCCGGTCTGAGATGGCGAGGCGATTCGACTTTCGACTTTGGCTCGGACGGAGCGCGTTGAGTTGAACGACAGAAATCGACGCGACGACGCGCGACAGACGCGGCTGCTGCTCTATTATGTCAGCATCCTTATTATCTCCGCTTAGAACTGCACAAAAAATTACGTTCTTTTCTCTGCCAGTTGTCCGAGGATACAATAGCTTTTCGCGATACTGAAAATTCATTGGAGAGGGGGGGACGGCGTTACAAGTCTCTTTGTTCGGTTTATCGCCTCTAACACTGAGAAGGTGGCATGCCCGGCATTTGGCGGGACATTTGAGGCGGAGACTGAAGCTGGGGAATGCTCTCGGATAACGCGTTGGCCACTCGAGACCAGTGCGAATGCTCACCGAACCATGAATGTACGTTAAACTCTGCCATCCACCGCCAATTTCTGCGCTCTGACGTCCTTTAGAACCTCCTGAGGACCCTGGCCAGCAGCCAGGCGAAACTGTCCATTCCTGATGCTGATCTGAAGCGTCTCTTCCAGGTGGTTAAAGACAGCCGCGTGAGTCGCTTCCAATCGTACCTGACGCTGTAACTACTTACACTTGCGCCCCTACCAGAAGCAACCTCACGATGCAAAGCTAGCAGATCCATTTTATGACGCTCTTGAAGACTTGTTGCATGACCTCCGTACCGTTACAATGGTTCGTGGTGTTCCGGACGAATTACTAGCGCGCCGCTCTGACATAATCTGTTATCTAGGATAACCACGATGCTGATGCCTTCATTAAGCCTGTATCACGGGTGGATGTACCGGACTACTATGACGGTTCGTATCGGCTCCTTTGACACTACTCAATTATCATCCTAACCACCAACGATCGCCGTACTAGTCGTAACGAATCCGATGGACTTCCAATCAATGCTGAGGAAAGTCAAGCAGAGGCAGTACAAGTCCAAGAAGGATTTCAAAGAAGACCTCGACCTCATTTGGTCGAACTGTTTCTTATACAATGCCACCGAGGTTTGTCAACTCGTCAACTCTATCCACTCCCACTACAGTGACCCCGATGCCTAGAATCACCCCCTCCGCCTCTGCGCTACACGCCTCAAAGCCAAGGCCGAACACCTCCTTAAATATATCACAGATCGGAAGGAGCGAGCCGACCCTTGCGTTCCTTTCGATCTCTCTGTCCCAATGTCCGGTCGTCGCGCACTCTCTCATACCCCCGCCAAGTTGAATGGCATTAATGGCCACGGTCATTCATTGTCATTTTTACCTTCTCGCTCTCCAAGTAGCAATGAGTCAAGAACGGGATGTCGACTCACTCCCGCTCTGACCCCTCCACGACGCGTGCGCGACCAGTCCTTCGAGGAATCGCCTGCCATCGTGCGCACAGCTGAAGGGATGGCTGCCGTTCTTGAGCTTGAGCAGTCCCTTGATGCTGTACTCTCAGCACCTGGGCCATCGAGTCAGGCAGAGACACTCGACGCGATGTTGCGCTCTTACATTGGCGATTCTGAATCTGATGCAGATTGCGAAGCTGACAGTGACAGTGACGTGATCGCATTAGATGGTGCCCCAGGTGACAAGCGCAAATTGTTCGTATTCACCCCAGGATGTGAGCTGTGCATTCAGTGCTCATAATTTCGTCATAGAAATGGTATATATGACCCGCGTGTGCGTAAGCGTGCGCGCATCCACGCACCCCACACTTCGGACATTATCGAGCTCTGGTGGGATGCACAATCATCCGACGCCTTCATCGCGAACACCCTTCCGCCTCTTCCGTCCCTCGCAGCCTCCGGACCCGCGCCCCCACCCCTTCCGTCCCGACCACAAGATCGACCCACTAATTCCGCCAAGACAAAGAAGCGCAAAAGGCGCCCGCCGAAGCCCGCTCCACCACGACCGCGTTCATTACTGGCGTTGATGAATTCGAATATTAGCACCCAGCGGCGCATCCGGCGAACACACGCCAAATTTGTTGCAATCAGTGCTGCAACAGCTGCGACTAATAACGTGGCTGGGGAGGACGGCGAAGGCGGCGGTGACGTGCCTATCATTGGACCACAGGCAGGGTTGGCAGGCGAAGTCGACGCAGATGATCCGGAGGTTGACGCAGTGGATGAGCGACCATGGCCTGTTCCCCGACCGGGCCCGAAATTGGTATCGGAAGGATCACTTGATGTGAAACCAGATATCGGTGAACAGGCGGCAGAGAAGTGCATACAATGGGTGAACCGTAAAATATTGGAACACGTTGGGTTTCAAGGTACGCCAAGTCTCCTGAGCCGCATGGGCTATGGTTACAGAGATATGCATCCACAGGGTCATCACAGCTGGCATTGGATGTGTTCTCAGGGATCACAATGGAGTACTTGTCAAATGTTGGGCGTACGTTCCGCTTCTATCTCGACAAGTATTCAAACGTCATGACTTCTGAGGTACAATAACATGTCGCTTTCTTCATACCATTAAACGAGCGCACTTACGATTCTTAGGAAATCATTCTGCATTCCCTCTTCGAGAGCGGCGTGTCCCGAATAGCGGCCTTGGATAAGTATATCAGCGATGATATCCGAAGACACGGAAACCGTCTAAGTGAATTGGAGAAGAAGATCACTAATGTATATCAGGAGTTTACGGCCACTGAGACCCTCGACGATGACGCACTCTTTGGAAATGAGGACGATGAGGAAGAAGAAAGCGCATTTGTCATGTATGTACTCTGTCCAAATGTTTATCGGACACGAAGCTGACATAGTGTTATATTCCAAGGGGACAATTTACGGATGATATTGGCGAGGATTTTTTGGGTCTACGCGAGCTTGGCATTGCTGCCGAGTTTGGCCTATCCTCTCTATCGATCCCCAAACGTCTCCTCAAAGGCAAGAAGGATGCCAAGGGCCCAAACGCAGCGTATAGGATACCATCCTTCGCTATCACATCTTTCTTACTCATGCGCCTTTATTTTCACAGCGCAAAGTCCGACGAACCTCCACCGCCATATCCCCCACCACAGCCGTTTGTTCCACTTACTTCAGAGACCGTCAAGAACCAAATAGTGTTGCTCCGTGGTTACTTCGAACATCGTCTCGCGGGACTCGAGCCGAGCAGCGCGGCCATCGCAGCCGCAGCAGCAGGAGGGTCAAAGAAGAAGGCCAAGCCAAAGGACGGCACAGCGGCGGCAGCAAGCACAGTTACACCAGCAGGAGTTGTCGCAGGTCCTGCTACTGGCGCAGTAACGGCTGGAACAACAGTAGCTGGTGTATCACTGGGAGTCATGTCGGGCGTAGTGGCAGGTGTTATTCAGCCAGTGACACCCCTGTTGAGCAGCGCTGGTTTGCTAAGCCCGTCAAGAGGATCGGCATCGGTCGCACCGTCGGCTACGGCTATGGTGGCAACTACAATCCCTTCGGGCGAGCCACAACCGCAGGGACAAACACCGAAGAAGAAGAAAGCTGCAACCGGAGCGGGTACCGGGACTGGTGGAACGGGCAAGAAGCGTGGACGGCCACCAGAGGGCCTGCCACCTGTCGTCGTAGCGAGCGCGTGAGCTGAGGGTCCCAGGAGTGAGAGTGGACGGAGGTTATTTTTGGTGTGGTAACTTATTACTGTCAATTCTCTTTGTTATATACTTTTTGCATCGTATGATATAGTGTAGATGCGCCAATTTTTTACCCTGGTGCTGCGGATCTATGTATACATATACATGATACACGATGGCGTGCTTGCCAGAATTTTGATAAATTTGACATAAAAGGCGTGTGCTCGTACGGACGGCGTATCGGATCTCATTGACCTTATTTAAATTACTGTACGCTACGCAGTTCCGTCGTTCGCTCTTGACCTAGGGCCGTTCCTGGAAAATCCCTCATATTGGGCAGACTCGGACATATCACCAGTGGGGAGCCACGCCGATAATAGCCGACGACTCAGACCCACGACGTGAGGCTGCCCCTTATGAACTGCGGCCACCAGGACTGAGAAATAACAGTGGACCCACGCATGGGGTGATCATGTTGGTGTGATGCAGCCAGGCCAGTACTGTAACGGCGTACTGTGGGCGGATCATTAAAAGAGGGAAGTTCGATGCGGACATTGTCGGTCCGTGTAGTGGGGGCAGTGGGGGGCACTGGTACACCGCTGAACCTTGACCCATAGTAACCAAAAAAATTAGAGAAGAGGGCCCTGGCAGGCAGGTGGCTTTTGTCCAACAGAAAATACTGTGGTAGAGTGCGAGGCGCGGGGTCACTGCGGCCGTGTGCCTGACTCTGATCAGTGGGCGTGGGCGCTTGGAGTTAAAAAAACGCTCGGACTTTGGACAACCGTGACAGAGTTCGTCTGAGTGATTTGTATTGTGAACCCACCCTTTGATTGATTGTGTCATGGTTGCCAATGGCACTCCAGCGGGTCAACCCTGCCCCACGGGCATGAACTCAAAACAGTGCCGTATATGAACGTATATGAACGTTGATGCTGTGCTGGACTGTGGCAGTGATGTTTCTGTCGAACATGGTATGTTTCTTCTTCTCGGGCTTTGTATTGAACAGAGCAGAGAGAGATAAGAGCACTGCAGGACCTTTGAACTGAGTCACGGTCGAGCAGTCGGCGTCACGAAACCGTGACTAAAGAAGGTAAACAGACGACAGGCTTTTGTCATGCGGCTGGACTGTGGATGTTCGATTTGGCAGTACCAGTGTCTCGGAAGCTTGAAGGGAAGTAGATAGGTACAAATTTCTGTAGAAAATGAAGTAGGATGTGACTCGATAGATTGTGGTGGCAGTGGCGAGCAGGCGGCTGTGCCCAACCTGGCTGTGCGTAAATCTAGATGTGGCCGTGAAAACCTTCTTCTCTTCTTCCCTCCTTGACACGGATCACATCACATAAATACCTGTTCTGTGAAGGACACACTCATCTTATCCGAGCTCAACTCGTTGACACACCTCACAACTCGAATCACTTATCATGTCTTACAGCGGTGGTGGGGTATGTAACTAGCTCTCCTATCCAATTTGGCCGCACGTTTGCTAATTGGTATCACTCTTGGCCTCGCTTCAACAGTACAGCGGCGGCCAGTACAGTGGTCAGTATGGCGGTCCCCAAGCCCCTCCCTATCAAGGAGCTGGAGGTTTCGCTCCCAATGAGTCGGCGCCGCCCCGCGGTGCTGACCCCCAGTACGTGGATTCATGCACTTAACTGCCTTGCGCTACTGAGTGCCCTTTCTGACGACTTTTTGTTTGTTTGATCTCAGGCTTTGGGCGTGCTTCAACTCAGTCGACAAGGATCGAACGGGTTCCATCTCTGCTTCTGAGCTCCGTAAGCGGCCACGAACATGCAAACAAATTTCGATAGTTTACTTACGACTACGTCAGAGAGGGCGCTGATCAATGGAGATTGGAGTCGTACGTCCCCTGCATATTTTGGCCTCATGAGATGGTTCGGGTCGCCGAGACGTGATGTGTAGCCTTCGATCTCGATACTGTCAAGCTTCTCATGAACATATTCGTGCGTGACCTTATCCACCCTAATTTTATTCCATCTCATGCCTGACTTTCCTTATGTATGTGCAATTCAGGATACTGACCGAAGTGGCACAATTGGTTTCAACGAAGTCAGTTGGCCATGAATTTGTTGGTCTCCTTTACCAGATCTCTAATCTATCCCAGTTTGCCGGTCTATGGAAGTATATCATGGTGCGTGCGGGTCTGCCATTTCGCACTCTCATGGCGCAATTTTTTTTTTACAAAGAAGGCACAGGACTGGCAGCGTGTGTTCCTTCATTTTGATCGCGACAGATCCGGCACGATCGACGGC
>WNFQ01002942.1_pt1 | contig 12378 bp, 8 predicted proteins | sample 5400171 | NCBI WGS metagenome assembly WNFQ01 (sample SAMN13153356, study PRJNA577476) | soil metagenome | isolation source: 20 cm soil under Madrone tree | place: USA:California | collected 2016-06-14
CGTGAACTGCCCGGTGCGGATCTGCTTCAGAAGTCCGTCCTCGACGCCGATCGGCGCCTGCGCCTCGGCGCCGAGCTTCGCGTTCGAGAAGTCGACGACCACGCGCCGCTCGCTGCCGCGCGATTTCTCGCCCGGGAGGACCGTCACCTCGTAGGGGACGGTACGCGAGAGCAGCACGACGACCCGTGTCGAGTGGTCATCCGCGAAGTACCGGACGCGCTCGACCGTCGCCGCGTCGGCCGCGGGCGCGGCGACCCGTTCGGCTCCCGCCCCGCCCCGCTTCGGCGCCGGCTTGAACGGCGACGACGCGTCGCTCCGCGCCGCCATCGCGACCACCATCGCGAGCGCGATGAGCACGGCGCTCGCGCGCCGTCCACCCGCGCGCGCACCGCTCACGAGCACGCGCCGCGCTTGATGCACCTGCTCAACCTCAGCATTTGCGTTCCTGGGCATGGTCGCCTCCACCCCGCACCGCCTCCACCAGGCCATGTAACTCATTCAATGCATCGATCGGGGTCATCCGTGCAACATCCAGCTCCCGGAGCCGGCGCTCGACGGCCGAGAGCTGGGACCCGAAAAGGCCGAGCTGGCGGGGCTCGCCGGCCTCGGATCCGGTGGTCGTCGCCCGGCGGTCTTCGGCGAGCATCTCGCCGCGCTCGAGGGCCGCGAGAAGGCCACGCGCCCGCTCCAGCACTGCGGTCGGGAGGCCGGCGAGGCGCGCCACCTCGATGCCATAGCTCCGGCTCGCCGGACCCGGGACGATGCGACGGAGAAAAATGATCTCCCCCTGCCACTCCCGCACCGCAACCGAGTAGTTGCGGATGCGCGCCTTTTCCCGGGCGAGCGCGGTGAGCTCGTAGTAGTGGGTCGCGAACAGCGTCTTCGGGCCGGCGCCGCGCTCGTGCAGATGCTCTGCGACCGCCCAGGCGATCGCGATCCCGTCGAAGGTGCTCGTCCCGCGCCCGATTTCGTCGAGGACGACGAGGCTGCGGTCGGTCAGCTCGCGCAGGATGTGCGCCGTCTCCCGCATCTCCACCATGAACGTCGAATCGCCGGCGGCGAGATCGTCCGAGGCGCCGACGCGGGTGAAGATCCGGTCCACGACACCGACGCGCGCCTCCACCGCCGGCACGAAGCTCCCCATCTGCGCCATGACGACGATGAGCGCGACTTGGCGGAGATAGGTCGACTTGCCCGCCATGTTCGGGCCGGTGATGAGCAGGATCTGCTGCGTCTCGTCGAGGACGCAGTCGTTCGGCACAAAGCGGTCCGCGCCGCGCACCGTCTCGACGATCGGATGGCGGCCGTCGCGGATGACGATGGCGTCGCCGCGGTCGAGGACCGGGCGCATATACCCGCGATCGTGCGCCAACTCGGCGAGCGCGGCGACGGTGTCGAGGACGCCGAGGGCACGCGCGTTCTCGGCGAGCGCGCGCTGCTCGCCGCGTGCGTCGGTCACGAGCGCCGCGAAGAGCTCGGTCTCGAGCTGCCGCAACCGCTCCTCGGCGCCGAGAAGCCGGCGCTCGTGGTCTTTCAGCTCCTGAGTGACGAAGCGCTCGGCGCCGGCGAGGGTCTGCTTGCGGACGTAATCCGCCGGCACGAGCGCGAGGTTCGGCTTCGTGACCTCGATGGCGTAGCCGAAGACGCGGTTGTAGCGGATCTTCAGCGACCCGATGCCGGTCCGCGCCCGCTCGCGCGCCTCGAAGGCCGCGACCCAGCCGCGACCGTCGCGCGCCGCCGCGCGCAGCTCGTCGACTTCCGGATGAAACCCGTCGCGCACGACCGGCCCGCCGCGCAGCGCCGCGGGCGGATCGTCGACGAGGAGAGCCGCGATCCGCGCCCGCAGCCCCGGAAGTGGCGAGAGCGCCGCGCCGACCTCGCCGAGGAGATCGGTTGCGTCCGCGAGCCGCGCGCGCAGATTCTCGACGCGCTCGAGCGCGGCCGCGAGCCGCGCCATGTCGCGCGGCGTCGCCGTCGCCGTGCCGATGCGGCCGACGAGCCGCTCGACGTCGCCCATGCCGGCGAGTCCCGCCCGCACGTCGGCGCGCACACCCGGCTGCTCAACCAACGTCTCGACGGCGTCGAGCCGCCGCCCGATGGCGGCGCAGCTGGTGAGCGGCGCGAGCAGCCAGCGCCGGAGGGTGCGGCTGCCCATCGGCGTCGTCGTCCGATCGAGCACTGCGAGGAGTGACCCGCGCGTCTCCCCCGATGCGCCGTGGGTGAGCGCGAGGTTCGTGCGCGTCACGTGATCGAGGACGAGGGTCTCACGCGGGTGATACAGCTCGGGGGGGCGCAGATGATCGAGCGTCCCGCGATAGGTCTCGCGCAAATACGCGCGCAGCGCGCCGAGCGCGGCGAGCGCCCCGGGACGGGCGACGGTCTCGGCGGCGCCGACGCCGGCGAGCCACGCCGTCGCATCGCCGGCGTCGTACCACTCGTCGGGAATGAGGCTGCGGAAGACGCCGGGAGCACGCGCCGTCAGACGCTCCACGATCGGCTGCGCCGCGGCCGAGAGCACGAGCTCCTTCACGCCGAGGCGCGCGATCTCTTCGCCGACGGCCTCGACGAGATCGTCGTGCGGCGCGCCGTCCGCGGCCGCATCGCCGCCGAACTCGGCGACGCGCACCTCTCCCGTCGAGATGTCGGCGATCGCCAGCGCGTAGCCGCGGTCGTCCGTTCCGAGCACGGCGAGAAAGCTCGCGGTGCGCGGATCGAGGCTCTCCTCCTCGACGATCGTACCGGGGGTGATGACGCGGACGACATCGCGGTCGACGAGGCCCTTCGCGGCGCGCGGGTCCTCGACCTGCTCGCAGATCGCGACCTTGAGCCCCGCGCCGAGGAGCTTCTGGATGTACGGCTCGACGGAGTGGAACGGCACGCCGCAGAGCGGGATCGGCGTCGCGTCGTGCTTGTTGCGGGCGGTGAGCGTGATGTCGAGGATCGCGGATGCCCGCTCGGCGTCCTCGAAGAACATCTCGTAGAAGTCGCCGAGACGGAACATCAGGATGGCGTCCCGATGCCGCTCCTTGAGACGCAGATACTGCGCCAGCATCGGCGTCAGCTTCACCCCACCCTCCGCCGTCACGGCTGCCCGCGCCTCAGATCTTCTTCCGCTTGTGGCCGATGTAGTCGACGAGGAGGTATTCGCCCAGGCGATCCGGACGGGTGTAGAGGGCGCGGCCGCGGTTGATGCGTGTCATCTTCTCGACGAACGCCCTGAGACTCGGGCTGTCGTCGAGCATGAACGTGTTGATCGTGATCCCCATGCGCGTGATCCGCTCCACCTCCTTCAGCGTCTCCTGCGCGGCGCGCATGCTGATGCCGCCGAAGCTGAGCGGCCACTCACAGTAGAGCCGCCCGCGCGAGAAGTACGCGGTCGGCTGGCCGTCGGTGATGACGATCACGTGCTGGTTCGTGCTCTGATGGCGCGCGAGCAACTCGCCGGCGAGCCGCAGCCCGTCCTGCAAGTTCGTGAACGGGTCGCCCATGTTCCAGCTCGCCTCGGGGAGATCGCGCGCCTTGAGTTCCACGGCGCGGGTGAAGAAACCGACGATCGCGAAGTAGTCGCGCGGATAGCGCGAGCGAATCAGGCTCTCGAGCGCGAGCGCGACTTTCTTGGCGGCAGCGAAGCGCCCTTCCCAGCTCATCGACCAGCTCATGTCGAGGAGCAGCACCGTCGACGTGCTGGTCGCGTCGTCGCACTCGTACACGCGGAAGTCGTCGGGGACCAATCGCAGCGGCGTCGTCGCGCGCCGGACGAGCGCCTGCTTCAACGTCCCCACGAGATCGAGATGCAGCGGCTCGCCATGGCGGAAACGCTTCGTCGCCTCGGGCCGGAGCGTCGCGGCTCCGCGCAGGTCGGTCGCATGGCCGCCCGGACGATCGCGTAACAGACCCTGATAAATGTCGCGCAGGGCGAGCTGGCCGATCTTCCGCACGCCCTTCGGCGACAGCGTGGCGTGGCCGCCGCGCTGCATGAGGTAGCCGGACTCGTGGAGGAGCGCCATCATCTCGCGTAATGTGCGAAAGTCGCGCGCCGCGTCGGGCCCGAGGAGGCGCTCGAGCTCCTCGGCGTCGATACCCTGCATCGCTCCCGCGAGCAGCTGCTGCTCGACGCGCTTCAAGCGCTCCATCTCGTCGATCAACTCGAGCGCGCGCTCGTAATCGAGCGACTTCGGTCCCTGGAACAGGTCGCCGTGGCGGCGAATGAAGTCCTCGAGTCGGCGAACGTTGTCCAGCTCCTCGAGCAGGTTCTGGAAGTCGCCGGCGGCATCGACGTCCTCGAATTCGTACTCGCGCAGCCGCCCGATGGCGTCCGAGAGCCGCCGCGGCAGGCGGTCGATACACTCGCGTTTGTCGTCGAGCTCGGGTCGGTCGCCACGCCGCTCGTCGAGCGTGGCACGCTCGAGGTCGAGCAGCTCGTCGACCTTGCGCTGCACGTCGTCGAGGGCATGCGCGAAGTTGAACTCGTGATAGCGGCGCCGCATCTGCTCGCGCAGCTCCTCGAGGACCTCGTCGAGCCCGACGACGCGCACGCCGTCCTCGAGCTCGAGACCGTGGCGCAGCAGCCAGTCGAGCGCCTGCCGGAGGTCATCGGTGTACGACAGGTATTCGCCGAGCTTCGCGAAGATCTGATCGGCGTCGAGGCGGAGGCGCTGACTCCCGTCCCAACGGGTGTAGCGGTGGGTCAGCATTTCAGCTGCGGTACGTGAACCGGCCTCCGTGACGGTCTTTGTTGAGCTTCTGGTGCACGTGCAGCCCCTCGAGGATGAACTCGGTCGCCGCCGCGACGAGCGCCGGGCTCTCGAACGGCCCGAGCGCGACGATCGCCTCGCGCAGCCCGGGAATCCCGCGTACCCCCTCGAGGTAGTCGACCGCCGGCATGCGGTCGGAGACCTCGACGCCGCCGCCGCCCTCGAAGTAGTCGATGACCTTCTTCAACGACTCGACCGTGATCGCGCGGTCGAAGACCTTCATGACCGCGCGGCCGAGGAGCCGGTCGATCAGGTCGCCTTCCTTCTTCTCCTCGCCGGCGTACTCGAGCTCGATCTTCCCCGCCGTCGACGCGAGCACCGCATGCAGATCGGTGATGCGCGGCACGATCTCGCGCTCGCCGCAGCGCACCGCGCGCTTCTCGGCGTTGGCGATGACGCTCTCGTAGTTGTTGATCGTGACGCGCACGCTCACGCCCGACGACTGGTTGATCTCGTTCGAGCCGCGCGCTTCCATCGTGAGCTGCGCGATCAGCTGCTTCACGAAGTCCGGCACGCGCAGCTCGCGGCCGGCGCGGTCGCGCGGCGGCACCTCCTGCTCCATGATCGCGATCTCGTCGTCGAGGCTCGTCGGGTAGTGGGTGCGGATCTGGACGTCGAAGCGGTCTTTCAGCGGCGTGATGATGCGGCCGCGGCTCGTGTAGTCCTCGGGGTTGGCGCTGGCGACGATCACGACGTCGAGCGGCAGGCGGATCTTGTAGCCTTTGATCTGGACGTCCTTCTCCTCCATCAAGTTGAAGAGCCCGACCTGGACCTTTTCCGTCAGGTCCGGCAGCTCGTTGATGGCGAAGATGCCGCGGTGGGTGCGCGGCACGAGGCCGTAGTGGATCGTCTCCTCGTCGGCGAGATAGCGGCCCTCGGCGACCTTGATCGGATCGATCTCGCCGATCAGGTCCGCCATCGAGACGTCGGGGGTCGCGAGCTTCTCGCCGTAGCGATGATCGCGGCCGATCCAGGCGAGCGGCAGCGCGTCTCCTTCGTCGAGCGCGCGCCGGCGGCAGCCGCGGCAGATCGGATGGAACGGGTCGTCGTTGATCTCGCAGCCGGCGACCGCCGGGACGCGCTCGTCGAGAAGCGCGACGAGCCCGCGCATGATCCGCGACTTCGCCTGGCCGCGCTCGCCGAGGAAGACGATGTGATGCCCGGAGAGAATCGCGTTCTCGATGTCGGGCACGACGGTCTCGTCGTAGCCGACGATGCCGGGGAGGATGCGCTCGCCGTGCGTCAGCATCCCGAGGAGGTTGCGGCGCATCTCTTCGCGGACGGGCGCTGCCCGATACCCACTCCCCTTCAGCTCCCCGAGCGTGCCCGCCTCGTCCATGCGTGTGCGACCTCCCTCTTGGCGACGAATCCGCGGCATTATATGCGCCCGCTTTGCGCCGAGTAAACGAGGCGGGCGTACCGTGCATGCTCGCCGCGAATGCTCGCCGCGCATGCGCTCCGCTGTGCGCGCCCGACCATCGCACCATGCCGCCCGCAATCTCGATTCTGCTGCCCGCGTTCAACGCTGCGACGACGCTCGCCGCGTGCCTGCGCAGCATCGTTCGCCAGCGGGAGCGCGACTGGGAATGCGTGCTGGTCGACGACGGGTCGACCGACGACACGCTCGCCCGCGCCCGCGCCTTCGCACGCGACGAGCCGCGACTCGTGGTCGTTGCGGCGCCGCATCGAGGCATCGTCGGCGCGCTGGAGACGGGTCTCGCGCGCTGCAGCGGCGCGCTCGTCGCCCGCATGGACGCCGACGACGTCATGCACCGCGATCGTCTGCGCGCGCAGCGCCGCCTCCTCGACGACGAACCCGCGCTCGCCGCCGTCGGCTGCCGCGTCCGGCTGTTCCCGCGCGCCGTGCTGCGCGACGGCCGGCGCGCGTACGAGCGCTGGCTGAACGCGATTGCGACTGCGGACCACGTTCGCACGGAGGCCTACGTCGAGTGCCCGGTCGCGCACCCCGCGCTCACGATTCGCCGCGCGGTGCTCGAACGCCACGGCTACCGCGACGTCGGCTGGCCGGAGGACTACGACCTCCTGCTGCGCCTGCTCGCGACTGGCGCGGCCGTCGCGAGCGTGCCGCGCCGCCTCGTCTGCTGGCGCGACGGCGCGCACCGCCTGTCGCGTCGCGATCCGCGCTACGCGCAGGACCGGTTCACCGCCTGCAAGGCCGCGTTTCTCGCCGGCGGCGCTCTCGCGACGACCGACCGCTACGTCCTCTGGGGCTACGGCGACACCGGCCGGGCGCTCCATCGCGCGCTTGCGGCGCACGGCAAGCGGCCGTCGCATGTCGTCGAGGTCCACCCGGGACGACTCGGCAACGTCATCCATGGCGCGCCGGTCATCGCGCCGACGGCGCTCGCCGCCGTAGCGCAGCGACCGATCATCGTCTCGGTTGCCGGCGCCGCCGCGCGCGCGCAAGTGCGTGCCGCGATGGCGGCGCTCGGCCTACATGAGCTGCGTGATTTCATCTGCGCCGCGTGACGCGGCTTCAAGCCCGCGCCCGACGCCTCCGGCTTCGGCCGGAACGCACTGGAGACGCTCACGCGAAGTGCGGCCGCAAGCGATCGTACGTCGCGTCGAGGTGCTCGGACATCACCCTCACCTCGGCGATGAGCGGCATGAAATTCGTGTCGGCGCCCCAGCGCGGCAAGAGGTGCCAGTGGCAATGATCCGCGACCCCGGCGCCGGCGACGCGGCCGACGTTCATACCGATGTTCATCCCTTCGGGCATGAACGCCGCACGCAGCGCGACCGCCGAGCGCCGCACCATGGCGCCGAGTCCGACGTACATCGCGTCCGGCAGATCTTCTGGGCGCCCGACGTGCGCCCGCGGCGCCACGAGGAGGTGCCCCGAGCCGTACGGATATTTGTTCAGCATGACGATCGCGTGGTCGTCGCGCGCCAGGACGAGATGGGCACGGTCGTCGTCGCTCGCGAGCGCGGCGCAGAAGAAGCAGCCGCCCGGCGGCGGCTCCGCGATGTACGCCATGCGCCACGGCGCCCAGAGCGTCTTCACGCCCGCCTCGCGATCGATCGCCGTCGGTTCCCCATGCGGGGTGGGTACCGGGCTGCGTGCGCGAACTCAAGCGTCCCGCCGCGCGCGGCCCCGCCGGCGCTGCTCGACGAGCCAAACTACGACTCGTACCTCGATCGCCGTCAGCGAGTGTGATAGCGAGCGCGGGTGCCCGAGTCGCCGGACGCCACCAGCATGGCGTTCGTCAGTCGATCCCATCGAGCGCTCTGTGCGCGAGACTACCCGCGGATGAACGACCGTCGTACCGGAGTGATGTATGTCGCGCTGTCCGTCGCCGCCGCCGTCGTGGTCACGTGGCCGCTGGTCACCGTCTTCACGACGAAGATCTGCGGCGACATGGGCGACCCGTTCCAGACGCTCTGGGGCATGCGCGGCATCCACGACGCGCTCCTCTCGTTCCGTAATCCGTTCTTCACGGATCGGGTGTTTCATCCGTTCGGTGCGAGCCTGATCTTCGAGCGGCTCGACGTCCCAGGCGTGCTGTTGACGCTGCCGCTCTGGGGAATCGTCCCGGATGTCGCGATCTACAACACGGCGATCCTGCTCGCGCTCTCCGTCAGCGTCTACGGGATGTTTTGTCTGATGCGAGAGCTGACGGGCGACGCGCTCGTGTCGTTTCTCACCGGCGTGCTCTTCACCGCTACGCCCTACCAATTCGCGCATCTCCAAGGTCACCTGCACCTGGTCTCGATGGGATGGCTGCCGCTGTACCTGATCTACGTGCTCCGGCTCGTGCGCGGGACGGCGTCCGTACGAGACGGCGTGCTCGGCGGCGTGTTCCTCGCGATCGCGTCGCTGACGTCGTGGTATCACCTGGTGTACGCGGCCATGTTCACTCCGATCCTCGTCGCGTACGCCGCCGTGGCGCAACCGACGGCGCTCCTCTCGCGTCGCTCGCTGCGCGTCGCGCTCGTGCTCGCCGCGACCTTTCTCGTGATCGCGGGACCGCTCTTGGGGGCGATGCTCATGGCACGCGAACAGGAGGAGATCACCGGCGCGCACGACGCGAAGACGTTCTCGGCCGACCTCTACTCGTTCGTCTACCCGAACGCGGCGCAACGCTGGAGCCAGGACTACGGCGCGCATTTTCGCAGGTGGAGCGGCAACTCCACCGAGAATGCCAACTACGGTGGGCTCGCCGTGCTCGCGTTGGCGATCCTCGGCGCGACGACGTCGCCGTACGCACGGACCTTTCTCGTCATCGCGGTCGTCGGCGCGCTGCTGTCACTCGGGCCGTTTCTGCACCTCGACGGACGGGTCACGAGCATCACGATGCCGTATTACTACCTGGAACGCGTGCTGCCGCAGCTCGATTTCATGGGCGTTCCCGTCCGTTTCGGCTACGTGATGTACCTCGGTCTCGCCGTCGCCGCCGGTTTCGGACTGATGCGGGTCAGAGCGCTCGCCGGAGCGCGATCCGCAGCGGGCATCGCCGCCGTCCTCGTCGCGTTCTCGCTCGCCATGTACGAGTACCGCCCGCGCCCGCTGATCACCTGGGCGTATCCCGTTCCCGCGCCGATGCGCGCGTGGGCGAACGATCCCGGCAAGTGGGCCGTCCTCGACGTCTGGGACTTCTACCGGCCGATATGGCACGCCACGATTCATCGCAAACCGATGATCGGCGGATATCTGAGCCGGGTGCCAAAACGGCTGGAGGACTGGACGGATCACCAGCCGGTGATTCACGCCATCCAGCAGTATTCCACGTTCTCGGGGCTCGGTCAGGCAGCAGGACGCGCCGCGCTCCGCGACCTCGGCGTCCGCTACGTCATCACTCGCGAGACGCCGAATCTGTGCGTCGAGCGCGAGCTCGCGCTGCCTCTCGTCTACGGGGGCGAAGACGTCCGCATTTACGAAGTGCCGGCGGCCTGAGCGACGCCGCGGCACGACGGCGATCTGACGCGGCGGCGCACGCCGCCTTCACCGCAGCTCGGCCGGCGCCTGCGGGATCGTCGCCCAGATCTCGGCGTCGTGGCCGAAGAGGATGCGCGCGCCGGCTCCCTGCCATTCACGAAAGCGGCGCAACACGGTGAGCATCGCCTCGCGATCGTAGACGTACCGCGGCAGGTGGAAGTGCTCGAGCGTACGGCGGAGGTAGCACGCGTCGCCGGCGAGGACGATCGTCGACCCGTCGTCGAGCCGCACACGCAACGACTGGTGACCCGGCGTATGGCCGTACGTCGGCACGCAGACGACGCGACCGTCGCCGAAGAGATCGTGCTCGCCGTCGAGCAGCTGCACGTCGTGGCCGAGATCGTAATCGCGGCGATCGAAGGCGTTGCGCGCCGCGCGCTCGGGATCCATGCCCGCCTCCCATTCCGGTCGCTGCACGACGAGCCGCGCGTTCGGAATCTGCGCGTTGCCGCCGGTGTGATCGAAGTGAAGATGCGAGTTCACGAGGTACCAGATCGACGCCGGGTCGATCCCGAGCGTCGTGAGACGCGCGCCGATCTCCTCGCCGGGCATGAACTCGACGCCGAACAGCGACCCGATGACGGGACCGAGCCGCCCGAGCGGATCGCGCTGCAGATCGGGATGCATCCCGGAATCGAAGAGCACGGTGCCGCGCGAGTGCTCGATGAGGTACGCCGGAATCGGCAGCCGCACGGTTCCCGACTCGCCGTCGAGGATGAGCCCGAGGTCCGACGAGAGCCAGCCACAGGTGATCGCGAAGACGCGCACGACGCTCTCCTTTCGATGCAGCGGTGCATCGCAGGTCGGCGGCGACGCCGCAATACGCTACATGAGCCCGTCGAGGAGGAGCGCCCGTGACTCGATGGAAAACGACACTGCTCGCCGTCGCTGCGTTCGCCGTCGGCGAGATGAACCCGCTCGGATGGCTCTACTGGAAGGCGGCGGAATGGAAGTTGCCGCAGATGAAGGCGGAGTCGCTCGCCGCAGCGAGCCCCTTCGAGTCGATGCCCGCGACACGCTGGCTGGCGCAGTCGGAGCGCGCCTTCGTCATCGACGCCGCCGACCCGCAGGCGCCGATCCACGTGCTCGTCGTTCCCAAACGGCGCGTCACGTCACTGCTCGAGGCGCCCGCCGACCTCCTCGGCGAGATGCTCGTTCTCGCGCGCGACACGGCGCGAGCACGCGGCATCGCCGACGACGGTTTTCGCGTCGTCATCAACACCAACCCGCGCGGCGCACAGAGCGTGTACCACCTGCACATGCACGTACTCGGCGGGCGGCAGATGCGCTGGCCGCCGGGATGAACATTTCCATCGCCAGCGGCCGACCGCAGCATGAGGGGTCGCGAATCGCGTAGGACCTGGGCCGCGCGACGCGGTGTTACCCCGACCGCGGCCGCGCACGGTCGCGCAAGCGCGTGAGCACGTTCACCTGCTCGCCGTGGTAGGCGACGCCGTAATGGGTGAAGACGGCGTGGACGATCCGCCCCCACGGCGTAACGGGACGATCGTGCGCCGCGGTGACGACGCCCGGCGACGTCAGGATCGCGTCGAAACGCTCGTCCTCGATCGCGCGGACGAGGCGGTCCGTCGTCTCGGGCCGCGTGTTCCACAGCACCTGGATGTACATCCAGACGTCGTTCACGGCGACGTTCTCGAAGTCGTGCGCGATCTGTGAGTTCTTCAGGTTGAGCTTGAGTCCGTGCTCGACGCCGAGCGCGCGCATCGCCGCGGTCGCGCGCTCGCGTCTATCGAGGTAGCGCGCCGTCGCCGCGGCGTCCGTTTCCGAATACGAGCCGCGATCCGGGTTGCGCATCTCGCGCGCGACCGCCAGCGCGAGCACCGTGACAGCGAGGACCCACGGCCAATCGAGCACCGTCGAGCGGCGCTGCCGCGCGACGAACACGATCCACAGCAGCGTCGCGAGGACCGGCTCGAGGAGATCGTGATTCCCGGCGCCGACGCCCGTCGACACCCACCCGCCTGCCGCCCACGCGATCAGCGCGTACGGCAGGAATGACGACGCGATTGCGACGCGCGACGTGTAGGCGCGCGGATGCGCGTCGTCCGCGGCCCGCGCCGCGCGCCGCCATTCCACGAGCGACGCCGCCGTCGCGGCGATCGCGATCCCGCCGATCGCGCGGAAGACCGGCTGTGCCATCATCATCCGCCAATGGAGGAAGCAGGCCTCCATGTCACGCGGATAGTCGGTCATCGGAATCGTGACGGCGAGCCAGAAGCCGTTCCCCCAGTACGCCGATGCCGCGGCGGCGCAGGCGGCGCCGGTCGCGACGCCGCCGAGCACGAGCCACGACGCCCGACGTACGTCGGTTGCCACGAGGTACAGGAAGCACGCGACGCTCACGGCAACGTACGACTGTTTCGCGACGAAGCCGAGCGCGCAGAGCGCGCCGCATGCCGCGGCCGCGTGATGGGTGCGCGCACGCATCACGAGGGCGACGGCCCATGCGGAGAAGCAGAGCGCCAGCGCGTCCGACCGCACGTACGCGGTATTGTCGGTGGTCGAATGGATCAGGAAGAACGCCGCGATCGCGATGAGCGCGGTCGGCAGGTCGCGGCGTCCGGCGACGAACGCCAGGCTCGCGGCGGCGGCGATCATCGCGATCGCCGCGACGACGCGGCCGGTGAAGAACGGATTCTCCGCGCG
>WNFQ01006580.1_pt1 | contig 12375 bp, 14 predicted proteins | sample 5400171 | NCBI WGS metagenome assembly WNFQ01 (sample SAMN13153356, study PRJNA577476) | soil metagenome | isolation source: 20 cm soil under Madrone tree | place: USA:California | collected 2016-06-14
CGCAGGCAAAACTGCATCTCACCGCTCGGCCACAGCGGCGGCGAGCTCCGGATGGCTGTTTCCTTGGAGAAAGTATTGACAAAGAGTAAAAAGGCTGAGAGAAACGGTGCATACCAGTGAGTAATTTGACAGAGTTGCCGTGCAGCATTGTATGAAGAACGAGGTAATTACGGGTCGATGGGGGAAGTACTCTATCTTGGCGTGCCAATTATTTTTCGGTAACATTTCGTCATACACTATGTTTGCTCGGAACAAATACCACTACGCCGCAGGTACGAATATCGTCACATTCTCAACAACGTGCTCTGTATCTGCATATCCCAACAACTGTGAGAGGTAGGCGCTAAATCTCGGGTGATTAACGAGGAGAATGCAAGAGAGCCAACGAGGGTGTCACACCTATTCAACCCCTTCACACTGTCAACTTGGGCGGAGTTATAGTTCGCCAAGCCTCGACCGACTTCCTCCACCTCCCACTGTCCGTCATCCACCACGTCTTTCTCTACCAGCACGGCGACTTCTACTGGGAGAGGCAACACCGGTAGGACTCCCTCCGACCCCTCCGACCCCAGGTCCTGGCACGTCGATGAAGCGTCTCCGACTATGTCAGTCGCAAGTGGCGTCCCGGGTTGAGTCGGCGCGAGCCCGCGGACATATCCTTCACGTGCTGCTTCGATGTCCTCGGAGATTGCACCAGCAGTCGTATTGCGCACAAGTATGCGCACCGCCTGACCTGATGCAAACGCCCCGCGGACACCGAGAACGCCAGCAGCTAAGAGACGACCGCCCGACTCTCTGCGGGATAGTACACTGTGTGCGCCAGGATCAATGATGACAGCACCTGCAGGTGTTAGCGTATGCCAGGTCCAGGCTTTGAGGTCTCGCATAGGCATAGCGGATGGCGTGAACAAAGTGTGCAGCGGCCTGGTGATTGGATTTGTACCATTTGAGCCTGCCCCGTGGTATTCTAGAATGGCAAAGAGAGCTGCGGGGTTACGACTGGAGGTTATGATCGTCGACACGCCGGCGGCGGTTGCGATCTCCGCTGCGATGAGTTTTGTTTCCATCCCACCTGTCCCTAGGTTCGAGCCAAGAGTTGCCGTGCTCACTGCGGCCATCATATGAACCAAAAGTGAGGATGGACTAGGCGTTTAATTACCTTGGGTACGAATAGCAGAAGTCGACTCTACGACTTCGATGAGCCGCGCCGACGAATCTTTCCGGGGGTTTGCAGTGTACAGCCCATCGACATCAGTGAAGAGAAAGAGGTAGTCCGCATTGATCATGGAAGAGGTGATGGCCGAAAGGGTGTCATTGTCGCCAAATTTAATTTCCTGGTACAAATATGAGGCCCCGTGTTCGAACGGTAAAGCGAATCGGTACCTACGCTAACTGAGACAGTATCATTTTCGTTCACAATAGGCACAACGCCCATGGAGAGCAATTCCTTGATTGTGTTCACCGCATTTAGGTACCTAGTACGCTGAGAAAAAGCATGTCAGCCATCAGGCCATTTTCCGCCAGAAAGGACGCACGTCTGAGATATCACCGCGGGTAAGAAGTACTTGCGCAATGGGCTGACCCAGCTGGCCGAACAGATTGTCCCACAGGGCAATTAATCTGCCTTGTCCTATAGCGGCCAAAGCCTAAAATGAACAGTGGAACAGTCCCAAAGGTCAGTTTAATGAGCGTTCCAAGGGAATTGAAGGTTGGACTTGCCTGTTTTCCTGAGAGACTTTTTGGGCGCGCAGGCATTGACATCCGTTGTAGACCAACGCCAATCGCACCGGAGCTCACGAGGACGACTTTGTGCCCTGCTGCGCGCAGGCGCACGACGGTCTCAACGATGGCGGAGAGTGTGGATAAGAGTGGTTGGTGCGTCGTCTCGTGCACGATCGATGATGTCCCTGCGTCGCGTCGGTCCATGCTCGTCAATGTGCCATGTCGGGTGATCCAAGGGGTAAGAGAACCACACCGAGTTTGATTACTATTGTGAGAGGCTTCGTACGGACCATGACTGTGCAGAAGATGAAAGATGATGGTGGGAGGACGTATGACTTTCTCGAATGACTCGGGGGGACATCGCCAACGACATTGAAAACCAAGGACCTCAATTGTCGGGGTTGCCTATCAACTTGGCTTTGCTAACCACGCAGCTCAAGTCTACGGTGACCATATACCAGTAAATCTCAGGGTTTAGGCCGACAGATTTACTGGTCTCATCAAGATTCTGATAAATCATCTGTCTTTCCTAGGATATGATATCCGACTCTCAGCACGGAAATATCGATAAAGATAACACCACTCGCTAGTTTTCCGTGCCACCCTGTTCGCGCCACCAAACTCGACCACACTCACTTTCGTACTAGATAGCGCCAACCGCGTTCTTCCCCCAACTTCTACTCCCTTAATCTCCTCAGTGGTCGAAGAGTTTGCATCACCGACTTCCCCAGGCTCATTCTTTCGGGCTCGCTGGCTCGCCCTCTTTGCTTCATCTCCTCATCTCCTTTCCTTCTTTAGTGCCAATGCAATCATTCGCCACGTCAAGTTCTTCGTCCTCTGTGCGTGCGTCAAGTTCACCTTGGTTCTGGGCGTACATCTTCCACACTGCTGTCGCAAGTGGGTCATTCTCCTCCAGGTCGTATTGACTAGCATCTGTCGGCGATAGTGCCTTCGAGTGCGGGTCAGGTGTGCCAGAGGGGACGGGAGGTGGGGAAGTGCTTGCGACGTTGAACGCCTAAGCTTGGTGTAACGGTCATCCAGATGATACTTTGATCTCGCGGTACGAGGCCCTTGATTTTTGGTCTGATTCCATGACAGATTCCTTTCCCCACCATCCAGTTCGTCACCAAGACTCTCATAGTAGACCTCGCTGGTGCCATATCCCGCCCATTCTCGCACGTTTCCAACCGTCTGCATGTCTCCTCCACCTCTCCTCGTCTAAGTCGCCCGTTGGGACAACACTTGTACTGTACAACTGCAACAACACCTGCATCATGGTACATCATCATGGCAGCCACGCACACCGCAATAATATCCCACGTTATCTAGCGATCAAACCATAATCATTCACAAATTGAGAAATACTATTAGCTTCGGATAGAAAGTTAGAGTGGTAATAGGCACACGCGCACGGCACAGTCATATGGCAGTATATAGTTAGGGTGTTAAGGTTGATTGTCTGAGAAACCAAGGTGGCAAACAAGGGAGAGGAAGTAAAGAATATAGGACTATGCAAAAACTGTAAAGAGGTCTGGGAGAGAGATGTATGCAACAGTTGCATCCCCAAAACGAGGTTGGGACTAGGGGGGAGAATCAAGACCAGGAGCGTCTCTAGTTGAGGCAAATCAACTCGGGGAGCACATAGTAATGTCACACATTTTTGCATTGCTCATCAAGATTCTGATAAATTATCTCATGTCTTAAACATGGTAAGCATGTCACGATACTCAAAAAGAGGCTTCCTCTCTGACCCTTTGCCGTGTGGAGCACGGACTCGGAGGTCATTGCGAGTTTAATGAAGCCATGGATCCAGTGGTTTTATGCTATATTCAGAAACAGGTACTTGATCTGGCGAGTTCCAGTACTCGAGAACTACCTTATAGGCCGTGATGTGCCATCCCGAACACCCCGTGTTGAACAGCCACGATGAATACGAGTTATTCAAACTTCGTCACCTCGCACCCAAGTTGAGTTTGTTCCTGTGGGAAGGGGCCGTCGAGAGGCCGGTTTGAAAAGATCTCGCACACGACTCCCGTGCATGTGCTTGTTGGATATGACCGGCTCGTATTCGTTCGGAATGAACTATTGCACTATCTCGGATTTTTGCAGTCAAGACATCTCGTACAATACCAAATCAATCATTAGCTCGTAAAGAGAGGGAGAAAGAAACCAGGCTATGAAAGGTTGGGCACGCGAAGGGCTTGTGATGCCATGATGTCGCACCATCCCTTTTACGGCTTGATCCTGCGCTTTCCCACGTGCTACATTCACACAGAACTGAAGAAGAAACTTGGAAGGCGAGTTGGGAGCATCAGAGTAACGAGGAAGAAACCTGCCTTGCATGATTACGAGGCGTATAGAGGAGACCAAACCGTGTATGAACAGAGGCCGAAGCCTTTGTCTATACTTGCCCCAACGCGGGTTAATTCAGCTCGGGGGTACCATTGGCGATGACTGTTAATACACGGACAACTTGAACTCGCTCACATTTGACACGTTCACAATATGCATAGAAGGCTTTGATTACAACTCCTACTAGTCCTGAGGAGCCGGCGCCGCCTTACTCTCACCCTCGAGGGTTTTCTCCACATTTAATCCCAATTGTTTGCGCGCATCAAGAGACACCGTAAGCGTCTCGGACGAGTAACCAAGCTCTGTGAGACGATCAGGTATCTGGCCCAAAAAGGTGGAAAGGTCTTAGGACTGACTCAGCGATGGATATTCTAGAGGTATCTCTTCGAACTTCTCTACGAGAGCAGAGAGATCGAGAGGAAATGAAGGACCAATCCAAGCATTCCGGTTCACGTGGTCCCTGGACGTTCAAGTTTCACTTAGTAAGAAGGGAAACCATAAAAAAAACGACACCGTACTTCATCTACGGTGGGCACGGTCAAGTCAGTCATAATGAGTGAGGTGCGATTCAAAAAGGGGAACACACTTCTTCCTTAGTGAGAGGGTGTACCATTATGCTGATCTACTAGTCAATAACTTGAAATTCTGTTTTCCCTGATCTCTAGTCGTACCTTAGTTCTCCGCGGTTCATACACAGATACGAGAATAGGGATACAAATGACTCGGAAGGACACCACATCCCGATGGAACCTTTGTTGCAGACCGTGTGTCAAACGGCAGCCACATTCAAGATATGAAATCAAATCCATACCGACTGGATGAGGACCCATGGGCTCGAAAAACACCTTCCGCAATGGTACAGCCACGAAAGCGCCGTCCCGCCTCAGCCGTAGGACGGCATCACGAAGTTCCAATGCTGCTTGACGTTCCTTTTCGTTATTCTGGTGAAAATAAATGTCTGTGATGAAGAATTCATTTAGTAACTTATGGCTTTTTCGAATGTCAAAGACAGCATAACGTACGGAAGTGCCACTCCCTGAGGAAGGGGAAATAAACACAAGATCCGGTCAGTCTCGGTGCTTGCAGGCCTGCGGGAGAGTAATTACTTGATTTCGGATTGTAGTACGTCTTGCAAATCGACTTGTGGGCTCATTCCTTGAAGTAAGAGTTGGTGAACTCGATTGGATTGTCTTGGAGGGGAGGAGCAGCACTCAAGTACTGTAGCCTCAACTAGGAGCCCGAGTACTAGTAGTGGCGTTGGCAGGGAAGTTGGGCGTTATTTCACGCATTACGCAATTGAATGATGGGTCATGGGCGCAGTTTAGTGGTTCTCTGTTAGATAGCCCTTGTGCGGGGGTTGTGGGGCTCGGCTCGTGGACTTGCTCACTCCGCAAATCCACTACCCACTGAAACCTCACATTTTACAATAATGGGTTTTAATTTAGTTTTCGGGGCTAGTGTCAATGTGATGTTGTATAAGGTGCCGCATTGGGTTGTGTTGGGCTATTGGAGCATTGACATGGCTGAGTAATGGTGCGAATTCGAGGCGTTTAAGGTAGTCGTGAGTTGTGAGGGTGGCATGTTTGATAGCATTCGTAAACCATGTTTATATTGCATCAAGAAAGGTCCGTGGGTGTCTAGGTTGGGGGGGGGCGGGTGTGGAAAGTGTTCCTCCTTGCCCTGCGTGGAGGCATTGAACAAAACTGAGCGGCACAACTGAGTAGCCACTCTGATGACTAAGCAGTTTCTTTTGCTGCACCGTGACAGCGTGACAGGAAAAACCCGTAAGTGTAACACCCACTCTTTGGTTCCACAATCACGACTATTACCTGGCCCTTGACAGATCTTGGGACGTGGGTGCCATTAATGCTGCCTTTGAGCTGCTTAATCGCTTCTCAGTATAGCAAACGGAAGTAGACATCCAAGAAGAAAAACACAGCAGCGAAATACTTGAGAACGTAAATTAACGGGTATATGGGTCATCATTTTCGTACGGAATCCGTGCTGCGACGATAAAATATAAGCACACCGTCGTCCATCCGTCCATTGTCATGGCGCCCGAATAGTCTTGGTGCCACACCGCGCTGAGCGCCTCAATCTTATTCCTGGTCTTAATCCTGCGTCCCGCTGGTGAACCCACCCAACTCTTTCAGCATAAGACTGTGATCCTTTTCAAACTGTCATCGTTTCCCTCTTCCATGAGTCGTCCTCCCCGAGATAACCCGGGTCCCGCCCAATGCTAATGCTGTTGCGACACCACGCTTGTGAATGCCGTGGCGAGGCAACTTCTATCGTCATAAGAGAAGCAGACCGATCACAGGCTAGATCAAGACCCGCGAAATAAGGAGCGAATTTCCATCCGTTATCGCAGAAACCGAGACCTCAGGACCATTGAAGATGGAATTACCCGGTGAGTCATCTCTTCCTGACGTGCATCGCTGCTAATTTCCGCTACACATGGTAAAACCCTAGGAGAAAGTGGTGCGCCAGGGCGTGCAAATGCGCGAGCCGCAGCACGGACAAATCCGCGCTTAGATACCTATCTTAGCTTTCTGTATGTGAAATTAACGTCATCGATGCGGTTGCTGAGAGTTCAGAAAAAGTAGTGTGGCTTGGCTAGCGGCTGCGAGAGTGAATCATCGTACAAGAAAGGGAATGATGGGAGGAGATGTGAGGAAACTGAGGATGGGGATAGTCGAGGAGGTGAGCGACGCGTTGTGGACAGAGGTTCCAGACACGAGGCTAAGCGGCGGTAGGACGAGAAAAACGCACACGAAGAAAAGAGAAAAGAAGAACACACGGTGATGATATTATCCTCGACGAGGATCCTGCTTAAATACATCTGAGTCCCTACTAGATAATCGAGTCCGGTGGTAAGAAAAGAGCGGTGTCATCAAGGAGTATACGCGTCATCGTTGTGCCGGACGTACAGGAAAAATGTAAGAAAAATGTCAGTAAAAATGAAGAAAAGACACTAAGGATTGTATTGAGGCGTACTGGTGCGGCGCGGCTGCAGCTAAGCGTCGTTGAACGTCGTTGCCTAAAGTACGAAGAAAAGGCGAGAGAAAGTAGAGAAAGGAAAGGCGAGAAGGAGTGTGATTCGTTCGCAGCTGTCTTGCGCCGGTGGCCGAGAGGGAGGCGAGAGAGGCAGTGAAGAATGAAGAGGGAACGAAGGTACATGACCTGTCGATCGCATGGTTGACGGACGCGCGGGGAGGTTAACAGGATAACATTTCGCTCAGCGCACATCGCGCTATTTAGCTACTTACAGGCTATTGTACTACTGGCTCCAGGCAATGTAGCAATGTCTGTAAGTAAAGTGAGACACGTCGGTAGGTGCCGTGTAAGGGGCCTGTGCACTGAAGGGATCGCGCGTTCATTAAGAAGGGACGTGCGTGAGTCAATCGTATTGTAGAGTATCGTACTGAGAAAGGGACAACAAGGGGACAATGGGGAATAGGAAAAAGAAGAAGGGTAAGGCACATAAATAGGGGTGGTATAGTAGGTAGGCGCGAAGCCGAGGCTCCAAAAATTGGCTTTAGGACCGTTTCCAGACAGGGACCCGGCGGAGGCAGCGATGCGTCGGGTGTGCGGGTACACGAGTCTCCGCGAGGCAGGAATTGCCAATACAAACCGTTGGCCGAACTCAATTAGGAGTGCGGGTAGAATGCCCCGTGAAGGCCTGAGGTGTCTCAATTTCGTTGGCTGTTGTTTGGTCAGATGGTGGTCCTGTGCTGATGCCTCCTTCCCCAGCCTGTAGTAGAACCGTGCTACTGCCTGTGCTAGTTTGATGTGGCCCGCCATCAGGCGACACTAGGTCGGCGGCAGGGACAGGGGGATCACTGAGTTGGGAGAAAAGTGGAGGATCACCAGATTGCCGGGGTAAAGGGGATGAGAGGGGATCGCTAGGTCGGGGAGTGATATCGGGAGCAGGGCCGTGAGCGGCTGAGTGTTGGAGATGACTGGCGATGGTGCATAATGGATATGAGGAGGAATGGCGAAAAATTGGGTCAAAAACTTGGGTCGAAGAGGAAAAGGCAGTTGGGGCAGCATCGGTGCCTCGATGCAAATCGATGTAGTGAGAATGAGACCATTGGAGAATTCGGACCGGACGGGAGTTGTACCTTTGCTGTCTTGCTACCAGGACAACTTCGATCCAGAGCATACAAAAATCGTGTTGTAGCCTGGGAAGAGTATTGCGAATATCAAGTTCGGAAAATGACTTTAGAGCGTCCCAATAATAGAAACGGGAACGGATGGACTGGCGAATAAGGTGGATCGAGATAGCAAGTGACACGCTGTCAATGCCATGGGCAATATTGTCACGAAGGTCACCCTCCGATAAGCCAAACGCGTCAGAAGCAATCTGAATCCAACGATCATCGCACTCCGGTTGCCTTGCAAGGATACAAGCAACCACGCATTGCGCATATAGCGCAGTATGTATATGGTCGCTAGTGCACCAACGAATCAAATGCTGTATGTCCTCGTCCGTAACGATTAGAGTCACCCGACCCCAACCCCGGACGAAAATGTCGTAAGGAATTGATGAATGACTTGAAGCATGTGAACTAAGCACGCTCAATGCATTCATGCTGATGTCAATTCGTCGATGGGAGTTGACCGAATTGGATGACAAAGCACGCCCCAATAATCCATTCAATGCATTCCAATACCTGTTCAGGAGATATCTGGGAAATCTTTGGTATTTTACCAGTTCCGAATTGAAGAAGCCAGGAATAGCCTCGAAGAACTTCTCCAGTGTGTCATCGTCGCCCAGAGCTCTTATTGACCAGCGCAAGATGCGGAGGTCGATTGAGCCTGATCGTCCCAATACTATTCCCTCGGCCCTTTTCTCCAGACCACCGATCATCATGCTGAAACGCCTAGAAAACCTGCGCAGATAGAATCTGCGGGTCCTAGGACTAAGTACGCCGCCATAGAAGAAAATGTAACAAATAAATGGCAGCGTAAGAATGACTAATACCGCGTTGCCAAGCCGGTACACTGGATTAGACAGCGGTGTAAATATTGGGCTGTCGACTACAAAAATTGGTATCAGTGTGACGAATCCATACAACGCTGAAAAAAGCACGATTGCCCAATCCACAGATTTGAAGACTGCGTGGTTGAGATTGGATAGATAAACATGAAGTCCAGCAAAGAAGAGGAACAGAGAGATGTGTAGCAGCATCGGCAATCCCTCGATTACCAAGGAAGTATTACGGACTCCTATGTAATAATATGCACGCATTCGTGCTCGCATCTCGGGACTGCACCGTCCACTGGCAGGTTGAGTGACCCTGATATATCGACGTGCCAATTGCTGTAATGATGTTGCCGATATAGCACAAATAAGACCAAGCACAAGGCTCCAAACCCACAGCAAATTCACCGTCTCAAGGTAGAGTGCCGGGGTATCCTGACTGTTTGGCTTCAGGTCCGGGAGAGTCACAGCAAGAAGCACAGCGACTGCGGCCGAGAATAAACCGGTCTATGGAGTTCTAGTTCATACCAAAGGGACATATAGACACTGACAGGAAGACTCACAAAAATGAGGATCCCTTCTGCATCTTTTTGCCATTTCTTGACCATCTTGTTGTCTTCGTCCTCTGCAGCCTTGGAGTATATGGAGAAGAACGGCATAGAGCTGTCACCAAAGTTGAATTCTTCTTCAAGTTGCTCATTGAAATCTGGCGTAAATCGAGGCTCATCTACTATATGTTCAGGTGCGTTGATTCCGGTAAGGATAGTGCCAAGAAGTGGATGATTTACCTCTTCCGTTCCTCCCTTCGAGGTCTGAGTCGTCTTGTTGACTTGTGGCTTGAGGCATTGAAAGGTATAGAATTGAGGGTAGAGTTCGTAAGCCTCCGGTACTTATTATAGTAACATAATAGAGCACAATAAAGCTAAATAAAGCTACTAACATCAAATGCTATCTGACCTGGGCTTCTGTATTCCCACAAGTTGTCTTCCATGGCTTCCAGCGATCACTATTGTTCCGTCACCGCTGTGAAATTTTGAGAGGGCAATATTCAAGTTTGAAGGCGTACTACAACCTTGGTGACAGTCCGACAAGTTGTTTTCACGGAATTGGCTACAAGCTTATGTTGTGTATGGCTAACAGTCAGGTTTGACATTGGCCGCTGGCAGTCCGCTGGCGCGTTCGAATAACTGTTGATGACCCTCTTCGCCACGGCTGAGCTCCTCGACGGGCATTGACACCTCAACTGAATAATGCGTGCAATCCCCGTATGTTTCCTGTCGACACTCGGACTCTCGTGGTGTTTGTCGTATCACTCCATTCAGACGCAAGAGCCAGCGGAGCTTCCAACCACTACCCGACCGGCGCTCGACCATGATGACGCACAAAACCTCCGTCCTCTATTCTACCCTGGCACTCACCCGAACTCTCTACTCTCAGTCTTTGACAATTCGGTATCCGGAACCACTTCGTTCGTCGAACCCGCGAGCGATGCAGACAATTCCTCGATTTCCGCCTGGGCTTCACCGAAACTCTTCACCAATCTTTCCGCTTTCAACATCACCCACTTCGCCTCTGGGAGGGATAATCTAGAGGTCGTCGTGGGCATTACCCCTGGCGTGGAAGACATCGTTCATACGGATGACGCGTCCTCTTGGGAGCTGTGGACAAATGCCTCCGCAATGCTTCAGCTCTTTTACCCAAAGGATTCGGTCAACCCCGCGAGATGGCCACAAGGTGGCTCCGAGTTCTATGCAAAGCCGCTTGATATTGGCAGAGCAAACAATGTTACTCTGGAATATAGAGTCTTTTTTCCGGGTGACTTTGATTGGGTTAGGGGCGGCAAACTACCAGGACTCTACGGCGGTCATACTCGTTGTTCTGGTGGGGACCCTGCGCTCGACTGCTTTAGTACACGCATGATGTGGCGTGCCGGTGGTGCCGGCGAGCTCTATCTCGTAAGGCCAGGCCATTCCCTTCCTGCGCGAGTGCTCACAAGTCTCTGTCCTAGTACGCGCCAAAAGATCGGCAGACCATCTCCTTGTGTAGGACACCCCCTCTGTCGGTCTGTGATCATACCTATGGGCTCTCCATTGCCCGAGGATCTTTCGCATTCTCGAAGGGAGCGTGGACACATATCAGCCAGACGGTTGTACTCAATACGCCCGGAAAGCAGGACGGAGGCTTCGTCCTCATCATCAATGGCAAAGCTGCGATAAACCGCACAGACGTGTTCTATCGCGACGAACCTCGGGAACGTGATCCCAGCTCCGTCCCATTGTGTGATTCGAACTCGCAGGCCGATGACGGTTTGCTGGGACCTTTGTTGGGTGAGCTAATCGGACCAGATCTTGGGTCGAAGCCGGATGGGACCGAAGTGTTTTCCCCTCGTGCCCCGCTAGATTCCTCGACTAGTTTTGCCGCCACAGTCCCGTATGACACGTCGGATACGAATGCCCAAGGCGATTCTCCAGTTAAGCCAGAGCCCCTGGAACTTAATGACCACCTATGTGTTAGTTCAGCTGAAGGTACATCCCAAGGGACGGACGAACCCATTGGTTTTCAGGGCGTATTCTTTAGGCACGTACCTTCAGAATTACTGCTAGATCAAACCGTGACACTTTATTTTGGTCCTCAGTACTTTCTTTGGAGGGCATCACATGAAGTTTGCCACGCCGAAAGACCAATTTGTCTGGTTCAAGGATTTTGCACTTCATATTAATGATCCGTAAAGATAGTTTATGTATCCGAGTCATGGTACCAGGTTTGTCGGAGTACCTTCTCGTCTGCTTAGTAGTCTGCGCAGTCAAGCAACTTCTACTTATGACGTGTATTTCATGGACAAACTGTCTACATTCTTCGTGGCCCTTCGCTTCCTTTTCACGGAAGCGCGTCGCCTTCTCTTGCAATTTCCCCGATAAGTGCTCGCGAATGGTGAGTTTCATGTTGTGGAGGGAAAGATGAAAATCGCGCGGCAGCGTGCTCAAGCGAGCATATCGCCTTCCCATGAAACGAAAAGTACAATAGAGTTTCGTACAAAGAATCGGCATGCCCTGAAACGCGTAAGATGAATATATGAGAAGTCTAGAAAGATGAACAACGACAGATTACAGTGTGATTACCGGGCTCCATCCCTGGCTAACTGCTTTCTTCTTCGTAAAGGGTCAAGGCATCAATTCAACCCCATTGCAGCGCCAAAATGCAAAGAAAAGCCGACATGGCGGAGTAGTTGTGAAGAGGTCAGATACGGACTCTGTGAATTGTGAGTGGCTCAGACTCGGAAGCTCGAAGTTGTCCGTCGTTCACGGTGCGTGTGG
>WNFQ01008881.1_pt1 | contig 12374 bp, 17 predicted proteins | sample 5400171 | NCBI WGS metagenome assembly WNFQ01 (sample SAMN13153356, study PRJNA577476) | soil metagenome | isolation source: 20 cm soil under Madrone tree | place: USA:California | collected 2016-06-14
TCCCAGATGTACGCCGTCTTCTCGTGTCTTCAACCGTCTCATTCATGCTCAATCATGCCAGTTTGCAGCCTTTGTAAACCTGTAAACCCGCGGATGATCAGTGTGAAATCGGCGTCCGAAAGAATGTAATTCTTTCATGTAAACCCTGTGCTGGTTCGCAGGCATTTCACCGTCAGTTCGTGAAGGTGCCTCCATTAAGTCGCTGAAAGTAAAGCCGTGTGAAAATGAAATTGACCCCCTGGTGGGTTAACAGGGTTCGCATTTTTTGGGCCTTGACTCGATTGTAGATTGAAAAGAGATGGTCGGGGAGAGAGGATTTGAACCTCCGACCCCCTGGTCCCGAAAAAGGGATTCGGGAGTCGTGCTGAACGTTTTCAATCTCTTAAGAGTGATGCTTCAACCATCTCATTCCTGCTTGATCACCTCATTCTGGGCCAAATGTAAGTCCTCGAATGGTAGTCCCAAGCCAGGGGTTCAATCGAGAACGGCCGATCTTAAAGCTGCTGGGACGGCCCTGCATGCAAATCGGTCTAAAGGAACCTTTGGAGCACGAAAGATATAGAATTTTTTTGATGTGGCGTTGAGTTTATGAACATCACGATCATTCTTGCCACTGATTGGGCTGGTCACTTTTTTGGTGTGCGCCATACTTGGGACCAGCGGCGTTCAAGTTGAGAGAGCTCGGTCTCTCCAAATGGGCAGCTCGTCTGACGTTTTACTTATTGCGACTGTACATCGGCCCGGCGGTGTTGCTTACCCGTGGCTCGGCCAATTGGTACGTGGCGGGACCGCTGCTCGGAGCCGCGCTTGGCGCTTTGGAGTACGGTGCCGGGATGCCCGGCTCCGAGAAGTGGTCAACTTAGGCTCCGGCATTCTCCAAGGATTGCGCTGACGTACACGGCACACGGCCTCAACCATCGTTTAGCGCAACCAGTGAGTGCTCACTAGGGGCGGAGATCGGGGAGAGTGTATCTCTATCGACTATGCGGTTCTGGAACCGCCATGCCCCACCAGCAAATATGATCCAGACTTTGGAAATGAAGTCAGGTACCCTGTGTCCATATGGCTGTCGCGTGTCACGTGGTAGCCCTCGAAGGCCGCGCGAAAGAGTGGTTCAGCCCGCCCTTGCCAGTGCGGTACCCGAGGGCGGCGTGGATCGCTTACATCGCTCGGAGTTTACAATTTAAGAAGGAAGCTCCAGCAACAGCAACGGTCCAGAGTGGCCTTCGACAAAAGCTCCGCCGAACCGCTGCTTTTCCTACTGGCAGCGGAGAATCGCGTGCCACCTGACGCTTGCGCTGACGGCGCTGGCGTGCAGTGGGTTATTCTGGCATCTGTTTTCGGCCCGCCGCGACCTGATTTCGCACCTCAGTATCGCCACCGCATATCCGGCGCTCTTCCTCACAGCGGCGGCCTTGTTTCTTGGCCCCTGGAATGTACTACGCCTCCGCGCCAACCCGGTGAGCTTCGATCTGCGCCGCGATGTAGGCATCTGGGCCGGCGCCATGGCCCTTCTGCACACCGCCATAGGGCTAAACGTGCATCTGCGCGGGCGGCCATGGCTCTACTTCGTAGATCAGGATCACCATGTCAGACACGATCTGTTCGGGTTCGGCAACGATACGGGCCTGATCGCGGCCCTACTGTTTCTGTTGCTGCTGGCAATCTCCAACGACCTGTCGCTGCGGCGGTTGGGTACACAAAAATGGAAATCGCTGCAGCGCTGGACGTATGCCGCCGTGGTGCTCACGATTCTTCACACGGTTGCTTACCAGCATATCGAAAAACGGCAAGCGGCATACGGGGCAATGCTGTGGTGCATGACAGTCGCACTGGCTTGCTTCCAGATCAGCGGATGGTGGATCACGAAGCGGAGATATTCCTGACCCGTTTGGAATTCGATCACATCTGTTAGAGCGCTCGCTCTACGGCTGAACTGGGTCATGGTTGGTCGATCCCGGAGGGGCTCTGGCGGCACGGGCGTTCGGCATCAACTCCAATGGCAGTGTTGTGGGGAGACTACCGCGACGCCGTTGCCACGCGGCGTGCACCACCGCATGCGTGCACGGTTTCCTTTTGCAAAGGGCCGAGGACTGAACGCGAACAGTCACGATTAGTCGCAGCGACCCAGAGCGCTTGCGACGCCTGTCTCGGAGCTGGGTGAAATCCTCCGGATGGCTCTGGGCTTGGTCCGCAAGGAACTGCAGCTCGAGACGCCGGCAAGCGCAATCCTTGACTCGCGGACCGGTTTTTTGAGAACCAACTTCTGTTTTGTAATGTCAGAGCGCCGAACCGTTCAATTGAGGTCCTGCTCTCGGGCTTAGACGGCTGCGGCCTGAAGGTACAGCGCTCAACGCGTATGACACTGTGCTGCCATCAGCGCTGTTGTGATCGCAGAGTCACGGCGCCCAAGAAAAAGTGGCCCACGACTTCGGGAACGGAGCCACAGGAGGTGGAACAATGCTAAGGATCAAGAGGCTACGCAACCGTTTACCATTGTCGATCGCGTGTCTAAGTACAATGATTAGGCACAAACCGTGATGAGGGCTGGGCTCACTTCATACATCTCTACGCAAGAGTTGTTGAGGACTGTCCGCTGGTGATGACGACGAAGAACCGCTCTGCCAGCATCGCTAGCGTAACTCTGCGTGTGGAGTCTGCAACACATCCACCGGATGACGATGTGTGGTTCAGAGTTACTTGGAGCGTCTTGGATAAGAACGGGAAATCGGGCAGCATTCGGGTACTGCATTCATTATCTCCAAATCCACGCCCTGTGTTCTTACAGGCAGGGCAGGAAGAGCAGTGACCATGCGAACCGAAGACGATCTGTTCAGGCCGGCCTGGAGGAAGCCCCTCGGACGGACAAAACACGACTTCCTGCTTCTCAGACATGGAAGCGGTGGCAGCCGAAAGCATTTGGACGAAGTGGTCAAGGATATTTTGAATGAGAGGGTTTCATTTTGAGGACAGGGTGATGGCTAGAAACCGGGGGCGGCAAAACCTCGCCTCACAACGTGAAGGCGGTCTCTCGCTCTCATCGCCATATTCGCTTGGACAATTGTCCGGCACCAATTCAAACCCGCCGAGGGCTTGGCCGACCGTCCTTCTCTTCCGCCGACTGCATCTCAGTCCAAAGGAGGATACACTGATGTCGATCTCAGCGCGGCTGTGAACCAGTTGTTTTCTTCAGTTAGCCCCTCACTCCCTGAAAATAAGTATCTCCCTGAATTCGCCACGGAAAGGATCCTATGGATCACCACCCAGCGGCACGCGGGCAAGCTATCCATTATCCTCCTCAAAAACACCGACAACACGAACGTATACTTTGAGGACCTAATGGCCTCCGGGATTGTCGAAGGGAAACCGATGATTGTGATAGCCGGGCCGAGGTTCTTGGATCTTCTGGTAGAAGGTGGACGGACGTCACCGCCCTTCACTCAGCGACAACGAAACAACTTCGCCCTTGGTCTCGTTCACGAAACGGTTCCATTTGGAGAAGGATAACACCGCCAATCCCGCAATTCTTCAAGAGCGCCTTGCTGAAGAACTTCGGGCTTGGCGAAAAGTAGATCTGAATGTCGTGAGGGAATTACGACGAGTGAATCAACCGATGAACCCCAGACTGGTCGAGGCCGACGATGCCCTTCGTTCGTGTGGCGATAAAGCACAGTGTGAATCATTACAGGAGATATTGTTTCCAACGGAAAGAACGAGATAAAAAAGTTGCCCTCATATCTTCGGATGGAAGCGAAACCCATGACATACTACGGCTCTATTCAGAAAGACTCATTCACAAAGCGAATCTGGCGGATTCGCATTTTGGTGGCCCAGCGATGAAACAAACTGGGCTGGCCCTTTGTTTTCATTGCACATAAATTTTATTTATTGCTCTCATAGATTTCTCTTCTCAAAATTTCTCTAATCGCAGCAAGAAAAACAATCAATTGGACAATCCCTTCCGTACGCAATACTTTTGCACGCGATACTTTTGCAATCGTTGCTCGTAAAAAGTCTTGAGTGCGTTCCGTCAGAAAACTTTGAATCGGTGTCACTCTGAGTTCGCGCGGATTCACGCTGACGCGCTACAGAAGGTTGCTAAACGACCAAGCTTTCGAAAAGGAGATTAAACTTTGCGCATACGATTGATGTGTTTCATTACTCTCTTTTTTGTAGTGCTGGCGGCGCTTCCGTCTTTTGGACAGAATGCTCCTTCGGACTCTCAGGGTGCGTCGAGTTCCAATCCCACGGATAGCACTGCTGCCCAGACCAAGCCCGCCGACCCTCAACCTCTGCCCATGCCCTCGATGTCAGGGCCGTTACAAACCGCGGTACCTCATGAGGTTGAGGGCGGAAAACTAGCGGTTACAGGCATTTTGAGCGGCATAGGCTGGACTGAGGGAAATCATGTTCCAGGCGACGCGTCGACACACTGGGATGTTAGTAATGCTCAGATCTTTGTCCAAAAGACCACCGGATGGTGGCAATTTTATCTGCAGGGCGGTGCCTACAACTTGCCAGCTATCGGAGTACCGTTCCTCTCGACCGCAGACACGGTGAAAAACATTTACGGACCCTTTCCGCAAGGTTATCTAAAGCTTGTTAAAGGGAATTTCAACGTAGAGGTAGGCGCGTTACCAACACTGATCGGGGCCGAGTATACGTTCAGCTTCGAAAACATGAACGTCGAGCGTGGTCTCCTCTGGAATCAGGAAAACGCAGTCAACCGGGGTATACAACTCAATTGGACCCACAAGAAGCTCAGCACATCGTTTAGCTGGAATGATGGCTTTTACTCCAACCGCTATACGTGGCTGGGGGGGGCCTTGGCTTACGCTTTCAATTCCTCGAATACCTTTGCCTTTGTGGCCGCCGGGAATGCAGGTGCGTACGCGAAGAATACGCTGGTGACACCTCTATATCTAAACAATGAGCAGATCTATAACCTGATCTATACCTATAGCCACGGGCGTTGGGTAGTCCAGCCATACTTTCAGTACACCGACGTGCCCACGAACCCGAAGATCGGAATACTCCAGGGAGCGGGCACCAAGGGAGGGGCGCTCTTGCTCACTTACAATTTCACGCGTGGATTTTCACTGGCAGCCCGGCCTGAATACATTTCGACCACGGGAAGCGTCAACAACAGTGCTATCAACTTACTGTATGGTCCGGGCAGCGGTGCCTTTGGGTTCACAGTTACCCCCACCTATCGGAAGGATGCGTTTTTCCTTCGCGGAGACTTCGCGATTGTTCACGCTACCAACTCCACGCCGGGTTCCGTTTTCGGTCCCGCCGGTCTGAACGTTAACCAACCGCGCGGTGTTCTTGAAGCAGGTTTCATGTTTTGATGACTCTATTACTGATGCACGTGGAAAGGAGAGATGGGTTTCTTCCGACTTGTACCCGCTGACGCCGAGATTTTGTATCCCGAGAGAAGAACTGCGGAAGGGTCTGAAAATGAGAGACCGTCTGCACGACTAACCTAAACATGCAACAAACGGAAACCACACCAGCTTCAAACACTTTGGACTGATCTGGACGGCTGACATTGTGAAGCGGGCGCGGCTTTGTTTCCAGGGGACGCCGTCGAAGGCGCAAGGGGCTTGCGCCAGGGTCAAAATGGACTGAAAAAGCGACACTCATTGCCACACGGATTCGGCAACTTGGAGTTGGGCGCGTTCTCTACGGCTCCGACGGTGCCGGAGGCGGTAAGCTCCCGCCTCACGATGCCTGGGCCGCGTTTCTTCGGCTTCCCCAAAACCGCAGTCGAAGGTCCTCGGGTGAATCTGATCCTCGACCAGGGTCTAAAAGTCGCAGATCACGGCGGCGAAAGCGGATCGGCCACCTTCCTGTTGAGATGCGAAGAGTCATCGAAACGCCGCTACCAATAGTGGCAATTTCCAGATGCGCGAAGGGAAAGGCTTCTCCTTCAATGCTCTCGGGTTTTGGCCGGCCGAGCAATCGTTTGCACGGTCAATGTTCGTCCTTCCACATGCCCGGTGACTACCGCTTTATCCTCCATGTACTCCAAGAGTTGATCTTTGTCGCCTTGGAGCCTGTAAATGGTGTTTCCGAGTACGAGCACGATATCGTCACCGTCACCGACGGAATGGAGGGCCCATGTCCATCTCGTATATCCCTTGTGTAACGGCGGGTATCCCTGGCACCGCGAACAACTCACTGTTCCAATGAAAGTAACACTATTGTTTGACGGCGCTTCTGAAGCCGCGTGAACTTGAACCGGTAAAAGAAATGCTGTAACGCTTGCGATATATAAACCGGCGACAACTACTACCTTACTCATACAGCCTCCCTTGGGTCTCTTGCTTTGGTACTGAACATACGAACCTCCTAAAGCGGTGACAGTCATGGCTCGCCGCTGGCCGACGAACCTTACTGATCAAAACTTAACCAGTATGGATAGATCGATCCGGTTCTCTATGTTGCGAAGATCCGGGGCGAAACCCTGGACCAGAGATCCCGGTGCACCGGTATTGCCGCCGGGTGGGGTTATGCCGCCGGGACCTGAAAAATATGGAACATTCGCAGCTCGATGATCGAACTCCCAGCGGAATGTAATGTACTGACTGGGCATGTAATCAAAGGTCCCCGAAACATCCCACGCCTTAAACGGGTCCCCGGGGTTCTCCGTGAAATATGGGGTTCCCGATGCCGCTGTTGCGCCATTGATGGGCGGCAACAGTACCAGATAGCGTCCGGGATTGTTAATCTTCCCGCCCCCCAGAGTCAGGCCATAGAGGTCTTTGTGGAACCAGAAGCGGTTGTAGAACATATACCCCAGGAAACTCTGCTTCCGATCAGTTCCATGATTGCCAAGGCAACTCACTCCTCCTCCGGTTTCGCATCCCGCATCACCGGTCAACGAGAATGCCATCCTATCGAGAAACCTTTCCGGCTTGTCGTAGTACTTCATCTCAATACTGTCGTCGGTATGCAGGCGCGTACGATTCGGATTTCCTAGCGCATCAGCGCCAACTCCGTAATTGTTAGAAATAATTGAAATCGATCCATTGGGCCGCCAATTGATCTGTCCTCCTACTCCCGGCCGGTTGTTGAACCGGCCATAGGACTGCCATCCGTTGATGAACCACGGCTCAATCTTCAGTTTCGCTGTGGGGAAGATCTGCACCCGCACCCCATTGAAGAACCACGGTGTGTTGGAGGAAACGTAGGACGGTTGGTAAGCCCAGTTGTCGAAGTTGTAGTAGCTGAAGAGGCCGATGTACGACATGAAAATTCCGGCGTCGACGTTGATCCCATGCAATGCGTTGAAGTGGTATCCGCCGTATGCTTCGGACAGATAGCGATAGGCGTTGTCCAGGTTCCATTGGCCACGCGCCGGGCTGGCGTCATTTCGCGGGGTCGTCTGTGAGTAGAGGCCGAACTGTGTCATCAGCCTGGCGCGGACGTTCTCATAGTGGAAATCGCCGCCGACGCCAAGCTGGGTGACGTGGACTTCGTCCGATCGAAAGACTTCGCTGGATCCGCCAATGGTGTCGTCTTTGGGATGATTGAAATCGTAGACATAGTCCACGTCCGCTCTGATTTCCGGAGTGAAGAATTTGCTGTCGAAGGCGGGTTGTTTTGTGCGTGGGTTGCCGTTCAGCCAGGTCCAGTCAGCGAATGCGAATGGCTCCGCCTTCGCCGGTTTGACCGTAGCAGCTTCGGACGATTGCCCGGCGACGGGTAAAAGGGGCGCAGGGCTCGTGACGTTCTGGGTCGTTCCGCTCTGCGACCTTGATTCCGTCGTGCCGGTTATCGCCGCGCCGCCCGACTGTTTCAGTTGTGTCTCTAACTCCTCGATCCGTGCCCGCATCCTTTCAAGTTCTTGAAGAACCTCGGCGTTCACCCGATTGGTGGATGAGGCATTGGGCCCTGGACTGCCAGATGAATCCGAGACTGAGTTCTCTCTCTGCCCTGTGGTTTGGGAAAATGCACTTGGTTGGACGCCGCTAGACCAGGCAGCGGGTAAAACGATCCAACTCAACGCTGTCACAATTCTCATTCGTCTGGTTATCACCTTATTCTTTTCCTTTGCAAGTCATTGCGAAGCGCATTGGACTCGTATGTACGATCGATCGAAGACATTCTGAACTCGCTGTCTCAACACTTACATTCGATGACGCAAACCGTAAAATGCGCATAAGGAGTGCATAAAAAGTCCGTAAATATCTTCATTTGGAAGTATTTCCTTATGGCGGACTCGTCCGACCGGGCCCTGATCCCGCAGGCGCGGGTCCACCCGTCTGTATAAAGGCCGGAATACGCTACAGAGCGACCGTCCGCAAGAATGCCGGTCCGCTGTCCAGGGCAGAGGCCTTGGAGACCGAAGTAGCCGCGGTCGAGCGGCGCGGTCCGAGTTGCGGTAGTGCATTTCGACGTACACACGCGCGTCGATGCCCTCCTTCTCGGCCCGCGATAAGCGGGTGAAGGCCAGGGTCTTCTGCAGCGCGTTCGGGTTAGTGGTGGTCATTTTAAAATCGCAGACGATACTCGACGGGCGCATACTAGAGACGGTAGAGCTAAGGAGTGCGGTCGTGAAAGTACTTCTGGTGGAAGATAGCAAGTTCCTCAGAGTCTCGACTGAGCGGGCGTTGAAAACTGCCGGGTATGAGGTGATCTCCTCCGGCGACGGAGAACAGGCTTTGGGCCTGGCCCGCGAGCATGCGCCCGCCTTGATTCTGCTGGACATTATGCTTCCCAAGATGAGCGGGCCGGATGTACTGAAGGCTTTGAAAGAAGACCTGGCGACAGCGGCGATTCCAGTGATGATGTTGACTGGTCTCTCGCAGAAAAATGCAAAGCAGCTAGAGAAAGACGGTGCCAGCGGCTTCTTCGAGAAGTCCGATTCTATGCTGGGGAAAGGCCCTGACTCGCTGGTCGCCGCGGTCAATCGAATGCTGAAAAGATGAAGGGAACATGGCAAAGTGCGAGACCTGGAACGATCGATTCCTGTGCCCTGCCGCCGATGGCGGAAAGATACTGGGAGAACCGCTGATGAGCAGTGGTTTCGTTGGGATCGAGTTCCAAAGCCTTGCGGTACTCGGCCTCGGCGCCGGTAAAATCTCAATTTTGTTCCGACTTACAGGTCCCCAGTCCGCATTCGGGGGGCTAGCGTGGCGCGCGCGGACACCACACGAGATGGCTGGGTTCTCTCGGAAATGGTCGACCGTTTTCGGTACAACTTCGGTACACTTGAACGAGACAAGATTGGCTTGTTGATCCCTAAGGAAACTCTGAATAAGCCTCGTTGTTTGGGGCAGTAGCTGTTTAGCCGTGCGATGCAAGCGCGCGGATTCGGTTGTTCCCCGGTAGCTGGCCGGCTTCGGGCGGCTCGCGTGTGATCAGCAACCTTCGGCCCCGGCTAAGCCGGTGCTAGAAGCAACAGTTTTTTCCTCGCCAAATACAGATTTACAAGCGCGCACACCGCGAACAGTTGATTGGCGTTTTTCTTCAGTCCTCGATAGCGTAGCTTCACAAATCCGAACTTCAGCTTCATCACCCCAAACACGTGTTCCACCTTGGAACGTACCGTCGACTTGGTTCGATTCTTCTCCCGCTCCACTTCGTTCAATGCGATCCTGGTAGCGGTAGCGCCGATGGGTAAGTCTTTGGGCCTGAGGCTGCGCACGCCGGATCACCTCGGTCTGTCCGCGATAAGCCTGATCGCCCCACACGCGCGTTTCTTCGCCGTGTAACAGATCCGGCAGCACCGCCGAGTCGGCTACGTTGGCCGCAGTCGCCACCGCCGTGTGGATGATCTTCGTCTTACTGTCCCCGGCTCGCGAACAGATGTCTCCGGCGAACAGAGTAACCGGAGAGAACCTTCAGGCTCGAAGCGTGCAGAGGGACCAGTCGAGATTTTCGAAACTTGGCCTCGCGGATCGTGAACACGCCTTCCGACCAGTCGATGTCTGCCGACCGTAGATTGAGTGCCTCCCTGATACGTAGGCCTGTGACGGCCAGAAGACCGTGCAGGCAGTGGTACGTCCAGGGCTGCAGGGTTTGAGCGGCTGACATGTTCTTAGCTGTTTCCAGTAGTTGATAAATCTGTTCATCGGAATAGAGGTAGGGTTTTGCGCGGCTGGGGCGATACGGTAGCAGACCGTCAGGCGTGATCTCAGTTGTTGCGTCGCATGCGCCCCAGTAACGCGCAAATCCGCGGACAACGCCTAGCTTAGCTAAGTTTCCTATGATCCTGCTGGCTCACAACGGATCATGAAAATGCGCCGACGCGGAATCAATCACTTACGGCTAAGCCGGGCAGCCCACTCTGCCGGCTGTATGTGCTTGGGTTGTGTTGCCCACAGCAAAGCAAGCCGAGAGGTGATCTGTGACGTACTCTCCTGTTCGCGAAACGACGCGAACTCTTGTAGAAAGCGTTGGTGTTTCTTCAGTTTGACTCCCAAACCACGCCGCAAGGCAAGATAGTCTCCGACGGCTTCGCGCACGGTCTTCATTGCGCACCTCCCGTCCAGGGAAAGGCTAAAGTGCGCAATGCGGTCAAGCGCAGGTAGAAGTCATAGGTCTCCTGCGAAGCAGTGATCATGTTGTTCGCTTCGAAGCTGGCGGTCGGGAAGGGTTGTCCTTCCACCCGGTAGGGGGCATTCGGATAGCTCGGCGGCGCCGTGGGCAAGTTCGCCCCATCGTAGGCGCGCCGGTACAGCCCGTCCTGGAATCCCGTGATCTGATCGACAAACTTGCCGGTATGCGCGTCGATGAACACATACTCCCGCACATTCGCCTTGTTATCGACCACGACCTCGTGCTCCTTCGTCAACTCCTCAATGCGGCCCTGGGCATCACCCCCGGCGAGAATTAATTCCTGCTTTGCGTTGTCGACCTCATCCTGATCAAGCTCTACCTGGACTTTCGCCTGCTGCAGTTGATTGTCCAGACTGTCCGCTCTCGCTCCTGTCGCCTTTGCCAACGCAGAGGTAAGTTGCGCGACCCGTGAGTTGTCACGGTCAAGGGAGTTCTCTGCGTCCTGCAACCTGATTTGAGCCTCTTTTGCTTCGGGCACTCAAGGCAGCCGGGTGCTCTTGCGCCTCGCGCACTCCTACCGCAAAAGCCAGGTCCATCTCGCGATCGCCGAGGCGCAATGCTTCCTGTGCTAACGGCAATTCTTCTGCGCTGGTAAGTGGTAGTAACTTTTGTTTCTGTTTAGTACAAAACCACAATGTTAGCTGAGGCGTTCGTCAGAGCGCTTTCGGAGAAGGCGACGGCTTCTGAGTAAAGTCGAAGCAATCCGTCATCCCGTTTGCGGATTTGTCTCGGTCCGTCAAGGATTGCAGGCCGAATGTATTCTGACAAAACTTAACCAGGCTGACGTGCGAGTTAAGCTGATGCGAAATGTGCCCGCGCTTAGCATAGGGACTGAGAACTAGACAAGGCACTCGCGAGTCGTAGCGAAAAGGTTGTCCGTTGAACTCCGGAAAGGTGTCGGCAGGCCGTTGAGCATGAGTGCTGTCCCACTTCTCCACTACCGGGGGCTCCACGTGATCAAACCATCCTCCCCAATCATCCCAAGTGATGAAAATGGCGACTTCGTTCCAAAGTCCTCCTTTGACCAGTGCATCAACCTGCTCAGTCGTCCATTTCATTCCGTCAGTTACGTTCTGAGTTGGATGTTCAGACAGATCAGGTCGTCCGTCACCGTACACCCACGATACTGCCGGTAATTTTCCCGCCACGGCATGTTGTGCGAACAGATCCCGTGTGTGATTGTGGGGGTGTGCGGCAAGCTCTGAGATGTAATGGAACGCATATCCGCCATAATTAGCCCACGTTAGCCCAGCTTTTTCTAGTTGAGCGGGAAGCGATGAAAGTTTGAAAGCATCGCCCGGCTTTGGATTGTAGTGGTGCGCCGGATTATTGATCACCGGTGAGTCAGCACAGATGAGCATCAGATGGTTGGGAGTGGATGGACCAGCTACTTCCGAAAAGTACTTATCGCAAACGGTGAAGTCACGCGCGTACGAGAAGTATCCTGGAATATCGGTCTCCTTGTACTGGATCTTATGAGCAGTATCCGTGGCGCGGGCCATCCACGTCTGGTGCTTATGATCCGGGTCGCCCGTCGGGGGATTTGGCGCATGCGGCAAGTTCGCACCGTCAGCCCCCGCCAATGTTCCGAAGTAGTTGTCGAAGGTGTGATTTTCTTTGACGATTATCACTACGTGTTTGATTGGTGTTGTCATCGCATTCTCCTGCGCTCGAACTGCTCGAGACGTCTTAAGTTTTCGTTAGGCCTAGTAACACTTCAATTGAGGGGCAAAGAAGTAAGCACGTCCGGTCGGCCGGATAAATCGGACGGTAAAGGCACAGGGTCATTCACCTTCAGATTGAAG
>WNFQ01002945.1_pt1 | contig 12373 bp, 9 predicted proteins | sample 5400171 | NCBI WGS metagenome assembly WNFQ01 (sample SAMN13153356, study PRJNA577476) | soil metagenome | isolation source: 20 cm soil under Madrone tree | place: USA:California | collected 2016-06-14
TTTCGGCCATTCCCAGCTCACCGCCAACTTGTTTATTGAGCATTCCCGTGGCTACGAGTTGCATTACCTCGTACTCGCGTCGCGTTAGCCGTTCAAGCAAGCCTCCCGCGTGATTCTTCTCCGACTCGCGGCGGCGCTGTTCGGCCGAGCGAGTCAGGGCGCGTTCGACGCTTTCCAGCAATTGTTTAGATTTGAAAGGTTTTGGGAGAAAGTCGACTGCGCCCGCCTTCATTGCTTTAGCGCACATCGGGACGTCGCCGTGACCGGTTATGAATACCAGCTGCTCCTCGCGGCCGACTTCGATCAGGGCTTTCTGGAAATCGATCCCGTTCAGCTCAGGCATCCGCACATCGACAATCACGCACGAAGGTCCGGCATGGGCTGAACGCCAGAGAAACTCGGAAGCAGACTTGAAGAGTTCCACTTTGTAGCAGGCCGCGTCTAACAATCGCTGCAGACTTTTTCGCATCGATTGATCGTCATCGATCACGAACACCATTGCAGTTGAACTCATCATTGTGGCATTCCCTCCTTAATTGGCAGACGAAAGTGAAAACGCGCTCCGCCTCCATCGGCATTTTCGGCGGCAACGCTCCCGCCGTGTGCCTCGACGATCGAGCGCACGATGGCAAGGCCCATTCCGAGGCCTTCTTCCTTGGTGGTAAAGAATTGCTCGAAAAGCCGATCACGGGCTGTCTCGGAGATCCCGGAGCCATAGTCGCGCACAACGACGGAGATTGTTCCTTCGCCGTTATAATTTGTGGCAATCTCCAATATCCGGCGGCCGGGCGGCGTGTCATGCATGGCATCAAAGGCATTGCGCACGAGATTGATCAGCACCTGTTGAATCTGGGTGGGATCGCATTCAATTGCCGGCAAATCTGGCGCGAGAGACATCTCCATCTTACACAACTGTGCGGCGGCGTCCGGATGGACCATATGGGTGACGGCTTTCACCACGTCATTAAGATTTATCTGGCCCCGAAGCGCGCTGCCCTTTTTGATGGCACTCCGGACATTACGCATGATGTCGTGGGCGCGGCGCGCATCTCGCACGACGTCGGTGAGAATTTCCTGCAGTTGTTCCGGGTTGAGTCTGCCCTGTTCGAGATATTGCGTTGCGGCATTGGCGTTGTTCACAATCGCTCCCAGCGGTTGGTTTAATTCGTGCGTGAGGGAGGCAGTCATCTCACCGAGCAAGCTGACCCGGCCGAGAAGTTCCACCTGCTCCCGATTGCGTCGTGTTACCTCTTCCGCTGCCAGGCGCGCTGAGATATCGACAACGTTCGCCAGAACAACAAGCCCGCGCGGCGTCTGAATCGGATTCAAACCAATTTCGACTGGAAATTCGCTGCCGTCCTTGCGGCGAGCAAACAATTCCCGGCCTGCGCCCATTGCCCGCGCTTCCGGCGCGGCGAAGAAGTTAGCGCGGTCGGTCGAATGTGCGTGCACGAATCGCTCTGGTACCAAAACGTCAACGACTTGGCCAATAAGCTCGTCACGCGCATAGCCGAATAGTTTTTCGGCATGAGCGTTAACGAGCAGGATCCGACCTTGATGATCGATGAGGACCGTGCCGCTGGGTGAAGCTTCCGTCGCCAACTCAAAGAGTTTCTCCGCCTGCTTTCGCTCCGTGATATCCATTGAGACGCCTAGAAGGCGCCTTGATTTGCCATCTCCCTCAGGCAAGCAGCGAGCGCGTCCGCCAATCCAGCGGATCGTCCCATCGGGCAGCACGATGCGGTACTCAGTTTCGTAAGCGCCATGAGTCCGTATCGCTCGCCGCATGGCCTGATCGCGCGCGCGTCGATCGTCCGGATGCACACGCTGTTCGAATTCTCGGTCGGTGATTTCACCGTGCTGCGGGAATTGAAAGAGCTGACGAACTTGGTCGGAGACCCAGATTCGCTCCGTGGTCAAATCAAATTCCCAGACTCCGAGCTGCGTCGCTTCAGTGGCGAGGGCAACGCGTTCCTCGAATTCGCGCAGAGCCTCTTCTTTTCTGAGTAATTCTGTGACGTCCACGCACGAACCGATGTAGCCGATAAACTTTCCTTGAGCGTCGTAACGCGGCACGCCGCTGTCGGAAATCCAGCGGTATTCGCCATCGTGACGCTTCAATCTGTATTCCATCACGAACGGCTGCCGGTTGTCGAATGCTTCGACGTACGTTTCGAGGCAGTTCTGTAAGTCGTCCGGATGCACGTTCTCGGACCAACCATTTCCGAGTTCGTGCTCGATTGTGCGGCCGACGAACTCCAACCAGGTTTTGTTCAAGAATGTACAGAGTTTGTTGATGTCTGACATCCAGATCATCACGGGCGCAGTATTGGCCATGTTGCGAAAACGCGCCTCGCTCTCAACTAGTGCCTGCTCCGCCAATTTGCGTTCAGTAATTTCCATCAAAACACCGCGCTCACAGACCGGCTTGCCATCGTCTCCAAGCTCGACGCTGGCACGCCTGGTCACCCAACGAACGCTGCCATCGCCTAGCTTGATCCGGTATTCAGCATCAATTTCCTCCCCGGTTGTCAGTGAATTCTCCACAAGCTGGCGCACCAATTGACGATCCTCGGGATGCACAACGCTTCGGACACGCTCTGCAGTGAGCTTCTCCGACTGAGAGAAGCCAAGGAGCGTCCGATCTTTGCCCGAAAGCCAAACTTCATCGTGCAGGATGTCCCAGGTCCACACGATGAGTTTCGCAGCGTTAGCGGCCAGACCCATTCGCTGGTTGGTCTCGCGCAATTCAGTTTCACTTGCCTGTAGACGCCGAGTGGTCTGCGCGGCGCGAAGCATCTCATAGCTCAATTCGTATGCCATCGCTGCGACCAGGCATTGGTAAAACAAGCTCACTGTGACCGGCATTGAGACAAGCCCCCATCCAATTGCCACGCCATCCGCGGTTCCCAGCACGACGAAGAACAGAATGCCGCCGCCGACGGATAGGGCCTGCCGCCGGTCGCCCCGCCGCCATACAGTAATCATGGCATCCGTCACGAAGATGATGAGCAAGAGGAGGCTGAGCTGCGCGACTAACATCCAGGGGTTCGGCACGCCTGTTGCAACCGAGACGGGTTCTCCGAAGAAGGAGATGTGCCGCAGTGCAGTAATCTGCCGATAATTAATGTTCGGCCAGAAAGTGAAATTGAGGATCAGCGACAATGTTCGCACACCGACGATCGCCCATGCGAGCCACGGTCGACCGGCCCGCAAGTAAAGACGCACAAAGGCGACGAGCGATGCGATCATCACCCACACCGGAACATGTAACCACCGTACTACTTCGCCGAATTGTTCAGGCGTTTGCGCCCGCATCAATGCCAATTCCAACGCGGCAAAGCTCGCAACAGCGATTGCCAGCACTGAAAAAACGAGGTTTGCTCGCGCCGCCCGGTTCTTCCACCAGACAATGAACTGAATGAACGCTAGCGTGAGGCACGCCCCGCCGCCAACCGACCAGATGACGGTGATCCAGCTCATGCCTTTTATGTCATCGGTTGTCCGAGTTTATACCACCGGTAACTGGATCGGGAAAACTCTTAATATCTCCGAAACGAGTTATGAATTCAGCGAGCTCACTGCCCGCAGCCATGGGACTTTAGTCCTATTTAGTAACGGCGACCATTTCGTCAAACTGAACATGCAGTGAACGAGTTGGCCAGTAGTGGTACAAACCAGTGAAAATCTTATGAAAACAAAAGAGATCATCAAAAGAGCCCGCGAACTCGCCAAACCATTTCGCATCAGCAAAGGCAAAGATTTCCGTCTCAAGGATGTCGATCCAGATGACACGCTCGAATTCACCAAGGAGGCAGACAAACCGACAGCAAAGGAAGCACTAGCGACGGGCGTCACAGCCTTGGCCGAGTTGCAAGACAAACTATACGCCCAGGACAAGTGGGCGGTGCTCCTGATCTTTCAAGCAATGGACGCAGCCGGCAAGGACGGCGCCATCAAGCATGTGATGTCTGGCGTAAATCCACAGGGATGCCAGGTATATTCTTTTAAATCGCCCTCGGCAGAAGATCTGGATCACGATTATCTATGGCGATGCATGAAATGCCTGCCGAATCGCGGTCACATTGGAATTTTTAACCGCAGTTATTATGAAGAGTTGCTCGTCGTTCGGGTGCACCCCGAATTTTTGGCTAGGCAAAAGCTGCCTCCAAAACTCGTAGGCAAACAGATTTGGGAAGATCGCTACGAAGACATTCGGAACTTCGAACAATATCTCGCGAGGAACGGCGTAGTAGTGCTCAAATTTTTTCTCCACGTTTCAAAAAAGGAACAGAAACGACGATTCCTTGATCGAATCGACGACCCGCTGAAAAACTGGAAGTTCTCGTCCAACGACGCCAGTGAACGCGACTTTTGGGACGATTACATGAAAGCGTACGAACAGATGATTCAGGAAACGGCGACGAAGCACGCACCGTGGTATGTCGTCCCAGCGGACAACAAATGGTTTACCCGCGCCATCGTTGCGTCGGCGGTGATCGAAGCTCTCGCCTCGCTCGATCTTGCTTATCCAGAAGTGGATCAATCAAAGCTCAAGGAGCTGGCCGCAGCGAAAAAGAAGTTGGTGAGTAAATAGCGCTCGCCGTTGTGGAGGCGCTCTCGCGTTTTTCCGGCTTGCTGTGAATGGGGCTTGTTGCTAATGAAGTCCCGTGAGCGAGACAAGCTCAAGAGTGCAGGAAGAGATCGTCTGGCGTGGCACATCGTCGCAATGGAAAAACTTCGGTGTATATCTTTTGTGCGGTCTTTTTTGCTGGCTCATCGTGCCTGTTTTTTTCGCGCTGGCCTATTATCTCCAAACAAGATGCAAAGTGTTCGAGCTAACAACTGAGCGCCTAAAAATCACCTCTGGCGTGTTTACCAAAGTGACCGAAACGCTGGAATTGTATCGGGTGAAAGATATCGAAACGCGGCAACCGTTTTTTTCGCAACTCGTCGGCATTGAGAATGTCCAGATGAATACATCAGACGCCTCGTCGCCATTTGTTTTGATCGAAGCAGTGCCATCGAGCGTTGGGTTCGCGGACAAATTGCGCAATCAGGTCGAGATCATTCGCCAGCAAAAACGGGTACGTGAGATCGACATCGAGTAGAAATACGCTTTTTCCAGCGTAGGTCTAAGGTCCAACCGCGTCTTGAATGCAACGCATTGTGTTGTAATACCTTTGCCTTCCAATGATATCATGAAAATCCTGACGACTGTTGCTATTTCGATTGGACTTCTCACCGCGTCTCAGGCCATGGAGAAGCCTTCGTTTCACACGAAAGGCACACCTACAGGTAAACCAACCGGTGCGCTCAAACCCGGCGAGTACTGGTGGCATCCTGAAATTTCGCCCCAAGGGCCGCTCATGATCCTTGTCAGCATTCCGGAGCAGACGATGCATGTGTATCGCAACGGCGTCCTGATCGGCCGCTCAACCGTGAGCACAGGCTCGAAAGGCCATTCCACGCCTGGCGGGGTTTTCAGCATCCTGGAGAAAAAGCAAACGCACCGTTCCAAAACGTATAACAATGCGCCAATGCCTTACATGCAACGGCTCACCTGGACCGGCATCGCCATGCACTCCGGCGCGCTACCCGGTTATCCGGCCAGCCATGGCTGCGTACGCCTCCCTTATGATTTCTCACAATTGCTCTTCAAGGCAACAGAGAAGGGCGGCACCGTTGTCCTCGGTGACGGCAAAACGGCGACACCACATCTTGCTTCAAATCCGGGCTTACTGCTGGCGCCGAAAGATTTCACACCGGACATGGTCCGCCATCTCGCCAAGGACGAGTACGACTGGCGGCCCGAGCGCAGTACTGAAGGGCCGATCACGATTATCGTGAGCTCCGCCGATGACGCGCTGTATGTATATCGCAATGGCAATCCAATCGGACGCGGCGCTGTTCAAGTCAGTGGTCGCGGTGGTCTCGGCAACCACGTCTTCACATTACTCGAAGGCAGCACTGGTAAACCGAGTCAGCTCGCGCCCGGACGTGAGGCAGGCAGGTGGATGCGCGTAACTAGCGAAGGCCGTCCTGTTGAGGCCGAGCAGTTGGCTTCGCGAATCCGTTTCAACACCGAATTTGCTCAAAAACTCGCGGACGAGATCAAGCCGGGAACAACAGTGATTGTCACAGATCAGCCTATCGTGCGGAATCCAACAGCTGATTCCACATATTTCGCGGCCAATTGATGTTATTCGCGACGTGTGCTCTCGCTGGATGACGAAAAGTAAGACCATCGCGTGATGAACGCGGCATTTCCCGCGCACAAGACCAAGATCGTAGCCACGATCGGCCCGGCCTCGGAGTCACCCGAGATGCTGACGCGGCTCATCCGCGCCGGAATGAACGTCGCGCGGTTGAATTTTTCACACGGGACACCTTCAGAGCACGCGCAAGCTATTAGGCGACTCCGCGACGCGGCGCGCGAAACGGGACGGCGCGTCGCGATCATGGCAGATCTTCCGGGCCCGAAACTGCGGCTGGGAAAAATCGATCCGGAACCGATTCAACTTCTGCCCGGCGCGCATTTCACGTTAATGAGCGAGGACATCGTTGGGAATGCGCAGCGCGCCTCGACGACCTTCCAGCAGTTGCCCGGCGTGGTGAAGCCCCGCGATCGGATTTTTGTGAACGACGGTCTCGTGCAGCTCGTGGTCGATCGCGTCGCGGGAAACGACGTGGAGTGCACAGTTGCTGTTGGCGGCGAGTTGCGCTCACGCAAAGGACTAAACCTTCCCGGCGTCGATCTGGGCATCAGCGCGTTTACCGAAAACGACCGCGCCTGTCTTGAGTTCGCGCTCGAACACGGTGTCGACGCCGTGAGCCAGTCGTTTGTTCAATGCGCCGCGGACATACACGTTGTGCGCGCGGCTGCGGCAAAAATGAGCAGACAGCCTTTCATTATTGCAAAGATCGAGCGGGCCGACGCGCTCGCGCACTTCGACGAAATTCTCGCCGCGGCCGATGGCATCATGATAGCGCGTGGCGATCTGGGAGTGGAAGTGCCGATCGAAGAGATTGCCTACATTCAGAAGCAGCTTATTTCGAAAACAAATCTTGCGGGACAGCCGGTCATCACTGCGACGCAGATGCTCGAATCGATGGTTTCAAGCCGTCTCCCTACTCGCGCCGAGGCAACTGATGTCGCCAACGCGATACTCGACGGCACCGACTGCGTCATGCTCTCTGGAGAGTCGGCGGTGGGCAAATTTCCCGAGGAAGCAGTCACGATGCTGGCGAAGATCGCCGCGTTCACGGAAGCACATCGGCCTCCCAGGAGCTTTGCGGTTCAAAGCGACTTCGCGCAGCACAAAGCAACGATCAGGGCCCGCGATCGCATGGCGTCCCTGGTCGAGCACGCGTTGTACACGGTTCCATGTGATCTGGTGCTCGTGCCAACGCGCGGCGGGATGGTCGCGCGCGCCATTTCGCGTTTCAAACCGCCGGTGTGGATCATGGCGCCGAGTTCAGATTCCGCTGCGTGTCAGAACCTCGCGTTCTCCTACGGGGTGCATCCGATCAATCTCGCTGAGGAACCGGACGACTGGCGCGAATGGATTGCGCGCTGGGTGCGCGAAAACGGAATCACCGCCGAACGGGTGATGCTCGTCGCTGGTCCCTCGCCGCGAAACCCGAAAGCCAATTACCGGATCGAATTGATGCGCCTCGATGCGGAGAACAGCTGAAGGCCTTCATAAGACGAAAGTCCAACAGGCGAGCTTGCTTTAGCCGACTGAGAATCACCAACTCACCATCACGATGAAGATCACGCTCGTTGGCGCGGCTGGCGGCGAAGTAACCGGTTCGTGTTACATCGTTGAGACAAAGCAGGCGCGTATCCTTATCGATTGCGGGCTATTTCAAGGCGGCAGAAAATCGGAGGCGCTGAATCGGCCGCCCACGTCTCCGAATGGCACATTCGATTCGGTACTTCTCACCCATGGACATTTGGATCATACCGGCCGACTGCCGTTGCTCGTGAGAATGGGCTACACCGGCCCGGTCTACGGAACACCAGCGACGTTGGACATGACCGGTCTGATCCTGCGCGACTCCGCCCGGCTGCAAGTTGCCGATACCGAGCGGGAGAATCGCAAAGGCCTGCGCGCGGGCGAACCACCGCAGGAACCTCTCTACACACCGGATGACGTGGAGAAGATTCTCTCGCAACTGCGACCAGTGCCTTATCAAGAACCGTTCGAGGTAGCGCCCGGAATCAAAGCGATCTGGCACGATGCGGGTCATATGCTGGGCTCAGCCAGCATCCAACTAATTGTTCAGGAAGACGGCAAAACGAAGCGTGTCGTTTTCTCCGGTGATCTCGGGCCACGCAGCGCGCCGATATTGCGCGAGTACGAACCGTTCCAGCAGGCCGATCTTGTTTTTCTAGAATCAACATATGGCGGGCGGGATCATCGCTCTTTTGAAGACACCGTCGCGGAGTTCGAGCGAATCGTGATCGATTCAGTCAATCGCGGCGGTAAGATGCTTGTGCCGACGTTTGCCATCGGCCGCGCGCAACTGATCACGTTGCTGCTCGGGAAAATGTTCCGCGCCGGAAAAGTAAAGCCGTTTCCGATCTTTCTCGATAGCCCGATGGCAATCGAGGCGACGAACATTTACGACAAGCACATGGAGCTTTTCGACGACGAAATGATAGCCTTTATTCGCGACCGTCCGCTCAGCGCAGATCTGAAAACGATGAAACCGACACCGACCGTCGACGAATCGCGCGCAATCAATGACGTGCGTGGCGCGTGTCTTGTCATGGCCGGCGCGGGAATGTGCAACGGCGGCCGCATTCTTCATCATCTCAGGGCCAATCTCTGGAAGCCAAGCACGCACGTGCTTATCGTTGGTTATCAGGGTCAGGGCTCGCTGGGCCGACAGCTTGTCGATGGCGAGAAAGAAGTGAGGATTTTCGGAGAAAGAATCGCGGTGAAAGCGACGATTCACACACTCGGCGGATTCAGCGCACACGCGGGACAGACCGATTTAATGCTCTGGTTCGACGTGATCGCGCCATGCAAACCGCGCGTGGTATTGACCCACGGCGAAGACGACCAGCGCGCAGCGCTTGCCAGACTCATTCAACAGCGCCACCGGTTACCATCGACGCTGCCGAAGATGGGTGAAGTCATTGAGCTTTAGTCAGCGACATATCAACCAGGGAAAAACGTTATGGCATTCGAAAAAGTGCTTTGGTTGCATCGGCTCGTCAGTATCCGACCTCTTGTGGCCGTGCTCCTTACCGAGGTCTTCAAGCAATGCGATGGCTTTGGATGTAACGACCCAAAGCTTTAAATCAGGTCTGGCGTTTTTACCAAGCGACCACGCGCCGGCTTCGAAGGGTTCGCATTTCTCAGCGAATCCTACTGGTAATTGCGTTGGCGGTCTCAGTCCGACCGCATAACTCCGGTGATTCGGACCGACGTGATGGAAATCCCACGGCCACCATACGTGGCGAAAAAATTGGCTCCTACAAAAACCGCATCCTTACCAGACGCCTCACCTGAACCACGGGCTTTTGTGCCCTGATATGAGAACTCCACTCGGACCGGAAATGAATTCGAGTTTGTAAAGCGCGCGACTCGGGAGCTGCCAGAACTCTCGTAGGAAACTGTTACACCGCTCTTTCTGTTTTGCCCTGTTACAACAGCCACTTGTAAGATCAAAATGAAAACGGAAAGGAAGAAAATGTATCGACGCTTTCCAGGGAGAATGGTCATAGCACACTTCAACAACAAACTAATTGCCTATGTCAATGCCGGAATTAGGCCCGTCCTGTATCGTTAGGTCGAATCGCTACCGCTCCTTTCGTAGAAGAAGATACGATAGTGGAATTCCCAAGACAGCCGCGACAACGCATAGGAAAAAGATTTGAGGCGCATGCCTGATGAGAAAAAAGGGTGAATAGCGCTGATAAAGCACAAAGCCGGAAAGAAATCTGTTCCACGGGACGAGAAGCACGAGCAAGAAACCGATTGCGGAACAAATCGGCATCCCCAACGCCCTGTAGTTTCGAGTGTTCCAGCAATACGCGCTGCTGATCATGAGCGATGTCAAAAACAACATCGAAAGGCATATCCCGGCTACACGGCGGAATTTCACGCCACCAGCAGCAGTCGAGTAGCGATGAAAATCCTTGTCGAGCAGTTTCGATAACGCCTCGACTTTATCGGCAGACTCGCCGCTTACCGACACTCGGCGTAACGAATCGCCCAAATCAATCGTGACCGATGAAATGGGTTTATCGTCTTGGTTGTACATGTAAGAGAATCCGAAAACTTCGTTTGGAAACGCGACGCTGCTCGCAAGGGACAGATGCGGAATCTCGATGTCCTGACCGTCAATACTAACCTTCACCGTTTCCCGACCGGAATCCTCGGGACCATTCGCCTCATCAATAAAAGCATGGGTCTCCAGCAAAATAGCGTCGAGATCAGTCGCTCCCATTTTCAGAGCTGGCAGATCACGAACCTGTGAAAATTCCGCGGCGTTCGACGGCGATGTTGTCGCGAGCGACACGCAAACGCTCAGAAGAACGGTAAACCGCATTTTGGAGGCGTAACAAATACTCGCCGTGTCCGGCTGAGACCAGGGAGCGATTATCTTGCGCCTCTCCTTCTCGTACGCATTGCAATTACTGCCACACCAAAACCAAGCAGAATCAATAACGGGTAAAGAATTGCGGGCTGCGGCGCTGTTCGTTTGGGCGCCGGAGGTTTTGGCCGACTCGCAAACTCAATCGGAATCTTCACCTGCGAGCCCGTGCCGGGCTGGAAACGCCACTGCGAATACGCTTCAAGAGCAGCACCATCAAGTTGTTTGTTTCCGGTGCTCTGCAGCATTCGCGCTCCGGTCACTCTGCCGGTCTGTTGATCAATCGTCACCAAAACCACGCCTTTCCCTGCGAGCCCCTGTTTCGCCCATTCAGGTCGGTAAACCGGTCTCGGCGTATAGATCGCCTTTGGAGGCTGTTGTCCCGCCGCCGGACTTCCAGTCTGCGCGTCCAGCGAACAAACAGAGACAAACGCGAGCACCAAAACGAGAGCGAACGACGAAACATTCTTCCTTCGCGAACGTCTAGCGACGTTGCCGATCAGGCCAGACGCTGCCGCCCGCACTTGCGGGTCGGACATTCGATAGACGCTTCGATCGAGCAAATAATGAATGAATCCCGTCGCAAATCCGAGCGCGACGAGCGCGGGCACCCAGATCGACGTTCGGAGCTGCGTCGCAAACGCACCAAATATTCGATCGCCGTAGTACGCTCCCGTCTCGCGATTCGCTTCCACCTCGAAAATAGGGAGGAACACAAGCGACAACAACATGAGCAAAAGCACGAGCGCCCATGGCCGAACATTCAATCTGTGCAGATATCGGCGAACGATCCCAGTCGTGGGAGCCAACTCCGCCGACGGCGTCTGCGACGCCAGTCCCGTAGCGAGTATCCAGTGTTGCGATGTCCAGATCACAAGGAAAAGAAACAAACTCCGAGGCCGAAGCGCCAACCCCACCATCACCGCGAGTCCAATAATGTACAAGACGCGCGGCAACGACCATCGCGGCGTGCGCAGTTCGGCAACTAACATTATTGCCGTGATAGCAAACAGCGCCAGGGTCGCCGCGCCGCGGATTCCATTCTCAGCTGATACAATCCACGCCGGAAACAGCCAACGATCGACCCACTGGTCTTGATACGCGACCGCTCCAGCTAGAATATCCGCGACAAACACAAGCACGCCGCCAGCAGTCAGCGCGAAAAAGCGATCCCACCGCCTCGTTTGAATGCATGAGCCGCGATCCGCTCGGGAACGATACAGCGAAAGCGCACCGAAATGTTGCGCGGCGAAATGGTACGTCACGCAGGCGTAATCGATGATCGCCAGTCCGATCAGTCGTTCCTCGCGCGTCCATGGCAGAGCCGAGTCTGCCGGGAGAAACAGCGCAAAACATCCTGCTGTTACCAGCACCGGCAGCACGATGAATCGGACCGGCTGTTCGCGCAGGAGCGGACGATACGCTTCCGTGCAATACGCGAGGTAAGTACTCGATAACCGGTGGCCGATCCAAAACAGGGCAGTTAAACCGAAGTAAAGCAGATCGAGTGGACTCGACTCCGGATCAGAATAGCCATGCACGAGCAACAGCACGATCGGCGCAAGCCAGAGCGCGCTGAGCATCCAGAATCCATCCCAACCAGGTCCACGCACCCACAGTGACGAACATTTCCGCACCCATGGTACTGCCGTTCCGATCTCAAGTACGGCGGCGGATGAGGAAAGCTCGGCCATTCGAGCATTGCTGAGTGCGCCTTTGGCGCACTTAGATCCAATTATTGTTTATGCAATCTCGCTAT
>WNFQ01002948.1_pt1 | contig 12368 bp, 14 predicted proteins | sample 5400171 | NCBI WGS metagenome assembly WNFQ01 (sample SAMN13153356, study PRJNA577476) | soil metagenome | isolation source: 20 cm soil under Madrone tree | place: USA:California | collected 2016-06-14
CGATCTTGCATTGAGCGTCTTAGCGAAGGATGCTGCAGGCGAGCATGATCCTCACAGTCATCGATGGAGTGAACTCCGGTACAAAGTGCGTCCTTTGCCTTTCTCCCCTCCCCTTCCCGCCGTGCTAATATACCCCACACGTAGACGGATGACCTCTGTGCTCTCGTCAACACCGCCATTCAAACGACCAGTGTCGCAGAAACAGATCTAAACAGACGTTTCGACCATCTCTCGCACATCCTAGATGCGCAGGCTCAATACCCGACAAGATTACCCACTACCCTGCCTACACCCCCACTATCGACATACCTCCCACCGCGGCGACCAGATCCATCGGAATCACTCGATTTGTTGCGCGCGCTCGCACGCGTCGACTCTGCACGTCCGCCCGCACAGGTCGGGATGGCGGCTAGTCGGGCCGCACGCGAGGTACTACGCGCACAGGATGCGCCTGCAAGCGAGCGCCGTATCACGCCCGTGGCTCCACCTACGCCGCGCACGCCGAGACGGCCTGGAACACCTGGACGAGGGCGATGATGATGCTGCTCGATTTATTTTCCCCTGTGTTCCCCCTGTTTCCCCTTTGATGCTTTTATATTTTGTGTTCTTGCTTTGTCTAGCTTTTTTGTTCGTTCGTTCATCCTGTCCTCGTTTTGTAATGTAACGATGGTTCCTCTCGGTGTTTATTAGTATTTGGAATGAAGGACGAGAGGACGAGCTCTGGTCCGGTGGTAATGAATAGTTGTCAACAAACCACCACAAACCGACCCACACAAAAGACAATGCTGTTCAAATTCATATCAACAAATCGAAATGGCAAGTCAGTCCCAGGACAAGCCGCTGAGACAGAGAAGAGTCTAGGCGGCGCAGAACATCGGCCCCTTTTGGAGATCAGGTTACAGTGACTTGTTTATGCAAACAAGCAAGACGGGCAAATGAAGGAACATGAATCAGTTGCGCACCCCCCAAATTGTCCCTTTTCCTTGACCATGCAGTTTCCTCCCATCACCCCCGAACGCCGACCTTAAGTGTGCCTCTGTGAGGTGATGGGACCCGTTCCGGGTTCTTCCAACGAACTCAATGCGTTGACGTGGCGCCGCGTCGTGTTGTAACTGCGCTTCAGCTTCGATTGGTAAAAAAAAAAGGAAAGGCCTTTGGTACCAGTCCCTCGGTCCCGCTTCCCATTTAAATGCACAAGAGCTCGGGACGCGCAGGGCTGGTGGTGGTGACAAACGCAATGGACGAGGGTAAAGGGTCACTATAACTTCCGAGATCCCGTAAGATCACACTCCACCAGCTGTATAGACGTATCCGGATACCCATTGTCGATACGTCTATATAGCTGGTGGATCTCCACCGGGGGGGTTTTTTTTTTTCGCGTGCTAGTATGATACGCTATTATCTATATTCATATTCAAACCCAATGCGGTGTGCGATCAGCTCGGTTCTTTGCGCTAAGTAAGCTCACCGCTTGCATCAGCAGGGGATTGTGGTGTTGTGTGTTCTATTTAGCTCCCGGTCGTGTGCTCGGCTCTCCTCGGGCTGACATCGAGGCAGGTTCTCGTCAAAAGCTCTGCGAGTATCAGGAAACCAGTAGATTGGCCATGGGGAACTCAGAGGGCGTCGAGGGTGCTTGCACGACGATGGTAGTAGAAGGTCACCAGGTTCATCACCGTCACCACTAGGCACGCATCACCTGGGCCCATCTCATATGCAGGCCGATTCCGGCCTCGCACATCTTAGCACCAAACAAAGCCCCGCAATTCGGCTCAAAGAAAAAAAAGGGTTTGAGATCTGAAGTTGATTCTTCAAGTTTCAGCTGGTGGTCCGCCACGCCTTCTTCACATTTCTTTTCGGCGTTCTGGAAAGGTCGCACCGATACATTTATTGACACGGTGCCAACCTGTGGCAAAAGTGGTATCACGGAATAAGACTTTCAGTTATCCAATGTCTCAAAGGGAAGCCTGGCTGGAGGTATTGCAGTCGGGGGGACGACTGTGTCGCGAAGGGGCTAATATTCTGCTAAAACAGGATAACCGAGTAGGTAGTACCGTAGCCCGTGCGGGGGATGCGGCATGATTCTGTAATTCTTTTCGCCCGCTCAGGCTCGTACATGCACGAAGGAAGTCATCAGCAAATCAAGGAAATTCTCACGAGCCGTTGCGAGGAAATAAACTGTGTTGTGAGTGGCCGCACGCAGTGTGATTTTGCTGTCCCGCTCACATAAGCATTAATTGTAGTGCTCAACAGTAGGTGCCGATTAACCAGCCTTGTACAACTTTCACGAGTCGATACAATCTTGTATTGCTGCTATCAGAGTAATAAAACCTTACACCCAATTCGTAAGAGCAATGAAGCATTGCCTAAATCCATCACACGTGTAGAAAAGGCCGTGTGAGGTGCTACTGCTGTATCATACAGTGCCTGTTGCTGTTGCAGTGGCAGTTGACTCTGTACACTCACGAGGTGGAAGCAATTTTCGCATTGGTTTTCATCGTGTACCTCCTGGCCAACCGCACAACTAGGAAGCCCTTTGTGATATGCAAGGATGGCGAACCTTTTTTCGGAGATTGCAGGCTTGGAAAAAAACGAAAGGAGAACCAAGCCCGTTAATCTGCACCCTTTGGAAACCGGGCGGAATTGGCCTCTTTCCCATCACTCAAGTTGATAAACTTTCTAGTGCGGGCAAGAGATTTCCCCAATGACAGTTCGACCTGGAGGGGTGGACGTGACGCGGTTTTACTGTGGGTTTACTGTGGGATATGTCCACATTGTTTGGTGACAGCATATGATACAGTATATCGACTATCGGTGGCCTCGGAAGTCTGACATCAGTGATGTAAACGCCGACAACCAAAAACTCGCGGGACTCTCGGAAAAGCAAAAGCACTGGCACCTGACCGGCCTGACCTTCCATGGACGTGTTTTCCGCCAGGCTGATGTTAATGTCAGACTTGTTAAATGCTGAGAAAGAGAAAAAAAGGAGTTGTGGAAGTAGTCCCATCTTCGCAGCTGACCCTATATGTTTATCTGTGGAAGAACGGAGGACGCTGGTAAGCCATCTGTATCACATTGCCAGTGTCATCAATACCGATGCCATTCATTACCCGACTTTATTGTGTCTTCAAGTAGTCTTGGAAGTGGTCCATCACGAAAAGCATTTTTAGTTGCACAATTTCACTTGTTTATGGGGTTTCGCAACTTTGAAACCAATAAACGCGGAGAAGACTGGAAACTTGTTGAAATCAGAGTGACCGACATGACCGACATGAGCCCGTGAGGTCACATGACTGTACACACCGTGGGCTTTGCTAACGTCATCACGACCCTTGATACTCGCAACTGCAATTGAAAACTCCACAATGCAAAACCTATTGACCCGCCGCAGACGAGATAAAATCTAATCATATTGTTCTAGTCCATTTATATGCTCCCTAAACAGCTTAGCCGAAAATCAGACTCTATGGCCGTGACAACCACAGAATAGAATAGATACTCCACCAGTACTCCACCAGTGACAAAAAGGGATGGAACCGCTCTGTCATACAGGCATACAGTATGTCCTCAGTTGTAGTTGGTCGTTTCTCGTCTCACTTCCACATAAGGGTAGCGGGGAAAGTAATCCGTCCGAGTCCGTTAGCTTTCACTGTGCTCGACACAACGGACGGTACCCGGTACTTATCCCTGAACTCATATCCCGCGGACTCGTCCATTTCCGCTCATACTTGCCATCACCCCTTCGAAACTCCGCTGGGCTTCCTTTTTTCTTTCTTTGTCTTTGAAACCCGGAATGGGCCATCGTTTGGTCAGATGACAATAACTTGAAATCCCTTCATCTTGTCCAGCACCCCTTCACCCTTGTTGTCAAGTAAAAACTCCATCACGGTAAATTATGACACTATAATAGTGCGACCAGACCTCCTTTCTGTGGCAGCATCATGTCCATCTATTGGCCGTTCTTTGTAGAAATACTTTCTTCGGTCTGGAGTGGAGGTGACCCTGGAATTTAGAAAATCACGGCCCCTTCCTGCAGGCCATTCAAGTTCTTTGCGGAGACGTCTGTCGGAGAACCTCGCATGGAGGCGACTCATAGATTTGCCTCTATTGGAACCACAGACCTTATAAGCCTTAAACACACAATCACTCTCGGTCTCTTCTGTCTCAAGAGGGATGCCCCAGACTCGCAAATCCGAGCGTAGTCGCCTCAGTTAATAACAACAATAGTTCTTCGCAAAACCCTCTTACCCCGCAACGACATGTGAGGTGTGTTATCTGGATATGGATTCGGTCTCTTGCTTTTTTTTCTTTATAAGAACTGCCCCATCAATAATAGCCTTTGCACTTCTGCCGCGCACAGTTTTCACTAAAGAGCGATGACCCGAACTCTCACATCCCATTTAAGTTTGCGCCTACTGGCACTAATTATGTCAGGGGTAATTCTAGCTCCAGGCGTACTACACGCATACAACATAACAAGAAACGACAACGTACGTCCCGTTTATCTTAATGCATTTAGATTTGCCGAGACGAACGCGCATATTCCTTTTGATCGATCATTTTTACAGCTTGCCGTGTATGTCTCCGACGTCTCACCGTGTCCCACGTCCATGCTAATACTAACAATGATCCAGCTATTGGGGACAGGATGCCGCCGGGAATGGACAGCAGGACTTAAGCGCCTACTGTCAGGATGACACCATCGACAACATCATCATGGCATTTCTGAATGGTTTCGGTACCGACGGCGGGAGGATCCGGATGAATCTAGCAAACGTTAGTTTTCTCCTGCCTCCCTGCCGGGGCCTGTTTGCCTCGCGATTGAGCAGTGTTCGATGGCTGAGACCTGCGACAGTCCTGCGCCCCAGACTACTCGAACGGCAGCGACGGATCCACAAAAAAGAGACAAGTGGGAGACTGCTCGTTCATGTCGTCACAGATCAAGCAATGTCAGGACGAAGGAAAAATCGTCACCCTCAGTCTCGGCGGCGCGATCTCCCAAGTCGGCTTTTCGACAGATTCACAGGCACAGACGTTCGCAGACCAGATATGGGACATGTACCTCGGTGGGTCGGGGCCGCAACGACCGTTTGGTGATGCCGTCCTCGATGGGTATGTATGCGGGCATTTTTCCTTTCCATCCATTTTTATGTCGTCGTTGTTATATTTGTTGCGAAGGGTCGATCTAGATATCGAGTCAGGAGACTCGACAGGATACGCAGCATTCGTGAACCGGCTTCGCGAGCACGCGGGAAACGGCACAAACCAACTTTATGTTACCGCGGCCCCGCAATGTCCATTCCCAGACGCGTATATCGGACAGGCGCTGAATGATGCGCAATTCGATGCCGTATATGTGCAATTCTGTACGTTTCTTGCTTTTTTTGTTCTTACCCCCTGATGATAAAACTCCTTATCCACGGCAAAAAGATAACAATTACTGTGGCGTTGCCGAGCCAGAGGTAAATTTCGTCTCTGTTAGCATTGGCGCATTTGCTGACAACAATGTCTATACTGTAACTCCAGTCCTTCAACTTTGACACTTGGTGAGTTGTTGTCCCAGGACTAGTTGTGTCTGTCCACGTCCATTGCGCTCACAAGAAGCGGTAGGGATCAATGGGCAAAGGCTGGGTCGGCCAACCCAGATATCAAGGTCTATATCGGGGCCCTTGCAGGACCCGATGGCTCTGGATACGTGGACGAGAACACGTTAGCTGGTTACATCACGCATGCACAGCAGACTTGGTCAAGTTTCGGTGGGATCATGCTTTGGGAGGCGTCCCTAGCTATTGGTATGGCACAATTAATCTCGATTTTTTTTAAATTTAAATAATCAAACATCGTCCGTTTGCTGACGTCACGCGTATAGCCAACAATAATTACCATATGGCGGTGAAAAACTCGCTGTTGGGAAGCAATGCCGCATCAGGCCCACAGTTTGCAAACGGAACAGCGTCAACCTCACTGCATACAAGTAGGTCTAAAAGCGGAGCTGCAACAAGCACGCCGTCTACGGACGGTGTCACGCCAAGCTCACTGTCTACGGGCGGAGCTGTATCAACCTCGTTATCTGTACCATGTACCACATCAGCCTCACAGCCTGCACGAGGACATGGTGCCCGCCCAGCGTCACTGTCTTCAGGTAGTGCCGCACCAACCCCATTTTCTGCAGACAGTTCCGCACCTATATCAGCCTCGCCGTATCCAGCCGGAGCGAAGCGGCACCTCAGGTCGCGGTTCCGAAATCGTTCCAGGGCAACTAAGCATAGCCACTAGATAGCGAGCTATCGCGTTACCGATCTATCGGCGCTGGGTCGTCGAAGACACACTCTGTTGATCAGGGACACAACTTGAAAACGCTCTCCTGACTGGTTGAAGGTTCCGCCGGGACGCGGAGCCAGTAGTTGTTCGCGCGTTGGAATCTATATACGTGGGTTCACCAATTAGCCACAACGATGCCGAGAGCATGTGGATATAGTTGTCTACAAAATAATGATATTGAAAGTGTGGTCAAAGAGTCTGCCAACAGGTGTTTCAGTCGACGCTCTTAAGCCGGGACTGTATATCATTCCGGGAAGATCCCGCGCCGGAACGGTGATACGAGTCCCCACAGTACTGTACTTGTCAGCAGACAAGATTGACGCAATGCAGTACCATATCCGGAGTGCCCGTTATCGCAAGTTAATTAGACCTCGGGTACGGGTACGGAACACTAGCGGCCAAATGCTAGGAAGGAGAAGGGGAAGGCGCAAATTCCGATAAGCGGTTGGAGCGGGGGTGATCTAGAGAAAAAAAATCGACGCCAAGGCGATGTAGATGATCTCCGTGTACTTGTCTAAGCCATAAGCGAGAACTGGAAGGCATGCATGAGTTCGCCTTGGAATGGTTTAATAGAACATTTGAAAACTTATAGTCCTCACCTACAACATGCGAGCAAGCGGGGCTTAAATGTCATTAACAGTGTACCACGAACTTGTATGACCCGCATAGCAATGCGTACACGTTTTTTTTTGTGTGTGTTTTTTGCATGATTTGCTGTGCTCCACAGCACCAAGAGAGTACCGGATAACCTGGCGCGATGATCCGAGGGGTTTTGAGTACCTTAGAGGCGTCGGAAAAGCCACGGTGTGCAGGTGCTTGAAAGGTGGCGTGGGACATTTCTCCGGCAGACAGTTGCCGAGTTTACCGAAAGCTGCCAGACACGCGGCGCAGAGCCACCGCCACTTCCTGGGATCCGGTGCATCGCTATCACAGGGGCCCAGCTGCCTCGACGTGCACAGCAGCCAGCCCCCTTTCTGCCGGATCTACCACCACCACCACCACCATCATTACCACCTCCTCTGTTACCATGGCTCTCGTACCTCAGAGCGGACCATCAACTGCGATGTCACGGGAAGGGTCGCGTACAGCGCTCGTCGTTCAGAACGCAACTGAGCAGCGTGACGCGTCAGCGCCATCAGAGCTTTCTGGGGCGCTTGCTCCTTCTGCAGGAACCCTTCGTCTTAGGGGAGGTCCGCGCAGCGGCCCACGTGTGGCGTGGGACGAAGCGGTCGTAGATAATGAGGGTCTAGGCAGGAAGAAGTCGAAAAGTACGTATTGGCGCTCCAAAAATGCCAAAATGCTGAATGGGACGATTGACTGGCGTCTGTTTCAGTTTGTTGTATCTATCACAGACCAAGGCGGTTCGACGAGTCATCAGATGAAGACTCGTCCGAGACGGATCCGAGCTCGGATGACGACGCTGCGAGGCCGACTGGAGAGAGTGTGCGTCATCGACATCGACATCACCATCATGCAGAGGAAAGGGAGGGTGACCGTGGAGAGCTGGAGGATAAGCGAGTGAGCGGGAGGGATGTACGAAATGCGTATGAACGGATGTCACCACGTAAGGGAAAGGGGAAATCGAGCTGAAATTGTATTGTGTTGCCATACACTAGCGTCCCTTGTTAGCAGATGCCGGTGATGGCATGTGGTGCTGCGCAGATGACTTTCCCCGCAGATTTGAATGACCCTTCACCGCCATTTGTTTTTTCGAGTCAGAATGCTGTTCTCTGTTCCTTACGAAATGAGCCAACTTTACGGTCTCCTCCACACGCTGCGTCACCTTCCGGCGTCCTGAGTTTCCGACTTGAGCTTGAACCGCCAGCGTTAGTATTGGTATATTATTATCACGAGCTGTGGTTTAGGGTCTCACACTCCTTGTCTCTCAACTACACCATCGTGCGGCCTCTCCATAGCCCACACCATGTCCTCCGCGGAAGAAGACGTCATTGACGCCGAAGCTAACACTTCTCGCAATGCGAAGAAGCGAAGAGTGCAGAGAGCTTGTGATGTCTGTCGACGGAAGAAAAGTATGGTTATACCCCGAGTTCCTTTCACCGAGTCGTGTTCAGCTGACCTCCCCTTCTAGTTCGGTGTATGATTGGTTTTTCTGAACGTTACAATCGTTCCTGACGGTGTCAAATAGGCGATGGAAGCCAGATGCCGGGAAACAAGTGTTCCAACTGTGCTGCGTACAATTTTGAGTGCAAGTATGAAGAGACTGCCAAGGTATGCCCTCTTGGTTATGATCTGTCTCTAGTAGCCCTAACCCACCACGTCAGAAACGAGGGCCCCCTAAAGGGTGCGTAGATTGTTCCGAGGTTTATCTGTACGCTCCAACTTTTTGCATCAAGGTATGTGGAAAGTCTCGAGTCACGATTGGAAAAAATGGAGAACCTCCTCCAACGAGTGCGTCGTCCAACCAGCCTCGTCGGTTGCATTTCTCATCGTATCTAGCTATGTCCCGACGCCGACTTCACACAAGAACTGGGGGCGCCGATTGATCGGCAAACCTTTGTTCGAGACTCTTTGTCACGCTCCCTTCAGAATAAGCCCGGTACGGCCGCTTATCGACCACCGTCACAATCCCGGCGTGGCGTCATCACTCAGCCTTCTTTAGACGACACAGCCGACCACGAACTAGAACCAAGTGACGACGAATACCACAAAACCGTAAATACCAATAGGGTGCAGTCCGTCCAGGATACCCTCAATGAACTTAGCATCAACCATCGCTTCCTTGGCAAATCTAGCGGCGCAAATCTCGTGCAGACCGCTCTCGATCTCAAATCCGAGTTTGGTGGCAGTGAACGAGACAGTGCCGCATTAGCCAACCGCCGACCCCAATTCTGGACCCAACACTCCGTACGTGTTCCTTTCACTTCAAATCGTTGCACCATCTGCCCTGCTCATCTGGAGAAACAGTGGGAACGTACCTCCTTCCGCATCGACCCGCCTCGCTATACCTTTCCAGAGCCGGACTTGATGGATCATCTCGTTGACCTCTACTTCTCTCGACTCAACATTTTCCTTCCCATCCTGCATCGCCCAACCCTCGAGATGCATCTGCGCGACGGCCTGCACTTTCGCGACCAGGCCTTTGGCAGTGTATTGCTCTGCTTATGCGCGTGTGCGTCGCGCTACTCGGATGATCCTCGCGTACTCCTCGATGGTTCTACCGCTTGGCATTCGTCAGGTTGGAAATGGTTCGGCCAGGTACAGATGCTCCGCCGCAGTCTCATGGGTCCCCCACAGCTGCACGACGTACAGATGTATGCTGTGAGTCCTCATTTCCTTTCGACGTGCTCCGCACGTGTCGAGAAACCCCGATAAGCGCTGACGTAATCCCAACAGCTTGCGTGCTTATTTTTGCAGGGGTGCTCGACTCCTCAGTCATGCTGGACGATGATTGGCGTGGGCATACGACTCGTTCAAGACATTGGAAAGCATCGCAAGAGGATGTATAGTAACATGGACATGGCCGAGGCAGAACAATGGCGTCGCATATTTTGGTTTGAGCCACGTTGGTCTGCCACTTTGACTATCGGCTAATGTCTTTTTGTATTTGTTTTTCTCACAGGGTCCTCGTGGTTCTAGACAGGCTGATGAGTGCGTCATTCGGCCGGCCGTGCGCAATCCAAGAGGAAGAGTACGTTTGGTGATCTAGGCTATCCTGCTGCGAATTTATGACTCTATGCTAGCATCGATGTTGACCTACCTACGGAAGTTGACGACGAATACTGGGAGAATGAACATGATCCTGAGCAGGCGTTCAAGCAGCCTGCTGGAAAGCCATCGTTACTATCGTACTTTATATCTCTCATCAAGCTCGTTCAGATACAGGCCATTGCGTTGAGAACCATCGTGAGCCACGCACCTTATGTGTTGCTCTACAAAGTCCTCAATGTTTGCCGTAGTATTCGATTAACAAGTCAAAAATCTTCCTTGGGTTTGTAGGACCGCACTGGGAGCAACAAATTGTCGCGGAACTTGATTCTGCCCTTAACGAGTGGATTGACACTGTGCCAGGACACCGTGCGTATTTTTGTTTGAGCGACCCGAGGGAACTACTGACCCACATTGGTCAGTCAAATGGGATACAAGTAGCCCGAACTTCAAAGTCCTCACATGGTTCGTTCAGTCCGCAAGCCTACACAGCCACTATTATCACCTCCAAATCCTGGTGCATCGACCGTTTATACCCTCACCTCGAAAGCCATCGCCCTTGTCGTTCCCATCGCTCGCGATTTGTACCAACGCGGCTCGCTCATGCGCACACGTGGTGGATCTGCAGCGTCGCCGCGCACCACACTGTCCCTTCTCTCATTTTCAGGCACGAGTCGCCCTTATTTTCACCATATTCCCGAGACTTGGCTGACTTTCCCTTTTTTGCCCTTTATCAGCATCCCGCGTTTACGTCCGGTATTGTTCTTTTGTTGAACATATGGGCTGCAAAGCGCTCCGGTGACGAAACCGAGAATGCTAGAGAAATGGAAGCTGTACACAAGTGCATGGCTGTCCTGAAGGCGGCTGAAGGACGGTGCGTTCGCAATACACCATATGTGATTTTTATCTCTTCCCGTCTGATTCTTTCCTTTCGCAGATGGCATGCTGCCGGTCGTCTATGGTGCGTTAACGGTGTTGAACTTTGTGTCTTCACGGTTTTTGATTGAGACGCAATAAACAGGGATGTTCTCCATGAACTAACATCAGTCGGCGATCTGCCGCTCCCAACGTCGAGCCCGCCGACCGCAAATCACGAGCGTGATTCGGACAGCCCCGTCTCGTTACAGTCCAATGCGAGCGCGAGCACAAGCGGCTGTGGACCGCTACCGCCGCAACCACCACCACCTCCTCAACCCCAACGGGTGTCTCTCTCACCGGCTAGTCTCGGCGGCGGTAGCAGCGGCACGCCTTTTGTAGACCAGTTGTACTCGCACCCATCGGAGGCGTTTGCCCAGCAGCAGGCCCCGCCGGATATCCTGTCCCATCCAGCGCAGGCACCAAGTTTTGCTTATGCGCATCTGCCGACGCACAATGACGAGCTGGCACGAGTTCCGGGTCACGTGTTCCAGTCGGCTCCTGACGCGTGGCTCACGGCACCACACGGGCACGGGCATGCACACCGTCATCAACAACATCAACACGCGGCGGCGCCTATCTACGTGCCGACATCCGCAAGTCACCAGCAAGCATCATATGGGACACCACCGGGTGCGGAAGCATATACGACATTCGTCGGGTCATCGATGGGGCCACCATCACTCTCTGCTCCAACGCCTGGACCTGGAGGACAAGGGCAACAAGATGTGAACGTCGACATATGGCATACGGTGCCGTCTGGCTACGAGTGCGTACTCTTTCCGTTTTACTCTGGCGCTGGGAGCGCACCACGTGTCGGGGACTGGCTGATTGGTGGAACCTGATCGTTCGGTTAATCAAAGCAGGCTCGAGGATTGGGATACGTACATTTCGAGCGTGTCAGGACTGGTACATCACAACCCCAATCCACATCCACACTCGACACAGACACAGACACAGACACATCCTCACTCACATTCTTCTGCACACTCGACACATCTCCCAGCGTCGACCGTGGCAGGAGGCTCGGGCCAGAGGTCCGTACAATGACACTGATTGGGAACGCTGTTCTATCCCCCTTTCCTCTTTTTGTGTACTATAATACTACTATATTTATCAACTTCTCGACGTGTTTTGTGTGTGTGTGGTTTGTCTTTTCGTCACCACTATTCTTTTTCTTCCCGTCGTTCAGACCTCGATTCGTGATACCCCTTTGCTGTTGAATCGCCGGTCCTTCAAGAATCAAGTGCCGAACTGCCAGCTGGCAAATAATGGCTGGACACTTGGGATGGATTACAAAGGCGTTGACGTCGTTCTATGCTGTACGATAAGGTCCGGGCAAGGGAAGCGCGCCGCTGCTTCCATGCAACGGTGGGGTGGGTCATTGGGCCCCCATCATTTATCGATACGGCCGAAGCTGATTTCGGACGTACTATTAATAGTCTTCTAAACTTCCGCAGGCTGTAGTT
>WNFQ01007423.1_pt1 | contig 12366 bp, 18 predicted proteins | sample 5400171 | NCBI WGS metagenome assembly WNFQ01 (sample SAMN13153356, study PRJNA577476) | soil metagenome | isolation source: 20 cm soil under Madrone tree | place: USA:California | collected 2016-06-14
GTCAGTCGAGTCCACTCAGACTCACTCGTACAACGGCGCACCAGTCGTTGCAGACTTGCTTGTCTCTTGACTCTCGACTGCCAAACCCACTCTGACATGCCCCCTTCCCACGCCAAGCCTTGCGCCATTCCCTCGTTCCCGGCTGTTTCCGATTTGCATCCATAACAGCCAGCCTCAACACGTCACTGAGGATGACTGAACGAGAAGTGTATTTATATCTTATGACAAGTTGAAAGCCTTTCCCCTTTTAGATCGGCTCTGGAGCATACTGTACTTGAAGTGGTGTCTGCAACTGCACCAGCAGCGAGACAGTGACCAATGCAGACCTTTCACAAAACATTCTATGTGTTTCCCAGATTTTTTCACTGTCTGCCTTGTGGACCCTTTTAATGCCTGGCTTTCCATAAAGTGCACACGAAGCGCTCTGCGAGGCCATATCTGCGGTTTTCCCGTCCATTTCCAGTTCAAGGATAATACATAATACTGTGCATTCCAGACCATCAAACGAATTCGACTTCATAGCTACGCGCTGATATGATCCGGGAAATGGCCTTTGATTTCCGTGAGAAGATATGGAGGACAAGCCAACTTAGCGAATCAACTCGGAATTACTCGCCCGGACCCCGCTCAACTTGAAGTTCATCGTGATGACTTGTGCGGCTTCGGAAATTAAAGCGCCTATGTGGATGCTTGCTTCGTCCGAGTCACTGGCGCATGAGAGGCCACATTCGGAGATTCAAAGCAGAGTTGCTTAGAAAGAACGACTGTATTGTGATTTGGAAAATTGTACGGAAAGTAGAACCAAAGCAGAAAGTAAAACGATTGTAAACGTGTTACTGGGTTTCCGTTCATCAAGATCATGTCCGGACGTGAAAGTCACCCTATTTCCTTTGTTATTTGGCACGATTACACATGTGCTCCCGCAACACCCTCAATGTTTACACACGCATACGTGTTGAACCTGCTGCTTGCAAGTATGTACGTGTTGCACCTGCTCCTTGCAAACATGTACGTGTTCCTGGTGGACATGCACGTATTCCTTGCAAGTGCATACATGTTCCTTGCACACACAAGTATGCACCTCCTCTTTGAAATCTGCTAGACCGTGTCAGCTGTGCAAAAGGGCTCCGAAGAAAAAAAAACCCACCAACTACAAGGCGCAAGGGCTTTGTCTCGCAATGACCCTCTCCCCAAGAGAGCACGTCTTCGACCTTGACGCTCTCTTCAATGTACTTGCCACACGCACCCCTCCAGGATACGAGAGAACGCGTCTTGGCGGGGAGATACCCCTTGGCAAAGATGTGGTTTGTGATGTGCGCCAGACGCTCACACTTGAAGTTGGGCAAGTCGAGACGGATGCGCTGGGTCGCAGTGACTTGGTGGGCGCCGTGCACATATTCATAGTGCACCCAAATGGCCTGGGGAACGTCCGCTACATCAACACAATTCGTCAGATCCCAAGTCGTACTCCAAAGTGAGTGAAACACGTCCACGCACCGACAATAAGGTGGAGCGAGGTCTCAGGGGTGCTGCCGGCGCCGCGCGCGAGCAGGTCCTGGACGGTGCTGCAGGCCTTCAGACGCACGGCGGAGCAGTCCTCCCACCAGGAGACGGAGCGCCACTTGGCATCGACGAAGCCTTGCTGGAAGACGTAGTCGAGGACGTCCTCAAGGTCGAACAGGTGCGCAGCGTCGCTGACGTCGACGAGCTGGGCAGTGACCTGCTTGTTCGCACGAGATGCCTGGTGGTAGGTAATCCAGAGCTCGGAACCTTGGGCTTGAGAGCAAAATGAGGCAGTCATGTCTGAGGGAAAAGATAATAGTGTCGAGGTTGGAGTGCTGAGAAGTACGGAGAGGTCAGAGAATGAAGATTCTGAAGCTATGGTGAGAGTTCGCGACGGTAGTGCGATGTGGAAGTAGCTGCGAAGTTGGCGTGTCTTTTATATTTCTCCAGTGCCCACTGGCACTGCCGAACAACAACGTCCAAGTCGGCAAGAGAAAGTCCAGAGCCCTCAGAAGACAAGAGTGTATGTAATAAATTAGTACTAGTTTCGTAGCGTTATTGCCCGTGAATGAATTGTGTATTCAGTACTAGCTTCAACCTAGCCCCCGGAGAAGCAAGATTTTCGGAACTTGGTCGGAACGACCATTCTACGAGTGACGGCGTCCGACATCGGACCACAGACTCGGAAGCACTTCTGATCGACGAGTCTTGCCCGTTCATGTAGCAGGCGCTTCCTCTCGGACAAGCGAGCAAGAAAGAAACCAAAGGGGGAAAGATGGCGCACGTGGGCTAGTAGTCCAGTAAGGGAATTTCGCGGCATAACAAGACCTCGGATAAGTCTTCCATATGACTTCAAAATCTCAATGACAAACGCATATTAGTGCAACTTACTGTACTACCAACGTTCTTTATTCCGGGACTTTGTCGTCCCGAATCGGAATTCGAGCGGACATCGTGGTTGCCATTGAGAATCTGTATCATGACCAAGGAGTTACGGCTTTGCCGTTTTCAAGTTTAAGTCACTACTTGATTGTCCTGGAGAAGCAATTCCTGAAACCATCGAACGATAACCTGTTCCTGAATAAGCGAGTATGTTGAGGCCAGACCGAGGATCAGATGTACCGAGGGTCGAAACATTACATTTCCCGGCCCAGCTGTCGTATTAAACCCGTCATATGCGAGTAAAAATAAAATAAGCGGCGGCGATCACGGGACAGCTTCGATACAACGGCTCCGACTATCCGCTGTCAGTCGTTTTTTATCACCGTGGCCCTGAACTTACCATGACAGACTCGGTCGGCCCGCTCTCTGCCCATAGATCAGGTTTCTAGGAATTCCATGTCCTGCAAGCTAGTACCGCTACTGCAACTGGTGGTCAAAATTGTGTTCGCTGCTAATTCCTAGAGGTACTACCGGTATCAGCCCAACTCCTGGTGCAGCGGGGGAATTTGATGCGACTCTAGCGGTCATTTGGTACCTAGCATACAGAGAGTGCCGAACCCCTTTTCACATGCTCTCAAAGTGGCAACTTCTCAGCAAAGCGGGGACAGCATGGGCATTGCGGTGTATGTACTGTGCGTTTCAAATACCGGTCACTTGGCCAAACGCTGCCGTTAACCGTGCAAGTTTGGATAAAGTGCTCTTGTTCCGTCGAAATTCCATGCATCTTGCGTGGCGATACCTGAAATGCAAATGCAGGAGCGGTCTATGAATAACAATGTCCAGTATACTCTTCCGGCTGAGCTTGACTTCCGTTGCTCCGGTACTGTAGCTCAACTTGGGCTCACGAGGACTCCTCCCTAGCTTGTTAGTGTGCTTGACAGAACTCGCCCAAGGCGTCTAATAAAGACATCTCAACCTGCTGGCTGTTCTGCATCGTACCGCTACCTTTCATCATTGATTCTTTAGTGATCGCGTTCTCCACTCTCTCGCTCTCTGACAGCCCAACTTTAACTGTCTTCTCCTTTGATATCGACATGGCCCCCTCAACTCACGGCTCACAGACTCAGACATCCGAGCTCTGGATCACCTACCACCAGACGTCCCGCATGCACAAGCAGGTTACCACACAGCTCATTGACATCAGCGACGCTGCGCACCTATTCGACCTTGAGGATGTCCTCGACCACGTTTTCGAGCAGGGATTTGTAGACCCCAAATTACGCTCCATCGTCGGGTGGGAAGACTGCACCTCAGTGCGTCTGAAGGCCGGCAGCACTGTCCAGGACCTGCTCGTACGAGGTGCTGGATGCACCCCCGAAACCGCGCTGCGACTCATCATTGGTGTGTGTCTTTCTTCTAAGATAGGGCGGTGAATTGATGGGAATATCAAATTCAGTGGATGTCCCCACGGCTATCTGGGTACATTATGAATACGTCAACGGCGTACACCCTCACACGGCGACTCAGCGCTTCCGCCTTGATTCACCGCACTTCAAGTGTGAGCGCCTGACGCACCTCACGGACCATATCTTTGCCAAGGGGTATCTCCTGTGCAAGGCACGCCCTCTGGTATCCTGGAAGGATGCGTGCGGGAAGCACGTGGAAGAGAGCGCCAAGGTCGAAGACGTGTTGTCTTGGGGTGAAGGCGTCAGCGAGGAAAAGCCTTTGCGCCTTGTGATTGGTGAGTCTCGTTGAACGAAGCTTTTCGAGTGGCTTATTAATGGTAACGTTGACACGCAGATTTGTGAGACGTGAGACGAATTTGAATATTTGTGGTTGAGAAGAGAAATTCCATACACGGGCAATAGGTGACAACGTTATGGTTGAATAAACGGAATTCTTCGGTTCGGCATCGATGTCTGCTGTTAACCTGTTGTCGCCCCTGTATGACACCTCAACATCTTGGCAATGGAAATAAACCGTCCAGACCTGAATACGAGTGCCGTGGGTGACTACTGGTACAGTATGCCTCGTCTCAGCGAGGCTGTTAGCACTAGTACTGTTACTAGCGGTACTCCGGCGGTGCCGCAAGTCGCAGCCCAACCAGGCGCATACAGACATCATTTAGGCGGACGGAGTGTGAATCCGTCATCAGCGAGTGTCACACGGTCACAGGAGTGTCACAGGTATCGGCGCACTGCAGGCACTCAGCTTCATAACTTCAACTTCTTTGTACTTGACCACTATGCCGCGTGCTGAAGGTTTGCTCCCCTTCTTTTTACCGGTTGTAGGCTTACGCTGATGAATCGTAGTGGGAACGCCGAAATGGGTTGCCAACAAAATGAAATCAAAGGGCCTGCAGCGCCTGCGGTGGTATTGCCAGGTCTGCGAAAAGCAATGCCGCGATGAGAACGGCTTCAAGATGCACGTCGCCTCAGAGTCCCATTTGCGACAGATGATCGTCGTTGGCGAGAATGCAGGGCGGCACATCGCCGACTTCTCAGCCCAGTTCCAAAGTGAATTTGTCAGGCTTCTCTCCCGTCGGTGTGTCTGCCGTACATCTTCTAGCCATACTTTTTGTGAGTTTTTGATCATCGTTTTAAAAAGATTTGGTACAAAGCGCGTCAAGGCCAACAATGTCTACCAGGAGTATATCCAAGACAAGAACCACCTACACATGAACGCCACGCGCTGGGTGACTCTCACGGAGTTCATCAAAGGCCTTGGTCGCGCTGGTATCGCACACGTTGATGAGACCGACAAGGGATGGTTTATCGCATGGATAGACCGCAGCCCAAAGGCTCTCGAGAAGCAGGAAGCGTCGATCAAGAAGGAGCGTGCCACGATGAACGACGAGCAGCGTGAGCGCCTGCTCATCTCCGAGCAGATCGAGCGGGCAGAGCGGGAGGCCCGTGAGAAAGGAGAGGGCACGTCCGCGGCGGGCGCACTAGAGGATGAAGAGCAGAAGCCGGAGGGGTTACAACGTGAAGAGGGGGAGAAGAAGGTTATGCTTTCATTTTCTGCAAAGCCTTCCGTCGCATTGTCTTCTACAACGCCACCCGTTGGCCTCAAACTCAATCCACTCAAACCGGCCGGCAACCCGCTCAAACGAACAAATCCGCTGAAGCAAGCTTCGAGCAGTTCGAACGCAGCTGACAAGTCTTCCGGGAAGCGGAAGGAGACACCCCTCTCTGCTGCGGAGAAGCTCATCTTGGAGGATCAAGAACGGAAGCGTCGGCGGATGGAACGAGAGAGTACGAGAGCTTAGATATTTGTGTACGTTGTGATTCTGAACACTGCCTTGTATGTTATATTTTACTTCGTCGGGGGAGCATACAGTACACTAATACCATTTGGACTCATTCCGGTTGTGCTCACTTTCAATACTATTTTCCGAGTCGAAATAGCTTCCCTCACCATCTGCGAACCTGTTTAGGTTACTATCGATTACGCGTGGTACCCCTTAGCTCGGACTTCGCTATGGTCTGGGTCACCCTAGACAGAGTCGAACCGTACTCGTAGAGGAACCAAACATTCGGTGTCGAAATAGACTCAAAATAGACTAAATTGTTCCCGAATCCCGTCCGTTAAACGGTTGGAAATGATGAGGAGGAGATTCATCCGGCATAGCGGGCCGGAAGGAACGAGACCCGAACACGACACGATCCTCAGCCTCCAGTGTCAAGGTTAAGGTCATCTAAATCCATCATGAGACGTTCCCCGGTCATAGTTCTCGATAATGGTGCATCGAGTATCAAAGTAGGCATTACGACTTCATCAAAGGACGTGAGGTAGGTACGATGGCACTCCATGTACTATTAACTGTCTGTATTGCCTCTGAAACCCTCCTGGCGTGACACATAGGATAGTTACAAATGCCATCGTAAGATCCAAAGAGGACAAGATAACTTACTTTGGACACGAGTTGGACGCGTGCAAGGACTTTTCGTCATTGCACTTCAGGTTGCCCTTTGAGCGGGTTGGCATTCTTTGTCTCCTCATGTTCAGGGCGTGTCTCATCTTGTCGTAAAGGGCTACCTGGTCGACTGGGACGCGCAGAAAGCCATTTGGGATGGAATATTCTCGGATCAGGTCCTCAACGTAAGTATTCACGCTCACTTTACTTTAGTTCCAGCCCGCTGACCGGCCTGGCAAGGTTGACACCGCAGAGACGTCATTTCTCATAACAGAGCCGTACTTCAACCTGCCCAACATACAGGAAGTCTACGATCAGTTTGTCTTTGAGGAATACAATTTTCAGTCATACTTCTGCTCCACGCGTGTGTCCCCACCGTGTAGTCAAGGTCGTGCTAACTCATAACCTGCCTGCGTCATACAGCCGCAGCTCTAGTTCCATATGGCCAGTTATTCTCAGAACCGGGATTGCCGAACCCTGAATGTATGCTCATCGTGGATGCCGGTTTTAGCTTCACGCACATCGTGCCAGTCATGGGAGGTTCTGTCCTTTGGTCTGCCGTGAAAAGGTATGTCGTCTTCAGTACGGTTGATACTCGCTCAAGTTATGAATTGATGCTAGAATAGACGTAGGTGGAAAGCTCCTGACGAACCATCTCAAAGAGCTTGTCTCGTTCCGCCAATGGAACATGATGGAGGAAACCTATATCGTGAATGACGTCAAGGAGAAGTGTTGTTACGTCTCGACGCAGTTTGCTGCAGATCTCGAAACATGCAGGTTCGCGCCCTTCTTCTGGTCTAGACATGTCAATTTGACTTATCAACCACCACATCAGGGCTGATAGGAGCCGTAATACGATTGTCCAGGAATATGTGCTCCCTGACTTTACGAGAAATCGGCAAGGTTACATACGCCAGCCTGACGTCCTGCCTGTTGATGGGGAGCAGATCCTTTACATGGGCAATGAGCGCTTCTCGATTCCAGAGGTACTGTTCTGTCCAGACCACATAGGTACTTACACGCCTCGCGAAACACGGTGCCTGTAGGAGATGACGTCTTGTCTCGCAGGGTTACACCAGGCTGGATTAGGCGAGGCCGTTGCTCAGTCCATCAGTCTTCTTCCTGAAGACTTGCACGGCATGTTCTGGGCCAATATCGGCCTGATCGGGGGAAGTACGAAGTTTCCGGGTTTTGCTGCACGCTTGTGAGTCTGAGTCACTTACCAGCGTATGGATGCCTTGATGTAATCGATCCTGATAATCCTAATAACCGCAGAATGTCAGAGCTACGTCCACGTGCTCCAGCAGATTGTGAGATAAAGATCTACGAATCCAAGAAGTGCGTGCATCGGTGGCGTCGTTGTGTTTTGTCGAGTCATGGTTAATTGGTTCCATTGGTTTCAGTGCGATAACCGAAGCTTACTATAGTGCAATGGCGCTGGCAACGACATCGACTCTCACGAACCTCGCAGTAACTCGTGCAGAGTACCTCGAAGGTGGAAGCGGTTACTGTAGGAGAAAGTTTGGGACGGACTACGAGCGAGGTGGAAGTGACGAGCGTGCACGAACGCCTCCGCCATCGGTGCCTGCAAAGACGCGCTCGCGGACGGTCTCGGCTATGAAGCGAAGATAATGGGTTGAGGGCGTTGTCATAAGTTTCCTTTTATCCCTTGTTCCACCCCTCCTCGATACCCGTCTCATCGTACCGTCGCGCGAGCCTCAGCACGGCCTTGAAATCCGCAATGTGAGCCCCTATCGCACTTAAATACGCGTTACTCAGGCCTATCAGCGACACAGAACGACGAGATGGACCCTCAGTCTTTGACACAACTTTTTGCAACGACCTACGATTCCAACCCCAACACTCGAAAGACTGGCGAACTTGCCGTCCGCAAGGTGCGTGCTCTCCGCGTGGCCGCGTACATTTGTCGAGCAGCATCGTGTGTTTTGTGCTCTCATAACTAACTCATTCCCTTTGTCCTTTTCACACGACAGCTTGCCGGCCAAGAGGGCGTCATTCCTGCCCTCCTGCAGATAATTGCATCAGATAATGTCGAAATGTACGTACAGTCCATCACACGTTTGTCCATTGTCCCGTAATTCTCCGCTGATCATTCACTCTATTGCTGCTGCGCCCGTGCCTTTTTTTGTTATCGCATTTTCACTTTCGTGTAGCCCTACTCGCCAGGCTGTTTCCGTATGGATCAAAAATCGCGTCGCATCGTCCTATGGCGCAGAGCCTGCGCGCGTAGGGCCCGATCACAAGCCGATTTTGCCTGCTGACCGCTCAGCTCTGAAGAGCAACATCCTCCCGCTCCTTGCCGCGTCACCGTCTCGTGCGATCACAGTCCAGCTTGCAAGCACGCTCAAGACGCTCATCTCAAATGACTTCCCGGACAGATGGCCTGAACTGCTTGGTAGTGCCAAGGCTCTCCTCACTAGTAATAACATCCGTGAGATAGGCGCGGGCACAGTAGTCGTGCTCGAGATGGTCCGCGCATTCCGGTGCGCTCCGTCCTTCATGTGTTTCCTCCCTATAGCTAGCTGACTCTCCACACTCCGTTTGGGGGTTCTAGGTTCCGCCAGAACAGCGATATCTTGACGGCCGTCATCGAGCAGACGTTCGGAACCCTGGTCACTCTCGCCACGAACCTGCTAAATTCTCCGCCTGTTGGTGCCGAGCAGGAGATCCCCGTGCTCCTGCACCTCATCCTCAAGTCATACAAACACTCGATTGTACTTAATTTGTCAATGCATCAACAAAGCACGGAGAGCCTTGTGCCCTGGGGTCGGCTGCTCTTCCAGGTTCTAAATCTTCGTATTCCGGCCGCCGCTGTTCCTGCTGATGAGGAAGAGCGGGAGCGGAGCGAGTGGTGGAAGGCAAAGAAATGGGCTTGTGGGATTTTGGGTAGACTGTTCCATCGGTATAGTATCCATTTTCGTTTTGATGCCTCGCGTCTCAGATGGAGGGGAGTTACTAATGTCTTACCAGATTCGGCAATCCTTCTCAGCTTCCCAGCCCGTTGCAAGACGAATACGGGGCGTTTGCAGACCACTTTGTGAATGCGTTTGCACCCGAGATTTTCAAAGTGTATCTTAATCAAATCGAATTATACGTCTCAGGGCAGGCGTGGCTGTCCAAGAAGTGCCAGTACCAGATTCTCCAGTTCTTTACAGAGTGGTTCGTGCTGTATCCTTCCAGTCGACTTAACCATGATGCGATGAGGACGTAGTGTGAAGCCACAGAGTACGTGGGCCTGGCTCAAACCGCACTTTCAATCGCTCGTCACTGGCTTTGTTTTCCCAAATCTGTCCTTCACACCAGCCAGGCAAGAGCTATGGCAGTCGGACCCCATCGACTACACTCGTACCTCAATCGGTGCTCTCCTACCACACTTCCCCCTTACCTTCGACCCTAGGCTAACGCTGGCTTTCTATCAGATGAATATGAGAATTATTCCTCCCCCGTGGCGGCAGCGACGACCTTCCTCTGCCAACTTGTCAGCAGTCGTACTAAGGTGACTTTCCTCCCGATCCTCAATTTTGTCGACAGCATCCTCGAGTCGCACCCTGCTGCGCCTCAGCGCTTTGGTGCGCTCAACATGCTTTCTGCACTGGCCCCATTCGCGATGCGCCATCCCGATGTGAAAGGCAAGATGGAGAATTTCACCATGAACTATGTATTTCCAGAGTTTACTGTGCCAGAGGGGTATATGCGTGCCGCTGTACGACTCTTTTTTCGTGAGTACTTAGCCATTTCGTCGCTCACGTAGTACGCAGGCAAACGAAGTTGTCGCTGCGGAAGTGCGCAATCGCATAATCTGGACCAGCGACGAGGTGCGCCAACGCGTCCCGTGCCGATGAGGAGTTGCTCTCTAATGGTTTACGACAGAACCTCAGTAAGGTATTCCGTGCTGTAGCCGTCGGGCTGGACGACACGGAACTACCGGTGCGGGTGCACGCTGCGCTCACGCTGACGGAGATGGTCTCCTCGCACGATTCAGTCAAGGCTGCTGTTTCTCCCCAAGTCGGCAAGGTTATCCAAGGTTTGGCTCGGATACACTAGACACGCTAGAGGACGAACTTATCAACATGCAGATCTCCTTAAACTTTCCGATGAGACGGACCTTGATATCCTCAACAGCAGCATGGAGACTATGGTCGAGCATTTCCAGGACGAACTCTTGCCCGTCGCAGCACTGCTTACTGCGCGTCTTGTGTGTACCCTTCCACTCTCTACATGTACACGTTCCTAACAGGAGACAGTGTGATTCGTACAACCGCCTTTTGCGAGAAGCGATTGTAAGCGAAGAGAGCGCGCCCAAGGGCGATGATTTGGAAGCGCTGATGGATGCTGACGGCGAGGATGACAAGACGTACGCCGCGATGGGTGTCGCGAAGACCCTCAGCACGGTAGGCTATTAGTTAGAGCTCGGGCGACGCGTATGCTGACGATTCTGCAGATCGTGTCATCCATCGACTCTTCGCCGGAGATTCTCGCTCAAGTACAGGAGGTCATCATTCCGATCATCCAGGAAACTCTAGAGAAAAAGGTCCTTGGTACGTAGTTGGAACATGAAGCGTGAAGTGGTGCTTGCCCATTGATGATGCATAAAGACTTGTTCGATAATATGTATGAGCTGGTGGACAGCCTCACCTTCAAGTCGCGCAGCATCTCGCCAAATATGTGGCGTGTGTTTGAATTGACGTACGACCTATTCCGGACGGATGCGATAGACTTTTTAGACGGTAAACGAATTCTCTTTTATCTCCGCAGTAACAAGAGCTGACTTGAAGTTTCATAGAGATGCTTCCTTCGCTCGACAATTTCGTTTCGTACGGCACAGATGTCTTCCGCGTACGGCCTGACTATCGCCAGAAGGCTCTCGACATTTATATTACGGCGCTCTCCAGCGACCACCTAGGTGAGAATGATCGCGTGAATGGTTGCAAGCTAGCCGAGTCGCTTCTACTCAACCTGCGCGGACATATCGACGACGTAAGCGCTGCTGTCCACACCAATCTCTTATCCCTTCTCATGACTATGTTCCCAAAACACAGCAACTCGAACACATCATCGCAACCGCATTCAGACACCTTGACAAGACAGAAACGAAGTCATTCGAGCTGGCGAATCTCGATGTGCTCATCAATTCGGTACTTTACAACCCTGGTGCTGCCCTTGCGTTGATGGACGCTCAGCGCCCGCATGGGGCGCAGATGTTCTTCGCCCGTTGGTTCGCGGCTGTTGATAAGGAGCATGGGTTGCCGCGCGTGCACGACAAGACGCTGTCTATCGTCGCAATGTCGGCGCTGCTGGAGATGAAGACAAGCGCTGTGCCTGCGAAGCTACGCGAGGGATGGCCGGGCATCGTCGGTGAAGCGATCAAAGTGTTCAAAGGTCTGCCGAAAGCTGTTGCGGGTACGTAATTGGACGTTTCTCCCCTAGAAGTGGTCGGATTGGACTGACTGCCGCAGCAGCGCGCAAAACATTACAAGATTCTCTGCAGGAAGATGAAGGCGAGGAGGATGACGATGAACAGCGATACTTGAATATGAACGAGGAAGAAGGGGACGTGTGGGACGATAACTCGGCATATATTGAGATGCTCGCGAAAGAGGTGCGCATGTCTACCCCTTCCCCTGTCCGCCCCGCTTGGAACTGACTGTGGGCGATTACCCGGTTGTAGGGCCAACGCCTGCGCGAGGCAGCAGAGCGAAGAGAGCATGACGGGGACGGTGGCGCGTCGGACGCATCAGACGACGAAGAGATCGAAGAAGAGCTAGGTTTCATCTCGCCATTGGACACCGTGAACCCATACATAACGTTCAAGCAAGCGCTCACAGGTAACGTCGTTCACCCTTATATATCCCCCCCCTCGCCCCCGTCTCCGCCCCCCACTTCATAAAAAGTTGCGACCCTGAATGCTGACGTGATGACGTGGGGCTTCCCTCGCATCGTGCCACCACGGCCTTTTTATTTTACCCAGCGCTTGAAGTTAACGATCACACGATATATCAGGCTGTGACCACCGCGCTTGATGTGGAACAACAGACGCTACTTAT
>WNFQ01002949.1_pt1 | contig 12365 bp, 14 predicted proteins | sample 5400171 | NCBI WGS metagenome assembly WNFQ01 (sample SAMN13153356, study PRJNA577476) | soil metagenome | isolation source: 20 cm soil under Madrone tree | place: USA:California | collected 2016-06-14
GCTGGCGGTTCGGGCGCAGCGGTAAAAAAATGTGCGCTGCGAGCGTTGTCGGATGCCGTTAAAAATGCATCCATCTGGTCGCGCGTTAGTCGCGAGGGCGTCTCTTCTCCCCGGTTTTTGAATTCGAAACTGGGCGAAAACAGCGCCAATTCACTGGTGAAAACACCAGTCTCATTAATGCGATCGTCTGTTAGGAGGTTCATATCGATTTTCGATTGGCTTTTCCTTATCTAAAGATTTTGGAGGCCGACATTTCAAAAAATTTGCAAAATTCTAAAAAAAAAACTCGGCGCCAAGGACAGCACGCCGCCTTGAGCCTCGTGCAGTCCGCCCGTTCGCGGCACTGAAAACCGATTTCTGTTCCACTTTGCTTCTCGGGTTCCCGGCGTAAATTCTGTCGAGTGACGGACGAACAAGAGGACGAACAGTTTTATCGCGATACGGAAAGCATCGCGTTTCCGAAACTGAACGATCACCAGCTTTCTCTGCTTGAGCCATTGGGCGAACGCCGCCTCGTGAAGCGCGGTGATCTGGTTTATAAGGCTGGACAGCGCGATCTCGGATTGACCATTCTCTTGCGCGGCGAAATCGAAGCCTTCGAGCAACGCGACGATACCGAACAGATTCTCGCGACGGCGCACGAGCGCGATTTCATCGGCGACGTGGCGATGCTGCAGGGCACGTCGGCCCTGGCGTCGGCAAGGGTAACATCACCAGATGCCGAAATACTTTATATTCCCGCGGTGGAAATGCGCCGAGCGCTGGCCGAGATCCCCGGAGTCAGCAAGACAATCGTCGATGCGCTAATCATGCGACGGCGGCGAATAAGACGGGATCGGGAATTTGCCGGAATGCGAGTTCTGGCTAGCCGCGACGCACGCGATGGACATCAGCTCGATGATTTTCTCGACAAAAACCGAATTCCGCATCGTCTGGTCGAATTTGAAAGCGAACAAGGGCAGGCGCTGACCAACCGTTTTCACCTAACGAGTCGCGATTTGCCCGTACTTATCACCCCAGGCGGTCGTCGGCTGCGCCGGCCTTCGCTGCGCGAAGTGGCGACGGAAGCCGGTTTGCTGCGGTCGCTCGCGCAAGGAAACGAGAGCGAGATTCTGTCCGACCTCACAATCGTTGGCGCTGGACCCGCAGGCCTGGCCGCAGCGGTGTATGCCGCATCCGAAGGATTGAAAACGGTTGTTTTGGAAGGTTATGCGCCGGGCGGACAAGCTGGTTCCTCCTCGCTGATTGAGAACTTCTTCGGATTTCCAACCGGCGTTGGTGGCGGCGAATTGACCTGGCTCGCTCAGCTCCAGGCTTACCGATTCGGCGCGAAATTTTCCACACCGTCCCAGGCTCTTTCGTTTAACTACAATACCGACGGCGAATACCGCGCCTGTCTCGAGACGGAGGGTTGCTCGGCCACTCTTCGAGCAAAAACTGTCCTGATTGCTACCGGGGCGGACTATCGGCGGCTCAAGGCCGAGGGGCGCGAGCAATTCGAGGGCGTAGGCGTTTACTATGCTGCCACCGCCTTGGAGGGTCAGATTTGTCGCAACGAAACGGTGATTGTCGCCGGGAGCGGCAACTCTGCAGGGCAGGCCGCGATGTTTCTTTCGGACGGCGCGGCCAAGGTACTCCTCGTCGTCCGCGGCAACGATATTTCCAAAAAAATGTCGGATTACCTTTCGCGCCGGGTGGAAGCGCGCGAGAACATCGAGATCCTTTACCAGACAGAGATCCGCAAAATGTTTGGTGGGAAAAAGCTCGAACAAATCGAGGTGGAAAATACGAAAACCGGCGAACGCCGAACGGTTCGGACGCCGGCTGTTTTTTCCATGATCGGCGCGAAACCGTGCACGGACTGGTTGCCGCCAGAAATCGAGCGCGACGACAAAGGATTTATCAAGACCGGCTCGACCGTTGCCGAAGCGCCAGCCTGGCGCGCGAGCAAACATCAACCTGGTCCGCTCGAGACGAGCTTGCCGGGGATTTTTGCAGCGGGCGACGTACGCTCCGGCTCGGTAAAGCGGTGCGCGGCGGCAGTTGGCGAAGGCGGTATGGCAGTTGCCGGTGTCCAAATGAGGTTAGCCGCGTCGTCGTGAAATCAGATCACGAAGCCAGCAGGCATCTACGAGATATTGTCGAGTGATTTCTCGATTGCGGTGGAGTGCCACGCAATGGCATTCCGGGCCACTCGGTCCCCTGTCCTCAAGTGTTAGTTTGTTCGACCTTGTAAACGACCATCCCGCGCGCCTGATAGTTCGCGAGCGCCTGCGGATGGTCGCGATTGCACGTGTGAACCCACACGCGTTTAGGTGCGATCCGGCGATGGCCGGACCACGCTTCTTCGATTGCGCTGGTCAGCAGCGCGCCGCCCAAACCACGGCCGATAAATTCAGGCAACAACCCGAAGTAGGCGATCTCGACCCCGCCTTCCGTGTCACGACGAAGCTCGTAGTATCCTGCAAGTGTGTCGCCGTAATAGGCGCCGAACGTCCGCAGCTCGGACGTCGCCGCGTACTGCTTCCATTGCTCATCCGTCCACGGTCGTTTATCGAGCCACTCCCACTGCTCGCCAACACGAAAGTAGAGATCTTGATTGAAACGCCAGTCACGCTCGGTCTGCTCGCGAATTTGAAACCGCGCATCCGCACGTTTTACGCGCAGCTGATCCGGCGATTTCATTTCAAGATACGTCGTGACGAGCGGTTGCGAAGATTTCACCACGTAAGATAACGCCGGAGTTGATCCGACTTGTGACGGCTGCGCTCTGGCCGCGCTAAGGCTTCAGCTCCAGCATCGCCTTACCCGATTCTATCTCCACCGGTACTGAAACATGATCGTGAAAATCGAGCCAGCGACCGTCCGATTTCCGAAGGAGCGATGTAAACCGGAGCCAAACCGCAGACTTTTGACCGTGTTTCAGCGTCCCGCTGATCAATTCCAGCCCAGCAGCATAACCGAGGTCGCCGGTCGCGCTGACATGCAAATCGCGGATTTCGACGTTCAAGTTGCTATCGTACTGCGAGAAGAATTGCTGATAATCAGCGCGATAGGCAGCTTTGCCTACATATTGCAGCGGCGGCACGACATCGTACGCAATTACGTCGTCTGTATAGAGCGCCATAACCGCATCGGCGTCCTTCTCCTTGAATGCTTTCATCCACCGGTCTAACCACCCGCGAATTTCCTTCGCTGCATTATCATCAATGTTTGCCGGGGCCGCGCCTTTCGTCTGCGCGTCTGCAGCAGCTGATGCAAGCGCCATCAAAATGAAAGTGAGTAAGATACGTTGTTTCATACTTTTAGTTTTCGTCCGGAGACAATCAAACATCCGCACCGCAGATGGGACGGTAAATTTTTCGAAGAGACGCTTCATGCTTTTCGTTTCACTGTTTCGCTTTTCAAGATTTCAGTTTTTCGAAGTGAAAGCTTCTTTGTTCACCACGTAAGGCATTTTTGTCGGATCACCGCCGTAGTTGGCTTCGAGCACATCGATTAGTCCCTGGACGCAGCGGCCGGCCATGCCTTTGTCCGGATCGATTGAGAGCCGCGTGATCTGCGCGCCGCTGGCGAAGTGATGAAACACGCGGCAGCGATCGGCGATTTCGGGATCGAGGAGCGGCGAGTCTGGTGGGAGCGGTTCCTTCTCGAAAACGTCGAGCGCGGCGCCGGCGATGACTTTCTCTTTGAGCGCTTTGGCGAGTGCCCCCTCGTCCACGACCGGGCCGCGTGAACTGTTCACCAAGTACGCGGTCGGCTTCATCAGCTTTAGCGTCTTATCGTTGATTAGGTGATAGGTCGGCTTGTCAGTTTCGCCTTCGCGCAACAGCGGCACATGAATCGTCACGTAGTCGGCATCGCGCAATGCATCCTCGAATTCCACGTACTTGATCCAGGTTTTCTCTTTCTGAATGCCGCGCGCGTGGCGGAGGTCCATCAATTCCTGAATGGCCGCGATAAACTCGTGATTCTGATACGCCGGGTCATAGCAAAGGATATTCATGTCGAATCCGGAGCACTTCTTGATCATCGCCAGGCCAATGCGGCCAGTGCCGATGACTGCGATTGTCTTGGCGGTGATCTCGTCGCCGAGAAACGGCAGAAATGGGTGCCACGACGGCCATTTCTGTTCGCGCACCAAGCGCTCGCTCTGCCACATTTTGCGCGCGAGCACGCCCATCATGAAAAACGCGAACTCAGCGGTCGCTTCGGTGAGCACGTCCGCCGTGTTCGTGAACGGAATTTTGTATTTGTTCGCGTCGGTGCGATTGATGTTGTCGAACCCGACGGCGATTTGCGCTACGACCTTGAGCGTCCCCTTCCCTGCTTCGAACACTTCGGCGTCGACCGGATCGCGCAGCGTGGTGATCAATCCATCAACGCCTCTCTTCACCTTCTCGATGATTAACTTTTTCGGCGGCGCCTCAGGGCCCTGGAAGACTTCGAGCTCGTATCCGCGCTCGCGAAGATAGTTCTCGGCAGCATCGCCAATTCGCGACGTTGCAAATACGCGAAACTTCTTTTTCTCCGCCATAGGCAATCTCTCAGGAAACCATGAACGCAGGAAGAAACTAAACAGGATTAGAGAATCAACAGGATTCCGTTCCGGAATCCCTGCTTTCCCGCATTGCTTAGAGATTTTTATCAGCCCAGCCGTCGACGCGGTCGAGTGCTTTTTCGATGTTCTCGATTGAGTTGGCGACGCTGAATCGCAGATAGCCTTCGCCAAACTCGCCAAACGCCGTTCCGGACAACGCGGCGACGCCAGCGTCATCGAGCAACGCGTCGGCTAACTTTTTCGAGCGCCAGCCGGTCTTGCTGATGTTCGGGAAAACGTAGAACGCGCCGTGAGGTAGCCGACATGAGAATCCTCTAATTTTGTTCAGCCCAGCGACCATCACGTCGCGTCGCTTCTTAAACTCGGCGCGCATCGCGTCCACCGACTCTTGCGGCCCGCGCAAGGCCTCGATTCCAGCGATTTGACTGAAGCTCGCGGTGCACGAACTCGAGTTTGTCATTAGTCGCGCGATGTGCGTCGCGAGATCGGCGCGCATCACACCGTAGCCCATGCGCCAGCCGGTCATCGCGTAAGTCTTCGAAAAACCATCGAGCAAAATGGTACGCTCCTTCATTCCGTCGAGCGACATGACGGAATGATGCTCGCCTTCAAAAATCAGGCGGCTGTAGATCTCGTCGCTTAGCACCATGATATTGCGATCGCCGATTGCAGCTGCGATCCGCTCGATGTCCTTCTTTTCCAGCATGCCGCCAGTCGGGTTCTGCGGTGAATTCAGAATGATCAATTTCGTTCGATCATTGATCAGATTGGCCAGCTCATCAACGTCGAGCCTGAAATCCAGCTCCTCTCGCAACCGGATCGGCACCGCCTTCGCGCCGACGTAATTGATCATTGACTCGTAAATCGGAAATCCCGGGTTCGGGTAAATGACTTCATCGCCTTGTTCGGCGAGCGCGAGAATGGAGAAAAAGATGATCGGCTTACCGCCAGGGACCACAACCACTTCGTCGGGCGTAACGTTTACCCGGCGCGTTTCGCTCACGTGTTGTGCAATCACCTCGCGCAGCTCCATCAACCCGGCCGATGGCCCGTAATGCGTGAAGCCCTTGTGCAACGCATCGACCGCAGCGTCGATGATGTTGCGCGGCGTATCGAAATCCGGCTCCCCGATTTCGAGATGAACGATATCGCGGCCCTGCGCCTGAAGCGCCTTCGCTTTCACTAACACTTCAAACGCGGTCTCAGTGCCGAGACGCGCCATGCGCGACGCGAGGCGGAGTTCTCGGCCCTTAGTCATCACGGCGAAATCAGCATCATCAGAGCGATGACGCAACTTGTCTTTTGAATCAGATGTCGGCGCTTTCTTTAGCGCTGCTCATTAGCCCGTAAGGTTCCGAGTGACTCCTGGCTTTTCGCAAGTCGCGGAGGCGCGCTTCGGCGGAGTAGATTGCTTCTTTCGGCACCCGGCGCAGAGCTTTCGCCAAACCGACTTTTGACAAGGTCCATATCAACCATTTTGTCGGATCCCACTGCCACAGCTTCACGCCGTTGCGATAATCGTGCTGAAATTCGTGGTGATAATTGTGATAGCCCTCGCCACACGTAAACAGCGCCATAAAAAACGAGTCGCGTGCACTGCACCTCGTCGAATACGGCTGCCGCCCGAAGGTATGACAGGCCGAGTTAATCAGGAATGTACCATGTTGGAGCACGACAACCTTTGCGACGCCTCCAATTAGAAAACCACCGAGGGCGCCGACCCAGCCGTCCCACGCAAAGCCCGCCAGTGTTGGAAGGACGAAGCTGACGATGACGGCGAGCAGGTGAATATGTCGATGTTGCCACATCACCAGAGGATCTCTCTTAAGATCGGCGACGTTATCGAACGGCGGCTGCGGCAAGAGTTTGAACAACAGCCAACCAATGTGGGCGTGGAAAAAACCCTTGCTGATGTCGTACGGATCTTCGTCGTGATCGACATGTTTATGGTGGCGTCGATGCTCGCTTGCCCACATTAGGACAGAATTCTCGAATGCAGCAGCGCCGAAGAGGAGCGTGAACAGGCGCACCGGCAGCTTGGCCCGGAAAGTTGCGTGCGTAAACAGCCGGTGATAACCGAGCGTGATGCTAAAGCCGGTCGCAGCCAGCAATACTGCAAACACGACGACGTGGAACCAATCAACGCCGAAATACCAAAGGTAAAGCGGCACTGCCGTAAGTGTGAGAACAAACGTGCCGATCAAGAACGAACTCGTCGTCCAATTAATGCGGCCGACGGGAATACGGAAAATCAAGGCAGTGATTTGGGTAGGCTCACGGGCTCACTGATACCGGCCGAGAATAACATCCTGCTTTTCCCATGTATGTACGCCGCCGCAGTGTTCGCAGGTGAGCTTTTGTTTTTTGAGTTTGGCTGTTGCCCAGCATTTTTCTTCGATTGTTCTTCCGGTATCGGTCAGCTTTGACGTGGAAGGACAACGCACGAGCAGGCTTTTGATGTTCGAACCAGCTTTTATTTTCTGCCGCCGGGGCGGATCGAAAAAGAATCGCCTTGCCATATCAGAGTCGATACACGATGCGCGCTTTAGCGGTGTCATACGGCGACATCTCCATTCTTACTCGATCGCCAATTGTGAGGCGAATAAATCTCTTGCGCATCTTCCCGGAGATGTGCGCGAGAACCAGGTGATCGTTCGCAAGCGCAACGCGAAACATGGTTCCGGGAAGGACCGACATGATCGTGCCCTCGATGGTGATCGCTTTCTCTGAATCCATCAACATTTATTTCTTATCGCTGATTTCTGACTGCTGATCGCTAATTGCGGACGGAATTCCGGCCGCTCTTAGCTATCAGCTATCAACTATCGACTTTGCGCTCTAGCGGCGGTTGCCCGCGAACGAACGCTTTCCGCCGCCGCCGCCGCCGTAAGGGCGCGGACGCTCTTCGCGTGGGCGAGCTTCGTTAACAGTTAACGTGCGGCCGTTAAGCTCGTGGCCGTTGAGCGCGGTCATCGCGGCGTTGGCTTGTGCGCCGTCATTCATCGTGACGAATGCAAAGCCGCGCGATTTGCCCGTGAAGCGGTCCATCATCAGATGGACTTCGTTGACGGTGCCGTGTTGTTCGAACAGATCCTGAAGATCGTTCTCGGTGCTCTCAAAAGAGAGATTACCTACGTACAGTTTCATTGTGTTTTGAATTTGGAAAAACTACCGACCTACAGAGCCGTTCCCGGGAATCGGGTTTCAAACCACCAATGAGCGACGCTCACCTGACGATCTACCGCGCAGTGAAGTTAACAGAGTAATCCAATAAGGCCGCATTATCGTTCGGATCAGGCAAAACACAAACGATCATTTCATGGACGGTATGCGCTCCCTAAAATTTGCGGCCGATACAGCCGCCTCTACAGTTTGGTGTTTTGAAGCGCTGGTTGCCATTTGTCATTCTCGTTCTTGTTCTGGTCGCCGCTGTGCTCGCCGTGCACATCGACTGGACGTGGAAACGAAAACTCTCGCCGCGTGGCGGACGTTATTTCTTTCATCGGGTTGAGTTGGCGGTTCCTTCCTTCCGCCAATCCGATGAAAAATGGGGCGACGATGCGCTGGGTGGAGTCGAAGCCAATGGCACACTCGGCGGCGAGGGCTGCGCCGTCGCCGCCGCAGCGATGGTGTTTAGGTTTTATGGTATTGAGATTGATCCGCAGCAGTTAAACTGGTTCTTGACGTCCGCAGACGGCTATACTGAGAACGGCTGGCTTTATTGGGACCGCGCGGCGTGGTTCGCGCCCGACCGCGTCCGGCACATGTACGAAGACTTGCCCTCATATCAGCTGATCGATTCGAATATCTCCCGGGGAAATCCTGTCATCGTGCGGGTTCGTCTCCGAAGCGGTGTGACGCATTTTGTGGTGATTGCTGGCAAGGATGGCTTCGACTATCTCGTACGCGATCCCGGTGGTGGCGCTGCGAAAGGCCTTTACCCGCTGCGCGAGCTCGGCAGCGATATTGAGGCATTACGGTTTTACGAGCCGATCGCAAAGACGAATTCGCAAGTCTCCGCGCGGCGGTGAGCAAAGTCAGAACTTAACCACGAAGGCGCCGCGACACAGCGAGTCGGCTACAACCCGGCCGGATCTTTTACTTGATCTCGGCATCCCAAATCGTTCCCGTATACTTGCCTGTGCGATACGCAACTTTGACTCGATCGTTTTCGCGCAATCTCTCCCATTGCCCTCGATCGGCACGAACTTGGATTGTACGGCTGTTATCGAGCATCCGAATTTTTACAATCCATTGTTCGTGATTGGTCGCCCGCTCGTCTTTGATTTGCTCGCCTTGTTTCGCCGCCGCGACATAGTCCCCGATTACGACTGCTTCGCCGGCTTTCTTTTCGCAACCGCAAAGGCCAGTGATCAGTAACACCCCAAAAAGACAACGTGGTACAATCGATTTCTTCATTGTAAAATCTCCGCAACGATGCCGATTGCTGCTTGTTCGTCATTGCTCGGCATGTAGCGTGGCAATGCTTTCATAGGTCGGAGCACAAACGCGTCATGGGTGTAATGCTGCAAACATTTTATTGGGATTGTCCCAAAGCGGAAAACTGTGAGCATGAATGGTGGGCCGTTATCAAATCCAAGCTGCCGCTGATCGCGCAGGCGGGTTTCACAGCCTTGTGGCTCCCGCCAGCAAACAAGGCGGCTTGGTGGAAATCGATGGGTTACGATCCTTACGATTACTATGATCTTGGCGAGTTCGATCAAAAAGGCGGCGTGCCGACGTGGTTCGGTTCCAAAGCCGAATTACTCGATTTAATTCAGTCCGCTCACGCGCTGGGACTCCAAGTGTATGCGGACCTGGTGTTCAATCACAACAGTGGCGGCGATGCACAAGAACTGAATCCCATCGACGGCCAATCGCGCTGGACGAAGTTTGAACCGAAGAGCGGCAGATTTTCGCGTGATTGGAAATGTTTTCATCCAAGCGGCTACGAGACCTGGGACGGCGCAACTTTCGGCGACATGCCGGACCTCTGTCATCGCGCTCCGTTCGTTTATACCGAGCTCATCAGTTATGCGCGCTGGCTTTTGGAGGAAATCGGTTTCGACGGATTCCGCTACGACATGGTGAAAGGCTACGGCGGCTGGATGGTTCGTTCGATCCAAGAACTGCGCGCACTACGGGGCGGCACCAGTTTCAAACCGTATGCTGTCGGTGAATGCTGGGACAGCGAACGCACGATTGGGGATTGGCTCGATGAAACTAACGCGTGGTCCGACAATCCAGTCGGTGCATTTGATTTTCCGCTGCGCTGGCGATTGCAGGATTTGTGCGACACCTACGGATTCAGTCTCCGCCGTCTCGCTGAAGGCGGTGTGTTAGCACTGGACCGCCCGGCACAGGCTGTCACCTTCGTCGAGAATCATGATGTCGTCCGCAACAGTCCCGTCATTAACGACAAGCTGCTGGCGTACGCCTTCATTCTGACGCACGAAGGTTATCCGTGTGTCTTCTGGCAGGATTATTTCAACTGGGATCTCGCGCAGCCCGACAATCGAAGCGGTATCGACGCGCTCATCAAAGTTCACGAACAGAATGCCGGCGGCCCGACGCAGGTCCTCTTCGTGGACGATAACCTCTATGTAATGCAACGCCCAGGCAGCGGCCAGCAAACCGGGCTGATCTTTATCCTAAACAACCGCGGTGACTGGAACGGCACGTGGATTCAGACACGGTGGAATAACACACGACTCGTCCCGGCGGCGTGGCGCGGACGCGATGATCCTGGCATGCCGCAGGAAAAATGGGCTAGCGAGTCCGGTTGGGTCGATGTCTGGGCGCCGCCTCGCGGGTACGCGGTTTACGTGCCGCAGTGACCCGGAGAATTTCGGATCACTCATTACAGATTGCGGCTGACCCGTTCGACAAGCTCAGGGCAGGCTCCGCGACCGCTACAGCGTTCTAACTGGCAAAATAGCTGCGTTGCCGCGATTCGAATCCCGGGCCGTAGCACAGCCTTCTTGCTTTCCTGTGTTCCTGGCAGATGCAGAGTGGCATATGAGCTTCATCAATCTCGAGCAGTTGCCATTTGTCGGAATGTCGTACGAATTTCACGGGGAGAAACACGGCGCACCCGTCTCAGCCTACATCGTCAATGCCAAATCTGGGCAAGGCCCGCCGTTACACACGCATCCCTACGTGGAGATAGCATTTACCCTTGAAGGCTGCGCCACCATCACGGTGGGAAGCGAAACGCGCGAGGTGAAAGCCGGCGGTATCGTGGTCATTCCCGCAAACACACCGCACCGGTTCGTTAACTCCAGCGACGCCATTCTCCGTCAGATCGACATCCACGCGAGTTTTCGATTCATCCAGACGAATCTCACGTGAACAATACATAGGTAACCCAAACTGGCGGCAACACGCGGCGCGTTGTTGTTATATGAACATACGCGTCCTTGTTGCCGCAGTTGCGGCCATGGCCACAACGACTTTCGCTGCGGAACTGCAGGAAGTCGCCAGTTTTCCCAACCAGCAAGTCACCGGTGTCGGTGTCTCGCAGAGATCCGGCCGCATTTTCGTTAACTTTCCGTATTGGTCAGACGACCATCCCTTGTCGGTGGCCGAGGTCGTCAACGGCCAGCCGCGCGCCTTCCCGGATGACGAATGGAACAAATACGCCGTCGAACGGACTCGCGGTGGCGAGCCGGGTTCGCCCGAATCTCATTTCGTTTGTGTGCAAAGCGTCGTCGTCGACGATCAGGACAATCTTTGGATTCTCGATCCGGCGGCGCCGAAAATGCAGGAGATCGTCAAAGGCGGACCGAAGTTGGTCAAAGTCGATCTCGGCACAAACAAGGTAACGCAGACAATTCCATTCGGTGAAAATGTCGCGCCCGCGAAAAGTTATCTGAATGATGTCCGCATCGACACCGCCAATCGAAAAGCGTTTATTACTGACTCCGCCAAGGGCGCAATCATCGTTGTCGATCTTGTTAGCGGCAAAGCGCGACGATTGCTCGACGATCATAAATCTACCAAACCTGAACCAGGATTTAATTTGGTCGTCGACGGGAAAGAGCTGATCGATCAGCAGAAGAAAAGTCCGCCGCAGATCGCATCGGACGGCATCGCGCTCGATACCAAGAACGGTTACCTTTATTATCACGCGCTAACCGGCCACACGCTCTACCGGATTAAGACGAGTTACTTGACCGACGAGAAGCTTTCGAAGAGCGATCTCGAATCCAAAGTCGAAAGCGTTGCGCAAACGCCCGCGCCCGACGGAATGCTCGAGTCACCGGACGGTAGCGTTTATCTGACGGATCTCGAACACAACGGCGTTGTGCGCTGGAACGCAGCGTCGAAAAAGATCGAGCCACTCATCACCGATAAACGCTTACTCTGGCCGGACACATTGAGCTGGGGACCGAACGGCGATTTGTACGTCACGGCGTCACAGATCGAGAACATGCCGCGGTTCAATAACGGCAAATCGACTCGCACCGAACCGTACAAACTCTGGAAAATCACTGGCGTCAACCCAACGCAATAACCAAAGAATATGGATTTTGGTAGGGTGGGCAGCCCTCTGCACGCCGAAAGAAGCGGCGCCCACAAAAGCGGTCGCCCTACCCACGATTTCGGCCTTCCTGATTATGCGTTTACGGCACCCGGAAAAGCTTTCCTGTGTATGGATCTTTCACAGCTGAGCCCGGCGCAAAAGCGCTGACATCGATGTAATTTCCCTCCGGTAAGTAAGGGCTTGTGACCATGCCCTTTCGGCCCGGGACCGGAATTCCATAGGGCATATCTCCTTTTGCTTTTTCCACAGGCGCGGCTG
>WNFQ01002950.1_pt1 | contig 12363 bp, 10 predicted proteins | sample 5400171 | NCBI WGS metagenome assembly WNFQ01 (sample SAMN13153356, study PRJNA577476) | soil metagenome | isolation source: 20 cm soil under Madrone tree | place: USA:California | collected 2016-06-14
TTGGCGGATGAGGATGCGGAGCGCAAGGAGACAGAAGATGTCGCCGCCAAATTGAAAACTGCGCTGGCCAAGGAAGGGCGGAAAGAAGTCGCGCAGGATCTCGAGATCATCATTCGCCGGCTTGAACTGCAATTCAAGGAAGAAGACTTCGAGCGCGTTCATAAAGTTCCCTTCGTCAACGCGAGCGCCATCGTGTTTCGCGGGATCCGCCCGTTGTTGGACGATCAGACTCCGGGGGAGCGGAGGCCGGCGGCGGCCGCGCGCATTCGCAAATATGCCGGACTGGAATCGGGCTACAAGCCGATTACAGAGATCTTGAAACAACGCGTCGTCGAGCAGATGGCGAAGCCGGGTGTGGTCTATCCGGCGAAGGTGGAGATCGAGACCGAACTGGGGCGCAATTCGAACTACCTCGAGGGTATGGCTGCGCTGTGCGCGAAATACAAGCTGACCGGCTGGGAGGAGCCGTACGCCAAGCTGAAGGCACAACTCACCGACTACGATGCCTGGACCGAGGCGACCGTGCTGCCCAAGGCGCGCGCCGACTTCCGACTTCCGCCCCAGGAGTACGCGCTGGCGCTCGAGGAGTACGGGATTGATATTCCGCCCGATCAGATGGCTGCGCTGGCCCACAAGGGTTTCGCCGAAATTCAGGAGGAGATGAAGCCGATTGCGGCGCAGATTGCCAGGGAGCGCAAGCTGCCATCGAGTGACTATCGCGACGTGATCCGGGAATTGAAGAAGCAGCAACTGGTCGGCGATGCCATCCTGCCGTTCTATGAGGACCGGCTGAAGCAGATCGAGAAGATCATCCGCGAGAAGCAGTTGGTGACTTTGCCGGATCGTCCCGCGCGCATCCGGATTGCGACTGCGGCTGAGACGGCACAGCAACCGGCGCCGCACATGTCGCCGCCGCCCTTTCTGCACAACACGGGGCAGGAGGGCGAGTTCATTCTGCCGCTGAATATTCCAGCGGGGCCGGGGCAGAGTTCGGCCGAGAAGTACGACGACTTCACCTTCGATGCTGCGGCCTGGACGCTCACTGCCCACGAGGCGCGGCCTGGGCACGAGTTGCAGTTTGACTCCATGGTGGAGAAGGGCGTCTCGATCGCGCGCGTACGTTACGCGTTCAACAGCACCAATGTGGAAGGCTGGGGATTGTATTCGGAATATATCGTCCGGCCTTATATGCCGCTGGAGGGGCAACTGGTGTCGCTCGACTATCGTTTGCTGAGGGCAGCACGAGCATTTCTCGATCCGGAATTGCAAGCGGGCAAGATTCAGCCGGCCGACGCAAAGCGCGTGCTGGAGCAGGACGTTGTGCAGTCTCCGGCGTTCGCGCAAGAGGAAGTGGAGCGCTATACCTATCGTGCGCCCGGGCAGGCCAACAGCTACTACTACGGCTACACCAAGCTGCTCGCCCTGCGGAGGGATGCCGAGGCAGCGATGGGGGCGCGGTTCAACCAGAAAAAATTTCATGACTTCATTCTGGCCCAGGGCTTACTTCCGCCGGATCTGATGCGCAAGGCCGTGATGGAGGAGTTTGTGGGACAGAGAGCGGCGGGGACGCAGTAGGGTGTCAGGTCTTGGATGTTAGGCCTTGGGGTTTAATTGCAGTTCGAATGGACGGATAACAATTCAGCGCGCCGGTAAAGTGTGGACGAGAACTACAACTTTAGACCGCGCTATCCGCTGGACTAGTTCGACAGCCGGAAGTTCACCGTGATGGTGGTCTCCACCGGCACCGGTTGACCATTTACAAGATAGGGTTCATAGCGCCACCAGCGCACGGCATCGGTAGCGGCGAGTGCAAGGGCCTCGGGGCCGCTTACAGTTTTCACTTGGGTTACGGCGCCTTCCGCATTTACAAACGTGCTCAGCACCACCGTCCCTTGCACTCCGGCCTGCCGAGCTGCGTCCGGATATTCGGGCCTGACTTCATGCCGGAGATGCTGCTGCATGACTTCAGCCGGCACCTGCAACTGAGGCTTCGCCACCTCGGTTGCCTTCGCCGCAATCTGCGCTTCCAACTCCGTCCATCCCTGCTGCCATCGCCACCAGCCCAGCGAGGCAGCGAGAGCCAGGCTACAGACGACCAGAAGGGGAAGGCGTGGGACCCGGAATCCTTGTCCTGCAAAAGCAGACTCTTCCAGATCTTGGGGCGGTGCGGGGTCAGGTTCCTGCTCAGGTTCCCGTTGGACCAAAGGAGCTTCAATCTGGCCGGCATCATGTTTTTGCGATACCAGCAGAACTTCAGCTGCGCAGCGCGTCCAGTAACGGATGATCGACTGCTGTTCGTCAGGCAAGCGGAGGAACTGGAGACCGAAACACATGGCGTGCCGGTAGCGCACCACCGCCGTAGCCCGCACCGGCGTGGTCATGTGCGGAAGAAGAAACTCGACGCGGACGGACTCGCCCAGCAAAAGTTGGGAGGCAACCACCACTCCCAGTCCGCCCTCACCAATCTCGAGCGTGCGTCCGTAAAGGTTGTCAGGGACGCCCGAGCGCAATACGGTCAGATTCAGAGGTATGGCCAGTTTGTAACGCGGGACCTTCCGCTTGGGCGAAGTTGTAGAGGAGGGTACGAGACTAGTTCCTGCGCTCATTGTCCGGATCCCCCCCGCTGGAAACTGCGGCCCAGCATCCCCGATGGGGAAGCGGACTGACACATCGAGATGGAGACACTCTTCCTCATGACGAACGCGAAGGGGGCGTATCGCCAGCCTATCGTCGCGCCTACAGCGGCGCAACGTTACGCCCGTAATGAGGGACGGGGAGACGGCCGGGAGTGTAATGCCGTTTCGCTGGCTCGTTCGCCCGGGTTAAGATTCAGACATTTCTGTTGCAGCCTGCGCGCAAGGAGCCTGTAGCGTGCTCCGTGTGACGGCGTTCTTGCTCACCTTGGTGGTATTGCTCCTGCTCGGTGGACCGCCGCTGGTGAAGAAGTTTGTTCGCGGATACTTTTGGGGTGTGAACGTGTATGTAGTGTGAACCCTCGATGGGAAAACATTGGCTTACAAGAATCCCAGAGGCTGGGTTGGCTACGAAGATAAACCGCTAGAGATGGTCCCTTGCGAAATCTTCCATTCCGATCGATATGAGACCTACTATAACGTCTGCTGGTTCGATTGTGGAGCGCTGTACCGTTGCAAGCACCGGTACCATCGTGCGAGCGACAATGCGCTCTATTGTGATCGAATCAAGATTGAAGGCTATCTGATCGGGAAGGTGCGGGAACAACGATAAGGACCACACTCCTGTTGTCTGGTCGCGGCGCGACTGGCTCCTAAGTCATTCGGCGGCTTTCGCGGGCGCCTTCAAGCCCAGTTCCTTCATCACCATCTGCAGATCTTTCCACGCTTCTTTCTTCTGTCGCGGATCGCGCAACAGAAATGCAGGATGGTAGGTAACGGCCAGCTTGGCGCTGGTCCAATTGGGATCGTTACTGCGCGAGCCCGTAGGGCGGAATTCATACCAGCGGCCGCGCAGGTTGGACATGGAGTCGTTGATGGCGAGCAGCGTTTTGGCGGCGACGGCTCCGAGGGCGACGATGACCTTGGGTTTGATGGTCGCAACCTGGCGCATCAGAAACGGGGAGCAGGTTTCGCACTCGTCACGCTCGGGCGTGCGATTGTTCGGCGGACGGCACTTGATGATGTTCGCGATGTAGACCCGCTCTCGTTCGAGGCCCATCGCTTTGATCATGTTATTGAGCAACTGGCCGGCGCGGCCTACGAAGGGTTCGCCTTGCTGATCCTCGTCGGCGCCGGGGGCTTCGCCGATGAACATCAATTCCGCCTTCGGGTCACCCACGCCGAAGACGATCTGCTTGCGTCCTTGCTTGTGCAGGACGCAACGGGTGCAATCGCCTAAATCCTCGCGGATGATCTTCAGCGCCTTGACGGGATCGTTCACCCCACACTCGGGCCTGTTGGAGATGACCTCAAGCACGCTATGGTTGGGCGTTGTGGGCACCGCTACAACCGTTCTTCTGGGCGACATTTCCTCTCGCTGTTCTGGCTGGATGACGGATTCGGGCAGGTTTTGGACCTCGGGTTGCAAAGACGTTGCTTCTCGGCGATAGAAATCGTAGATGCCCAGTTCGTTGTAGTAGCCGATGCGTGCCGCCAGAGCTCGCTTAAGGTCCAGGTAGCGGTCCTGGGGCATCAGGCCTTCACCGGGGTCTTGGTGCGCCGGCGCAGCTTCACCACCTGATCGAGGACGCGCTGAGCCACGTCCCACTTGGTAGTTTCGGGTATTTCAACGACCTCCTCGGGCGTGATGATGGTTACCGCATTGCGATCGGAATCGAAGCCGACGCCTTCGTGGGAGACATCGTTGACCACAATCGCGTCGAGCGATTTCCTGGCTAACTTTTTGCGGGCGTTTTCGAGCACGTCCTGGGTTTCGGCGGCAAAGCCGATGACGAGCTGATGAGTTTTCTTGTCGGCCAATTCGCCCAGAATGTCCCGTGTAGGCTCAAGCTCAAGCAACATCGGACCGCTGCGCTTCAGCTTCTGGTTGGCGGCAGCTTTGGGGCGATAATCGGACACCGCGGCAGTCATGATCACAATCGTGACTTGCGAAAACAACTTTAGTACTGCTTCACGCATTTCCTCCGCGGTCTCGACGCGGGTGAACTGCGCCGCATCGGGAGGTATGATATTAGTGGGCCCGCTCACCAGTTGCACGCGCGCGCCGCGGCGCCGGGCGGCTTCCGCCAGGGCATATCCCATGCGCCCGCTGGAACGGTTGGTGAGGTAGCGGACCGGATCGATCTTCTCGCGGGTGGGGCCCGCGGTAATCAGAATCGTTTCTCCGGCCAGGTCCTGCGTAGCGCCGAGCGCCTGCAGCACCGCGGCGACGATCGCCTCATTAGCCGCCAGGCGTCCCGGACCAACCATTCCGCACGCCAGATAGCCGCTGTCGGGTTCCACGATCTGCACCCCGCGCTTGCGCAGGATTTCAAGATTCGCCTGGGTCGCGGGATGGTTCCACATGTTCGTGTTCATCGCCGGGCAGACCACGACCGGCGCGGTCGTGGCGAGATAGAGCGTGGTCAGAAAATCCGAGGCAATTCCCTGGGCAAACTTGGCTAGGATGTCGGAAGTTGCGGGCACGACCACCAGCGCATCGATCGCCTGTGCAACCGCGATATGTTCGACGGCCGAGTCGATATTGGGCTCAACGCTGCCCGCCTCGAAAATGCCCGTGATGACTTTCTCACCGGAAAGTGCCGCGAACGTCAGAGGCCGCACAAACTCCTGGGCTGCTTGCGTCATGATGACCTGGACGCGGATTTCGCGATCCTGCAGCAGGCGAACGATCTCGGCCGCCTTATAGGCTGCGATACCACCACTCACGCCGAGGGCGACTTTCATGGGAATACCTTCTTACCGATTCGATGATCCTTACCGATTCGATGATCGAAACGCCGGAAGGATTTGAAATGCGATTTTCAATTGCCGATTTCCGATTGCCAATTGAACGGAGATGATTCCTTGAGGCTGCTCAATCGACAATTGGCAATTGAAAATCGAAACTACCGCTAGGCCTGATCCTTGCCCATGGCCTGGTCCAGCGTTTCACTGGCGACTTCCGCAACGGACTTCGGCGTGTCCACGATCATCCACTTCACCTTTCCCGCACGGATTTCGTCCTGGGCGATGCGGCAGGGTTTGCGGGAACTGGTTTCCACGACCGGCGGCGCTCCGCTTTGGAGTTGGCGGGCGCGGCGGGCGGCGACTAGGATGTACCGGTAATTGCTGTCGAAGCCTTCGATCAACTTCATACTTTTTTCCCCCAAACTCACGTCTGGCTTTGTCCCTGACCTCGGGCGGCGCGGAAGGACTCCAGGATCGGCTGAATCCGCTCCCGCATATTTTGCAGGCGGCACCGCTCCGCGGTTGCGATCTGCACTTGATCCTCGTCGGTGAGCGGGCGACCCGAGCGCCGCACGCGTTCCGAAAGCACGATAGCCCGCAATACGTCCACGGACTCCTCCAGGCGGTCGTTCACTAAAATATAGCTGTACTTGTCGTAATTCTCAATCTCCCGACGGGCCGTGTCCAACCGGCGCTGGATGACCTCCTCGGAGTCAACGCCGCGATTGCGCAGACGCCACTCGAGTTGCGCATAGGTGGGCGGTAACACGAAGATGCTAACCGCGTCGGAAATTTTCTTCTGCATCTGCGCGGCTCCCTGCACATCGATGTCGAGCAGCAGATCGTTTCCCTTCCGCTGGGCTTCTTCTAAGAAGCGGCGATGCGTGCCGTAGTGGTTGCCAAAGACGTCGGCGTGCTCCAGGAACTCGTCCCGCGCCACCATAGCTTTGAATTCGGGGCTCGGCACAAAGTAGTACTCCTTGCGGTTTTGCTCGCTGCCACGCGGGGGGCGAGTGGTATAGGAGACGGAGAAATCGAGCCCCTCCACCAGCTTGCGCAGCTCGTTTACCAGCGTTGATTTTCCCGATCCGGAGGGGGCTGAAATAATGAAGACGATCGTCATTCGACGTTCTGCACCTGCTCGCGGGATTTCTCGATTTCCGACTTCATCACCAACCCCATCTCAGTAATTTTCAGCGCATCGCCCGCCAGGCCGGAAGTCTTCGAAAGTAGGGTGTTGGCCTCGCGATTCATCTCCTGGAGCAGGAAGTCCAATTTCTTGCCGACTTCGCCCCTTTCGTCCAGCAGACCGACGAAGTGCTTAATGTGAGTCTGCAAGCGAACCAACTCCTCCTGGATGTCGCTGCGGTCGACCAGCAAGGCGGCTTCTTGGAGCAGGCGCTCGGGGTCGACCTGAGCGCCTACGAGTTCCTGCATACGAGTGCGAAGTTTCTCAACATAGCCCTGCAGAATGGCGTGGCGGTGGCGCTCAACTCCGGTGCTGGCTTTCTGGATGTGTTCCATACGCTCGCGCAGTTCGCGCTCGATGCCGCGTCCTTCCTCGTCGCGCATTTCGTTCAGCCGGCCGAGGGCTTCCTCAATCTTGCTGAGCACAGCGCTTTCGAGTTCACCCTCCGCTGCGCCAGTAGAGGTGTCCATAGCACCCGGCAGGCGGAGAATGACGTTCAAGTCGGGCTCGGCGGCTATCCCAAACTCGGCGGCGGCGGCGCGAAAGGCTTTGATGTATCCGCCAACTAATTCACGATTCAGCGCGAGACCCTCGCTCCCTCCGCGGTCGATACTGAGCGTCAGTTCCAGGTGGCCGCGGGCAACTTTTTCTTTCAAAAGACGTCGCAGCTTCATTTCGAGAGAATCGCTTTCAGACGGCATGCGGAAGTGAAGGTCCAGAAAGCGATGGTTGACGGACTTGAGCGACAACGTGAAGCTCAATTGGCCGTTGATCTGGCCTTTTACCTGCGCGAAGCCGGTCATGGAGCGGATGGACATGTTCTCAGTGCTCAGGGCTAGTGGTCAGTGGCTAGCACGTCTTGACATCGCGACTAGGACTTACCAGTTCTCAGTTCTCAGTTCTCAGTTCTCAGTTCTCAGTTCTCAGTTCTCAGTTCTCAGTTCTCAGTTCTCAGTAGCTACTGGCTGGTGACGGCACCTTCCTACCGCACCGGGGCCGATCTCGGTTGATCCACTTCCAGGAACTGCAAGTCGTACAGGCGGCGGTAGGTGCCCAGTTTTTTCATCAGTTCCTCGTGGGCGCCTACGTCGCTGATGGTTCCGTTTTCGAGCACCACGATCCGGTCGGCACGACGGACGGTCGACAGACGATGCGCGATTACAAATACTGTGCGGCCTACCATCAGGTTCTGGAGTGCGGTTTGGACCAGTGATTCAGACTCGCTGTCTAACGCTGATGTCGCTTCGTCCAGAATCAGGATGGGTGCGTTTTTCAGGATGGCACGAGCGATCGCGATACGCTGGCGCTCTCCCCCGGACAGACGCAGTCCGCGCTCTCCAATCACCGTATCGTAGCCATGCGGCATTTCCAGGATAAAGTCGTGGGCCAAGGCGGCGCGGGCAGCGGCTTCCACATTCTTTTGTGAGACGTGGGGCTGTCCGTAGGCGATGTTATTGCGCACCGTGTCGTTGAAGAGAACCGTCTCCTGGGTGACGATGCCGATTTGCGCGCGCAACGAGGCCAGAGTCGCGTCCCGCACGTCGCGTCCGTCAATGAGAAGGCGGCCCGAGCTGAGGTCGAAGAAACGCGGCAAAAGGTGGACGAGCGTGCTCTTGCCCGCGCCGCTCGAGCCTACAATGGCCAGCACTTCACCCGAATTCACTTCCAGATCGATCTCGTGCAGGATTTCGCGGGCTCCGTCGCCATTGCCTTCATAAGAGAAGGTTGCATTCTCAAACACAATGCTCTTCGAGAACGCGGGCAACGGCTTGGCGCCAGGCTTCTCGCGGACGTCATCTTCGGTGTCCATGAACTTGAAGATTTCCGACGAAGCACCGACCGCCTGCTGGAAACTGTTATTGAAGAGGGCAAACTTGCGGACCGGATCGTAAAGTTTGAAAACGGCCACGATGAACGCCAGAAACGTTCCGGGAGTAAACACATTGTGGTTGATCTGATTGCGGCCAAGCAGAAGGAGCAAGGCGATCGCGACGGCGCCGAAGGTGTCCATGAGCGGCGAACTGACCGCGGCCGCCGCAACCGAGCGGAGATTGGCGCGGAGCAGGCGCTTGGCGGCTCCGCGGAAACGGCTGACCTCCCACGACTCCATTCCAAAGGCCTTCACGATGCGGTTGCCTGTGATGGTTTCGTGCAGGATGTTCTGGATGTCGGCCAGCTTGTCCTGCCCGCGGCGAGTCGTGTGGCGCACCTGTCGGCCGATCTTGGTCGACGAAACCAGAATCGCTGGCAGGAACAGGAGCAGTACCCAGGCGAGCTTTCCGCCCAGCACGATGACGGCTGCGGCGGTGAAGATCAACGTAAAGATCTGCTGCAGAAATTCCGCGAGCACGCTCGACATGGCGTATTGCACGCGCTCGATGTCATTAATGATGGCCGAGAGCAAGGTGCCGGTCGTGTGCTTCTGGAAGAAAGCCGCCGAACGCCGCAGAATCGCGGTGTACATGTCATTCCGGAGGTCGGTGATCATGCCGAATCCGGCGTAGCTCACCAGGTACGTGCCCGCGTAGTCGAAGATGCCCTTCAACAGGGTCGACGCGACCAGCGCAAACGCCACGATCGTCCAGGGATTCTGGAAGTGCGCGGGTACGAACTGCTGAAGGTTGACAGCGTGGTGGGTACCGGGAATGCGGAACAACTGCATATCGTGCGCGGGCGCGCCGGGATTCAGAACGCGGTCGAGGATGGGGCCGATGAGCAGCAGGCGAAACGCGTCGAGCAGGCCGACCGCGGCCATAAGAATCACGGATGATAGCAGTTGCCACCAGTAGGGCGCCGCGTAGCGCAGCAGGCGGGTCAGTTGCCGCATACACCTTCCCGGAGAAGGAGTGTCCGGCGCAGGTCAGGCCGGGTGGGCTTTAGAATGCCATGGATTCGGCGCAAGCGGGTATTTTAGCGGAAAGGGGGGATAGTCGTCAGTAATGCCGCTTCCGGCTGTTGGTCGTTAGCTGATGGCGAAAACCCTTTGCGCGACCGAACGCGATGCTTTCGGATCTCTGTGATTCGTCGTCACAACACACTCGCATCCAGTCGTCCGTGGCCGGCGATTGCAACCAGACAATGGGAAACGTGGGCATTGAGCCCACGACCAAAACCAACGACTGCTTTTTACGGACTATCACGATGCACGACCTTCACCCGATACCCCGCCTTGCGCAGCAACTTGCTGACGTCTTCGGCGATCATCACGCTGCGATGCTGGCCGCCCGTGCATCCGAAGCTGATGGTCAGGTAGCTCTTCCCCTCCCGCACGTAGTGCGGCAGCAGGTAGATCAGCAAATCGGAGATCCGATTGATGAATTCCTGCGTTTGCGGGAAGGAGCGGATGTACTTGGCCACGCGGGGGTCACGGCCCGTCAGCGGACGGAATTCGGGCACGAAGTGCGGGTTGGGCAGGAAACGGACGTCGAAGACCAGGTCCGCGTCATCGGGCACTCCGTGCTTGAAGCCGAAGCTGACGCAGGACACCAGCAGGTTTTTGTCGGACGATTTCTTTTGAAAGCGTTCGGTCAGGTGCGCTCGCAGCTCGTGTACGTTGAACTTCGAGGTGTCGATGACCCAGTCGGCGATAGCACGAATCTGTTTCAGGTGGCGGCGTTCGGCGCCTAGTAACGAGCGCACCGGCGTGTCGGCGCCGAAGGGATGCGGGCGGCGCGTTTCACTGTAGCGGCGCAGCAGTGAAGAGTCGGTGGCTTCGAGGAAGATCACCATAGTAGGGATCATCCGCTTGACGGACTTGACGATGGTGGGGAGCCGCTCGAGTTTGGGGCCTTCGCGGACGTCGACGACTAACGCGGTGCGGCGAATTTCAGCTGACTGCACCGCCAGTTCGGCGAAGCGCGGGATCAGGTCGACCGGAAGATTGTCGACGCAGTAGTAGCCGAGGTCTTCGAAGGCCTTGAGCGCGGAGGCTTTCCCGGAACCGCTCAGGCCGGTAATAATGACCAGTTCCGGACCGGCCTGGCTTTCCGGAGCCCTGGTCTTGCGTAGCGTCTTTTTTGGCGCGCGCCTGGATTTTTCTTTGACTTTCTCAGCCACCTTGCAGGGATGGTAGCAGAGTTTGGTAGATCGATTGAGTACCTCTTGCGGGGCGGCGCATTTCCTTGAGATGTACTACGTGCACGGCAAAAGCTTTTAACCCGCAAAGTGCGCAAGGGAACGCGAAGCGCGCGAAGAATTTTCTTTGCGTCCTGCGCGAGGGCTTCGCGGTCTTGGCGGTTAAAGGCTTTGGTGTCTCGATTTACCGTCCGTGTCAAAAAGCTTAACCGCAGAGGGCGTGGAGAATTGCCGCAAAGGTGCTGAGTGATTCGGGCAACTGGGAGTTGGGCTTGCTGACTCGCCGACGGGCGGTGACGCCCGTCGCTCCACAAACAAAAAGGCGGACGATCCGAACAGAATCGCCCGCCAAAATTCGAATGCCTGGTCGACCTTACCAGCGGTCGTGATGTTCGCGGTGTTCGAAATGTTCGCGATGCTCGAAGCGCTCCTGGCGTTCGAAGCGCTCAGCGCGCCAGTACGGCCGGCGATGGTAGTAGCGTCCGTACACGGCCGGGCCGGGATACACATACGGGCGCGCGTAAAAGTAAGGCCGCTCGACTACCACCGGCGCGCCATACACATAGGGACGAACCGGATGCACGTACACCGGAGCACCGATGGTCACCCCGACTGAAACCTGCGCGTTCGCTTTCTGCGGAGTCGCGAAAGCCAGTGCCACCGCTATTCCAAACAATGCCAAGAGATTTTTCTTCACCATAACTCACCTCCGCTTCCTGGAATACCTAAACCCGGGTAGAAGCGAAAAGTCGCGGAGGACGAAGATCGACCTGAAGGACTTGATTACTTCCGATTCATCAGTGGGTTACTTGCTCTTCAGCGTAATTCCCGGTGAGGATGCGGGAAGTGTGCACCGACCGCTGCCCGCGCCATCGAGAAATGCGCTCACGCTGGCGAGAGTGAGTTTCTCAGTCTCGCCCGAGAAACCGATGCCGGGCGAAGTTCAAATGTGTAGCACCATCGACCACACCCAGCCCCTTGCAGCTGGGCGGTATGCCGTCGTAGGGACGCGCGCCACTGCCAGTCGCCTTCGAGGCCTTTGTCGCGCGTGCCCGTGAGAACAAACAGCGGCTTGCGGATGTGGACCCAGGAATCGTTCGTGAAAATCGAACCGGGACCGGAAGATGAGATCGCCACCTAGGCATCGAATCGATCTTCCCCGTGCACGTCGAGTTTGTTTTGCGCGCCTGCCTCGAATACCACCGTGTCCGATCCCATGGAGTGTCCGAGTAGGACCTTGTACGGGCGGTGGCATTGCTTCTCCGACCACTCGAGTGCAGCCCTGAGGTCAAGCATACGATCACGCTGCAGCCTTCGGTCGGTAACCATTTCTTTCAGGCCGCCGTGGATGCCCGCATTGCGAATATCGTGACGCAGCGTGGCCGGGCCGCTCTCTTTGTGGCCCATCACGACGATGAACCACCCGCGATCGCGCAGACCTTCTGCCAGGGAGGAGTGTCCCTTTTCTGTGCCGCCCGCGCCCGGAGAGATGATGGCGAGCGGAGCGCAGCCTTGGCTGCTGGGCGAGAAGATGCGGAGCGGGGTTTGGGCGCCGTCGGCGCGGGCGGAGGTGATGGTTTGCTGGGCAAGCAAGCGTGAAACTGCGACCGCGATAAGAAGAACTGCAGTGGAAATGGCGGAATACGGCAGCCTGGAGCGATGAGGATTCTTCACCGTCATGTTGATCGTTCCTCTGCTTATCGATACGCTCGTGGG
>WNFQ01002952.1_pt1 | contig 12363 bp, 9 predicted proteins | sample 5400171 | NCBI WGS metagenome assembly WNFQ01 (sample SAMN13153356, study PRJNA577476) | soil metagenome | isolation source: 20 cm soil under Madrone tree | place: USA:California | collected 2016-06-14
TTGATAAACGGCAGGATCGACGCCATTCAAGTTCCCCCATCAAGTATGCCGCAAGCTAAGGCCATATTGCACAGTTTCCAAAACGACACTGCCTTCCGCGCAGCGAAAGGCGGGGAAAATCCGGACAGATGCGGCGGCGAATCCAGACCGGCGCGGAGCTCGCGGCGCCCGGCCTGCGTTTGCTCATCGTGGGCAACCGAGGAGTCCGAACATGCCAGTGTTGTTGCTTTGGGCCGTCCCCGCCGTCATCGTTGTCGGCGGCGTCGGCTATTACCTGGTTCGTGCCGTGCACTAACCGATTTTCCAAGAGGGAAAGCTAGCCGGCGAAAACTGGCCGGGTCTCTTCATCGCTTGGCGGCCCCGACGCGGCCTACTGCTTTTGCTCAGGATGAAGCCTTGCTTTTTGCGCCTGCAAATCTGCGATCAGGGCTTCAAGCCGTTCGACCGTGATCTGATCGCCAATCGACAAGAGCATTTGCCGATAATGATCGGTCTTTTTGTCGAGCTCCGCGCACTTACCGCACATTGTTGACCCGTTTGAACCGCATACCGAGGCAACCCCTATTGGATGCCTATTGGTAAGACTGCGGTACGGGAAATTTGTTCAATCAAGCCTGCTGTCAAATAGCCAACGATGGTTCCGCTGGGGAACCGAACGGGACGATTCATTCCGGTGACGTCAGCCCCGGCGATGACACCCATGGACGCCCCCGGCCTGCATTAGGCGGGAGCACAACCGTCACCGATGAAAGCCGAGGCGGTGCGGCGATGTCGGGACTCGAACCGGGTTGTGTGAAGGTGCCGCGGCGGCCTTATTCGGGCCGGGGCTCCAGCTTCACCACGAAGCGCGCGCCGCACCAAAGCTCAATCGCGTGGCCAATGACTAGCTGCTTGGCCCACTCGATGGCGTCGCGATCCTCGTCGCAGGAGCGTGCTTTGTAGTCGTTGAAATGGCCGTCCTGTCCGATGGTATAAGCCCGGTAGTCTGCCACGGTGTACGGACCTTATTTTGGCGGCGACAATCCTGGCGACGAAACCCATTCATTGATATGGGATGCGGTCTCTAGCTGGCTCGCCTTGCGCAATAGGTGTTCGCGCTCTCTCCCATAAGGCAGCTTCTCGGCCTCACGCCTGAGGGCTTCGGCCTGCTGGCGCCACTTCTGTTCGGGTGATTGTTTTTTACTGCCCATCAACGCTCTCCCAGTTCGCTAGGGCGTGAGTGCGACCGGCTCTCTGTCACCAATGGATGCCCAAGGGACGGTGCGGTGATGGCAAAGTTTAGAGCCGTTTGCTTTTGACAGTCTGCACGGTTCCCGACTCAAAACTTTAAGCGCGATCCCTCAACCAGACGATGTGCCGGACTTGTTTGACGGACCGGGTAGAGGCCGCCAACTGCGGCGGCCTCCAAGGCCGGTCTAATTGCAGGTATCTATCGGATATTGGAAAAGGACTAAGACACTCCGGACGGCGCGTTCCATCAGAGGAACGCCCCCTGTAGTTGCTGTTCGCCTAGCGTTCGCGGGATTACATTCCTTGATCTATCTCAGGGTCGGCCGAACCTCAAACCAGGCCACTGCCAAATTTGTGTGGGGTAACCTTCGGCGTCGCGGTCGGCCTGCAAATCGCAAAGTGATGGATTGACGAGCGGTCGCAAGACATTCCAGCGGGCGGCTAAGGCGGCCTTACACGCTCACGTAGTAGGAGTCGCCGTCCCTTTTGCGGGTCAACACCGCCACCCAGGTATTGCCGCGCAAGTGGGGTCGGGTACTCCATAGTTCGGCCGCCAGCCTTTGAGCGGCGCGAAAGGCGTCCAGCTCTGTGTCGAATGGCAAGCCCGTGGGATCGCTGGCGTTGTGCTTGCCCTGGAGGTCAAAGAAGAAACGGCCCATTTTCATGCCCGCTAGCGACACGGCACGAATCTAAGCCGCAAAGGTGAACATCAGTTCCAGAGCCCGTAGTGGTCCAACGGAAACCCGTTAGCGTTCCGTAAACAGAGCACCTAGATCTCGATAACTTGGGCGGCCACGCTCTAGATGCAGACCACACCCGCAGAGCGGGATTGGTTCCCAATGAACTATAGGACCGGCCGCCGGTAGATTTGTGCCGGCTATGGCTTCTGTTTGATGGCAGGGCAATTGGAAGTGGTCGGCTGGGGCCGTCCGCATTTCAAAGTACCGGGCGGCCCCACCACGTTCACAAGGCGTTCACGGGACCGTGACCTTGATCTATCTCAATGATCGGTTTGGCGACAAATGAGGCCACTGCGAAATTCAAATTAGGCCACAAGGGGTTAAAGTAGGCCAGCGCCCGCTCAGCGGTACTGGCCCCTTACCTGATCGAGACGGGGCAGGGGCGAGTCTCCCTGACTCAACTTGGTCGTGATGTACTCAGTAGTTCAGGTAAAGAGCGGGCGTCGCGTATCGCGGCATTCTTAAATGTCGAATTATTCAGCGCGATGTACGATCAGTACAAGGGGAACGCATTGCCGCCGCCGGCTATCGAGCGGCAGGTCGCGCAACTCGGAGTGTCGCCAAAGCAGACCGAGCGCGCGCGTCAAACGTTCATGAAGTCGGCGCAGTATGCCGGGTTTATTGATGCGGCGTCGGGCCGGTTTGTTAAGCCGGGAATTGCTCAAGGTGAGGGACAGAAAGACGATAAGCCGCCGCGTGATCGTAAAGATGGCGATGGCACGGGCGGAGACAACAATCTGCATCTCGACCCGCTGTTAATTGCTTTATTGAAAAAGATTCCACCTTCGGATCAGGAGTGGGCTGCGGCGCAACGTGTTAGGTGGTTTCGAACGTTCGCGATGAACGTCTCCCAGATTTACGACGACGACGATAAGCCGGTCGAAATGAAGATTGAGCTGGAGGCCGACCCGAAATGAAAGAGGCCGCCAACTGAGGCGGCCTTACTCTTTGCCCGGCGGCTTTTCCATAAACTCAACATAGCGGTCAGTTTGATTGGCTAACCGATTCCAGCTAAATGCCAGGTTGGTCAGTAGGGTTTTCTCACGAGCGTTTTCCGTGGCCAAAGCCAATTTACGGCATTCGGCCGCCAGTGTCCGGCAACGGGCGGCTTGAAACATTGGCATGTCGAGCAACTCCCGCGCGGAGTAGTCATACCATCTCCGGCCAAGCCAATTCGTTCCAAAGGAAATGTTATAAAAGTGGAATATAAAGTTTGAGTGCGGGACCCGGAGAGGGGACCCGGGTCCCTACATCCCCGGAACAGCATCCTCCCTCTGGGACCGCTCGGCGATGCCTCCATACAATTCACAAGCGGTCTAAAAATTTCCCGAGGGGCCAGCACCCAAAGGTGAACATTGAGAAAGCTTACGTTCGGCAAGTGTTCACGGGACCGTGACCATTGAGATAGATCAATGGTCGGGTGGGAGACGAACGCGCGAACGCCTCAGAATCAAAAGGGGCCAGCGCTAAAATGCAAAAGGGACCATTAACTTAGATGGGGAATGGAAAGGGGCCAGCACCAGCCAAAAGAACATATTGCGAACCTAGAACAAATAGGGTACAGTGTTCCATCAACGCTCACCGGTTCGTGAGTTTGGTCGCCCGTTTGTCCCGCTAGCGAATCCCCGCCATAAGGAGCACGACCCATGTCCGCCACTGCCCTGCGTATCGTTGAAGGATCCTCCATGGACAAGACCAAGGCCCTGTCCGCCGCGCTCTCCCAGATCGAGCGCCAGTTCGGCAAGGGCTCGGTGATGAAGCTCGGCAAAAACGACCGCTCCATGGATGTCGAGACCATTTCCTCGGGCTCGCTCGGGCTCGATATTGCGCTCGGCGTCGGCGGCCTGCCGCGCGGCCGGGTGGTGGAAATTTACGGGCCGGAATCCTCCGGCAAGACCACGCTGGCGCTGCACACGGTGGCCGAGGGCCAGAAGAAGGGCGGCATCTGCGCCTTCATCGACGCCGAACACGCGCTCGATCCGGTCTATGCCCGAAAGCTCGGCGTCAATATCGACGAACTCCTGATCTCGCAGCCCGACACCGGCGAGCAGGCGCTGGAAATCTGCGACACGCTGGTGCGCTCCGGCGCGGTCGACGTGCTGGTGGTCGATTCGGTCGCGGCCTTGGTGCCGAAGGCCGAACTCGAAGGCGAGATGGGCGATTCGCTGCCCGGCCTGCAGGCGCGGCTGATGAGCCAGGCGCTGCGCAAGCTCACCGCCTCGATCAACAAGTCCAACACCATGGTGATCTTCATCAACCAGATCCGGATGAAGATCGGCGTGATGTACGGCTCGCCGGAAACCACCACCGGCGGCAACGCGCTGAAATTCTACGCCTCCGTCCGCCTCGACATCCGCCGCATCGGTGCCATCAAGGAGCGCGACGAGGTGGTCGGCAACACCACCCGCGTCAAGGTGGTGAAGAACAAGCTGGCGCCGCCGTTCAAGCAGGTCGAGTTCGACATCATGTATGGCGAGGGCGTCTCCAAGATGGGGGAAATCCTCGACCTCGGCGTCAAGGCCGGCCTCGTCGAGAAATCCGGCGCCTGGTTCTCCTATGACAGCCAAAGGCTCGGCCAGGGCCGCGAGAACGCAAAGGCGTTCCTCAAGGCCAACCCCGACATGACCGCGAAGATCGAGGCGGCGATCCGCCAGAACTCCGGCCTGATCGCCGAGCAGATTCTGGCCGGCGCCCCCGAGCGCGACACCGACGGCGAAGAGCCGGTGGCCGCGGAGGAGTGATCCTTTGTTCGCGTCCCGGACGCGGTGCAGCGCTCTTCGCGCTGCTCCGCAGAGCCGGCACCCCATACTGACTAAGTTGGATCCGGGATCAGCATTGCACCACGCCGGTGCTGCGGCGCGCTGCGCGGCATGCCGGGAACGGATGCGGAAATGGACGCGCAGTTCTTTGTCTACATTCTCACGAGCAAGCGGACGTTATATGTCGGCGTCACCAACAATCTTGCGCGGCGGCTCTCAGAACATAAGGCCAAGCTTGTCCCCGGCTTCACACGCAAATACGCAGTCGACCGACTCGTCTATTTTGAAGCGTTCGATTCCATCCTTGAAGCTCGGGCACGTGAACATTCCTTGAAACGCTGGCGCCGCGTTTGGAAGATTGCTCTGATCGAGAAACTCAACCCGGATTGGCGCGATTTGAGCAGCGAATTGAATTTCTGAGACCACTTTGGATGGACCGTATCCCCGGATGCTGCGCGGCACGAAGTGATGCGCTGCTGATCCGAGGTCCATGCTACTCGGCGCAATGTAGGTCCCGGCTCTGCGGTGCACCGTGAAGAACGCTGCATCGCGTCCGGGACACGAGGGCTTCGTCACTCCGCCGCCTGCGCGTAATCAGCAACCGGCGGACAGGAGCACACCAGGTTGCGGTCGCCGTAGACGTTATCGACGCGTCCGACCGGAGACCAGTATTTGTCCGTGCGCGAGGTACCGGCAGGGAAGCAGCCTTCGGCGCGGGAATAGGCGCGATGCCATCCATCGTCGGCGATGTCGTGCACGGTATGCGGGGCGTGGCGGAGCGGCGAGGCCTCGACGTTCCAGCGGCCGTTTTCGATCTCGGCGATCTCGCGGCGGATCGCGATCATCGCCTCGCAAAACCGATCCAGCTCGGCTTTGGATTCGGATTCGGTCGGCTCGATCATCAGCGTGCCCGGCACCGGAAAGCTCATGGTCGGGGCGTGGAAGCCATAATCGATCAGCCGCTTTGCAATATCATCGACGGTGACACCGCTCGGGACTTTCAACGGGCGCGGGTCGACGATGCATTCATGCGCGACGCGGCCCTTGGCGTTGCGATACAGCACCGGGAAATGCGCATCCAGCTTGGTCGCGATGTAATTGGCATTGAGGATAGCGATTTCGCTGGCGTGCCTCAGGCCTTCGCCGCCCATCATCAGAATGTAGATGTAGGAGATGGTCAGGATCGAGGACGAGCCGAACGGCGCCGCCGATACCGGCCCGACCGCCGGCGGCTTCGTGTCGGTCTCGGGATGGCTGGTTGTAGGATGGCTGGTTGTAGGATGACTTGGCAGGAACGGTGCCAGATGGGCCTTGACGCCGATCGGCCCCATGCCCGGGCCGCCGCCGCCATGCGGAATGCAGAACGTCTTGTGCAGATTGAGATGACTGACGTCGGCGCCGTAATCGCCGGGCCGCGACAGGCCCACCTGCGCGTTCATGTTGGCGCCGTCGAGATAGACCTGTCCGCCATGTTCGTGGACGATGTCGCAGATGTCGCGGATGTGCTCCTCGAACACGCCGTGGGTCGAGGGATAGGTGATCATGATCGCGGCGAGGTCTTTCGAATGTTTTTCGGCCTTGACGCGCAGATCATTAACGTCAACGTCGCCGCGCGCGTCGCAGGCGACCACCACGACCTCCATGCCGGCCATGCTGGCGGAGGCCGGATTGGTGCCGTGCGCCGACGACGGGATAAGACATGCCTTGCGATGCGGCTCGCCGCGCGCGGCGTGATAGGCGCGGATCGCCAATAGCCCGGCATATTCGCCTTGCGCGCCGGAATTGGGCTGCAGCGAGATCGCGTCATAGCCTGTGATGTCGCACAGCCATTTTTCCAAGCGAGCGAACAGCGCGCGATAGCCTGCCGCCTGCTCGCGTGGCGCGAACGGGTGCAGCGAGGCGAATTCGGGCCAGGTCAGCGGAATCATCTCGGTGGTGGCGTTGAGTTTCATGGTGCAGGAGCCCAGCGGAATCATCGCGCGATCGAGCGCGAGGTCGCGATCCGAGAGCCTGCGCATGTAGCGCAACAGCTCGGTCTCCGAGCGATGGGCGTGAAACACAGGATGAGTGAGGAACGCACTTCCGCGCTTCAGTTCGGCAGGCAGCGCGTCCCGCACGCCGGCTTCGATATCGGCGTAAGCGAGGTTGCCGCCAAATGCGCGCCACACCGCCTCGACGATATCAGGCGTCGTGGTCTCGTCCAGCGCGGTGCCGAGCGTGCGCTCGCCGATCCGCAGATTGATCTTTTCTGCCCGCGCGCGGGCGACGATCTCATTTTGCCTGGCGCCTGCATCCACCGTCACCGTGTCGAAGAACGCTTCCGACTGCGGCGCGAATCCAAGCTTGCGCAATCCCGCCGCCAGCACGCTGGTTCGGCGATGCACTGAACGAGCGATGTGGGTCAGTCCCTCCGGGCCGTGATAGACTGCATACATCGAGGCGATCACCGCCAGCAGCACCTGCGCGGTGCAGATGTTCGAGGTCGCCTTTTCGCGGCGGATGTGCTGCTCGCGGGTCTGCAGCGCCAGTCGGTAGGCCGGCTGGCCACGCGAATCGATCGACAGTCCGACGATGCGTCCCGGCAGCGAGCGCTTTAGCGCATCACGCACCGCCATATAGGCCGCGTGCGGCCCGCCATATCCCATTGGTACGCCAAAACGCTGCGCCGATCCGATCGCGATATCGGCGCCGAGTTCGCCGGGTGAAGAAATGAGCGTCAGCGCCAGCAAATCGGCGGCGACGATCGCAAGCGCGCCTTTTCCATGCAGCGCGGCGATCGCGGGACGCAGGTCGCGCACCGCGCCGGAAGAGGCCGGATATTGCAGCAGCCCGCCGAACACCTCGGCCTTCTCGAGATCGGCAAGCGGATCGCCGACGATCAAATTCCACCCCAGCGGTTCGGCGCGGGTACGCAGCACGGCAAGCGTCTGTGGATGCAACTCGCGGTCGACGAAGAACGTTTTTGCTTTTGAATGAGCGGCGCGCTCGGCCAGCGCCATTGCTTCCGCCGCCGCGGTCGCTTCATCAAGCAGCGAGGCGTTGGCGACATCGAGACCGGTCAGATCGCAGATCATGGTCTGGAAGTTGAACAAGGCCTCCAGCCGCCCCTGGCTGATCTCGGGTTGATACGGGGTGTAGGCGGTGTACCAGGCGGGGTTCTCAAGGATGTTGCGCTGGATCACCGCGGGCAGAATCGTCCCCGAATAGCCTTGCCCGATCAGCGAGGTGAACACCTGGTTCCGTGACGCCAGCTCGCGCATATGCGCCAGCGCTTCGGTTTCGCTCAAGGCGCGGCCGAGATCGAGCGGCGCCTTCTGCCGGATCGACGAGGGCAGGGTTTGTCCGATCAACTCGCTCAAGGTTTTGGCGCCCACGGTTTCCAGCATCGCCGATACGTCGCGGGGCGAAGGGCCGATATGGCGGCGCACGAAGGTGGTGGCGGCCTCGTCAGCGGGTTTGCGGTGCGCGGTCATCGGTTGTTCCTTTATTCGCGTCATGCCCCGCGAAAGCGGGGCATCCAGTACGCCGTGACATCAGTGATTGAACCGAGAAGCCGCGGCGTACTGGGTCGCCCGGTCGAGCCGGGCGATGACAGTCTTGGTGTGGCGGCTCCCATCGTCATCTCACGCCGTATGCTTCTGATACGCGGCCTCATCCATCAGGCCGTCGAGTTCGCCCTTGTCTGCGATCTTCAATTTGAAAAACCACGCCTTACCGGCGGCGTCGGAGTTGACCAGCGCCGGTTCGGCTGTGATCGCGTCGTTGACTTCAACCACCTCGCCCGAAATCGGCGCGTAGACGTCGGACGCGGCCTTCACCGATTCGACCACGGCGGCGGCCTCCGCCTTCTTCAGGCTGCGGCCGACTTTCGGCAGTTCGACGAACACGACATCGCCGAGCTGCGACTGCGCATAATCGGTGATGCCGATGGTGGCGACGTCGCCCTCGATGCGGAGCCATTCGTGGTCGGATGTGAACAGCGTCGTCATGCAAATTTCCTCTAGCGTTTGTAGGTATTGGGAACGAACGGCATCGGCGCTATCAGCAGCGGCGCCCGCTGTCCGCGCAATTCGGCGAACACCAGAGACCCTGGCGCGGCGTGCGACGACGGCAGATAGCCCATCGCGACCGGCGCATTGAAGCTCGGTCCGAATCCGCCCGAGGTGACCGCGCCGATCTGCGTCGATGAAGCGGCATCTGCAAATAACGGCGCACCTTCGCGCACCGGCGCGCGGCCCTCGGGTCTCAATCCGACGCGGCGGCGCCGGGCGCCGTTCGCAAGCTCTGAAAGAATCTTGTCCGCGCCCGGAAAGCCGCCGGCGCGCATGCCGCCGTAGCGGCGGCTTTTTTGGATGGACCATTCCAGCGCGGCCTCGACCGGCGTGGTCGTGGTGTCGATGTCGTGACCATAGAGGCAAAGTCCGGCCTCGAGCCGCAGGCTGTCGCGCGCGCCAAGGCCGATCGGCAGCACGTCGCTATCGTCGAGCAACGCATTGGCGAGCGCCTCGGCGTAATCCTCGGGAACCGAAAGCTCAAAGCCGTCCTCGCCGGTGTAGCCCGAGCGCGAGACGAAGCATTCGATGCCGTCGACGCGGCGCGGGCCCGCGTCCATAAAGCGCATCGCGGGCGCGTCCGGGCAAAACTTTGCGAGTGCGGATTCCGCTTTCGGCCCCTGCAGCGCGATCAGCGCGCGATTCCCAAGCAGCTCGATCGCGCAAGTGTCCTCTAGATGAGCGCGCAGATGCGCCTCGTCTTCGGCCTTGCAGGCGGCGTTGACCACCAGGAACAGGTGGCCGCCGAAATTCGCCACCATCAGGTCGTCGAGAATGCCGCCCTGGCCGTTGGTGAACTGCGCGTAGCGCTGCCGGCCCGGGGCAACGCCAACAATGTCTTGTGGCACCAGCCGCTCCAGCGCCAGGGCCGCATCCTCCACCTTGCCGGATTTCGCATGAAGCGCGATCTGGCCCATATGCGAAACGTCGAACAGGCCAATGCTGTTGCGGGTATGCAGGTGTTCCCTGAGCACGCCGGAGGCGTATTGTACCGGCATGTCATAGCCCGCGAACGGCACCATCTTGCCGCCGCGCGCGACATGAAGCGCGTGCAAGGGAGTGCGTTTCAGCTGGGATTGCGGGGGAGATTGGTCGTCGCGCGCAAGCATCACAGGGCCCTCCCGGTTCCCGAGGACGAGCCCTCGAAAACCCATGGAAGCCCCATCTGTCGCTGTGCCTGAGAGTATTATCCCGTCGGCGGACGCGTCCGGGCCCTGGCCCGTTCGGCGTCTCTTTCCAGATGTTAACGAGTCACGCGGTCCGTTTGCCTGAGAGTTTCCGGGGCGGTTGCTCCTTCGGCGCCGGCGACTGGCCGATCTCTCCCGACGTGACTATCTCCTATACATAAGAGGAAATCACGGCCCCGCCAAGGCTGTCAACGCAGCGGCGAGAGCTATCAACGGGTCTTACGCGGCTGCGGCAAGCCCCTGATCTCCTGCACACTTTCTGGACAGTGCTGGCACCCCCGTTTAAAAGCGGTGCGCGAGATAGCCCGTCTGCGGCATTATCGTGGACATTTTTCGGGCGCGATGGGACCAAAATGAGCGGCGTCAACGAGATCAGGTCGGCATTTCTGAACTATTTTGCTGCGAACGGCCACGAGATCGTGCCGTCGTCGCCGCTGGTGCCGCGCAATGACCCGACGCTGATGTTCACCAATGCCGGCATGGTGCAATTCAAGAACGTCTTTACCGGGGTCGAGAAACGTCCCTATCAGCGCGCCGTCACCTCGCAGAAATGCGTGCGGGCCGGCGGCAAGCACAACGACCTCGACAATGTCGGCTACACCACCCGCCACAACACCTTCTTCGAGATGCTCGGCAATTTTTCGTTCGGCGACTATTTCAAGGACCGCGCCATCGAGCTGGCCTGGAATCTGGTCACCAGGGAATTCGGCCTGCCGAAGGACAAGCTGACGGCCACCGTCTATGTCGACGACGACGAGGCATTCAATCTCTGGAAAAAGATCGCCGGCCTGCCGGAGTCCCGCATCATCCGCATCGCGGGTTCCGATAATTTCTGGCAGATGGGCGACACCGGTCCCTGCGGGCCGTGCTCTGAAATCTTCTACGATCACGGCGACAAGATCTGGGGCGGACCTCCGGGTTCGCCCGAGCAGGATGGCGACCGTTTTGTCGAGATCTGGAACCTGGTCTTTATGCAGTTCGAGCAGCTCGAGGGCGGCGTACGCAACAATTTGCCGAAGCCGTCGATCGACACCGGCATGGGGCTGGAGCGCATCGCGGCGGTGCTTCAGGGCAAGCACGACAGTTATGAGATCGACCTGTTCGTTGCCCTGATCCGTGCCATCTCCGAGCTGACCGGCGCCGATCCGAACGGCGAGCAGAAGGCCTCGCTGCGCGTGATCGCCGATCATCTGCGCGCGACGTCATTCCTGATCGCCGACGGCGTATTGCCGTCGAACGAAGGCCGCGGCTATGTGCTGCGCCGGATCATGCGCCGCGCGATGCGCCATGCGCAGTTGCTCGGCACCAAAGAGCCGCTGATGCACCGTCTGGTGTGGGCGTTGGTACGTGAGATGGGCCAGGCGTATCCTGAGTTGGTCCGCGCGGAAAACCTGATCGAGGAAACCCTGCGGCTGGAAGAGACACGCTTCCGCAAGACGCTGGAACGCGGGCTGTCAATCCTCGACGAGAAGAGCAGCGGCCTGAAAAAGGGCGACATGTTCGACGGCGACACTGCCTTTACGCTATACGACACCTATGGCTTTCCACTCGATCTCACCCAGGATGCGCTGCGCAACCGCGGCATCAGTGTTGACGTTGCTTCGTTCACCGATGCGATGGATCGCCAGCGCGCGAAAGCGCGCGCGGCCTGGGCCGGCTCCGGCGATACCGCCAGCGAGGCCGTGTGGTTTCCCTTGCGCGAAAAGCTCGGCCCCACTGAATTTCTAGGCTACGAGACCGAAACCGCCGAAGGCGTGGCCGGTGCGCTGGTCAGGGACGGCAAGGAGGTCGGAAGCCTCAAGACGGGCGAGAACGGCGCGATTGTTCTGAACCAGACGCCGTTTTATGCTGAGTCCGGCGGCCAGGTCGGCGATACCGGGCTGATGAGCGGCGAGGGCGTGCGGTTTCGCGTCACCGACACCCAGAAGAAGGCGGGCGATCTCTTCGTGCATCTCGGCACTGTCGAGCAGGGCACGGTGAAGCCGGGCACCGCGCTCTTGCTCGAAGTCGATCATGCCAGGCGTTCCTCGATCCGCGCCAATCACTCCGCGACGCATCTGCTGCACGAAGCCTTGCGGCAGGTGCTCGGCGATCACATCGCACAGCGCGGCTCGCTGGTGGCGCCCGACCGGCTGCGCTTCGACTTCGTGCATCCAAAGCCGATCACGGCGGACGAGCTCGCCCGCATCGAGGATATCGCCAACGACGTGGTGCTGGAGAATGACGAGGTCACCACCCGCCTGATGGCAGTGGACGATGCCCGCGAAGCCGGCGCCCGTGCGCTGTTCGGCGAAAAATATGGCGACGAGGTGCGCGTCGTATCGATGGGCAAGGGCGCGCGGGCGCAGGGCAGCAACGCGCTTGGCTGGTCGGTGGAGCTGTGCGGCGGCACCCA
>WNFQ01004308.1_pt1 | contig 12363 bp, 7 predicted proteins | sample 5400171 | NCBI WGS metagenome assembly WNFQ01 (sample SAMN13153356, study PRJNA577476) | soil metagenome | isolation source: 20 cm soil under Madrone tree | place: USA:California | collected 2016-06-14
CGAGGCGTGTTCGCGGCGGCTGGGACTTCGGTCGGTTCAGGCATAGTTTCAAGGGCAGTTGATTGCGGCAGTACGGACTCGGAGGAAAGGGCATTTGGGAAATTAGATACAGCCTCATCAATCGTTTCAGCCTCGGAAGGTTGCATCGCAGAAGCGGCCAGTCGGTAGGGAACAGCCCGCTCTTTTTCGACAGGTTCGACTTCGGGCTCTACCTTAGGTTCAAATTCAAGCTCTTTTGCTGACCCTACGGCAGACATTGCCACTTCCTCAGCGACCACAGGGGTTTCAACTGGCTCTTCTGCTGGCGGTGACACTTGAGGAATCGGCTGCCCTTGTGCGATCGGCTCGATCTCAGGGGCTACTACTGGCTCCATGACTGGCGTTGTAGCTGCCTCAGCAGCCACCATTGCAATTGACTCTTCCGCTGGCATGGCGGACGTCGTCCTTAACTCAGTAATGGCTGGAACTTCAGCGAGCTCTGGCGCCTTCCGGATACCCGGCAATGAGACCTCGGCGGTTTGTTCGACAATTGGACTCACTGAGGACTCAAAGATTGGCTTGGCAATCGGAGGCAATTCGCGCTCCTGCTCCATCTTGTGATAAGCGGGAGCTCCTGAATCTTCTCCCAAATCCGCTAATCTGCCAAAAGCATCGCTCGATTTGGATGACAGCAAGGCGCTGCTCCGCAACGAAGGCTTCGACGCCGTCAATCGCAGCGAAACTTGGCGCGGTCCACCAAAAAACCCATCGCTTAGCGCAATCGCCTTTTCCGCCGGAGCAATCCTTGGCTCGAAAATGTGCGATCTTGCAACGGATCGGGCCCGCCAGTAACTCAAGATATTGAACGGGGAGCGGCGAAGCTCGGGAACAACCACCCAGGCCAAAAGAAAGATGCCGGCTAACAGCAACCCACCGACAAACAACGTCTGCCGGCTCACTATTCCCCCAATACGGGGCTGAGAAGCCTCCGGGAGCCCACCCCGAGCGAGCGTGGTAGGCGTTGTGGCAACGACAGGCGGGCCGGCCTTTCTTTGGCCGAGACCTGGCTTTTCATTTTGTCCTGCGGGATCAGATGAAGCGATCACAGCCCCAGAGGGCGAAGCTGCCGCCGCCGCGGATTTTACAGTGGAAGGGGATCCCGAAACTGGAGCTGCAAGCACTTCTTCTGGCTTACCGCTTGTTCTCACCGCAGCCGATTCATTGGAGGCTGGAACGGCAGGAGGTTCAGTCCTTGCTCGGGGACTCGTGGCTTCCATCCCAGGAATCCGCGGGTTCGCCGCTGGGGCTGAAGAAGCAAGAGATTCGTCCCTCGATCTTTCTGCCTGTTTGTTTGCGGCAACAATAGTGTCAGGGATAGGACTCGGCTCAATTGCGGGGTTCCCCTCGGTTTGTGATGCAATGACACTGCCAGTGTCAAATGCAGGCGCAGGCGCCGCGGCAATTTCTGGACTCTGAATCCAGCCGACGTCGTAAAAAGTGTCCGCAAAAACGCTATTGAGCGCTGGCGAATAAATCTTTTTCGCTGATGCCGTCCAGTCGGCCGCCTTTTCTGGATTACTATGTTTGAATTCCCATGCGGCCTGAGCGTAATAAAGAGCTGGGGTATCTCCCGTAAACTGGAACTGCTCCATAAGGGCCTGCGCCCGACTCTCTTTGCCTTCGAGCAAAAGCGTCATGTAAATCTTGAATTTGATCAGCTGTGCTGCCTGATTCTTGTCGCCACCGGGAGTCTGTTTAAACAGTGCTTCAAAACGCTCCCGCGCTTTAGCGTAGTCTTTTTTCTTAAATGGAATTTGCGCGAGATTGTATTGCGCCTCGCGGAATTTCGGATCGAGTTTGGCTGCCCGTTTGAAGGCGGCTTCGGCTTCATCGAATTGCTTCTGCTCCATCAAGATCTCACCGCGTAAATTGAGAGTCGTCGGCTGATTCGGATCCGCCTGATCGGCTTCGTCCACTAGTTTGCCAGCAGTCCCGAAGTCACGCTGCCTTAGCGCCTGCTGCGCCTGCTCGAATTTTGAACGCGCCACGGCCTTTGTTTTTTCCGAACGCTCGGCGGCAGTCATCAAGGGCAACGAGGCCCGGGTCTGTCCGGTTGGCTTTTCAAGCCAGCCGACTTCGTACAGTGATTCCGCAAAGAGTTTGTTCAGTTGCGGCGAAAAATTCTTCTCCGCTGCGGCCACCCAATCCTTCGCTTCTTTGTCATTCTTGTGTTGGAGCGCGACAGCCGCTTTTACATAATCTACTGCCGGCGTATCGGGAGAAAGCTCCAACTTGGCCAGAATGGAATCAACCATGTTCTCTTTTCCTTCGAGCAGGTAAGTCAGGAGAATCTTGTATTGAATGAGCTGCGACGCTTCTTTCGCCAGATCAGACTGGCCGCCCGAAAGGAGCTTCTCAAAACGCTTGCGCGCTTCCGCCCAGTCTTTTTTGAGAAACGGGATTTCCGCCAGGTTGAACCGCGCATTCCAGAACTTAGGATCGATCCGAGCTGCCTCGAGCAGGGCTGCTTCCGCTTTGTCGTAGATGCCTTGCCGCATCAGGATGACGCCGCGCAAATTTTGAGATGGCGCGAGTTCGGGCTGACGGGCATCAATTGCGTCGAGTTCCTTTAACGCTTGTGGAAAGTTGTTCGTATCGAACTCATGGAACGCCTTATTGTACATCTCTTCCAGCTCCGATTTCGTGGGGGCGACGTTGTCTGCTGCAAACGAACTCAGCGCCAGCGCTGCAACGGCAGTGATTTTCCAAATTCTCATGTGGGTAACGATAGATGCTTTCCTCATTTGCGATGACAAGTCCAAATTTCCGATCAACTCCGACCAGTTTCGCAGAAATCGCGCCCAATACAACTGGATGAAGACAGCTTGATTTGGGCGGCGCGGGTGCAGCGCAAAATTACGAATTGAGATTGGCCATAATCCGTAGCCCCTCCAGGGTAAGGTGTGCACGGACTGCCGTGATCTCCGGCAAATGCGCTGCAATGAGTCGCGCATAACCGCCTGTGGCCACCACGTGAAGCTTTCCGCTCGAAAACTGCTCCGCCCGGATCCGCGCAAGAATCTCACGGACCAGTCCACGATAACCAAATACCGCGCCCGACAACATCGCGTCGATTGTCGATCGTCCGATCGCGCGTCGCGGCTCTTTCAAAGAGAGCTTCGGCAACAGAGCCGTTCGCTGGTAAAGAAAATTAGTTACCGCCTCGAGCCCCGGCGCGATTACCCCGCCGATGTAGTTGCGGCGAGCGGAAACAATGTCAAAAGTGACCGCGGTGCCGAAGTCCACGACGATTGCTGGACAACCGTAAAGCGCTGCAACGGCCGCGGCATTCGCCAGCCGGTCGGCTCCGATCGTCTCCGGGGCGGGATAGTCAATCCCCACGCCAAGTTTCACGGTCGAATTCAACCAGAGGACTCCGGTTTTTCCGGCGACCTTTGAAATCATGCGATTTTTTTTGGGAACCACCGATGAGACGACCACCTTCCGAACCCTTCGCTGTCCTAAGAATCGCGAAAATATACTGCTTGAAAGCTTGTTAGTGGCGATCCGAACAGGAGTTGAAATCCGCTTTGTCGATGCAAAAGCAAGTTTCGCATAGGAGTTGCTGACGTCGACTAGCAAGTAGTCGGTCGCGCGGGTCAGGACCGGACGATTCATATTGCGCTGCTGCCAAGCAGGCCGCTACATGGGACGCTTCTCCCCGTCAAGTCCGCCAGTCGGACAAACTCGGCCTGTGGCGAGCTTGCGGCGTTTCGGCCAAGCGGGTACGCTTCGTTCGTGAGAAGATTGCTGCATCGCCCGCGCCGTTTGCGGCGTTCCCCTGCTCTGCGAAATCTCGTCCGCGAGACGCAACTAAGCGTGCATGATTTCGTGCTCCCGCTTTTTGTAAGCCAAAAATTGGAGCGACGGCGCCCGATCGCGAACATGCCGGGCGTTTTCCAGCTTTCCCTGAAGGAAATTGCCGACGAGGCCAAGCGCGCCCGGGATCTTGGGCTGCAGGCGGTTCTACTTTTTGGAATTCCGGAAAAAAAAGACGAACAGGCAAGCGGCGCCTACGCAGAAAATGGGGTGGTTCAGGAGGCGCTTAAAGCCATTAAATCAAAATGCCCTGATCTCGTCGCAATCACCGATGTCTGCTTGTGTGAATATATGAGCCACGGCCATTGCGGTGTCACACGCATCGACGGCGATCATTTCCATGTGCTCAATGATGAAACCGTCGAGCTGTTAGTTAAAACCGCCCTTTCTCATGCCGCATCCGGCGCGGACTTGGTCGCGCCGAGCGATATGATGGATGGCCGGATCGGTGCGATTCGCGAAGCACTCGATGCCGGCGGTTTTGATCAAACCGGCATCATGAGTTACGCGGCCAAATTCGCCTCTGTTTTTTACGGCCCGTTTCGCGAAGCCGCGGAAAGCCCGCCGCAATTTGGCGATCGTCGTTCTTATCAGATGGATTACGCCAACGCAGATGAAGCGCTGCTTGAGGTTGCTCTGGATATCGATGAAGGAGCGGACATCGTCATGGTGAAGCCAGCCTTACCCTACATCGACATCTTATGGCGTGTGCATGAGCGTTTTGGAAAACCGACCGCGGTTTACCACGTAAGTGGTGAGTACGCGATGCTCAAAGCAGCCGCAGAACAGGGGATTGTGGAGGAACGCCCCGCCGTTTTCGAAATCATGACTGCACTTCGCCGCGCTGGCGCCGATATCATCATCACTTACTGGGCGCGCGAGCTCGCCGAATGGCTGCGGGAATAACTAACGCCCACGGGGAAACGACGAGGCATGTCCGGCTAAAACGTCTCGCTTTTCTCTGGGCGCAAGCGCATGGCTATTCTGCCTGCGCGATGGAAGTCAGATTGCCGCGATGCCGATTTCGTGCTGATGTCGCCGCTTATCAACCGCTGCCGAAAAAGTCTGGGTCGACAGCGATTTTTGAATGCAAGCAAGCGCTTGCCGATTTGCGAAGGGACAATTGCCGTAGTGAGAGTGCTCGCAAACTTCTCGACGCGATTTGCCACCGCCGTCAGATCCTCGAAAAACACCTGCGCCTGCATCATCCCAATCTGCGGATTAACGATTCGCTCTTTCCCGAATTCGATTCACACGATTTCATAGCGACCGGCCACCGCGGCTATGCGCGCGTCTTGCGTCAGCTAAGTGTGCTCCAAAATCGCCTCTACGATTGCACGAAATTCGACAAATTGATTGACTACCGCTGTGCCAATTTATTTTTTCTAGTCCTGCCTCAGGAGCTATTTCGTGATTCGGAGATTCCGGTCGAATGGGGCGCGCTTGTGGAACGCAACGGTGCGCTCGCGCTCATGCGCAAACCAGTCTGGCAGGAAACAACGCCCGAAAATCGAATTCACTTTTTGCAACGGATCGCTGCGGCTGGGACGCGAGCATTCAATCGACAGCTGGAAATCACGTTCGACGAGGTGACAGCCGCACGTTGTCGGTCTTTCTAGGTCATCCCGGTTTTCTGGGAAATCGGGACGAGCAAATTGTGCCCGGTCATCTCCTTTGGCTGCGGCATTCCAAGCAGAAACAAAAGCGTTGGCGAAACATCGGCCAGAATTCCATCTTCGCAGCGAAATCGGGCCGCATCTTTGGCCACATAAATGAAATGCACGAGGTTGGTGGTGTGTGCGGTGTTTGGCGAGCCGTCGGGATTTCGCATCTGTTCGCAATTTCCGTGATCGGCGGTGACAATACATTTGCCATCAAGATCGAGAAGCTTCGAAATGATCCGCGCAACACATTCGTCGACCGTTTCTACTGCCTTAATTCCGGCTTCTAGAACTCCGGTGTGACCGACCATGTCCGGATTGGCAAAGTTTAGGATGATTAAGTCGTAATCTGCCATTCGCGCGAGCACCTCATCAGTGACCGCCCGGGCGCTCATTTCAGGCTGAAGATCGTAGGTCGCGACTTTTGGCGAAGGGATGATCTTTCGGTCCTCGCCAGGAAACGCGCGCTCGATTCCTCCGTTAAAAAAGTAAGTCACGTGCGGATATTTTTCCGTCTCGGCGATCCGCAACTGCGACTTGCCAGCGGCGCTTACAACTTCGCCCAAAATGCGCGGCAACTCTGCCGGCGCAAAAACGAACGGCGAAGGATAGGTGACATCGTATTGGGTGAGAGTAACAAAGTGGACCTGCGGCCACACTTCGCGATCGAAGCCGTCGAAATCCTTCAGCAAAAAGGCCTGCGACAATTGTCTCGCGCGATCGGCGCGGAAATTGAAAAACAACACAAAATCGCCATCACGTACGCGCTGCTCATTCGCGTAGGAAAAAATAAGTGGCGGCATGAACTCGTCGGTTTTTCCAAGTGAGTATTGCCGATCCACTGCGGCCGATGGCGATGATTTGCACACTTCGCCTCGACCGAGAACGATTGCGTCCCAGGCTTTTTTGGTCCGATCCCAACGGCGATCGCGATCCATCGCGAAGTAACGGCCTACAACTGTAACGATCTTGGCACCGCTCTTCTGCAACTCTTCTGTACACGTTTTTAGATACACGGCGCCGCCGGTCGGTGACGCATCACGTCCGTCAGTGAAAGCGTGGACGAAGATTTCGGTAATGCTCGCTTCCCGGGCTGCCTCTGCGAGTGCGATTAGATGCGAATAGTGGCTGTGAACGCCACCATCCGAAACTAATCCGAGCAAATGAAGGCGATGATGCTTCGCACCAGCAAACGTTTCCTGTAATACTCGATTGCGGGCTAGTTCACCCTCGGCGATCGCCTTGTTAATTCGGGTCAGGTCCTGATAAACGATCCTGCCCGCTCCCAAATTAAGATGGCCAACTTCTGAGTTGCCCATTTGCCCTTCGGGTAATCCGACGTCGGTCCCGCTCGCACTCAATTTGGCGTCTGGATATTCCCGATAAAGTTTGTCGTGAAACGGCGTCCGGGCGAGGAGTGTTGCGTCGCCATTTTGTTCACGCTTCTCCCGACCGCCGGGATTAATACCCCAACCATCCCGAATAATGAGCATGACCGGGCCCGCCATATGGGCCGCACTTTGCCGACGATTGGGAACATCGACAAGCGGTTCTTTCGTTGACAATGCAAGGAATGCGCGCCTACATCGGCCTCATGAAATGGCGCAATCAGTTGCTGGCGCTTTTCTGTCTCCTCGCGTTCGCCGGGCTTGGTGTTCTTTATTTTCAACACTGGGTCATTCGGAAGCCTTTCGGAATTATTTTGTTCATCGGAGAGGGACTTGCTCCGGGCCGTTTGGCTTCGACACGCACCTATGCCGGCGGCGCGGGCGGACGCTTGAGCCTCGATTCGATGACTCATCTGGCGTTACTGACCAATTACTCGAAAGATTTCGCCGCCCCGGACCAGGCGGCCGCCGCAACTGCGCTTGCGACCGGAGTGAGAGTGACTAATCGCACGGTCGCGATCAATGGCGACGGGAAACCAATCACGAGCATCGTTGAATTAGCGCGGGAAAATCGACGGGCCACTGGTCTTGTGACGGATGCGAAAATGACTGACGCAACCAACGCGGCTTTTTATGGACATCCAGTTGATCCAAACGACGTCGACACCATTGCAGCTGAATTTGTTGATGGCGGAAAAATCGACATCGCAATGGGCGGGGGCGCGGCGCAGTTTCTTCCCAGCTCAAAGGGCGGAGAGAGGCAGGACGGGCGCGATCTTTTACTCGAGTTGCGCCGCAACGGCTTCGACATCGTTCGCACGCGGGCCGAACTTGAAGCGATTCCGGCGTGGCGCCGGCCGAAACTCTTCGGCGCCTTTAGCAATGTGGAATTCGCGTTCGCGAACCAAGTCGAAGAACGGAGCCAGCAACCGAGTCTTTCCGACATGGTGCGTCGAGCGATTGAACTACTTCAGTACAACGCTGGTGGATACTTGCTCGTCGTCGATGCGGGATTAATGCGCAAAGCCGCGGAGGAAAACAACGGGGAAAGAACGCTTAGCGAAACCGTAGAATTGGACCGCGCGGTTGCCGTTGCGCGACGCTATGCCGGTCAAAGATCGACAATCGTTGTCTGCGGAGATGCCGCTATTGGCGGACTAAACTTAAATGGTTTCCCTTTCCGCAAAGACAGCGGAATTGCGTTACTTGGACTTAATTCCGCCGGGCAGCCATGGATAACCTGGGCAACTGGTCCGAATGGCACGAGGTCATACGGCGCGGCGAAAATCCAAGGCAACTTAAACGGGAACGAAAGCGATCGACCGAAAGCGGAACAGTTGGAGCCGGCGGCGTTTTACGCGAAATCAGCCCTCGGCACCGTTGACGATGTCATTGCCTTCGGCAGCGGTCCGGGAACAGAGGATTTGAAAGGCACAGTCGATAATACAATCGTTTTCAAAATTCTTCGCGACGAGCTTTAGCCACTGCAGTGATTCTTGCTATGCGTCACAGCCACTTGGCAAAATCGAACCGGCGTGGCAATCGAACCACGCGTAACACAGGCACCTTCCTTGTTCGGTCGATGAGCCTTCCCAGCCTGTGTGGCTGCTCACTGGCAGGATGCCGGCGCGAGGGTTTCACAATTCTATTTTTGAGTTCGCGCAGCATTCCGGAGTTGGGCGCCTGAAACAAGGAGGCTACCTCGTAGAGGAGCGTTGATTTTCGTGCCGAGTTAAGGAAAGCTTACCCTCAAAACTATGCAGCACGTCACCGCATTTTCACGGGCGCAAACTGTTCCAGCTGCGCCCAGCGCGGCGCCGAAAAAGACCCTGTGGATTCTCAACAGTTGGCGCGACCTGATTCTTTACGTCGGGACGCCGCTTTTTCTCGTGCCGATGTTCTTGCTGGCGCAGGCGCGCTGGAGCGCGCAGGACATTTACGTCTTCGTGGCCGCATTTGGCGCAATGGGCCACCACCTCCCGGGAATGATCCGCGCCTACGGAGATCGCGCTCTATTCGAACGGTTTCGCTGGCGCTTCATTTTTGCGCCGATTTTCCTACTCGCTGTTTGCGTAGCTTTTTACTGGTGGGATCTGAAAGGAATCGTTCTCGTCGTTTTCTTCTGGGGTGTCTGGCATGGGATGATGCAGACTTACGGCTTCTGTCGAATCTACGACGCGAAGACCGGCTCCTTCGCCACGCTGACGCGTCGCCTCGACTTCGCGACCTGTGCCATCTGGTTTGCGGCGGCGGTGCTCCTTTCCTCGCAACGCATGACTGATACGCTCGAAACGTATTACGCCAGTGGCGGGCCCTTCATCCCGCCCTGGCTCCTGCACAACGCACAGCAAGTAATGCTCGCTGGCGCCATCGCGGTCTCAGTTTTGTTTCTGTTCAATTTCTCTCGAATGTGGGCGGAAGGGAAACGTCCCAATCCGGTCAAGCTGGCGTTGCTGATCACGAGTATTGCTTTTTGGTGGTACTGCAATAACGCCGTCACCAATATTCTGGCCGGAATCGCGTTGTTCGAGGTTTTTCACGATGTGCAGTACCTCTCGCTTGTCTGGATTTACAATCGGAGCCGTGTTGAAAAGGACAGCTCCATTGGCGGCTTCATGCGCTTTGTTTTTCGACGGAGCGGATCGTTGATTGGGCTGTACATCGGGCTTGTTTTTGCCTACGGTTCGCTCGCGTATTTCAATTCCCGTCTTGAAGTAGAAACGATCAAGCGTGTGCTCACTGGCGTGGTGGCGGCATCGGGCCTTCTTCATTTTTATTACGATGGATTCATCTGGAAAGTACGCGATCGCTCCACGCGCGAACATCTCGGTCTGGCCGCCGGAAACGTATCCGCGGCATCACGCGAATTTCTCCCCGGTTGGCTATTGCATGGACTAAAATGGGTTGCGGTATTTGTGATTCCACTCGGCGCGCTCTGGATCGGGCAAACGCGGAGCAAGATGTCAGAAGCGGAACGAGACGCTTTGATCGCGTCCGATTTATCCAATAGCCCTCGCGCCCACTGGAAGTACGGCTTTGCCTTGCACAAAGCGGATCGTCTCGATGAGGCAGCAGAACAGTACCGAATCGCGCTGCGCCTCAATCCGAACGAGAAAGAAGTGCATTACCACCTGGGTCAAGTTCTCGTTGCGCAATCGCGCCTGAATGAAGGACGCAGCGAACTGGAGGAAGCTTTACGCAGTGAACCGCGCAATGGCGAATTTCATTCGGAATACGGTTACGTTCTGCAACGCCTTGGTCAGAAAGATGAAGCCGGCGCGGAGTTTGGAAAGGCCACGCGCCTGGCTCCCAAATCCGGCGCGGTACATTACGATTACGCGATGTTTCTTTTCCGCGAAGGCAAGATGGATGAAGCGATCACGGAATTTCAGGCCGCTTTAAGTCACAGCCCGAACCACCCCGAAGCGCATTACCATCTTGGCAGGGCGCTCTTTGGCGATTGGGGCAGACTTCAGAGGCAATTGCTCAATTCAAGGAGGCGTTGCGTTTGCGGCCAGATGATGCAGATGCTGCGGAAAATCTTCGCTTCCTGCTGGCCAGAGACACATCCGCAGATTCCACGCCGCGCTAAAATCGCTAAATCTTTTTGCCACCCGCGTTGCCTCCCGCTTAGCCCCTCTGTTTGTCATTCCGAGCGAAGCCGGGGGAACCCCTTCATTTAAAACAGTAAGACGTATCTCGACTCCGCTCGACGTGACGACAGCGAAGGTGGGTGCCAACAGACCCAGATACGTTCTAATAAACCAAGACGTTCTGCCCGGAAGCCTCTGTACGCCGGCCCCGCTTTTGCATGGAGTATTGGCCCCGCCAAAAAAACGTGGGACCCGCTTGCTCGTCACGAGCCCGTCGTCGAACTCCTCGCCGGACGCCTCAGATTCGAGAGAAACGCCCAGCGATGGTCTTTTGCTTACCTCCCCGATGCGCCGTTTAAAATCACGCGAACAGAAGGGTCCTGTACCAATACGCCCTCCGTCGAGCCCCGGCCCGTTTGGTTGATCTGACGTCGATCCCAGACGGACAGCGCATTAAACGTTAGCGTACCGATTGGGCTAATCCGCACCTTCTGCGGGATCCTGGAACCCGTCACCCAAACGTAGGCGTAGCGCTCGCCAACTGGTGGTACCGTCTCGGACCTCTGCGGATTCGCGAATGCAGTGGTCGCAACGACGGACAGTATTAACAGCGAAGCCGCCGACTTTGTGATTTTTGACATTTTCATAGTTTAAAGACCTCTTCTTTAACCATCATCCTATGTAACCCTGAACACAAGGCGGAGTTTCGATAAGATTTCAGGCAATGTGACGCAATCCGTTAACATCGCTTTGTCATTCCGACCAAAGTGGAGGAACCTCTTACGGTTTTTAAAGCAGAAAAGTGGGAGATGTGTCTCGACTCTGCTCGACATGACAAGAAGGCATTTGCCCGCGAATAACGCGAATTAACCTTAATCTCGATTCATTAATTCGACCGATCGCGGGCCGTTCTATCCTTTGTTTCCTTCGTTTCCTTCTGTTGAAATGCAAAAAGACTCGAACAGACGCAAACCAAGAAAACAGAGTTCCGGGTCAGACGCGTACAGCAAAAGAGGCAGCGGCCGGAACCGCTGCCTCTTTGTCAAACTGCTGTGTGCTTAGAACTTCTTGATCATTCGGACATACCAGAATCGTCCCAGGTTATCATAGGTGCTGCCCGGAATGCCGAAGGCGTTGCCATTCTCGAACCCAGTCTCCTTGGGCGGGTCCTCACCGAATATATTGTTCACTCCCAAGGTGACGGTGGAGTTGTTCAGGATGTTCTTCCAGCACGGCATACTGTAAACAGCCGCCGGCGGCACTTCCTTGCCCTCTTTGCTGCTGATGACTTCCTTACCGCCTTTCGAATACCCAGGCACCGGCGCCGCTTCCACTGGAGGGGTGAAGATCAGGCTGTAGGAGAGCTGCGCGTCTGTGAACCAGGTCGGATGGACCCAGTGCTGCTTCCAGATGGGCTCACCGGTGGTCCCATTCACATCCCCAAACTGCTTGGACTTGGTCTGTTCCCAGAACCCGTCCAACATGTGCATGGTCACGTTGAAATCAATGTTGGGCCACGTCCAGTCAAGGTTAGTAAGTCCCTTCCATTTGAACCAGGCGTCGCCGCTGGTCACGTCCCCGAAAAAGCTGCCTTCAAACGGACCATTGTTGGCGCGCCCGGCCACCTCCCGCGCTTGGGTGCCGGGGAATTGGTAAATGAACGAATCCAGATAACTCGCCCGGGTCAACCAGGTAAAGGTGCCATAGTGAGTCTCTATTGCGTACAGAATGCCAAAGTCAGCGCCGCGCGCGTTCTCGCGTCCACCGCTTAGATAAGGGGCCGCGACCCCCCCGAAATTGCCCTGCGGGTCAAATAGGGCCGCTGTTCCAGTCGGCACTGCGGGAGTCACCACGGCTGGAATG
>WNFQ01005121.1_pt1 | contig 12356 bp, 8 predicted proteins | sample 5400171 | NCBI WGS metagenome assembly WNFQ01 (sample SAMN13153356, study PRJNA577476) | soil metagenome | isolation source: 20 cm soil under Madrone tree | place: USA:California | collected 2016-06-14
GCATTCGCGACATGGTCCAACGCAGCGGCGTAGCGTCCTCTACGCTGCGCTACTATGAGAAACTCGGCCTGATCGCCTCTGAACGCGAGGGCAGCAGCGAGCATCGCCGCTACCGTGAATCGACCTTTCAAAAGATCCGCTACATCACGATCGCGCAACGCGCCGGCTTCAGCCTGGAGGAAATCGCGGCACAACTGGCCACCTTGCCAGACCGATTTCCGGTGCTGACGAAAGACTGGCAGCCGATGTCCCGGGTATGGGACGAACGCATCGATCAGCGCATCGCCGAACTCAAGCAGCTGAAGATCGATATCGTCAACTGCACCTGCGGGCTCACTAATGCGTCTGCGCGCGGTCGCTAGGCATGGTCCACTCGCGACGTTTTTGTGTAAACCCGCCTCCGAGAAACCTCGCGATGCCTGCGCAATCCCGGCTGCTGACCGTGCGACGCGGGACTGGCAGCCCGGAAACAGCTCCCCGCCGCCCTCGCCTGTCATGTAAGTGTCGAACATCTGTTACCCGCTGATGGTCGTCGCGGAACAGATAGAGGATCAACCGGAATGGTCTACAACGATACCGCAGCGGCAAAGAGCACGTTCAACGCATGATCGTTGCCGCGTCCTGACGGGTAGGTGAGGCTTGGCTTGTCGACATAGCTCAGGCCCAACGACAAATAGATGCCGTCATATACACGGGCCGTGCCGCTGAGCGTATACGCGTTTGCGCCGTGGGTCTGGGAAAACAGTCCCGTCGTCGCCGCCGCTCGATTGATGTTATTCACCACGTAGCCGCTGAAGACATTGCGGTTGTAGGAAAAGGAGATCAGGTCCCGGGGTCGCGAGGCGAAAAGACCGAGAGCGTAGAGTCGCGCCTCATAGTATTGATAGAAGGAGGCATATTGGGGCGGCGCGTACATGGCAGTGCCGCCGACATAGAGACCACGATAGGCCGTCAACTCCGACCCCGGAGCGAGCTGCAAAAGCTGCCGATCGGCAAGAATGTATCCACCGGGCACCCCGGCGTCTTTCGTACCCGTCTTGAAATTCTGAAAACGGGAATTGTTATACATGAAGCCCGCACGGACCCAGTTTTGCATCAACCCGGGAGCGGCCTCGTTCTTCCAGCCCGCCTCACCCATAACCAGGGGTTTCCCGTTGGGAACCGTGAACGAATAACCGCTCCGGTTGTAGTACTTCGTATCATCGTAGAGCACATTGCCAGTCGGTCCGTCTATCCCGAGGCTACGCATTACGCCGACCTGGGCGTACACATGCCCTGTGATGTTGAGTTTAACTTTTGCCGCGGGCTGCGAATTAATAGGATTTAACCCGAGTACAGCGGGAATACTGGAGCTGAAGCCGAACACAGACCAGAGGCTGCCTCCTATGAAGTTTCCCATCCAATCATATGCACCGGTGTAATAGCCGATTTTCAGCTCGACTTTTCTGTCCCAAAGGGTCTGATACCAATAGAGTTGGTACCCACTCAACATGTTTGGATCGTATTGTTGCCAGCTGGACCTGGACCACATCATGCCCGCATCGAGCTGGCCATCTGGAATTCCCCAGCGGCTCAGATCGTATGTAATGTAGCTCACGAAGGTAGTATCGGCGCTCGGCCGCCGCTGCCCCCAATATTCCTGGTTGCTGAAGCCTCGACCAGGTCCATTCGAGGGACCTGGACCTGACGAAGGGGTGTTCAGAAGGTTGGACGCTCCGACTGTGAGCTCGATGGCAGTAATGCCGATACCGTATTCGGCGAGCATCGATCGGTAGCCACCGAGATTCTTTGTTATGGTGTCGGCAAAGTCCGGGGCATGGATATTCCATCCCTTGACCTTGTAGCGCGCATCGAGATCGGCAAGCTCCGTGCTGTCGGCGCTTTGCGCCACCGCGAGATCAGTCGCGATCGAAGCCAGAGACAAGGCGCCGAATACCCAGCATAGCAGCCTTCGCGCCTTCGAAGGATACCGCGGTGCCGCCACCACTACAACGCCACCGAAACCGTCTTTACCTCCGTGTACGCTTCGACACCCTCGCGAGCATTCTCCCGCCCCCAGCCCGATTGCTTGTAACCTCCGAACGGCATCGCGTAATCGAGCCCCATGCCGCCATTGATCCGTACAGTGCCGGCTTTGATCCGGCGGGCGAGCTTGTGAGCCAGACTGATGTCGCGCGTCCAGATGCTCGACGACAAACCATACTCGGTGTCATTCGCCACGCTCACGATACGGTCGAGATCCTCATTATCGATGGGCATTGCACAGACCACGGGGCCGAAGATCTCTTCCTGCACCACTCGCATGTCGCGGTTGGTTTCCGCCAGCACCGTAGGCTGCATGAAGTAGCCTTTGCCTTCGACGCGCTTGCCCCCGACCACGATCTCCGCGCCCTGCTCCTTGCCGGACTGCACGTAGCCCGACACGCGATCGAGCTGCTTCTGCGAGATCAGCGGTCCCATCTGGGTATCGGACTGAATACCCGATCCAACCTTCAAAGTCTTCGCACGCTCGACGACACCGCGGACGACCTGATCGAACACCTTCTTATGAACATACAGCCGGGAGCCCGCCACGCAGGCCTGTCCCGCGTTCCGGAAAATCCCTTCAGCCGCACTCGCCGTGGCGCGCTCGAGATCCGCGTCGGGAAAGATAATGACCGGTGACTTGCCACCGAGCTCTAGAGCGACCCGCTTGAGATTGCCGGCTGCGGCGGCCACGATCGACTTGCCCACCACGGTGGAACCCGTGTAGGAAATCTTGTCCACCTCGGGATGGTTGACCAGGGCTTTTCCGGCAGGATCGCCAAAGCCGGTCACCACGTTGACGACGCCGGGTGGGAAACCAACTTCCGCAATGAGCTCGGCCAGACGAATGGCCGTGAGTGGAGTCAATTCGGCGGGCTTGAGCACTACGGTGCAACCCGCCGCGAGCGCCGCGGCAATCTTGGCGACTGCCATCGCGAGCGGCCCGTTCCATGGAGTGATCGCACCGACCACACCGACAGGCTCGCGTAGCGTGTAGACATGATGATTCGGCGCCGAAATGGTGGGCGTCTCGCCATTAATCTTGCCCGCCCAACCCGCGTTGTATCGCAGGCACTCCGCGCCACCGGTCACCATGGATCGCGCCATGCTGAGCGGCATTCCGTTGTTCAGGGTCTCGAGAATCGCGATCTCGTCGCCGTTCTTCTCGAGCGCATCCGCGAGCTTCCACATGAGATTGCGACGCACCGATGGATTCATGGCGGACCAGGGACCGCTGTCGAAGGCACGGCGGGCGGCCTTGACGGCAAGATCGATATCGGCAGCTGCTCCGGCCGAGGCCTTGGCGAAAACCTCGCCGGTCGCGGGATTGATGACCTCGAACGTCTCGCCCGACCGGGCGGGAACGAATTTGCCGTCAATGAATAACGCGTGGGTACGGGCCAGAAAGCTGCGGACGAGGGTTAACGGCTCGGATCTTGTGAAGGACATCTGGACGTTCATGCTCACTCCTGGCGATTCGTTTCGGTGAAGCCCAATGCTGCGCCGGCGATGCGCGTCAGTTTGTTTGCCAGCGCGACGACAGCTTTGTTATGAAGAAATTCACTGTGGACTGTCGCCCAGCCCTAAAATCACGATCTTTCCGGTGGCTTGTTCGGTTGGCCAAGCGATCCCAGTCATGCCTGCTGCCACAGCAACCTTCTGCGAACCATGGGCCATGTACGTAATCACGCCACCCCCGATCGCGCCGTCCAACTTCTGATGCCACAGGCGCTGACCGTTTCTCGTGTCCACCGCATAGAAGTTGCCTCCCACGTCACCAAAGAGCACGATCCCGCCCGCAGTAGCAGTTACACCGCCCAGGATCGGGTAGTTGGTCTTGAGTCGCCACGTCCATTCACCGCTATCGGCATCCGTCGCATAGAGCCACCCAGCCCAGTTCTGGTGCGGGTCGGGCGTGCCGAACAGGTCCAACGGGCCGCTCTTCAGATGACCCATCCAAGTTTGGCCTGTAGGAGTCGCTTTGGTTTGCGCCTCGGGCGCCAGCCTCACCGTCGAACACCACTCGGCCTGGCCGCTGAGGAGGAGATTGGTTCGGGGATCAAAGGCAACGCCATTCCATTCGCCACCGCCGACCGATCCCGGGCAAAAGTGAACCGACTTATCCGTGGAGAGGGGCACGTTGGCGTTTTCAATCCGCGTCACAGGACTTCGATAAAGGAGCTGACTCGTCTGCAGATCGAAGCCATACAGATGTCCGTTTTTAGGTGCAAACGAGAGCACCTGCTTGCCGCCGCGGGTCTTGATGATTGCCGGCGTGTTCGAGACGTCCCAATCGTGCCAATCCCGCGGTGCCGCAGAGAAGTGGGTGATGTAGTTGCCGGTCTTTGCGTCCAACACGACCACGCAGTTGGTGTAGAGATTCGCCCCCTCACGCAGATGCAACACATAATCGGGCGAAGGATTCGCAGCCGGCACGTACAGGCGGCCCGTGTCCGGATCCAGGGTGTACGAAGTCCAGGTCGCGCCGCCACTGATCGGCACGTCGGGCCCGTTCCCCCAGGTACTGACGGCCGACGGAGGCATCGACCCCTGGGGGCCGCGGGTTGAATCCTCGGGCGCCCGGGGTATCAGATAGGTTTCCCAGACAATCTCGCCGTTATTGGCCGAGAGGGCATACATCCGCCCTTTCACGCCTTTCGCGTCGCCGCCGGCGATGCCGATGAAAACGAGTCCGTCCCAGACGATCGGCGCCGCGACGACTCTTTCGAACTTCGGGTCACCGATCGCAGTCGCCCACAGGCGTCTGCCAGTCCTGGCGTCATAGGCGAGGACGCGGCCGTCGAGCGTACCGCGAAACAAACGGCCGTCCACGTACGCGGCGCCGCGGTTGACCAGGAGCGGAATCGAAGGTTTATAGTCCTCGTGCGTCCGCCAGTTCTCCCGGCAGTTGGCGGCGTCAATTGAGAACACATCGAACGCGGTGGTCCCGATCAGCGCACCGTCCACGAGGATAGGGCCGGTCTCGAACATTTCACGCTGATTGATGTCATAGCTGCAGAGCACCTTCAGGGCGGCGACCGTTTCGGTATTTATCTGTTTCAGCGGCGAGTATCGCTGTGAGTTGAGCGTGCGGTTGTAGCTCGACCACCCTGCAGCATCGGGTTGTTTTCCTTCCGCCGAGGCATTGCCGCTGTCGGACACCATAACTGCCCGCGCGCGCTCCCCTCCTCGACGCTCGAGCACCAGAGTACCCGGCGGGTTGTGTGCACTTCGAGCAGTGTTCAACACCCGACCCGCCAACGTGATCGGTGACCAGCCACTGAGACCCACACCCAGGATCCCGAGGGCGATCATCGCCAACACGATAACGACAATACCCCTGCGATGCCTCATGAATACTCGCTCCATCCAACGAGAGTGTCCACGCGGGCACTGTATTCGACACTCACTTCAGGAAACAACGCGCATCCGATTCATGCTGCGTTTCGCCCCGGTAAACGTCGAATAGCCGCAGCGGTGGCATCAGTCGGTATCGGCGAGTCAAACGCAGCTGGCACCTTGTGCCAAGTGTCTTGTTTCCCGTTGATAGGCCTGGCCAGCAGGTATCGATCGCCGAGCCACCTGATCGCGCGGGCTCTGGCTGCACTGTAATCGACGATCCATGCGGGTGTTGGGTCAGTTCTACGTTTCATTGCATTACCCTCTCACGTTGCACCCATCCCGACCGCTAGCACGGCTCATCTCTCGAGTGCGGCGAAGCGTCCGATGAAGCGGTCATCCGCCGGACACGTTACGCCGGCGGATGCCACGCGTTGGTCTGCCGTGCGCTGCTCCGCCACCGGTGCCGCGCGACTCCACAGCCGTCCGGATTCCGCGCAGCTCGAGGCGTATTGGAACAGGGCGCGCTGCTCATTTGGATTGAAGTTGAAAGCGCCGGGCAACGGGTATGAGGCGGGTATCGCGGCATACTCGAGCGAAATCCCGCGCTGGCGGCTCGCGGCGACGGCCGACTCGAGCCCGGTGCGCATCATGCGGCTGAGTCCGGCCGACACGCTGCGGCTGAAGATCGAGAGGGTGTTGGCATTCGCCGCGTGCGGAAAGTCCCGCAGGCGACCGTCGATAACGACCCGCACCAGGGCTGGCTGCCCGCCGACGCCCGCTGCCGGCAAATCCTCGGGTGCTGGCGTGATAAAAAACGGTACGGTGACGCCTCCGTCGACGTGGGTCTCCTCGCGCACGCCACCCTCTGCGCGAAACCTGATGACCACGGGCGGGAACATCCCCGGGACGCTCGCGGAGGCGAGAAGAATGGTGGTAAAGAGTCGTTTGGCGTCGGAGCCGCCATAGAGCGCAACCGAGGCGAGATCCCACACGACTGGCTCTCCGGTTGCGAAATCAGTCGTCGCCACGAGCAGCAGCCGGCCCCTGGCCGCTTCTCGGGCGATGGCTGCGATCATCTCGTCGTCGGCATAACGCTCGATGAGATGCCTGAGCGGCGCGCCGCTGTAGGCGCTTGAGCCGAAAACGGCCCCGAGCCAGCGCCGCTGCAACAGTCCACGGGTGACACCCTCCGTGTAGATTGCGGTCATCTCTGCATCCCACGCGGGCCCCAGGAATGCGAGCGGTGCGACCAGCGCCCCGGAGCTGACACCCGTCACTACCGAGAACTCGGGACGCGACCCGATGCGCGCCAACCCCACCAGCGCACCGGCGCCGAACGCTCCCGTCGCGCCGCCGCCGGAGAGCGCGAGAATGCTTAACGGCTGATCGCTGCGCCGTGCCTCAAGCCGCTGCCCGACCACACTCGAAGGCAGCACCTCGAAGCGGCCGTCGGCTGCAAGCGTACGCACGCCCAAGCTCACTCCCTCGGATGCCTCTTCCTCAGGTGTAACGCTCGGGAGCGGTGGTCCGACCGATGCGCAACTCACCAGCGTCGCGAGCGCGCACGCCAGCAGCACCCGTGCGAGCTGGCACCAGGCGGCTGGCCTCATCATGCGGATCACTCCTCACCTCGCGTACACCGCTTTCACAAAGAAAAATATCGGTCAAAGCCGCGGGGAGCAATCGGCCTGCAGACAACGCTGCGTTTCGCGGGAGTGAATGACACGCGATCGTCCGCGGGTTGCCGTCCCGCGTGGACTGCGCTGCCGCCAGCGCCGTGCAGCCGGTGACCATAAGGCTCGCTGCAAGTGCTACAACCGTGGCCAGGCCACGGCGCGCGCGCGCGGCGAACCATGGACGATGCCGAAAGACCCATAGGGACACCAGGATCAGAGCGCCCCCGGGCAGCAGCCCGATCACCGCATACGGACCGAGCTCTCGCAACGCAGTGGCGAAGCGGCCGATCCAGTTGAGCCGGGGAACCAACATGTCCGAGGCACGATAGCCTTCCGCAGACAGCGGCAACAATTGGCCTCTGGTTGATACAGGCTGTCACTAGAATGGAGGGCACCGGCACCAACTCCCGGCGCATCCGCGTATCTCTCCAACGGACTATCGACACGTCAGTCGCACGAGTGCCGTCCGCGGGCAGCTCTCCGAAGCAACGATTCACTGCGGCGTGGGGTTCGACCGACGGCTCGCTCGAAGCGCAAACATCACCCTTGCTTGGGCGCGCGCGAGCCGCCGGTCGAGAGGGGATTCAGACTGCGAAGCCGCCGCGGCGTGCCTAGGTCATGCCGGGCTCCCGTCAGCGGACTCGTGCGCGTAGCCGCGGAGCGACCCGCCCGGACTCCGGGTCCGCCTCCAAGAGCGGCGGGGGGCTCGCAAGCAGCGGATACTCGCCCGGCGCCAGCGGTCTAGTGGGCCTTCTTGCCGATCCCAGTACGAACGACGTATCGCCGTCCGCCTGCGCCTCGATCACGCCGCCGGAGTCACCGAACACGGCGATCTGCTCCCAGTACACCCGCTCGCCCTCCTGCAACTGGAGGCCTCCGCGGTCGACCGCAAGCCAGGTGACGTTGTGACCGGTGGGCGCGGTATAGCACCAGCGCTGCCCGTGCTTGAGGCGCACGTGAAAATAGTTGATGTCGGCCGGAGCGCCATGGATCCGACTGACGGCGCGACCGAACCGTCCGAGGATGACCCTGACCGGCCCTTCCGTCTCCACCTGCTGAGGCACGATGGCCTCGCTCGTGACGGGGGAGCTCTGCTGCGACGGGGGCAGCGAAATCCACAGCTGGAAGACTCGTAACGGCGCGCCCGCGGCAGAGCCGCCGCCGCGCCAGACCGCGTGCGCCGCATTCATCCATGCGACGCCACCCGTGCGGACTTCGCCGTGGCCGCCGGTCGCGTCCTCGAATGAGACTTCTCCATCCAGTACAACCGTCAAGGTCGCGATGCCCGAGTGTGGCTGAATGCCGAACAGCGGCTGCGATTCCGGCGTGACCTCAGCGTAGTCGAGGAACACGAAAGGCGTCGTCAGCTCCCCGATGTTCCAGGGAGTGATGAGGCGCGTGATGGGGCCGTGCCTGCGACCGCTGGCGAGCAGCGCCATGGGGCGGGCAGCGGCTCTCGGGCCGGCAATGGAAGCTGCGTCATGCGGGCGCAGGGGGGCGTGAAAAGCGCCCCCGGACTCAACGCCGAACATCTCTCATGCTCCTTTAGAACCGATAACCAAGACTCAGGGTGGTCTGGGCAGTGTTGAGGCCTTGGCCGTAATTGCTGACCAGCCTGCTGAGGTAGCGATAGCGCGCATCGAAATCGACGAACAGCTTGTCGCCAAGGTAGTACCTGGCACCGAGCCCGATATTGCTGGTGAAGCCGTCACTCTCAGTGATCGTCGTGGGCCGCCTTCCGACGAGGCCGAACATCGTATGATCCAGGTTGGCCCAGGCGTAACCCGCCCCGACGACCGTGTAGGGGACGAGCGGCCGGCCGACGAACCGGAAACCCGGAACGATGTCCCACTCGACATCCACGTCGAGGGTTGTCAGTGCGAGATCGGTCGCGCCGTTCGGCACGTGCGCGGCGCGGCTCGGGCTGTAGCCGGCGGAGAGCTGAACGCCCCAGCTGTCATTGAAATGGAAGGTGTAGCGGGCGCCGAAATTCACGTCGTCGTCGAGGCGCGGGTGATTGCCCGATAGCGCGTGTTCCGTGAGACGGTCGCCGAACAACTCGCCGACATAGACCTGAATGTCATGCGAGGCGGAGCTCGCCTGCGCTCGGGCAAGCTCGCCGCGCAATGCGGCCATGAGCAAACCAACAAGCCCCACCGCAGTGATTCGCCCCTTCATGTGCGTGCGCCTTCCACACAACTATTCCTGTCTGTGGAAGCACGGTATGAGCTGCCTGCGAGCGGAACAAGCAGTCGGCGGTAAACGCTGCGTTTCCCGCCGACGATGGAGAGAAGTGCGCTCGCCGAGAGAGGCCGGCCTCCGCGCTCGGGCACACCGCCAGACACCTCCAACGAAGGATTTGGCAGTTTTTTCTTTGCGCGCGGGCCAGACGCCTGCAGTCACTGCATAAACCAGCCGTGGCTGACGATCAGAGATTGACCGGTGAGCGCGTTCGACTCGAAGGAAGCGAAGAACAGCGCTGCCTCGGCGACGTCCCGCACTGCCTCGGAAATGCCGAGCTCCCGCGCCTGCTCAGGAATCTGCTTGTCGACTAGCGGCGTGCGCACGAAGCCCGGGCAGATGACATTCGCCCGTACCCCGTGCTTCGCCCCCTCCTTGGCGACCACCTTGGCGAGCCCGATGAGGCCGTGCTTGGCGGTGACATAGGGTGACTTGAGGAGCGATGCCTCCTTCGAGTGCACTGATCCCATGTAAATGATACTGCCGCTCCCCTGCCTGTACATCTGACGCAGCGCCGCCCGCGTGGTGAGAAAGGCCCCGTCAAGGTGGATGGCGAGGAGCCGCTTCCAATCCCCGAAAGCCAGCTCATCGAGCGGTGCGACGACTTGAATGCCGGCGTTGCTCACCAGCACATCCATCCGCCCGAACGCGGAAACCGCGGCAGCCATGCCGGATTCGACGTCCGCTTCGTCGGTAACATCCATGGCAATGGCTATGACGCGCTCCCCGGAGTGGTCGAGCTCCTCGGCCGCGGCACGGGCCGCGGCGAAGTTGAGATCGGCGATCACCACGCTGGCGCCGGCCCCGGCAAAAGTCCGGGCAATCTCCTGGCCGATGCCGCTGGCGGCGCCGGTTACGAGGGCGACTTTGTCTTTGAGGTGCATTCGCTTGCGCTCCGTATCGGTTCAAAGGATGTCGTCGTGCGCCGCGCAGGCGTGCACGCCCCGCCCGCGGCAGGACTCATTCCCGTCCGTTCTGCGAGAGATCGAAAGTCATGACGCCTTCGAGGTTGTCCGGCCTTGCAAGCACTTCGGGATGGCGCAAGGTGCGGACCGTATCGTAGTACCCTGCTTGCCAGTGGTCCTGCATGCTGAGGCGCGAGAATTCGTAGTCCTTCGAGTCCCCCTCGTACTGTTTGGCGCGATAGACGAGCTGGACAAGGTTGTACACCTTGGGGGAGGCGTGCGGCTGGAGGAGCGTCACCTCCGGGCTGTCGCGGAGCTCCTCGGGGAGCTTCTGCAGCAGCCTCGAGACGGCATTCCGCAGCTTCTGCGTGTATTTGAACCGGTCCGAGTTGCTGCGCGTGCGACTCGAATATTGAATCTCCTTCTGCCGCGTCATTACCTCGCCGACGGTGCGCGGCAGCGTCCCGCGCGCGCTCCACAGGTCGACCTGGAAGGCCAGTGTGTCGCGACGCGGCTCGCTCTCTAGCACCCATTGTAGGGGGGTGTTTGAGACCAGGCCGCCGTCCCAGTAGAACTCGCCCTCGATCTCGACTGGGGGGAATCCGGGGGGCAGGGCACCGCTTGCGGTCACGTGCTCGGGCCCGATAGTGTGAGTCGTGCTGTCGAAATAAACGAAGTTACCGGTGCTGACGTTCACGGCACCGACGCTGAAGCGCATGTGCCCCGCGTTGATGCGGTCGAAGTCGACCAGGCGCTCGAGGGTCGACATGAGCGGCGCGGTGTCGTAGTAGCTGGTCGCTTCGGGCGATCCCGGCGGCTGCAGCCACGCCACCGGGAAGCGCGGCGCAAAGAAACCGGGGACGCCGCCCACTAGCGCCGCGCCTGCGCTGAGCTGATTGACCAGGCTGCGGGCGAAATCGCCGCGCACCGCAGCGGGCGCCATGGCGATCAGCGCGCCGGCGTTCCAGGGGCCGCCGCAGGTGACGCGCTGCCAGAATTCGCGCAGCTTCTCGACGCGCGACCCGGGCGGATTGCCGGAAATCAACGCCGCATTGATCGCGCCGACCGAGATGCCGGCGATCCAGTCAGGCTCGAGATGCACTTCCGATAACGCCTCATACACGCCTGCCTGGTAAGCCCCGAGAGCGCCACCGCCCTGAAGCAGCAACGCGATGCGTTCGAAGGGAGGCCGGCCGATGCGGGTGTGGCTCTTGCCAGGGGCTCGTGCTGTCTTCTCATCGGGCATGGGGGAGATGCTTGCGCTTTCCATGCCGCGACGCCATGGGCCGGACGGGGAGGAGAACAATTCCCCTTGTGGAGATGCTGCATTTCACGACAATGAACTCGCGCTCAGTGAGCGAGCGGCTCGCGCTCACGGTGAGGGTCCGGACCCTTCGCCGCTCGAACGACTTCGGGCACTTTGATCGACGGAAGCCTGGAGACGTGTTCCACGATGAAATCGATGAAGGCCCGGAGCTTGAGCGGCACGTACTTGCGGCTGGCGTAGACCAGATAGATCGTCGCCTCGCGGAGGGAATAGTCCGTCAGGACAGGCACCAGGACGCTCTTGAACACCGGATCATCGAAGTAGAGGGTCGGCAGCGGCGCCAGGCCGACGCCTGCGGCGACGGCGTGCGCCAATCCGACCGCCGAGCGGTATCGCTGCACGGCGCGTACCGGCACTTCGACCGGTCCGTCAGGACCGTTCAGGGTCCAGGAGCCGATGTTGGCCACCGCCACGCTATCGTGATGGGCGAGATCGTCGGGGGATTTGGGGATCCCCCTGCGCTTGAGGTACTCGCGCGAGGCCGCCAGGACGAAAGAGATCGGCCACAGCGGGCGGGCGATGAGGCCCCCCCCGAGCGAGCCGGAGTTCCGCGCCACGCGTATCCCGAGGTCGTAACCTTCGTCGACCAGATCGACGGTCCGATCCTCGAAGGAGATGTCGATGACGATCTCCGGGAAGCGGCTGCGGAACTGAGCGAGCGTATCCGCCATCCGTTGTGAGGCGAACCAGCTCGGGCAGGTGATGCGCAGGGTGCCGCGCGGAGCCGTGCCGAGCGACCCCAATTCGAGCTCGGTTTCCTCGAGATCATCAAGGACGGTCTTGCAGCGCTCGAAATATACTCTGCCCGGCTCTGTCAGGCTGAGCGTACGGCTGTTGCGG
>WNFQ01002954.1_pt1 | contig 12354 bp, 8 predicted proteins | sample 5400171 | NCBI WGS metagenome assembly WNFQ01 (sample SAMN13153356, study PRJNA577476) | soil metagenome | isolation source: 20 cm soil under Madrone tree | place: USA:California | collected 2016-06-14
GCCCGGACGGGCTTGCCGTTCGACCAGCGCGCGTCGGGGCGGAGGTGGAAGGTGTATTCGGTGCCCGCCGGATCAACGGTCCAGGAGGAGGCGACCGCCGGGACGGCGGCCCCTGTCGGTGATTCGGCAGTCAGACCTTCGTACAGGTCCGTCAGCACTTGGATGGAAAACGTGTCGGCCGCCGCGGCGGGGTCTAGGGAGGAGAGGTCGCCGGAGAGACCGCGCCTCAAGTGAACGTCTCCGGCCTCAGGACCCGAATGGTGTCCGCATCCGACTAATAGGATGAGAACCGCCAACCCCGCAGACAAAAAACATGCTTGCTTCCGCCCCATCGTCCGCTCACTTGGTGGGGCCACTCGCCGTCGGAGCCCAATTCGAGAAGGCATCTACGAATAGTGTGCCGAGGATTCCCGCCGTAATTAGGGGTTTCCCTTCAGGGGATCCCTCCATAACAGCCTTTTACAAAAAAATCTATCGGACAATGCCATTAAATTTATTAAAAATGTGGATTAGTGCAACTTTTTCTCGGTATTATGTTCGCAGTGCCGCAATCTGTTAAGAGCAACTTACTTGCTGCGTTTCGACATCTCCTGAAGCCGCTAGTCCGATTAGCGATCAAAAACGGAGTTTCGGTTCGCGAGTTTAGTCAGGCGATTAAAGGCACGTATGTGGATGTTGCGAAAAAGCAGATAACGGCTGCCGGCGATAAAGCGACCAGGGAGGCAATTGCAGTGATGTTAAATGTTGATGCAAATGACATCGCCGATATATTAGCCGCGCCGGCCTCCGCCAATTTTCAGTACGAGGAAAACCAGAGCAGCCCTGTGTCTCGCGTTCTGGCCGGGTGGTTTACGGATTCTCGTTCCAGCGGTCCATACGGTGTGCTTGTTGATGTGCCATTTGAAGCCGGCGCCGAATCTACCCGCGGGAGTCCGATTACCTTCACTGAGTTGGCTTCTAAGTATTGCCCTGGTACTCCGGCAAAGGAGTTACTCGACGAGTCGATTAGAACAGGATGCGTAGTCAGCGTGGGAAGCGGCTTCTTTCGAGCGATTAAGCGCTCGTATGTTCCAGATCCATTGAGCGCGGTAAGTATCAGTCACTTCGCCCATGTTGTGCACAATATAAGTGAGAGCTTTGAAATAAATCTTCGAGCAGAGTCTGGAGGCGGTAAGGGACTCTTCGAAAGAACAATTATTTCGGATACCCGCCTAACTAGGGAAGATCTCCAAGCGTTTGATAAGTATGTGCGCAACCGGGGGCAATTGTTTGCGGATGACATTGATAACTGGCTGACCTCAAGAACCCCGCCGGGACCAAATGATAAGGATCCAGTTAACACTGGAATTGGGTTGTATCACTTTGTGATCAATGACGAAGATGATCGAGAGTTTGCTCAAATACCAAAAATTGAAGGGATGAAGAAAGATGAGAATTAATATCGACGATGTTACTCATCGAGTACTACTGCGCTCGCTGGAAATAGGATTAGTCGCAAGTTGTCTGTTTGCTTGCGTATCGGGCGCAAACGCTGCGGTACAAGCCACTAGTATTCAACTCCTAGTCAATAGCCATGTGGTATTGCAAGGACCGGTCGACGATGTTGATTCTACGCAGTCGAAGATTCGCGTGCTCGGACAGTGGGTCGCCGTCCCTTGCTCACAGGGCAGTATTCCGGTTGGTGACATGGTCACAATCAAAGGTGTCGTCACCGCAAACGGTGCCTATAGGGTTTCCAGCGTAGCGCCAATGATTTCGAGCTCGTATGTTCCGGGCGCGACAGAGCTATTTTTGCAGGGTGTTGTAACCTCGATAAATTCTGCAACCGGCAACCTTCGAATCGGCGAATATACTGTCAACTACAGTGGCGCCCTCCACGCATTGGCAGCCGACAAATTGGCTGTCGGAGAGCTCGTGTCGTTCACGGGTCTGGCGTTTACTGGCGTTTCCGGTTTGTATGCGGACAACGGAGAGGCATTGCCCAAGCCGGGCGGCCAGATTGTCGCGAACAACCAGGTTTGTCCCAACAGTCAGATTGGTGCTAACAGTCAGATCGGGGCGAACAGCCAAATTGGTGCCAACAGTCAGATCGGTGCGAATAGCCAGATTGGCGCGAACAAAGTAGGCGCTACCAGTCAGATTGGTGCCAACAGCCAAATTGGTGCGAACAGTCAGATCGGGGCGAACAGCCAAATTGGTGCCAACAGTCAGATCGGTGCGAATAGCCAGATTGGCGCGAACAAAGTAGGCGCTACCAGTCAGATTGGTGCCAACAGCCAGATCGGCGCAAACAGTCAGATCGGGGCGAATAGCCAAATTGGCGCGAACAAAGTAGCTGTTACCAGTCAGATTGGTGCCAACAGCCAGATCGGAGCGAATAGCCAAATCGGCGCCAACAGTCAAATCGGGGCGAACAGCCAGATCGGTGCCAACAGCCAAATTGGTGCTAACAGTCAAATCGGCGCGAATTAGTCCCGATTAGATTTGTTCCCGGATTTTCGGGTGCCATTGGCGGATTTCTTCCACACGAAGACGTGTATACCCAACTCGCCCACACTTTTACGCTTCGATCGCCGAAGGCGACGACCTTCCAAGTCACCGTCAATTGCATCCAGAAACGCTGTCCCTCGACTTTCTAAATTTCGCAGCACCGGGATAGCCTTTGCCAAATCAACTTGGGAAACGTGGCAACTGCGTTCCATTAAGAGTGGCGCAGCCTTTTTGCGATCGGATGCAATTTGCAGAACCGTTTCCAGATAACGCTCGACCACAAAAGCCGCCCTGGGGACTACCAATTTCGGCAACACAAACACTCGCTTTAGAGCGATCAACTGTCCATCGCTTGTAAATTGAATGCATGGCGATTGCCTCATGAACTGTATGGCAACTGCTTCTTGAATTTGTGCACCTGAAACGCGGACGAGATGAGCGATTGAATTCGCGCCCTTACCCGCGGTCAGCGGACGAGGGCGACCCGACGCATCCAGAAACTTAGGATGCGAGAACCAAGTCCCCATGATTACGCCCATGTCCTCCTGGGCCTGCTCGAGTTCTCGGTACACACGCAAGCTTCGGTCTCTTTGATTCTTGACTAGATTCTTTCGAGTGAATTCCAAAATAAATTTCTTCGAAATGTTATTCCTGCGTAAAAAATCGAAGGTTGCCGCCAACAGCGCATTCGCCCCCTGTTGATTGAGATCGAAGCCCGCGGCTATTTTCGAGGTTTTGGCTGATTGATGACGCGCCATAGATTGCTCCGGCGATTACTTGGATTCCGGCTTTTGCGACTTTCCGGGTAGTCGCCGAAGATTTTTACGGCGGCCATGGATGGCAACCCCTGTTGCTTCGTCAGTGTTCGGTGATTCCTCCTGAAAATAGTAAACGGTCACCCCGACGCGAACTGCTCTCGATGATTTCGTGGTTTTCGAACTGCGCTTGATTTGCGAGCGACTCAACAGCGACGTCGCGCTGTTGATGAAATTCGTCCCTTGTTCGGCGATCTCGCGCCGCAGGAAATTGACCAATTCGAGATCGCCGTCGTCGGTCACGGCCGTGGCCTCGAAATATGGTTGTGCGCTTCGCCGCACATTGTGGGTGAGCGTTTCCAAGAGATCCCTCCCCCGTTCTCCAACGGCGGTAATGGATCGGTTGGTGAGCCCCGTCATGATGGGTACCCGTGACTTGGCCCTGACGTTCTGATCCTCCAGGCGTTCCACGGCATTCAACTGCATGAGTTCATCCAACATGGCGCGCACCGGAATGCCCGTTCCATAGCGTTCCACCAGACGTTCGAAGCTCCGCCTCCTCCCGAATATCGGGAGCACCGCGGGATCGCCGTTGGAGGCCAGGAAGCGGGGATCGTCGTGCCAGGCGGCAAGAACGCGCCTCGCGGGATGTTGGTCGGGCTTGGACTTCGGCGTCGAATCTGACAAACCCGATATCCTCGTGACTTCGGATCTCGGAAGGCCCGTCATGATGGCCACGCGGGATTTACTCTCGCGCCCGCTTTCCTTGATGACGCGCTGGGTCGCGATGTGGACGGCTCTATTCCGGGCAATCTGGTTGAGCTCTTGCACGGTGACTCCCGCGTCAAACAACAATTCAAGCAATGGATCCAAGACCCGCTCGAGCGCGCTGACCGTTGCGTCTTTGACCGGGTCCGCCGAGCCCGGAGGACGCCGACCGGCGCTACTCATTGAAGATCGGAAAACACGGTATCATCGGGACACGCAATGTCCGGCGACTAGATCCGTGGCTGGCGGGATACCCCGGGACGGATCGTTGGCCGCAGATCATTGCGTCCGTGCATGGAGAGTCATCAGCCGAGCGTAATTGCTTTCGCCGGAAATGCGAAGTCTCAAATCGGGTGTATTTCAACAATTATTGAGTGGCCGCGTTCATGTCGCACAATCTGGTCTGTTGGCGCTGTGGAACCTCACTGGCAGCCCTCTCCCTGCCGCTGCGCCGGCTCGACGTCTGCAAGGCGTGCAATGCCGAACTCCACGTCTGCAAACTCTGTGTCGAGTACGACGTCAGCTATGCCAAGCATTGCAAGGAGCCGATCGCGGAGGAAGTGCGCAAGAAGGACGAAGCGAACTTCTGCGACTTCTTCAAACCGAAGGCGGGCGCCTACGTTGCCAAAGACACGGCGGAACTCGCCCGCGCCAAGTCAGCGCTGGACGATCTTTTTCGTAAGTGACGTCCGGCGGATCCGGTGGCGGCGACGAGTTGCGGGGCCGACGGTTTTTGTCTTTCGTCACCAGCATTTGATTTTAATGGCGGGGCTTGCCGCTCCCCCCTCGCTTTTGCGTTGCCAAAAGGCACACTCATTACTGAAATAGTAACTATGGTGCGTACTAGCATGAATCGCCGGGTTCCGCCCCTCAGGTTCATCGACACCTTAAAGACCCCTATGGGACCCTACCCTATGGGACCCTATGGGATTCCCGTAAGGCTGCAGGTCGCACAACAAACGTTTGCACTTCGCGCAGGCAAGTTCGATATTTTTTGAGATTTCACCTGACCCGGTTTTTCCGCAGGTTTTTCCGCGCTGCCGATCCATAACCTTAGCGGTATCGGGGAATCCCTTATAATGCGACCTAGGGATATGCGGAGGAGATATGAAGGGGGTATAACTTGGCGAGCGGATCTCTTCTGGGGTCCGGCCGGAGGACCATTGGATGGCTATATCTCCGGAACATGTGCGCTTGGCGAGCGGCGCGACGCGTGCATTGACCGATGCGATTTTCGACGCACTGCGCGGCGCTGTCCTCGTCGTTGACACGCGTTCCAAGCATTTACCGGTCGTATTGGCCAATTCGGCCGCACGCCGGTGCTTCCTCGGCGATCCAGATGCCGGTTCGTTGATCGACTGCTCGTTGTACTCGCTGTTGGGATCCTCCACGGATGTGGCTGTCGAAGCGGCCCTGGGATCGCTGTCGGCGGAAAGAGCGTGCAGCAGCCGCATGCTGACTTGGCGCTTTCCCGGCGTAACCATTGCGATTTCCACCGAGTTCCAGCTAGTGGTGTCGCCTTCCCTGCAACACACCGTGATGCTGACGTTTGCCGATCGGTCCGATGAGTTCTTGGTCGAGCCGGGAGTCTTGTCAGCCATCGAACAATTGCCGTTGGACCTGCTGATCTTGGACAAGGAGCTCACGGTTACCTACGCCAACGCTAGTGCGGCCCGGACGGCGGGCACCACGCAGCGGCAGATGTTGGGCTATTCGGCATTGACCCTGGTGCCCACGTCGGTGGTGCCGCGGGAAGCTCTCGTCGGGGCCTTGGAGGGCGTTCAATACCACGACGAGGCGATTGCGGTGAAGACGCCGGGAGAGTCCACGCGGTGGTTCGAAATCGACGTCCAGCCCCTGGAGACCGACGCGGCCATCGTGGGTGCCGCGGTCCTGTCGATGGAAGTGACCGAGAGCCACGTCAACGCAAGCACCATCGAGGGGAGCAATCACCGCCTGACGGCGCTCACCGAACATGCGCGCGACATCATCAGCATCGCGGGCATCGATGGCAAGTGGCATTACGTGAGCGCTGGCGTCACCAACGCCTTGGGCTACACCGCCGAGGAGCGCCATTCGAATGGAATCTTCGAGCATATCCATCCGGATGACCTGGATGAGCTCCGGTCGAAATACTTCGAATTGACCTCCGGGACGGCGAACGCCTTCACCCATCAGTATCGCGTCCGCCACCGCGACGGTTCGTACCGCTGGCTGGAATCGAGTTGGGTGTCGGCCCTCGAAAATCCCCTGGTCAACGGCATCGTCGTCAATGGGCGCGACGTCACGGAACGGAAACAGGCGGAATACACCCTGGCGCAGCGCGAAGAGGTGTTCCGGCTCGCCACGGATGCCGTGAGCGGGATCATTTTCGAATGGGACCTTCACGAGGGGGTGGTGCACCGGTCGCGCGGTGTCCGGGATGTGCTCGGCATGGATCCCCGTGAGCTGCAGGCCCAGGACGCTTGGTCGGCACGGATCCACCCGCAGGATTCCGCGGCCTATGAGTCCAAGGTCGCGGCAGCCCTGAACGGCGCTCGCGGCTGGACCACGACCTACCGGATTCGCGACGCGCAGGGTCAGTATCACTCCTTGCTGGAGCGCGGGCTCATTCAGCGCAGTACCGCGGGCGGGCCGTTGCGGGCCATCGGCTGCGCCGTGGACGTCTCGGAAATCAGCCGGCTCACCGACCTGCTCGCCGAAACACAGCGCACCGCCAGGATGGGCGCCTGGGAGTACAAGTACGAGACTCGCGAGCTCGAGTGGACCGACGGGATGTACAACATCTACGAGACGCATCGCGAGGAGTTTGCCGTTACCTGGCATTCCATGATGGCGCAATGTCCGCCTGAATCGAAGCAAAAGCTCACCGAGGCCATCTCCGCGGCGGAATCGACGGACGGCAGCTTGGACCTCGAAGTCGAGATCCTGACCCTCAAGAACAATCGCCTGTGGGTGCATGTCATCGGGCAGATGGAGCGGCGCGACGGACGCACCGTTCGAGCACTCGGCTCGGTGCGCAACATCCAGGCCCGGAAACTGGCGCAAATCGCGCTGGAAAACAGCACCGACTGGCTCAAGCTATCGATGAACATGGCGCACATGCATCCCTGGCGATGGAACCGGGCAGCCGATACGTTCGAGTTCGCCATGGACGATCAGACCGAGAATCTGCAGCGGGCTTTCCCGGGCATGAAGAAATTGCTGTCGCGCGTGCACCCGCAAGACCGGCTGGCGGTGCGCGGCGCCATCGACGAGGCGTTCGACCAGCATCGAGAGGTTAAGCGGGAGTTCCGTCTCAAATCGCGCAGCGGGCACTACCGGGCATACGCCGCCGTGGCGCGGCCTCTGTTCAATGCGGCGAACCAGCCCAGCGGTCTGGTCGGCGTCACCCAGGACATCACGGAGCGCCATGAATCCGAGGCGCGGCTGCGGCGTTCCGAGGAGCTGCTGCGCACCACCACGGCCAATACGGCCGATACGCTGCTCCTACTCGACAAGGATCTGCGCATTCGCTTCATCAATCGGGACGAGCGCGGAATGAGCATCGACGAGCTCGTGGGCCAGGACATTTCCGTGCTGTTGCCGGAACCGGCGCGCGATGCCGTCACGGCCAAGCTGCGCGCGGTGCTCATGGGCGCCGAGCCGGTGACGTACGAGTTCGACCGCGCCACCGCGGCGGGCACCGAATATTTCGAGGGCCACGCGGTCCTGGTGCGCGAGGACGGCATGGGCACCGGCATTTCCATCGCGGTGCGCAATATCACCGAGCGTCGGCGCCTGGAGCGCGAGATCTTGGACATCTCCAGCCGCGAACGGCAAACGATCGGGCGCGACCTGCACGATGGCCTGGGACAGGAACTCACCGGAGTCGCCTTGATGCTGCGCGGCCTGGCGACCCGCATCGAGAAGGAGTGCCCCGACTCCGTCGCCCAGGTGAACGAGATCGTGGCCCTGGTCAATCAGTCGATCGACACCGCCCGCGCGCTGGCGCGGGGCCTCTTGCCGGTGAACAAGGAGCGCAACGGCCTCTCCAACGCGCTGCGCGGGCTCGCCGACCGCAGCCGCGATCTGTACGGGTTCGAGGCGCACTTTCAGGCGGAGGTGTCGGAGGATGGGCCGTTGAATGAGACCACGGCGAGTCACCTGTTTCGCATCGCCCAAGAAGCGTTGACCAATACGGCGCGGCACTCGCGCGCCACGGCGGTCGCCATTTATCTCAACGTGACCAAGACCCGATTTTCGCTGCGGATCACCGATGACGGCGTCGGGGTCGGCGATGCCGTGCGCTCCGGGTCCGGAATGGGGCTGAAAATCATGAAGTACCGCGCCGGGATGATTGGCGCAAAGATCGAGATTGGACGGAACGATCCACAGGGAACAGTGGTATGTGTCACCGGCGAGCGATCGACGGCGACGAATTCATTGGAATCTGTTCAGGGGTAGGGGAGTACACAATGGTTGCGAGCAACTCGTGGGCCCGATCGAACGTATCGCAGTCTGGTACGACCACCGGGAAGCGCCACGAGCGGCGCGTGCTGATCGTCGACGATCATCCGATCGTGCGTCAGGGACTGCGGCGGGTCATGGAGAATGAGGAAGACCTCACCGTCTGCGGGGAGGCCGAGACCGCACGGGATGCGCGCGCCGCGATCAAGGAACTGAATCCCGATGTGATGATCGCGGATATCAGCCTCAAGCAGGGGGACGGCATCGAGTTGGTGCGGGATGTGCGCGCCCATCATCCGAGTCTGCCCATTCTGGTGCTGTCCATGCACGATGAGACCATCTATGCCGAGCGCATGCTGTCGGCCGGCGCCAATGGCTACATCATGAAGCAGGCGGCGAGCGAACAGTTCCTCATTGCGCTGCGGCGCGTGCTCGACGGCAATATCTATGTGTCGGAAGCCGTCGGCAACAACATGATCCAGAAATTCGCCACCGGCGGGGCGTATGTGTCGGCCAACCCCATCGACCGCTTGAGCAACCGGGAACTGCAGATCCTGCACATGATCGGCAAGGGCATGAGCACCCGGGAAACCGCCCTGTCGCTCAATTTGAGCATCAAGACCGTGGAATCGCATCGGCAGCGCATCAAGCGCAAGCTGAACCTCAATACGGGTACTCAACTGGTTCAATACGCGGTCAACTGGTTCACGGGCCGCGAGCCGGGCGGCGCCCAGCACATGGGCGGTCTGGATGCCCCCGACCTCGATGCCCCGGATCTGGATACCCCCGACCATGCCCCCGATCCGGGCCCCCGGGGTTAAATCCAGCCAGCAACCCGCTAAGCATCAAGTCGCGGCGGTCCGCGCCGATACAAGGGCAGGACCAGTCTTGCCGCGGAGCTTAGAATTTTGCCCGAATCGCAATCCGTGACCTCGATCACGGCAGAGTCGCCGCCCGCGATCTTGCTGGCGGAAGACGATCCCGTGACCCGGATGCTGATGACCCGCTTTCTGAAGAAAGCGGGCTACGAGGTCGATGCCGTGGGCGACGGCGCCGAAGCCTTCGAGAAGATGACGAAGCGCTACTACCCCATTCTCATCACCGACTGGGAGATGCCCGGAATGGACGGGGTCGCGCTGTGCAAGGCGATCCGCAACATCCAGCTCGACGGCTACGTGTATGCGCTGCTCCTGACGGCGCGCGACGCCAAGGAGCACATCATCGCGGGGCTGGAGGCGGGGGCCGACGACTATCTCATCAAACCGGTGTACGAACCGGAACTCATCGCCCGGCTCAACGCGGGGCGCCGCATCCTGGCGCTGGAACACTCGCTGCGCGCCGCCAATGAGCAAAACCGGGTGCTGTCGATCACCGACGCGCTCACCGGCGCCTTCAACCGGCGCTACCTGATGGATCAGCTGCCGCGCGAGCTCGAGCGCTGCCGCCGGTATGCCTATCCGCTGTCGGTCATCATGTGCGACATCGATCATTTCAAGCGCATCAACGATGAGCGGGGCCACGCCGCGGGCGACGACGTCCTGCAGCAGTTCGCGGTCCGGATTCAAAAGTCGATTCGCGGCCACAGCGACTGGATCGCGCGCTACGGCGGCGAAGAATTTCTGCTGGTGCTGCCGGAGACGGAGTTCGCGGGCGGCGTCCTGGTCGCGGAAAAGGTTCGCAACATCCTCAAGGCGATGCCGTTTACGACGCGCGCCGGCGACATCCAGGTGACGGCGAGTTTCGGGGTGTCGGCCACGGGGTCCGTGGGCCCCGACCTGGATCTCAAAGTCGAGGGTCTCATCAAAGTGGCAGACCAGTGCCTGTACGCCAGCAAGCAGGGCGGCCGGGACCGCACCACCGGGGTCGAAATTCCCAACTCGCAGGCGCTGCTCGTCAACGGTTGAAGCAACGGCCGCGTATCGGCGAGACGCGGCCTTCGATACACGCAACCTTCGATCTTACGAAACCTTCGCGAAGGCGGCGTTGACCGCGTGCAGCCGGTCCTTCAGGTGATGCACCAATCCGTCGAGCTCTTGAACCGATTGCGCCCGCGCCGCATTCTCGAGGTCGGATGCCGCCACACTCAAGCTATGCGCCTGCATGTTGGCGCTGGCGCCCTTGAGCGAGTGGGCCCGCTTGCCGATGGTCTCCCAGTCCCGCATCGCAAGCGCGGCGACGATATCCGCCAGGCACTGATCCCCGCTGCTCACGAAGGTCTCCACCAGCTCCCGCTCGAACTCCGCATCGCCGCCGGTGAGCGCGTGCAGCGCCTCCATGTCGACCGCATCGGCCGCCGCGTCGGCCTTTAAGTACCGGGCGAGGCAGTCGGCCAGCTGCGTGGGTTCGAGGGGCTTGCCGAGATGCGCATCCATTCCGGCGGCCATGCAGTTCTCGCGATCCTCGCTCATGACGTTGGCCGACAGGGCGATGATGGGCAGATGAATTCCGAGGCCCTCGCGGGATTCGCGTTCGCGGATGCGCCGGGTGGCGGTGAAGCCGTCCATGACCGGCATCTGGCAGTCCATCAGCACCGCGTCGAAGGCGGTCTCGGCGATGCGCTCGAGGGCCTCGGCGCCGTTGTTGGCCAGGGTCACTTCGGCGGCGAGCCTTTGCAGCGCGCGCTGCGCCACTCGTTGATTCACGGGATTGTCCTCCACCAGGAGAATGCGCCGCCCGTGAAACGTCTGAACAGGTTGCCGTTCGACGGGAGCCGCATGCAAGCGGGGCGCTTCGCCCGCCAGCACCCCGTCCACGAGATGGGCCAGTTGCATGCCGCGGATGGGCTTGGCGCCGATGGCATCCGGGCGGTGAGCGCCGATTTCTACTTCGTTTTCGGACCCGAACAGGGATAGCAGGACGAACGGCAGCTTTTCATACCGCGCGTCGGCGCGCAGCGCCGCCAGCAGATCGAGGCCGCCCCGGCCCGGCATCAGCTCGTCGGCGAGCACCAGGCTCACGGCTTCGCCGCCGAGCAGCCGCAGGGCCTCATCCACGCTGCCGGCCAGCACCGCCTCGAAACCGGCGAGCTCGAGCCGGAACGTCAGGGCGGCGCGGCTCTCGGCGAGGTCATCGACAATCAGGATTTTTCTGCCGCGGCCCAGTTGCTCGATGGCCGGCTGCTTCGCGCAGGGGTCCATGCGGATGGTGACCCAAAAGGTGGAACCCTGGCCGACCTCACTGATCACCCCCACCTCGCCGCCCATGTGTTCGGCCAGGCGTTTCACGATGGACAGGCCCAAGCCCGTGCCGCCGTAATGGCGCGTGGTGGAGGAATCGATTTGCGAGAATGTTTTGAACAGGCGGTCGATGCGGTCCGCCGGGATGCCGATGCCCGTGTCCTTGACTTCGATGCGCAGCGCCGGCGCCCCATCGCACACGGTTTCCGTAGCGTTGACTACGATGTGTCCCTCGTGGGTGAACTTGATGGCATTGCCCACCAGATTCATGATGATCTGGCGCAACCGGCCCGGATCGCCGCGCATGTTGATGCGCGTATTCTCGATTCTGACGATGATCTCGATGCCCTTGCGCCCGGATTGCAGCGCCATGACCGCAATCGTTTCGTAGATCACGTCGCGCACGTCGAAGGCTACCTGTTCCAAGTCCAAGCGGCCGGCCTCGATCTTGGACAGGTCGAGCACGTCGTTGATGAGGGTCAGTAGCGCCTTGGCGCTGCCGCTGATCACATCGACGTACTCGCGCTGCGTGGCGTCGAGATGAGTCTCCGACAAGATCCGCGCCATGCCGATGACGCCGTTCATGGGCGTGCGGATCTCGTGGCTGACGTTGGCCAGGAAAGAGCTCTTGGCAAGACTCGCGGCCTCGGCGGCGAGCTTGGCGTCGATGGCGGCCTGCTCGGCGCGCTTGCGATCCGTGATGAGCTGCATGGATC
>WNFQ01014252.1_pt1 | contig 12354 bp, 9 predicted proteins | sample 5400171 | NCBI WGS metagenome assembly WNFQ01 (sample SAMN13153356, study PRJNA577476) | soil metagenome | isolation source: 20 cm soil under Madrone tree | place: USA:California | collected 2016-06-14
TACCACTTCGCGGGACGGTCCGCATCATCAATCAGCATCAGCCGCGGATTGTGCTTCAATCCCTCTGACTGCTGAATCATCGTCTCCTGATCCTGCCGCAAAAACGTCTTCGCAAAACTCCGGAACACAAACACCGGCAGCGGCACATTCCACGCAGCGACAAAATCAATCCGACACAAATCCCTCCGCACGGGCGTCACTGTCGCTCGGCTCGAAAACCACAGTTTCCCGCTGCGAATCTCTTCCAGCCGCATATTCGGCAGCACAAAATCAATAGTGGTCGTCACCGGCGCGCCGGTCATCTTCTTCAACAATTGGTACGGCGCGCTGTTCGTACTCGGCGAATGTGGACTCATTCGAAACCCATTCGGAATCGGCTCAAACTTTTTTTCTTTCTCGTGAATGCTCCGCCGGCTCCTCCAAAACCACGATTGATGCACAAACGGCCCATGCGCCGGGTCCATCAGTCCAATAATTCCGTGATCCACATGCGAAGGCAAATCGCAAAACAATTGCGTGCTCTTATAACTTGCTCCAAACTTCGGCAGCTCCGGCGCCGCGGAGGTTCCCTCCGGCGCGCGCGCGCCCGGCGCCGTCATATAAACCCAAACATACCCGTCGCGCTCCTCGCACGGATAATGCCCCGCAAAAATCCGGTCGACTTTCAGTTTATCCTGGCTCGTCAGCGATGGAATCTCGACGCACTGTCCCGTGCAGCCGTCAAATCTCCAGCCGTGATAGCTGCACTCCAGGGTCTTCCCATCGAATCGTCCGTGCGACAATGGAATTCCTCGATGCGGGCACGAATCGCGCATCGCAAACGCTTGCCCGTCGCTCCGCCTTCCGCAAAACCCGCCATTCTCGCCGCTTCGCTCATCGTTTGTGCATCGTAGTACACCGCGCACCGCCCCAGCAACCGCACTTCGCCTCACAATTGCCCGCAGCGCGATTTGGCGCTATTCTATACAAGCAATGTACGCGGCATTTTATTAGCAACTCCCACCTTAAACCTGCTCTTCCGGCGGGCTCTCTCATTTCTCGTCATACTTCACGTCTGTCTTGCCCCCACGCGCCGATGAGCGCGAGTGCTTAAGGAAAAGGATTTAGCAATGCCAGTTCTCTCGCTAACCGAAAAACTCGATCAGCTCGACGCGCGCTACGAAGAAATGACCCAGCAACTTTCCTCCGCCGAAGTCGTGAACGATTCCTCGCGCCTGCAAAAGCTCGCCAAGCAGCACTCCGAACTCGAGGAAATCGTTAGCAAGCACCGCGAATACAAGCAAATTGAAAAAGACCTCGCGGGCGCCCACGAAATGGTCGTCGAATCCGAAGATGCGGATATGCGGCACATGGCGCAGGAAGAGGAAAGACAGCTCATCGAGCGTCGCGACAGCGTCGAACGCGAATTGAAACTCCTGCTTCTCCCCAAAGATCCGAACGACGACAAGAGCGTCATCGTCGAAATCCGCGCCGGCACGGGCGGCGACGAAGCCGCGCTTTTCGCCGGCGAACTCTTCCGCATGTACTCGCGTTACGCGGAAACGCAGGGCTGGAAAGTCGAAATCCTTGAAAGCTCGCCGTCTTCCCTTGGCGGCCTCAAAGAAATCGTCGCAGCCATTCAAGGCAACAAAGTCTATTCAAAATTGAAATACGAAAGCGGCGTCCATCGCGTCCAGCGCGTTCCGGCCACGGAAACGCAGGGTCGCATCCACACCAGCGCCGCCACCGTCGCCGTTCTTCCCGAAGCCGACGACATCGACATCAAAATCGAAGCCAAAGATTTGCGCATTGATACCTTCTGCTCCTCCGGTCCCGGTGGTCAGTCCGTCAATACGACCTACTCCGCCGTGCGCATCACGCACTTGCCTTCCGGCCTTGTCGTCTCGCAGCAGGACGAAAAATCCCAAATCAAAAATCGCGCCAAAGCCATGCGCGTCCTTCGCGCCCGCCTCTACGAAATGGAACTTGAGAAGCAACAAGCCGCGTTGGGTGCCGAGCGCCGCGGCCAGATCAAAACCGGCGACCGCAGCGAAAAAATTCGCACCTACAACTTCCCACAAAATCGCGTCACCGATCACCGCATTGGCCTCACGCTTCACCAACTCACGGACGTAATGGAAGGCAAACTCGCCCCGCTCGTCGACGGCCTCTCCACCCACTACGAATCCGAGCGCCTCAATCAGGAACTCTCGGCATCGTGAAACTCATGGCAGCCGGGCGTGTCGTCTATTCTTGCTCTTTCCTCTGCGATCCTTGGCGAACTCGGCGCCTCTGCGTTGTCTTTTTCAGAATTCTGACCGCACAGCGTATGTGACATCGTTTGACTGAAAACTGAAGACTGCTTTTCCATGGACTTTCGCACCGCCCTCAAACACGGCATCGCTCAACTTCGTGCCGCCCACGTCTCTTCGGACACGCTCGCCGCTGAGCTGCTCCTCCTCCACGCCACGCAGCGCGGACGCACTTTTCTCTATTCACACCCCGAAGCCGAACTCACCGCCGAAGAAGCGCTCACGTATCAAAATTTTCTCGACCGCCGCATCTCCGGCGTTCCCGTACAACATCTCACCGGCAAACAAGAATTCTGGGGCCTCTCTTTCGAAGTCACTCCTGACGTTCTGATTCCCCGCCCCGAAACCGAACATCTCATCGAAGTTGCTCTCAGGCCGCCCCAACAAAAACGGTGGCGCTGGTCTCCTTATCGCCGACATCGGCACCGGCTCCGGCTGCATCGCAATCGCTCTTGCAAGAGAACTACCCCAAGCTCAATTTGTCGCGTCAGATGTTTCACCAAGCGCTCTCGAAGTGGCGCGGCGAAACGCCGCGAAACTCTCTGTTTCCCGGCGTATTCAGTTCGTCGAATCGAATCTCTTCGACGCACTCTTTTCTCTGGGTTACCACTACGCCTTGCCTCCGGAAGGCCCCAGCTCCAGATTTCGAATTCCGCAGGAAGCGACTTTGTTCGACTTGGTTATATCCAACCCTCCTTACATCGGCCGCTGCGAAGCTCCCTCCCTCACCCGCGAAGTCCGCGACCACGAACCCGCACTCGCTCTCTATGGTGGCGAAGAAGGCTACGAATTTTATGCAGGCCTCATTGCCCAATCCGCCCCACAACTCACACCCGGCGGGCTCCTGGTCCTCGAACTCGGCCACGATTCCCTCCCCGCTGTTCAACCGCTCATTGACGCGCCCCTCTGGACCAACGTCTCCGTCACCAACGACCTAGCCGGCATCCCCCGCGTCATCGCTGCAGAGCGAGCCTCCGTTGTAGACGAAGCGCATCGAGCGTAGGCTAACCTCATGCCGGACCTGGCAAGATTTCGCGCGCTCCACACAGACGCGGAAGATCTTCCGGCGCTCTCTGTCGCCAACATTCTCCACGTAGACATGGACGCGTTCTTCGTCTCCGTCGAGCTCCTCGACCGGCCCGATCTGCGCGGCAAACCCGTCGTTGTCGGTGGCCGCCCCGACCAGCGCGGCGTGGTCTCCGCCGCGAGCTACGAAGCGCGTAAATACGGCATCCATTCCGCGATGCCGCTGCGCACTGCAGGAAAACTCTGCCCGCACGCCATTTTCCTCGACGGCCACCACGCAAAATACGGCGAATGGAGCGACCGCATCGCCAGCATCCTTTCGAGATTCTCGCCCGTCGTCGAAATGGTCTCCGTGGACGAAGCTTATATCGACCTGTCCGGCACGGAGCGCATGCACGGCCCGCCACTCGCTGCGACCGACAAATTACTCCGCACGATCACGCGCGAAACCGGCCTTCCCTGCTCGGGCGGCTTGGCCACAACGCGCCTCACCGCCAAGGTCGCCAGCGATCAAGCTAAACCACGCGGCCTCGTCTGGGTCGCGCCCGGCCAGGAAGCAACATTTCTCGCGCCGTTGCCCGTCCGCAAAGTTCCCGGCATCGGCGAAGTCACCGAACGCGCCCTGCGCGCCCTCGGCATCGAAACCGTCGCCCAGCTCGCGGAAGTCTCCTCTGAAAAACTCGAAACGATCTTCGGCCAATGGGGCACTGCCCTCTACCGCAAAGCCCGCGGCGGCGATTCGTATGAATTCGTCGTGGACGCCGAGCCAAAATCCATATCCCACAACCACACCTTCGGCGAAGACACCGACGATCTCTCTACGCTCCATTCCATGCTTAGCCGTCTCTCCCAAAGAGCCTGCAAACGCCTGCGCGAAGCCGGCCTCGCTGCACGCACGCTCACTCTGACCATTCGTTACGCCGGGTTCGATACCTACACACGCTCTCGCACCATGTCCGAACCCGTTCATCTCGACGCGGACATTCAGCGCGCCTTCCAATCCCTCTTCGACGAACACCGCAACAAAAAGCGCAAAATTCGCCTTCTTGGCACTGCCTTGAGCAATCTCACGCACGGCGGCGAACAACTCGACCTGCTCGATGCCGAGCGTCGCGAGAAACTGGAAAAGCTGACTCGCGCCGCCGATGGCCTCCGCGACCGCTTCGGCTTCGAAAAGCTCCAATTTGGCGGTTCCCTAAAAAGGAACGATTAGGTCCTTGTGGCACAGCCGTTCTTCTTCGCCCGGACGATCTTCGGGGGACAGTGCTCTGCATTTATCCTCGGTCTTTTCCGACTCTTAACCGTCTTTCGTAACGAATGCCCTATACTCCTTCCATGCCCCTTCGCGAATCATCTTCGGAATCTGCTAGTCCGCCGCAGCAACCAGACGCAGGTCTCTGGCAGCGCATAAGCGAAGGCCGTCGCGTCGACGAACTTTGGTCGCAATTCCGCGCCGACGCCCGTGCAAGCTATGGCTTTTATGGCCGCGACATCAACTGGGACGAAATCAACAAACTTCCCTGGTGGCACCGCCCTTTGCACATCGCCAAAGGCCTTTTCCTCGCGATGTTTTACAAACTCACTGCTCCGCGGCGCATCCTTTTGCTGATCGCATTGCTGTTGCTGGTCTCCTCCGGATTCAAATTTGATTTTGCCGACAAGTCCCACCTTGAAGTCAGATTTGAACTCTTCGCCGCCCTGATTTTCCTGCTATTGCTCGCGCTCGAGCTCGCAGACAAAGTCACCATGAAGCGCGACCTCGAAATCGCCCGCGAGATTCAATCCTGGCTCGTACCGTCGCAGCCGCCCGTTGTGCAAAACGCGGATATCGCGTTTTCGACACGTCCGCAAAATTCCGTCGCCGGAGATTATTACGACGCGTTTTACCCGCTCGGAAACTCCGTTGGAAATGAAAAATTATTCCTTGTGATCGCAGACGTTGCCGGAAAGAGTGTCCCCGCCGCGCTCCTGATGGCCACGTTTCAAGCCAGCCTCCGCACCATCACCGGCGAAGGTGTCTCCCTTAGCGAACTCGTCGTGCGCCTCAATCGTTACGCCACGGCGCACAGCCTCGACGGCCGCCGATTCACGACCGCCCTTCTCGCCGAATACGAACCCACCACTCATCGTCTCGAATACGTCAACGCAGGCCACAACAATCCGATTCTGCGCAGGAAAGACGGCAGCATCGAACGTCTCGAAATCGGCGGTGTTCCTCTTGGCATTGAGCTCAATTCAAAATTTCAAATCGGCTCTGCGGATCTAGCCTCCGGCGACCTGCTTCTCCTTTTTACCGACGGGATGGTCGACGCCTTCAACCACAATGGCGAGGAATTCGGCGACGCGCGTCTCGTCTCCTGCATGCAATCGCTGCAAGGCCAAAACGCACAGCAATCCATGCAGTTCCTGATGCAACAGGTGGATTCGTTCGTCGGAGCCACGCGTCAATTCGACGACATCACCTGCCTCGTCCTCCGCTGCCAGTAGCCGCGCACACGCCGAACCAAAACTTCCCGTAATCCTCCACGCTGAGTGCATAATCGGCTTGTGCACGCGCGCGAACTCGCCAATACGATTTGTGACGCACTCATCCGCAACGGCTTCCAGGGCTTGCTGGCTGGGGGCTGCGTCCGCGATCTTCTCCTTAGCCGCGAACCCGCCGACTACGACGTCGCCACAAATGCGACTCCAGAGCAAGTGATGGCACTCTTTCCGGAAAGCGTCGCCGTCGGCGCTCAGTTCGGCGTGATTCTGATTCCCCGCGACGGCCACAAAGTCGAAGTCGCAACATTTCGCTCCGATGTCGGCTATTCGGACGGCAGGCATCCCGACGCAGTCGTCTACGCAAGAACCGCCGAGGAAGACGTCCAGCGCCGCGATTTCACCATCAACGGACTCCTGATGCGTCACGATAAAGGCGAAATTCTCGATTTCGTCGGCGGTCGCGCCGATTTGAACGCAGGAATCATCCGCGCGATTGGCCAGGCCGACAAACGATTCGAAGAGGACAAATTGCGCACGCTGCGTGCCGTCCGTTTCGCCGCTCGCTTCGGATTCGAAATCGAAGCCCAAACCTTCCGCGCAATTCGTCAACACGCAAAGAACATCGCGCAAGTTTCCGCCGAGCGCATCCGCGACGAACTCACCAAAATGCTCACCGAAGGCGCCGCCGGCAACGCCCTCCGTCTGCTGGACCTAACGGGACTGTTACAAGAAGTACTGCCAGAAATTGCCGCGATGAAAGGCGTTGAGCAACCTCCGCAATATCACCCGGAAGGCGACGTCTGGGTCCACACCTGCATCATGCTCGACGGAATCCCCGCCGGCAGCGCCGCGACCTTCGCATGGGGCGTGCTCTTGCATGACGTCGGCGGGCGACGACACCGAACAAATCGTCGCGCTCATCGCGAATCACATGAAGTTCAAGGACGTGGAGCAAATGCGTGCGTCCACGCTAAAGCGTTTCGTGCGCCTGGCCAAGTTCGAAGAGCATCTGGCCCTTCACAAGCTCGATTGTCTTGCAAGCCATCGCAACCTAGAGGCTTACGAGTACATGCGCGGCTTCCTGGACCGTACTCCCCCGGAACAAGTTCGCCCTCCGCGGCTTCTAACTGGAGACGATTTGGTGTATATGGGTTACCACCCAGGGCCCAGATTCAGCGAGATCCTTCACGCCCTCGAAGACGCCCAACTGGAAGGAGTCATAAGCACCCGGGAGGAAGCCCTACAATTCGTCGCAAAGGCCTATACCCACTCCAAGTAAAGACGGAGGTCCGGAGGAGGCCTTGCCAATAGACTCAGAGACTGCCCCTTGACGATGGGCAATTTCGTGAAATCCTGTAATCCATTGAATAATATATGGTTACAGGAATAGTTGCCAGAGTTGACCGAAAGTGTCAAGATGTGAGCGCTCTGAACTAAGATTTTATGCATCAATATGCGAAGCTGTGTACCCTTCTCCACGACCTCGCATCTAATGTTTCACGACCCTCGGGTTTAGCTTCTCTTGGGTTGGACTGAGGACCCCATGGCTGACAAACGATATGCTGTGCCAGAGACGTTGCCCATCCTTCCGGTGCGGGACACTGTCCTGTTTCCCGGCGCGATTCTTCCCCTAACGGTTGGGCGGGAGAGTTCGCTGGCTTTGGTCACCTCTCTGAGCGATGAAGAAAAGTACTTAGGTGTGGTTGCGCAACTGGACCCGCGCATTGAGGATCCGGCCGCTGCCGATCTCCACAAGGTCGGTACGTTCGCAAAGGTTCACAAGACCGTGAAAATGCCGAACGGCAATGTGGTTATTTTTCTGGAAGGACTCCAGCGCATTCAAGTCGTCGACCTGATTGGCCTGCGGCCTTTCCTGCAGGCGCAAGTGGAACCGCTTCCCGACGTGCAAGGCGAGCAGGACAACGAACTCGAAGCGCTCCAGCGCAATGTACAGGAGCTCTTCCGCGACGTCGTAAGCCGCTCGCCGCAACTTTCCGACGATCTGCAAACCGCCGCTTCCAATATCGATGATCCAGGCCGTTTGACGGACTTCATCTCCGGCAATTTGCCTTCCCTCTCGACTCTTGTGCGGCAGGAACTGCTCGAGACTTCCAACGTCCGCAAGCGCCTTGAAACTCTCATTCGCGAACTCTCGAAGGAACTCGAAGTTCTCGAACTCCGCTCGAAAATTCACGAACAGGTTCAGGAGCAGGTGAGCCAGAACCAGCGCGAATATTTGCTGCGCGAGCAGATGAAAGCAATTCAAAAGGAACTCGGCGAAGTCGACGATTCCCAGCAGGAAATTGACGAGCTTCGTAAAAAAGTCGAAGAAGCAGGCATGACCGCGGAAGCGAAGAAAGAATGTGACCGCGAGCTAAAGCGCCTGGCCAAAATGACTCCGGCCTCCGCGGAGTACATGGTCTCGCGCACTTACCTGGAATGGATGACTTCGTTGCCCTGGAGCAAATCTTCCGGCGCGACCGAAATCGACATTCCTAAGGCGCAGACAATCCTGAATGAGGATCACTACGACCTGGAAAAAGTAAAAGAGCGCATCCTCGACTATCTTGCCGTGAAGAAGTTGCAACCTGGCATGAAAGGCCCGATCTTGTGCTTTGTCGGACCTCCAGGTGTGGGCAAAACGTCGCTAGGCAAATCCATTGCTCGCGCCCTCGGACGCAAGTTTGTGCGCATCTCGCTTGGCGGCATGCACGATGAAGCCGAAATTCGCGGCCACCGCCGGACGTACATCGGGGCGCTGCCCGGACAAATCATCCAGGGCATCAAGCGCGCCGAAACAAACGACCCCGTCCTGATGCTGGACGAAGTGGATAAACTCGGGCGCGACTTCCGCGGCGATCCTTCGGCCGCTCTGATGGAAGTCCTCGATCCAGAACAGAACGCAACGTTCCGCGATCACTATCTCGACGTGCCCTTCGATCTTTCGAAGGTCACATTCATCGCCACGGCCAACTGGATGGACCCCATCCCCGAACCGCTGCGCGACCGCATGGAGATTATCGAACTCCCCGGCTACACGGGCGAAGAGAAACTCCACATCGCGCACAAATACCTGATTCCCAAGCAAGCCACCGAGCATGGCATAAAAATCGGCGAACAGCTGGAGTTCACTGATGCCGGCTTGCAGGAAATCATTCACAGCTTCACGCGCGAAGCCGGCGTTCGCAACCTCGAACGCGAGATCGGCACTCTCACGCGAAAGCAGGCGCGGCGCATCGCCGAAGGCAAAACGGAAAAAATGATCGTCACTCCGGAAATCGTTCGTGAATTCCTCGGCGTGCCGAAGTTCCGCACCGAAAAGGAAATCGACGAGCGCGTCAAACAGCCCGGCGTCTCCGTGGGCCTGGTTTGGACTCCCGTCGGTGGCGACATCGTCTTCATCGAAGCCAGCCGCATGCGTGGTGGCAAGCAATTCACCACCACCGGCCATCTCGGCGAAGTGATGCAGGAGTCCATGACCGCTGCGCTCACTTGGGTTAGGTCGAATGCCGAAAAATATGCAATCGATCCGGACTTCTTCCGCAAACAGGACATCCATATTCACGTGCCTTCGGGAGCCGTTCCGAAAGATGGCCCGTCCGCTGGCGCAGCGATGGTGACGGCTCTCGTGAGCCTGCTCCCGGGACGCCCGATTCGCAATCGCCTCGCGATGACCGGCGAAATGACCCTCTCCGGTGTGGTTCTGCCGGTTGGAGGCATCAAGGAAAAAGTCCTCGGCGCAAAGCGCGCTGGCGTGAAGGAAGTTCTCCTTCCCGCGGACAATGAACCGAATGCGAAAGCCGATCTTCCACCTGAACTCCTCGGCGATCTAAAAATCACCTACGTTCATACGCTGGACGAAGTGCTGGAGCACGCTCTCGAAAAGGAGAGCGTCGCTCCACCGATCGTTCCGCAGGCCGCGCCAAAACAAAAGCGCCCGGACGCTCCGCGAGCGATTCACTAATCGCAATTTGGAAATCTACTTTTGTAGAAAGGCCGGGCGCCGACCCGGCCTTTTCTTTTTCTTTCGCTGGCGCGCCTGCGCACAAACTATCCACTTCTGTAATTCTTCGCTTCACTCCTTGCTAGACTATCTGTATGCAGCGCAAAGTTTTCTGGCTCACCTTCACCGCGCTCGGTTTGCTCGCTGACGTCCTCCTGCCCTTTTGGTGGGCCGTCGCCGCAACCATCCCCGCCGGAATGGCCGCCTGGTGGATCGCCTACCGCTCCGACTGGTTTTAGCCGCGGCCCAATACGCTTTTTCGATCTCCTTTACCGCTCCCTGCCTTTTCCCGATATACTCCCCGCCAATCCTTAGGTCGGAGTTGTGCTGGAAGGAGGAATGATGAACCGGCAACGCGTCACAGCCGTGCTGCTCTTCCTGTTTAGTGTTTCCGTGGGTGTCGCACAGAGTCCGCAAGCACCACCGGCCGCGCAATCGCCTGCCGCAACCACAACACCGGTTCCGTCCTCCGAAGTAGCCCACACTCGAGAGCCCGCAAAACGAATCACGGAATACACGCTTCCGCCGGAACTGCTCAAGAAATCCGAAACCTTGGGCACAATTCGATTCGCTTTTCGTCTCTTCAGCTTTTTCTTTTCTCTCTTTGCTCTGTGGCTGATTCTCCGGATGAAATGGGCCGCCGCCTTCCGCGATTGGGCCGAGCGTGCATCCCGTTTTCGCTTCCTGCAGGCAATGATCTACACGCCATTACTGGCGATTGTATTCAGCCTGCTCCAGCTTCCTCTCGATTTCTTCAACGAATCGCTCTTCAAGCGTTACGGAATCTCCGTCCAGCCCTGGGGCGCATGGGCCGGCGATTGGCTGAAAGCGCTTCTTCTAACTGTGGTCATCGGAAGCCTGCTCGCCTGGATTTTATTTGCCGTGATCCACCGCAGCCCTCAGCGTTGGTGGTTCTATTTCTGGGCGATCTCCATTCCCATTTCGTTGTTCCTGTTTTTCATTCAGCCTCTCGTCATCGATCCCATGTTCAGTAAGTTCGAGCCGCTTTCTGCGAAGGCGCCCGAACTAGTTCCCCAACTCGAACGCATCACAGTGCGCGGCGGTATGCCCATTCCTCCCGAGCGAATGTTCTGGATGCTGGCCAGCGATAAGACCATTTACACAAACGCGTACGTCACGGGAATTGGCGCGACCAAGCGCGTCGTGATTTGGGATACCAGCCTTTCCAAGGAAACAACTGGCGGCATCTTGACGATGTTCGGCCACGAAATGGGCCATTATGCGCTGAATCACATCTGGAAAGGACTCGCGTTCATGTCCGCGATGGTTTTCGTGCTTCTCTACCTCGGCTATCGAACAATCGGCTGGCTGCTCGCGCGCAATGGAAATTCGTGGGGCGTGCGCACGGTTGACGATTGGGCCGCTCTTCCGGCTCTGTTGCTGCTCGTCACGTTCTTCGGTTTCGCGGCAAATGCTATCGGCAATACGTTCAGCCGCTATCAGGAAAACCAGGCGGACATTTACAGTCTCGAAGTAACTCACGGAATTGTGTCCGATGCGGGCCAGGCTTGTGCAGCCTCGTTCCAAATGTTTGGCGAACAAGTCTTCGTCGATCCTGATCCCAATCCGGCGAATGTATTTCTGTTTTTTGATCACCCGACAGTCAAACAGCGAATTCATCTTTGCGCCACGTACGATCCGTCGTCCAAAGGCGAGTCTCCGCTATTTGTGAAATAGGTTCCTGCGCGACGCGGCGTTCCGCTCTCCTGCTACCATGAAAAGCGGCCATGCCTGCCTATTCCACCCCTCCAAACGCTGCCGAGCTTGCAGCGCAACTCACGCAAGCCCTCGCGCAAGAGCGCATCGTCCAACGCTTTGTGGATTCCTACGTCGTGGAAAACGGCCGGCACGCGCTCCAAGTCCACGCGCCTCTTTATCGCGATTTAATCACCTTGCTGCAGCGCGAATCGCTCATTGCCGCAACCATCAGTCTTCTCGAAAACGTCAACGCGGGACCAAAAGGAACCAAAAAGCCTGCGCCATTAACGCGCAAGGACGCCACGCTCTTCCGCAGAAAATTTCTCTCTTCGCTGGCACGCGAGAAAAATTGGAATGCCGGCGACGCTCTCGATTTTCAGAACGATTTGCAGATTTACGAGGGCATTCTTTCCCGCAACACCGGCCGTGGCCGTAAGCCGTTCGAATCGGCCCATCATCCCTTTGTGGACCGCTGCGCCTTCGTGCTCGATTCGTCTTTCATGGAAAAAGCCCGCGTCGCCGCCACCCGCGCTCTCATGGAAATCGAAGACCTCGCCGCACACGTCACGGATCGCACGGCAGCGCAACCGGAAGCGAAGCCCCGCTAAGCGCGCTCTGTAATTCCCGCTCTCAGCGCATCGGTTCGACTTGCACTGCTGTGCCGTACGCCAGCACTTCGGTCACGCCGTTCATCACTTCCGTGGCGTCATAGCGAAATGCAACCACGCCGTTCGCTCCGTGTGCCGCCGCGTGCATCAACAATAGCTCGTACGCTTCGCTACGCGTTTTTTCGCAAAGGTCCGTCAGAATCGTGATGTTCCCGCCCACAAT
>WNFQ01011615.1_pt1 | contig 12353 bp, 8 predicted proteins | sample 5400171 | NCBI WGS metagenome assembly WNFQ01 (sample SAMN13153356, study PRJNA577476) | soil metagenome | isolation source: 20 cm soil under Madrone tree | place: USA:California | collected 2016-06-14
AGCTAACTCTCGCGGCGCTCGCGCAGGTGGTTTCGAGCTCGCATGCAGAGCAAGTAAAAAAGACAACGCGGAGACCCAAAAAACGCAGAGGGATCGCAGAGAGGATGAGGCGAATTTGTGTTCGCTGTTCACGATCGGTGCATCTCAGAAAGTAAACTTCACCGAGCCAAAAAGCGAGAAGAGTGTGCGGCTCGTGTAGATATCTTTGAAACCTTGGCCAGGTTGCAAGGCGGAAACCCCGCCAGTGAGTACGATGTTTTCCGTCAACGGCGGGCGGTACTTTGCGCCAACGCCGAAGTCTTCCCCGATGGTGTGATGGATTGGTGATTGAAAAAGAAGAAATTCCAGCGGCTCGGTGCGTTGGAAGCGAAGAAAGTCGAAATTCACGAACCCGCGAAGTTTTGGCGTGATTTCAAAGTCTGCGCCGGCATTTGTGAGAAAAATCCCGGGATTTACGAAATTGGCCTGACCTTCTTCCTTGCTGGCGCGGAGCGACGGAATGAGGCTGCCCGGCGTGGTGAGCAAAATTCCCGAACCAAGCAAGCGAATGCCTTCGCGATTCCAAAAGCTGAAGAGGCCGCCCGCGAAATTGGGAAGATCGACAATGGAATCAAATCCGCGCGCACGTCCGTCGCGAGGACTTGCATCGCCTGAGGTGTAGAAGGCGGAGACGCGGTAGCGGATCCAATCCTTGTCGTAAGAGACCTCCGCCGCGGCCATCTGCGCGTTGAGCGTGAGGCGGCGTCCGGCGATGGGGTTGAAGGTGTCCTCGCCGATCGCCTGATAGAAAGCGTGTGTAAGATTGAGCCGGCGGATGTGGCCGCTACCGAGCCAGCCAAAATAGCCGACGCGGATGCCGTGCAGGATCGGGCCGGCGCCTGGATTCTGGTTGATGACATTGCCGATCGGCGAAGGGCGAACGAGAAAACCGTTATCGTCATAGTGCAAGCTCGGATCGTCCTTGTTCCATGCCACAACGAACTCCGCAGTGTATCCGAGGAAAAAGAAATCTTGCAGATAGACGTTTCCGAGAAGCACCTGCTGGTGGCGGCGTTCGAACGTGTTGAGTCCGCTGTTACTGTTTTTTTCGAGGAAATGGAAGTAGGCAAGATTGTATTCGATGCGGTCGCTGCGAAGATTCCCGAAAATGCGCAGGGCCGGTTCCTCGTCAACAAAAAGAAAGCCGCGGAAGTCGGCGTTGAATTGCTGGATGCCGGCCCGCGCGGAAACGAAATCGTAATTGGGACCGAGATCATTGAGTTTCACTTCCACGAAAGCTTCTTGCAAGCCCACGTGATCGTCGAAGCGGTTGGTGCCGCTGCGCGGATCCGGGCCCACGAGGCCGAGCTCGCGGACTTTCAAATTGTTAAGGCTAATCTCCGGAGTGATGCGGACGCGCCAGTCGACAGGCTTGAAAGCCGCATCACCATGAGACAAGTCAAACGCAAAGCGAAGTGTTTGATCGAAGAAAGCTTGCTCGCCTCTGCCGAAAAATCCCGAGCTGCCCGGGCGCGCGCTACTCACGTTGCTGGGAGAAGGAACGCGGCGGCCATCGAAAAAAGAGTCGGAGGAAGCGGTAATGTCCAGAAAAACCTGCTGGCCGAGCAGCCCCGGCCAGATGGGTTCATCGCCCTTGAAACGATTTCGATTGAAAGGATCGTACCAGCGATGCTTGGAGTAGACGTACTCGCCGCGCTGCGGATAGCGGCGGTAATCGGGTTGCTCGAGGGCCCAGCGGTTTGGAACCGTGTTGTAGACATCGGCGACCGGAGGCAGCGTGTCAGGTGAAATATTCTCAATGTAGTTCGGATCAGAATCGAGACGGTGCCGTTGGTTCCAGGGCAAGGTCGGAGAGTTCAAACGGCGCGTAGTCTTTGGCTTCGGCGCGAAGTTGGTAGTGGCCCGGCGGCAGAGGAAACATTCGAAAGACGCCCTCAACAGAAGTCGTCGCACTGAAGGTCTGCCCCGATTCGGCGTTGCGCACAGTGAGGACGGCCGCCGAAACAGGGCGCGTGGCGCCGGGCGCGCTTGCGTCGCGCACAACACCATCCAGCGCCACACTCGTCTGCGCTTGCTGCCGCGGAATTCGAACCGGCGGTCCTTGCTCACTGGATTTTCTTGCGGAATCTTGCGCCGGTGGAGCAGCCTGGCTTGGGACAGTTGCGGCTGTGCGCGACGCGACTCCGAAAGACGCAATACAACAAATCACGCAGAACGCGCGCTGAGCCTGCCGCGGAGAAAGAAGAATCATGCGTTCGGCCTGATTGGAATCATGAATAAAGGAATCGCGTACTAGCTAACAATATCGAGGAGCGGCGGGCAACACTTTTCCCAGACCGGTGGAGACATTCGATAACACGGTGAAGGCCGCGGCATTCACCAGTACGCGCAATTCTCCGGCAAATCCGTTGAGAGGCCACAAACGAGTGTGGTACCAAGAGAAGTACACGCACAATGGAAGCAACTCATAAACTGCGGAAGCCCGTGGAGTCGCAGCGCGCGTTACAGCAGCGACAGAAGGCACTGGCGGTTGCCATTCTCCTCGCGGCGGGAATTGCCTCAGTGCTCGCGATGCTCTTAGTCGGGTGTGGAGGGGGAACGAGCGCGCCCGTGGCGCCTCCACCAATTCCTGCGGTCCAAGCGCTGCAAGTCACTGACGTGCAAAACGTCGTTACCGCCGCTGTGAATTCAGTGAACGCAGAAATGGTTGTCGCGATAGTGGACCGCGCGGGATTTGTGTTGGGCGTGTTTCGAACGCAGAATGCGCCGGCCACGACAACCGGAAATTTTGGACAGATGCTGAATGCCAATGACGTTGCTGTGGCGCTGGCAAGGACGGGCGCATTTTTCAGCAATGATCAGGCGCCGCTCTCGTCGCGAACAGTGCGGTTCATTAGCGGGATTCATTTTCCTCCGGGCGTGGTGAACCAGCCGCCTGCGGATTTGTATGGGATTGAGAACACGAATCGCGGCTGTACTTTGATTAACGACCCGATTTTCCAGAGCAAGGTCCCTCCATCGCTGGCGCTAGGCGGTGGATTCGGGCCTGGAGTGCTGACCGGAAAGGCCGACCTGATGGATTCAGATCCGACGACTGTAAATCCGGGCGGGGTGCCGATTTTTTACAAGAATGTTGTGCTTGGTGGAATCGGCGTCGTGACAGCTTCAAGTAATTTGAACGTAGCAGAGTACGCAGCGTTCGTCGGCGCGACGACAGCGCGCGGTGGAGCAGGTGACAATTTCGGGGCGACACCTGCCACTCCAGGAGTTGTTTTTATCGGAGGCATTGCGCTGCCCTTCGTGAATCAGACGTCGCGGCCAGCTGGTTTTTCCGCAGGGCCCGTCACGGGGACGGGAAGTTTTTTTTTCGCGCCGACAAACAGTCAGGGGCAGCCGCCCGAGGGCGATTTGATTGCGCCGGCGGCCGGTCCGCTGGGCGGTCTGAGCGCGGCGGATGTGAAACAGATTTTGGATAATGCCGAAGCGACAGCGAATACGACTCGAGCGGCAATTCGGTTGCCTCTGGGTTCCAAAGCTCGCATGGTGATCGCCGTGGCGGATCTGGATGGGACCATTGTCGGGCTGCGGCGGATGCAGGATTCCACGGTATTCAGCATTGATGTCGCGGCGTCCAAGGCGCGGAACATGGTGTACTTCAACAGCGCGGTGCGAACGGCTGCGGACCTGAACGGCGTGCCCATGGGGACAGCGGTAACGAGTCGGACGATTAGTTTTGGCGCACAGCCGCTCTATCCGCCGGGAATCGATGGTTCGAGCGCCGGGCCATTTTTCAACTTGTATACACTGGACCAAGCAAATCCCTGCACGCAAGGATTCCAGGGCGGCGCGGCAAATTCAAACAAGAGCGGAATTGTTTTCTTTCCCGGAAGTGCGGGATTATTTCGAAGCGGCGCGCTCGTTGCCGGACTCGGAGTCAGCGGCGACGGCGTGGATCAGGACGACTATGTAACCAGCGGCGGGACCACGGGGTTCGAGGCGCCAACCAATATCCGCGCGGATCAGGTGCTCGATCAAGGAGTCCGGCTGCCGTATTTCAAGTTCCCAAGAAATCCAACCAACTAAGTCTCTTAGCTCATTTGCGACGCAAGGGCTTCCTTCTGCTAGTGATTTTTGTGAGTGCCCGGGCGTACGCTCCAATGGTTTCTGGAACCGCCTGGCTGTAAACGAATTGCCCTTCGCGGTGGCAGCCGATCAGCCCGGCTTCGCTAAGAATCCTCAGATGGTGAGAAACAGTCGCTGGCGTTACCCCCCGCATCGAACAATTTCTCCGCAGTTCATGTGGTTGCAGGCGGAAATAGCTTCGAAAATTCTGAGACGGGTCTTGTCGGCAAGGGCTTTGGATATTTTCTCGATTTGGGAGCGCTTCATGGGCCTTGCCAAAGTTTAGCCGAACCAAGTTGTTTTTCGCCACCCTGATTCACCGTGCGGAAAATGACGCCAAGAATAGATGCAACCGAATACTTCGATAGTCATCTAAATATTGAAATTCAGAAAGCCAGCGGAGCAGCGTCAAAACGGCGCCCCTGGAGGGGCTTTCCGAACCAAGAAGACAAGATGGGAGACGACCATGAAGAGACTCGAAGGAAAAGTAGCGGTAGTCACGGGCGGAAACAGCGGTATCGGGTTGGCGACGGCGAAGCGCTTTCATGAGGAAGGCGCGCGTGTAGTCATTGCCGGGCGGAGTCAGAAGACGCTGGACGAAGCCGTGAAAACGATTGGGAAAGGCACCGTCGGGGTGCAGGCGGACGTATCCAGCGCCAAGGACCTGGAGCGACTTTACACAACAGTATCGGAAAAGTTGGGCAAGATTGATGTTCTCTTTGCCAACGCCGGGATCTACAAATTTGCACCACTTGCAGCAACCACCGAAGAGCTTTACGACGAACTGTTTGACATCAACGCCCGGGGAGTTTACTTCACCATCCAAAAGGCGCTTGCGCACCTTAACGACGGCGCCTCCATCATTGTGAATACTTCCGTGGCAGGCGAAATCGGCGTACCAAACGGCACGGCGTATGCGGCCACAAAGGCGGCGTTGCGTTCTTTCACGCGGTCCATCGCGGCGGAATTGGTGGAACGCGGCATCCGTGTGAACGCCGTGAGCCCGGGACCGATCGAGACGCCGGCCGGATTTGCACGCACGGGGCTTTCCAAGGAAGCCATCGATGAGTTTGTGAAAAGTGTGGTTTCCCAAGTTCCTATGAAGCGAATCGGAAAGCCGGAAGAAATCGCAGGAGCCGTAGCTTTCCTTGCGTCGCAAGACGCGTCATTCATGACGGGCGCGGAGATCACCGTTGACGGCGGGTTGGCGCAAATCTAACCGCTACTTCGGTGGCATTGGGGGAGGCGAAAGCAAATTCGCCTCCTTTTGTTTTGTGAACATTTCATTTCGCTCCGCGGGAGGGGTCCGCGGAACTCGCTGCGTTTACATCGAGGAACCATTTGTGAGCCGTGTCACCTGGGGCGTAGCAGTTGCCGTCGGGTGCGTACTTCGACGGACAGAGTGCGGTGCGTTCTTTGCGTCGCGGAGATTGCGCGAATTGCCAGACTTCCGCATAGGGGATGCCGCTCACTGAAGGGGTTGGAGGATTCCGCGGGAACGCGCAACCTGGAGACGGAGGGCACACATCGTTGAAGGCCCAGATCACGATTTCGTGTGGTGTTGCCTGGTTGCGAATGTCTTGGGCAGTGGTGATGGTGACGGCGGCTTCTTCTTTCACTGGAATGCCGGAGCAGTAGACACCGGCTCGAAAGCCAGCTCGTTTGAGTTCTTCTGACCAGACGTCAACATACTTGTGATAAGTCGGGGAAAGGCGTCCGCCTTCTTCGATATCCAGAAAAATAATCGTTCCAGGAGCAAAACCTTCTTCTGTGGCAGCGGCTACGGCGGCGTTTGCGTCTTGAGTTCCTTTCCGAGCCGCATCTGTTTCAGTTTTTAGTTCGCTGTTGTCGGGTCCGCGGTACAAAACCAAAAATCCAAAACCGTGCGACGCAAGAAGTTCGCGCTTGCCTTTCCAGGTATTCCGCTTTTCGCCGGGTGCAGGGGTGAGCCAGTAGCCAGTAAAGGCGAAATCGTGGCGCAGGAGTTTCATCGCGGCGTCGCCGGGATAGTCATTGCGATCAAAGCCCAGATAAGACCGCGAAGTATTTTCGGCTGAGCGGGGCAGGCGCGTTGTAGCGCCCAAGGCCATAACGATTGCTGCCGCAAGAAACCCGAAGAAATGGAATGCCCGGATCAGCAGTTTGCGAAACTCATTCGTATGCATGATTACTGTCATAAGCTAGCCATCGCGGAGTTTGTGGCCGGCGAGATTGCCGAGGCCATCGTAGGCAGCGTATTTGTAAAGTTCACTGAGCGTCGGATAGTTGAAAACTTGTTCAATAAATTCGTCGATGGTGAGGCCGTTGTCGAGGACCATCATGCCAACGTGGATGAGTTCGGTGGCGTTTTCGCCGATGATGCTGACGCCAAGGAGTTTTTTGTCAGTGCGAGAGAAGATGAGCTTGAGCATTCCGGCGGTGTCTCCGGCGATGTGGCCGCGCGCGTTGTTGGCGTAAAGAGCGCGGCCGACAACGCAGTCGATTTTCTTTTCCTTGCAGGATTCTTCGGTCTCGCCGGCAGCGGAAATCTCGGGAATGGTGTAAATCCCCATGGGGAGCAGAGAAGCAACGCGCTCTTTGTACTTCAAACCAAATGCGTGGCAGACAGCGACACGGCCTTGCTCCATGGAAGTGGAAGCCAGCGCGGGGAATCCAATGACGTCGCCTGCGGCATAAATATGCGGGACAGCTGTACGGTAGCGTTCGTCGACGGCGATGTAGCCGCGATCATTGATAGCGAGGCCGGCTTTTTCCAGAGCGAGGCCATCGACAGCAGCGCGGCGGCCAGCAGCAAAGAGCGCAGCATCGGTTTCGAGGACTTTGCTACTCTTCATCGTCAACCGTACACCAGTTGAGGAATTCTCGGTTCTGACCGGGCGTTGGTTGAACCAAAAGTGCATCCCAAGTGCAGCGAGACGGTCGCGGAGGCGATCGGAGATCTCGTTGTCGAGAAAAGGGAGAAGCCGATCGCGCCCGTCGACGAGTGTGACGTCAACACCGAGAGCTTTGAAAATGGAAGCGTATTCGCAGCCGATGACGCCGCCACCAATCACCGCGAGGCTCTTAGGAATGCGCTCCATCTGGAGGAAGGTGTCAGAGTCAAAAGTGTGAATATCGTCGAAAGCAATTTCTGAAGGACGATGTGGCTTGGAGCCGGTGGAAATGAGAATGACTTCACCTTTTAGCTGACGCCTGCCCTGGAGGCCGGAAACAGCCAGAGAATGAGGATCTAGAAATTCGGCCTGTCCGCGCACGAGCTCGATATGGTGAAGCGCAAGATTTTTCAGGATGCGCCGGCGTTCCATTTCGACAACTTCACGCTCGTGATGCATGAAGTCGTGAACGGTAAGATTTTCCTTGAGCGAATAGTCGATGCCGTAGAGGCCGCGCTGCTTTAGCCCGGAGAAGTACAACGCCGATTCGCGGAGGGTCTTGCTGGGAACAGTGCCGGTATTGATGCAACTTCCACCCATATCCTCGGCGCGCTCGATGACGGCAACGCGTTTGCCAAAGTAGGCGGCCTGAGCGCCAGCCTTCTCACCGGCGGGGCCGCAGCCGATGACGATCAGATCAAAATTGTCGCTTGAAGTCACTCGTCACTCCGAAAATGTCGCACGGCCAGATCTGTCAGTGTAATGCAGTTGAGTGTTCTCTGTTTCGTGTTCCGTGAAAAAACCGAGAAGTGCGGAACGAGATCCTCTGGCCACAAGCGCAGAACTTTCGGTCGTCGAAATGCTTCTCTTCGAGTGGAGACCCACAACTCATTCATCTTCAATAAGAAAGAATGGTGCCCGGGGTGGGAGTCGAACCCCTCGGGGGGGTACACGACGGGTACACGGAATGATCGTAGGCTCAGGCAGAACGAACGCCAGCGGAGCAGCAGCTGCCGAGCTGACTGCCATCGAATGGCTTTTCGGCGTGGGACCTCCATAGAACGCAACACTTCACGCGAACCGTTGCGACTTCGACCGGGGCAAACTTTGCGGAGAGGGTCAAGAGCCCTTTTTCTATAGGGCCTGTAAGTCGCTGAAACAAGAGAAGCGTCCGGAGTGAGTGTGATTGAAGCGAAAACAAATGGTTAGGAACACATCGGAGCTTCTAACCGCCAGCCGCTTGCTGATCCCCGAGAAGTTCGGCCGCTGGGCGTGCAGCGGTGTGCCGACGACTATGTTCATGTGTTTCCTGAGGTAAGCACAAACTGCGCAGTTTCTCTCTTTCTTTATCCTCTTCCCTCGTTTCGTGGGCCGATTTCTTATGCTTTGGGTCAAAGAAATTGACGCCTTTGGGGGCGGTGGGGATCGAACTACTCAGACCGTTGAAGATGCGCAACTTCTTGATTCGACGAAGCTGCAAAAGGGAGAAACACCATAAAAACGCCGAAGTGGGGGACACCGCAGGTACACGGAATGATCCCCTGAATGATTCAAGCTTCTGTGGTCGGCATACTAGCCAGAATCTCTAGGGGCGGTGAATTCGTTTCCCGAACCTGTAACATGTCATTAAATCGAATCTCAAATGCGAATGACCTTATGAGCAATTTAAGTCCAATAGGGTCAGAGGTTGGATACTCATTCGGCGCGCATCTGAAGGAAACACGTGTCTATGAGCAATTGAGCTGGCTGCAAATGCGACCAATATAAAAGTTTCTAACACTGTTAGCAAGCATCAACTCAAGATATAAATGGCACAGAATCCAGTCGAATTCTTCTGCGGCTTGGGGCATCCCGTTCAAGCTCTCGCGTTTTGTCAGCAACATTCGTGTACGGAGGAGGAAGGTGAACACAAACCAAAGCGCGACATGGAGAATTTCTCCAGAGGTTCGGACCACGTATTCCGAAGGTGGCGCAGTCTTGCTGGATATCAGCAAGGGTCTTTGCTACAGCTTGAATCCGGTTGCAGCCCGTATATGGGTAACGATCGAAACAAGCGAAGCGGGAATAACTCTCGATGGCATCGTGGGTGCCCTCGAAACCCACTTCAAGGTGCCCCGCCACCAGTTGGGGTGCGACATCGCTGAGCATTTATCCAAGCTGGAGCACATGGGGCTTGTTCAAAGGAACCGCCTACTTCACGGGTCCAAGGCCGCCAGTGCGCGGGGTTGACATGTTTCGGACTACATGGTGTGCCTCCGTGCTAACCGAACTGTCGAGTTCACTGGCGGCCTGGGCTTATGATTCGATAGGCCCACCAATGAGGTCCGTCCCATTTGATTCTACCGATGTTCTTAAATGCGTACCGATCTTTACGTCCAAACCAGCATGTGGTACCTCCACTCGGCATCAGCGAGGACCAATTTTTGTCTGTCACAATCCGAGAGTGGTCGCGTACGAAAGCAACAGAAGTCCCAAAACAGGATTGGAGGTGGAACGGATCTGCTTTTCAATTGAATCTCCTGAGTTTTGATGACCATGACTGCCTACTGAAAGCCGTGGACCAACCGAATGGCGAGCAGACAGTGCAGAATAAAGTCTAGCGGGTACAACTCATCTTCAAGTCGTTTGTCGTCTGTTGCCAGAGATCACATGCCCAGCCCTGAGAAGAAAGGAAATGGGAGGAAGACCGCCTATGATTTATGGACAACCTGCTATTCAAGTGTCGACATCTCTGGACATGTTCTTTGAGCGGCTTCTCCCGAGAACAGTTCTGACTTTGGCTGAGAGAGACTGGCGCGCGAAGAAACTCATAGAGTTCATCGATCAGCACCAGGGGAATGTTCGTTGGAGCCTAGGAGAGGTCTGTAAACAACTTGGCTTTCCTGTCTCTGATCGCCAAGCGCGCCGCTTATTTAAGGTCTCAATGGGTTTGGGAATAAAAAAATATTCGATGAACAAGCGCCTTGCCTGCGCAGCAGAAAAATTGCGCACGACGAGTATCCCCGTGAAAGTGGTTGCAGCAGACGCGGGGTATCAAAGCACTCGCAACTTCGCGAGAAGGTTCAAGGAACTATTTCACTTAAGGCCCATGGAATTCAGGAGGGTGTGGCGCCAGAGAGACATTGCAGCATGATCCTGTCCGCAAGACTCACGGGAAGTTTGCCAAGGGTCATCCCTCACTGTCTGATGAAGTCGAATCCTTTGCGGTGGGGCCACGGGAAAAAACTGCATGCTCTGATTCCCTTCCTGCGTCAATGCTGCGCGGCAAAGAAACTCGGGGTGGTGTTTGATCTTTTGTTAAGCAGCTCTAAACACGGGATACTGACGCATAAGAATAATCCTGCCGACTGGTGTCTCGAATTCAGTTGAGACCGACAAAACATTGGTGGCCTATTGATTAACGAAACTCGACATGACGGTGTCAGTCATCCAACAGCGACAAATATGGAGCCCGTTGTTGAGCTCGCTCTGGGTTCGGAAGCACGCACGTTTAGAATTTCGAAGATCGACGAACTTCCTTCTAACCATGGTGAAAGTTGGGCTAGATCCGATAGTGCTTATTTAATGTCCTTGTTAGTGTCGCTCCGATCGGAGGAGGGAGGAGAGTGTTAGAGGAGGTTCCCGGACGTCTCTTTACAACCCGTAACTCGCGCTCTTCAATCTTGGAACGTTTATCGACCTTCAAGGACGCACATGAGGTTTATCAGTCGGGTTCCTTCCTCGACTGATCGAAACGCGCTGGGAGTAATCTTGAATCAGAAGCTCAACACACAATTCGGATGGTTTGTCAGCTACCTGCGCCCAGTTTTGCGCGCGCACCTCCTTAGCGTTTCTTTGATTGTGCTCAGTAGTATGATGTTTCTTCTCGACCCTTTACTCATTAAGTGGTTGATTGACACCATACTTCCAAAGAAGAATTTTCATTTGCTGCTCCTGGCCGCGGCCGGGTTCTTCGGGCTGTACATCTGTCGTCTGGGGTTTTCTTCGCTTGCAGGGCTCGTGAGCTTCCGTACCGTACAGGAACTTGTGTTTCGCATCCGGCTCAACATGTTGGAACATATGAATCGCCTCTCGGCGGATTACCACGAAACTACCCCCGTTGGGGAGAAGCTCTACCGTATGGAACAAGATGTCGATCAGGTGGCTGAACTGGGTTCGAGCCTTTTGCCCTACGTTTTGCAAACCGCGTTCAACACTATTTTTGTCGTTGGAACAATGTTTGCGCTCGATTTCAGCCTCACGTGCGTCCTTCTTCCTCTGATGCCTCTTTTCTTCGTTTTCCGGAGGCATTTTGAGAGCCGGCTACGACGCGCGTCCGATCTGGCACAGCAGCAATCCAGTAGGGAGAGCAGCTTTCTCCAGGAACACCTAGGGGCCGTTGTACAAGTCCAGCTTTTGCACCAGGAGAGAAGTCAAATCGAGGTCTTTTTGGAACGGGCCACTATAAGAGTGAAGGCGCTAACTGACCGGAACCTGGTTGAGTCGTTGTTCCGGACTTGTTATATGGCAGTCATCTCTTTCGGGACGATTGCCATCCTTGGATATGGGGGTTACCGGGTGTTTGTAGGAGCCTTGACAGTCGGCGGGCTCGTCGCCTTTTATAGCTACCTGGGACGACTGTTTGATCCACTCAACGCTGCAGTAGACATCTACTCGCGATTCAACCGGCTTAGCACAAGCATCCGACGAATCACAGAAGTCATTGAAATGATCCCCAGCGTACCCGAAAGGACGACTGCGGTGCAGCTCAAATCCCCCGTTCGTGGGTACGTCGAACTAAAGGGCGTTTCTTTCTCTTATCGGATTGGATCAACCGTGGTGGAGAAACTCAATCTAATACTACAACCAGGTGAGAAGGTGGCCCTGGTCGGAGTGAGCGGCAGCGGCAAAAGCACGATTGCAAAACTGATCGCCAGATTGTACGACGTGCAGCAGGGGATGGTTCGCATCGACGGAATCGACGTTCGAGACTTACGTCTTGAGAGCCTACGGACGAGTATCTGCTACCTTATGCAGGAAGCTGTGCTTTTTGATCGAACGCTGAAAGAGAACCTGCTGCTCGGCAAGCCTTCTGCGACGACTGATGAACTCACTCGGGCGGTCGAACTTGCCGGTCTCGGAAGTTTGCTCCAACAATTGCCGAAGGGGTGGGATACCCAGATCGGGCCCCGAGGCAATGCGCTTTCGGGGGGCGAGCGCCAGCGTCTGTCGTTGGCTCGCGCTGTGCTCCAAAGCCCTTCTCTGCTTTTGCTGGATGAATCGACTTCAGCCCTCGATGCGCCGTCTGAACGAAGGGTTTTTGTGAATCTGGCTCGGCACTTTTCCCATCAGACGATCGTGTTCATTTCCCACCGGATC
>WNFQ01008270.1_pt1 | contig 12352 bp, 13 predicted proteins | sample 5400171 | NCBI WGS metagenome assembly WNFQ01 (sample SAMN13153356, study PRJNA577476) | soil metagenome | isolation source: 20 cm soil under Madrone tree | place: USA:California | collected 2016-06-14
ACCGACCATGAAGTGAAAACGACGCATAACTTACCCGAATGTATACCGTGACGCGCACAGCTGACGTAAACCCAGTTTCGGGCCCCATGTCGTACTTTGTTTATTCTTAATTCAGCCGCGGGACTGATTCCACCCCTGCGAGAAGAACTCACAAGTATGCCGGGGGGATAGCACAAAGCAGGTTGAAGAACAGGATAACCAGGCACGAATCGCGAAGGCCAAGTCCGAAAGTTACTGGGCCCAGCGTCCCCGAGGCGAATCTACGGAGGAGCCAAAGCGTAGGGCCCAAGCCCGGTTACGAGCGCAATTATAAGGTGAAAAAGCACACGCACGACAGGATGTTTGTATTCCCGGACAACCACAGAAAGAATATCTTTATGAAATGTGTTTCTGTCCTGTCCTCGACGGCGACGGGGCGGATTCCTGTCGAGTGGTAGGCGAAGCAAACCATTCGCTATTCAGAGTCGACTTTGAATAAGATACAGTACGCACCCCGCTCCTCCACTCCCCAGTCCAGAAGCTTTTCCGAAATAAAGCGAGTTATGCTCGCGGCGGAGGTGGTCCTGGTTGGAATCCTGGTTGAAAACACTTCTGCATTCTCGAACGAATGTTTCTCATCAAGGCTCTTCGTTGAGCCGAGCATATTGGCTGGGTACTCCATGGTACGGACGAAGGTGGAGTAGGGAGGAGAGAGAGCCAAGAAGTGTTGGAGATAAGAGGGCGATTGGATCCCGAGACTCGGACGGGATGTTTATATCGAAGCTGTCAGTGACCGGTGCATGGTGTATGGGGTTCAAATGTCCAAAGAAGAGAAGCAAGTCAGGCTATATCACCCAATAACAGTCCAGCTCAGCGTTAGCGAGTGATGCTATCACGCTACACCCGCATGGTACGTGATGCGAGGAAGCGGACTAGTGCCAGTGATGGCCGCCGGCAGATGAGTCTTCTCATTGGCCTTCTGATCCGGCAAGTCTTTCTCCAACCACGATCAATGTTTCACAAAAGAAGTAATCAGGTTACCGTTCAACATATAGTCTTGTAAAAGGAGAACAGGCACAGCCTTCGTTCGACCCCACCCTTCCTGAATTCAAAGTTCTTCAAACACCTCTCCGTCGCTTTTCAAAGCGACGCAGGAGAAAGTAGTTCACTGCTGTGGCTGACGCTGCGACCATTAAGCCGGTATCGCCAAACATGTGCCCCATAGGGCCTTTAAACCACGGTTGGTTCATCTGCGGGATTGCAAGTGAGAATCCAATAACAGACGCTCCTAGAGCAGCTGCGCCTAGCGGAAGCTGAGACGGTACATTCCAGGATTGGATGTCATAATTTGCGAATTTGCCTTTGCGGAAATAAAGGTGTTCAACTAGGATCGCGGCCACATAAGCCCCTTGAATCGTGCCAGTTTAGTATCAAGTCTACTTCTACTGATCGGTGACTGCGAATTCTCTGACTCACCTGACCAATATCCGATGAGACCAAGGAAATTAAAAAGATTGTTGTAGAACTTGGTTTGCCCCGCGACGGACAAAAGAGTTATCCTTTGCGCTATCTTTAGGTCCCAGCTGAGAGGCATGAAGTAACTAAAACGTACAACATGGTGGCGAACACTGTGGACACATATCTGGGGTAGGCCACTAGCCGCGGAATGAGGATCTGGAATTGCATGCTCATCGAATATATTCTCGGGCCATTGGCGGCCGCCACACTCAGGCTGAGTATCACCATCATACCCTTGCCTAATTTTCCCGCGGAAAGCATTGCGATCAAAAGCCCACCAACTTTATGTTCAATAAAGCCTGCTTTCCAGACAGGTACCGAAGAGGCAGAGATTGCTGCGGCAGCGCCGAGGCATTGGAGAAGGATCTGTGGGTTGTCAAAGTCAGAGGTTTCGCCAAACAATTTGAGGCATCCCTCACTGTAGGAAGAATGAGGCCGAGATATGAGTACAGGAATAATCGCCGGCTAATTGCGTTAGAGGTTAGCCTACGATGCGGGCCATTGTGAGATCTAACAAACCTGGACACGCCAGGTTGGAAGTATACAGTATAGTCCGAGCTGATGGCAGACCATAAAAACGTGTAACCGCCCAATGTCACCCCATAATTGCCGATTTGTGCCAATGTGGCAGCGGGTATTACCCGAGCGTTGACAAAGTGTTTCCCACCAACCCCGGTTGCAATGATAAAGACAAGGAGGACTGGTATCCATGCGAAGTTCTCATACCTTCATAGGTTAGAGAACGGCTCAGATTGGTGTTTGGCTTGGCGTGACAATACGTACCGATTCACAGCCTTGAGACCAGAAAAGGATATCTGTCCAACGAAACAATTAGTAACGCATGATTATCTCAACAGTTACATTCACTAACGAAGAGGGAGATCGTCCCGATAAGCATAATTCCAATGCTAGTTGAAACCATTGAAATGCATTAACATGTGGCATACAGCATTTTACTCACTTCCCACCGATCGGGGCGAGGCTCCCAAGAACTTGACCGCCTATTATGCTATTCAGGATGCAAAAACCAAAGCCGTGGATGATACTGAATAGGCAGGGTACGATGGTGCCATAATATCTGCGAAATATTGGTTATAGCCGGATATACGGCGACGAAACTGACTATTTACCCGAAGGTGTATCGGGATACGCATAGTTGACGCAAACCTAATTTCGGGCCCCACGTCGTACTATCTCAACCCAAATCAGCGAATTCGCCACCGAGACGCGCGATCAGTCGCACTCACAGGTATGCCGGGGGAATAGCAACGAGCAAGTTAATGAAAACGATGGTTAGGCAGCATTCGCCAAGGTTAAGTCCGAAAGTTGTTGGGCCAAGAGTACCGATGGAGAATCTAAAAAAAACCAAAATGCCAAACCAAAACCCATCAACTGGGCTTGTCACTGGAACTGAGGGGAAGGTAACGCGCACGTCACGACGCTGATATTCGCGGAAAACCACAAAAAGAATAATTTAATGAAACGCGTGTCTGTCCTGTCCTCGACGGCGATCAGCTGGATACCTAGAATCCAAGCGGCCGAATAGTGTTCACCCCGCGGGGAAACGCTCGTTGATTAGAGGTCGATCAGGTTTCAGAGACGAAAAATGAAATCGCACCCCGTGATTCGACACCCCAAGTCTCGAGCTTATCAGCGATACGCTGACTCAAGCGTCTGGCAGGTGAAATTGGGGTTTCCGAGCTTTCGACAACAACTTGTTTCTCATCATCAAAGCCTTTCACTGGACTACGTGTGTTCTCCAAGTCTTCCATATCGCTACCTCCTTTGGGGGTAAAGGAGAAATAGAAGTGTTATAAGGGGGGTCCAGGACGACTGCAAGGACGATGTCCATGAGACAGGGCCTTATTATAAGTACACCGCAGTGGGAAAGTTTGTCAAAAAGCCGAAAAAAACCAAAGTCTTCTTCCTTCGACCTTGATGAGAGTTAGAACTTTGATTTCACCCGAGTGAGTGATTCTGCACACAGCTTCCACCGCGGTGGCTGCCCCGCGGTGTCCGAAGACAACAACTGTAACGTTGTGGGAGCGGAGCTGCGCTCCCATTACTCTAAGTAGGTCGACTTGAACCCGTGAAAGGGAAATGAGAATTTGAACAAGCGACGTGGCCATGTTTCCGCGGATGAGAGCAAACAAGTCAAAGCTCGTGATAAGCATTGGGTTGCTTCGAGATCGGGGTCGATTCAAACCGGGCGTAGTCGATTCGACGTGAGCGCATGAACGAGCACTCGAAAGTCACAATAGGCGGTGGCCAGTGCGGCCAGTGCTCCAAAAAATATTCGGACTCGGGGATTCACAGAAATTGGGAGCTTCCGCCACAAACGCTATTCAAAAAATTTACAGAGCCAGTAATTGAACTAACGATCCAAAACCACAGGCCCGATTTCCGAGTATTAGATGTCTTGGCTGACGTTAAACGTGGTCTGGCAGGTCATCCCGAGCATGAAATCGTTGGTGCTGCTTGTACAGGGCTCCGGCGGGAAGTGAACGGTAGGATGAGGGTGAATGGGTGAAAGCGCGACTGGGAATGAACAGTAGCGTGGGTGGGATGGGACTGCCTGGCTGCTGCACGACCTAGAGCCATAGTGACACATGGCACCGGACCAAGCCACGCTCACCGCGAGGCGATGTACTCGGCCGCGGTAGCCTGGGGAAGGGGTGTGATGAGCATGATGAAATGACGATTTTCAGTGTTTCAACCAAGTACGTTATGGGGTCACGGTGGTGAGTGGGTTAGAAAATAATGGGCGACGCATGGCGACGGTGAGTGAGGCGGGCGGGAAAAGACGATGATAAGCGCCTGCCCCCTCATGCGACTCAGTGCTTCTTCAGCAGAGTGTCGGGGCCCGTTTTTTTTGGATCTTGCCGTCTACAGTAGTGAAACCTCCAGCATAAAAAGCGACTGACAAAGCCATCTCTTTTTGGTGTCCAAAGCACGCAGTGATAATCTTTCACTTATGAAAATACCTAATAAAACATCAGTCGCCATTATCGAATGGCTGACAAAGACTACAGTATCCTTAACCTCACAGAGAGAGATCCCAGAGAGCACCCATCAGGTCTCTAACCGTCGGGAAGGCGTTCGAGCCTTTCTAGGCTCTAGCTTTAATCGTAACTTCGTTCTCTCTTGTCGTCTCTTTAGACGCAACTTGCAGCGTTCGCACAATAAACCCACAGCTCCGTACGGCAGGCGGCGGCGACATCCTTCGCTTGAACAGGCCCGCTGGAACGGATGATCCGGTCTTTAAGTTATACGTCAAGCCGGAAGTACCCAAATATACGGACCGTATCAACTTGCTCCACGGGGTCTGCGGAAGAAGCAACGTGCGTCGCGCTTGACACGTCAATAACCGGTCCGTCAGCTATACTTAACGAGGGGGTTCTCTCGCAATGACCAGAGATCGGTCCAACAGGGCCGGGCGTAGACGCCAACGTATCAGCGCTCGCGGCAGAAGCAGGGTCATTAAGGGAGTTCTTCGGTTGTACTAAGACAATGCGTAGCCCATCTTCGCCCGAGGCAGCGGCGCGGCCCCGTTTGCGTTGTGCTTTGCCTTGCATGTGTCCCTGAGCCTGTGTCTGCATCTGTCCTTGCGCTTGTGCATTTGCATCAACCCAATTCGCTTCGGCTGCTCCACTCGCACATGGCCCCCATGTTGGATACGGATAAGGTCGCAAGGCATACGACCCAAGTTGTCCAGGCGGAGGCCCTGCATACTGGAAAGGCTGGAAGTGGCCAGGAATTGTACCGAACGCGTATGCCGGACGTGGCATATAAGACACCGGAGGGTAAGGACCCGGAACGAGGAAGGAGGGTTGCCCGGGGGTAAAAGGGACAGAGAAGGGAGGCGACATGTAATAGGGTATTTGTGGCTGTAGTTGTAAATGCGAGGCACTCGTGCTCGTCCCAGGGGATGGTGCTGGTACAGGAGTTGCCATGACTGACGTGGTAACAGGGCTAGAAATCATGTCAGTCACTGTGGTATTCGAGCGCCTACTAGAGCTCGCCGAAGATTGTGAGGGTAAAGAATCAGAGCCACCTGTGGATACGGGGCTCACAGCATTTCCCCAGATCATAGACGAGATATCTTGTTGGCCGTGGTTGGATATCTCTTGGCCGTCGAGACAATGTTCCTCCGCCAAGGATCCTTCTGGTACAGACGGCTGAGTTGAAAGTCCGAGATCCACGTCGCCAGCCGCATCTGGATCAGTAATAACTTCAGCAACAACGCCTACTTCTGAGAGATGTGATCCATAGGAATGGAGGGAATCGACCTGCTGAGGCATGCCAGGGTAGTTGGACATATCTGATTGTTGCGGTATCGTGGTTTGGACGGCTTCCTCTGGGGGTAATAAGGGTTCCATAAAGACAGCTGAGGGTCCAGTGGCGGGTGCGGGAGTCTGCGGCGATAGACCGGCTGGTTCAGTATCGGACTCCATATCGACGGCCATGGCAGAGTATTCTCCGACTTGACCACCTTGTTCTTCGTCCAAATCACCAGGGACGCAATTGTCACGACCGGATTTGCGCCTCCTGTTCATGCGGTCTTTCTCCCGATGAGTGTCGCACATCTTCCACGGCGAGCGATGGTAGAGTAGGTTCTGGCACCACTTGACGGAGCAGACGGTATTTGAACGACGGCTGCCACGAGCAGCAGGTGGGATAGAGCTCTCGTCGATGTCCTCCTGCTCGTAGGTACCATTGTGGGTATGGACAGGACAGAGAGGGGAAGACAAACCTCTGATATCCCTGCCCCCTCAGTTTCAAACGCGGAAGCATCCAAATTTCGGTCCTCGCCTTCGACCGATTCAGGGTCTTGTGTGGTGCTTCGAAGTGGTGTAGACTTGACCTCCTTGTCTCGCACACGTTTGAGTTTACTGTGGTGCCGATTTTGCAAGCGATGTCGTTCACAGCGACGGTACGGATAATGCCCTTGCAGCATGGTGTGACAGTGTGACACCGTGCACATACGAACGGGAAGAACGGATATCGGCGCGTATTGCACCACAGCTGGGCGGGGGATAGTGTCCAATCTCTTCCTCTCCCAAGCCCGACGGTCGGCGGCTTGGAGCTCGCCAATAAGCTGAAATAGGAGCATAATCGAATGAGGCTGTGCATCCACCATATATCAAAGTCACTCACCGGCAGACCCTGCTGCGCCCTTCGTGAATCCTCCTCCGCACGCATGCGCCGGAGCTCCTGAGCTGCGATCTCACGTCCGCGTTTGGATTTGGAGCGCTTCGTCATACCATATCCACGGTAGCGGTTGCGGCAGGGAACACACATTTTGAAGAGATAGTCACCGCCTATGACGTTCCGACAACCCTTGACGGAGCAGTAACGTGACTGCCCTGAAGGTCGCGCTGTAGTCGACGACGACGTTGCGATGCCGTCCGTCTGTTCCGTTGTTGGGTTATATGCGTCTTCCGAATCGTTTGATGGGTCGAGGGGAGGTAAGGTCAACGCGCCTGCGAGCTCGGATGAAGTTGGGTTGAAAAGACGTGGGTCGATTTGGTTGAGGTGCATATTCTACGTGATAGAATTATCATTGTCAGCAGAGATGAACGGCACAGAGGATAGGTGTATGTGTACGGATAGAGGATCCAGGTCATCGAGAATGGGGCCTAAGGAAACATGATGATTTTGAGGCATCCAAGTTACGATCTGGCCATCGTCGTCAGCAATTCGCTGAGCACCGACAGCAGCCTTTTCCTGCTTGCGCTTGGCACGTTTAGTTGTTGCATACTTGCGATGGCGGCCACGACAGCCCTCGCACATCTTAAGGGTGTAATCTGGAGAAAGATCCTTGGCACATCCTTTGACGGAACATCTGCGGAGAGAAGGGTTGGTGGGTGAGAGAGTGGAAGGGGACTGAAAGTAGACGTGATCTGGGTAGTAGCTCATCCAGACGCGGGCTGGGCAACAAAGACAGCGGAGCGGCCGTGTGCCACAACAGCGCCGACGAGATTTCCCCCTTCGGAGTTACAATTACAAACTCGCCGCTAAAATCTCTGCCATACTTGGTAATCTCCTCTGCCTGCTTCACTCCCAGCTTCTGCACCGGGGACATGTGGGCAGGTTTCGCAGTCGGCGTCTGCGGGGAAGGGAAAGTCCCTGTTGGAAAGTCGTTGAATGGGTCCTTTGCATATGGAGGTGGGAGTGAATGACGTGGGCTATCACACCTCCGGATTGATATGATCGGCGTTGTCGACAACTCGTAGCCCATACTGGCGAAAGGCGTGGCGGTGTTGATCTGAAGACCTAGTTTCGGCTTTCTCATATCACAATGTTTGGGTAATCCTGTCATTGGTTCTCGACCACGGCGTACGACACGACAGATGACTACCATTGGGGCGATCACCTGCGAATGCAATAAGTCATACGGGAAAGGGCGCGCTGATGGCGGACATATGTCACCTGAACTTGTCCAAGAATAGGCAAGAAAATGTTCTGTAGAGGACTTCCTAGGCCAACGGTGATGACATAGATCAAAGTGACCACTGTCTCCAACATTGCAGACTGGGCGAGTATCAACGCAACATCTTTAAGAGGTGATCGTGCGTGGCGTAATCCAGGACTCCTCCGATAGACGGTTATAAGGCGGCCGGTGATGAACGACGTGAGGATGACGCAAAGTGAGAGGGAGACGGTCCGATAGACGATCAGCCAATTCGCGAGCTTATTAGAGTACTGTGTGGTTCCAGCGGAAGCAAGCTGGCGAAGTGCTAACGAGCCGGTCACTATTATTACTAGATCAACTCGACGCACAGCCACCGGGAAAGTAATAGACTGACCTAGCGAGGAGAGGTAAAGGACTGCGGGTAATACGCACCACTGCGGTGCTCGCTCAAAAATACAGATGAACCTGAACACCTAGCGCAAGTCAATTGGTTGGCCCCAAACGCATAAAACGCCTTTTCCTACCAATAGTCCGTCGGCTGACCAATTGATGATCACATATCTGAAAGGCTCAGGGCCAGTCAAAACGCTATGCCATCACAGAACGGACGCCACCAGGACACTCACAAGACATAAAGCATAACGTAAAAGCGGTTGTTGGTATTCGTTTCAATAAAAACACTCGGGCTAACGTCTTGTTGTTTGGTAACGAATGCAAGAAGGGTCCACTTGATTTGCAGTGCAGTGCAGACCGTGGCCAGAAGAAGAAGCCAACATGTCATGATAGGGCGCCAAGAAAGCCAGGATCCATAGACTCCCGAGGAGTACATAGACAGCACGAATGTGCCAATGGCAAAGACTCCACCTGCGAAGAGGATACAGACTGTGAGATTATGTATGGTAGGTTGCTCGTGACGACACACCGTAGGCTATCCAGGAAAGGATTGTCCCAATTAAGATCATGGAATCGAGCGACATTTTACCTGGGGTCGATGTCCGTGGTGTCGTTTGATCGAGTGAGTATCTTTGATCCACCGACATCGAGCTTGTATATCTGCAGACTGCAGGCCCAAATACAAGGACTAGGCGGATATGAAGTCTTTTCAAAGGGCGTAATCTAAGAAAAGTGCTCCATTGGATGATGCTAGTATAGGAAACCAATGACAGCATGACTCCGGCCGGGACTTTGCCTACCCGAGTAAGACCTAGGAACGGTGTCAATCTCAAACTGCCCACTAATTGCTATCCTCGTCTGTATCTTCTATTTGGAACCTACCATTCAATCTACAATGTCAACCGTGAGTCACAACTTGCACATCTGGAGTCAAGTTGGTTAATACGAATCACGATACTAGCGTACAATATACACTCCAGAGTCGGAAACAATAAGTTATCGCCAAAGCCTCGGGAACATGAAATATCTCTGGCCCACTTTGGTCTAGACCCTGAGGACGCGCCTTGTCTTAGATGCTTGACCGAGTACTTAACCTGTATAACCCCGTAAATGCTCATCTTAGGGCCCCTAGAGCATCCTCGACCCTCTCCAAGCTAATTTGCAGCGCAGCCAAGGACAAGGCGTCTGCCATATCAAGGTGAGATGGGTTAGTAGCAGAGCTCTCCGGGATAGGCGGCTAGACCTACCCGTGTTCCATTTACCAAGTGCTGAGCGTATTGGCGCAAGTAAGGAAGACTCTACACTTTGTACGGTTCCGGGGTCCCTAATGCCAGTCTAATAGCGCCCATCTCTGAACCCCGCAACATAATAAAGAGAGCACTCGCACCCTGTTATGCACATCTCGCGATAGGAGGATATAGTATAAATTGAGACATCCCACCAGCCGCGTAGGCTCTGGGCTATCCTTCAACGCATCGGCTCCGCCGATGGAATCCAGGAGGTCCGGTGGGTCGATGCGGAATACCTGGGGTCCAATACTCTGTAGGAGGAAAGGTGAAGCGAAGACGTTCTCCGTTTTGGGATGTGAAATCGCTTCCAAGACGGCTTCTTTTACTAGCCCGATGGCCGCAGTGCGCATATACGGAGAAGCATCCTCAGAAGGTGAAACCAGATCGCGCAGGATCTGGAGCCGCAGAACGGATGGGGTCAGCTGGAGCACATGGCCTAGGATACGGAACGTAATATGTCGAGTAGACGCATCCGGATGGGCGCTGCACAACAAAGGGAGTATGGTTGTCAGAGGAATGATGATATCAGGTGACAATTCTGCCTGCGGAGACGATGGTGCCGTACAGAGCACCTTAAGGAGGATAGCGAGGGTCGCATCGAGCGCCACATCCTGTTGCAGACCTGTCATGACAACTGGGAAAAGGGAAGCCAAAAACGGGAAGGTGTGGTATTCCGACGCTGGCATGTGAGCGATAAGCACCAAGGACGCCAAAGAAGGTTTAGAAAGGAGAGTATCGAGATCGCAGCCCAAACTGTTAAATGCGTCCTGTGGTTTATTTGAGCCTCCAATTCTGTTGTTGTAAAACTCACTCACAAGGGCAAGAAGCACCGCGCCCTCTCCATCTTCCCAGTCTTCGCGAATGACAGGGCGATAGCTAAGACGCGGAAAACATTGCTGGAAGACTCTTTGCGCGATGGAACTTGCGACAAGGTCAGCGCACGCTTCCAATGTGGCGCTCATAAAGGATACCAGAAGGGCCTGTCATTGGGAGGATTCGGTCTGCTGGAACGAACTGTTGTAAGCGACTTGACTCACGCGGCTCGTAGCAAGCTCAGAGAGGTCATCTCCGGCTGTTCCCTTGACCGACTCGCCCAGTTCCTGGATTATTAACGTGGCATTCCGCACGAGTAACCGGCCCTCCGCCACCGTTGCGTGGTTCGCCGCGGGGATTAGGAGCTGCTCGATTTCTGCCAGGGGTGCCAGCGTTTGCGATGGAGATTTGCGGAGCACAAGTCGAGGGAAGGCTGCATGCGGAAACACCAGTCAACCCTCTGAGTTGATTGTGAGCGCATATACTCACTTTTCGCAAGGAGAGGCAGCAAACGTATCAACTGCACCGCTAGGGGCACACTCTCCGACTCTCCATCGCTTTCTTCTCCTGACTGATCCGCCCTTAGACGTTCGATAGCTTCCTGTGCAGCTATTATGACCTCCTTCGCACTACAGTGGCGAGCTATCAACGTCAATAGGTCATCTGTCCCACCTCGAGGGCAGGGAAGCAGAAGAGGAATGAGAATAAGAGCATCCTACGTAAGGCGATTAGGATATCGAGAACCTGGTGATGTCAAAATCCTACGAGGTCGTCTTGAAGTCTATCATTCTGGACTGATAGCAACACCTCGTTGAGGTTGTGGGGAGGACTTGCATCACATATTGCAGAACGTAGGAGAGTTGTCAGCGCAGCTGGCTCGTCCTGCAATGTTGGTCAGATCCCAGGGAGACTGTATTTACATTGTTGGATATTCACTTGCTCGGTCTGTAGTTAGTCTAAGGGCCAACTCAAATCGTTCAAAGTCGGATTTCACGGCTCACCATTGTGGGCGCCGTTCCTGGTTCTCTTTTGTGTTTCCTTCTACAATGTCGACTCGAGCCACTTGGAGGCTGAGTGCCATGTGGGTCACCAAGTCACCGCCGTTCCTGACTAGCACGGCACCCACATGGATTCTGACTCGGCACCGAGGTTGCCCTCTTGGCGGTGCATGGCGCGGCTCCTGACTCGTACACTACACAGCCATTATTATATGTGGTCCATGTTGTTCAGTACGGGTGTCCTCGCTGGTCGTACCTCAAACCATGGCCGCGTCTATTATCACCCTCGATGCCAATGAACACCCTATCAAGTCAGTGACCGTCTTCAAGTCAAACAAGGCGGAAGTCGTCCGAACTTTCAAGGTGTCATTGGAGGTGAGTCTGTGACCTGCGGTCCTCGATAAGACAGACGCATCAACTCGTTTCTATTTCTTAGCAGGGCCAGACCAAAATCCAGATTCGCCATCTTCCTAATTCAATCGACACCGAATCCGCTCGTGTCACCGGTCTTGGTGATGCCCAACTATTCGATGTCGTATGCTCTGTTGGATCCGGCATCGAGGAGGTCGACACAGCGAGCACCGCCGAGGCCGTTCGCAAACTCGACGCACGAAAGGGCGCGCTCACCAAAGATCTGGAGGCCATCGAGGACATCTCCGAAACGATGATGACATATTCCAAATCTTTAGCTGGAGATTCCGTATCCCCACGACAGGCGGAAAGATTCTTCGAAAACCTTTTATCCCGTTCCCGTGCTATGGCATCCTCCCGTGCCGACTTGGAGGAGGAGATTCTCCAGCTTTCGCGCCAGATCGACACGTTGACATCTGCCGAAAGGAAGAAAGAAGGAAAAACGGACGGAGAGGTATCGGTCGTCATCACGACCAAGCAACCTACCGACATCCAGCTCAGGTTAACTTATCGTACGTTATCAGCTATCTCGAACG